>SESE01000308.1_pt1 | contig 20895 bp, 17 predicted proteins | sample 3171371 | NCBI WGS metagenome assembly SESE01 (sample SAMN06051881, study PRJNA518727) | freshwater metagenome | biome: subpolar coniferous forest; feature: holomictic lake; material: water; isolation source: holomictic Lake 442, 13 m depth | place: Canada: near Kenora, Ontario | collected... | reverse complement strand
TTTTCCGTCTGGCCATCAACGTGGCCACCACCCGCCGGATCCTGCTCTACGCCGGGGACCAGGGGGCCGATGCCGCTGGTCACATGGTCAAGGCCTTCGGCCAGTTCGTGGTGGGCGGCAGCTATGTGATCGGGTTGGTGGTCTTCCTGATCCTGCTGGCCATCCAGTTCCTGGTCATCAACCACGGCGCAGGCCGCATCGCCGAGGTGACGGCCCGCTTCACCCTGGATGCCCTGCCGGGCAAGCAGATGGCCATCGACGCCGATCTGAACGCGGGCTACATCGATGAGCACGAGGCCCGCAAGCGCCGCAAGGACCTCCAGGAGGAGGCTGGCTTCTACGGGGCCATGGACGGCGCCGTTAAGTTCACCCAGCGGGACGCCGTGGCGGCCCTGATCATCCTGGCGGTCAACATCGTGGCGGGCATCCTTCTCGGGATTGTGCGCTACAACCTGCCCGTGATGCAGGCCATGGAGGTCTACACCCTCCTCACCGTGGGCGATGGCCTGGTGACCGTGATCCCCAGCCTGCTGGTGAGCGTGGGCGGTGCCATCCTGACCACCCGCAGCGGCAGTGACTCCACGGGCCTGGGCAGCCAGGTCATGGGCCAGATGGGAGCTGACCCCCGCCCCCTGGCCATCGCCGCCTCCGTCCTCTTCCTCTTCGGTGCCGTGCCGGGCCTGCCCCTGTTTCCCTTCTGGATCATGGCCGCCATCTTCGGGGTCATGGCCTACGCCGCCTGGAAGCTCCCCAGCGAGGCCCCGGCAGGGCCCGAAGAGGAGGCCGCCGCCGCCGAGAAGGCCCGCACGGCCGCCGCAGAGGCTGCCGACAAGGTCGAAGGCCTGCTCAAGGTGGATCCCCTGGGCCTGGAAGTCGGCTACAGCCTCATCCCTCTCCTGGACGTGAACCAGGGGGGCACGGTGCTGGAGCGCATCAAGGCCGTGCGGCGCCAGATGGCCCAGGACCTGGGCATCGTGGTGCCCCCCGTGCGCATCCGGGACAACCTGCAGCTCCCCCCCCAGGGCTACCGCATCCTGCTGAGGGGCGAGGAGATCGCCCGCTCCGACCTGCAGCCCTCCCAGTTCCTGGCCATGAACCCCGGCACCGCCTCGGAGGAGCTCTCCGGCACCCCCACTTCCGAGCCCGCCTTCGGCCTGCCCGCCTACTGGATCCCGGATGCCCAGCGGGACCGGGCCCAGATGCTGGGCTACACCGTGGTGGAACCGGCCACAGTCCTCACCACCCACCTGTCCGAGCTGATCAAGCAGCACGCCCCGGAGCTGCTGGGTCGCCCCGAGGTGCAGCACCTGCTGGACACCCTGAAGGAGACCTCCCCGCGCCTGGTGGACGACCTCATCCCCAACGTGGTCTCTGTGACCACGCTCCAGAAGGTGATGCACAACCTCCTGCGGGAGCGGGTCCCCGTGCGGGACCTGGGCCGGATCCTGGAGGCCACCGCCGACGCGGCGGCCATGACCAAGGACATCGGCTTCATCACCGAGTACGTGCGCCAGGCCCTGGGCCGGGTGCTCACCAGCCCCCACCTCTCGGAGACCGGCGACCTGGGCGTCCTGGTCCTGGACCCCAGCCTGGAGCAGGCCCTGCAGGGCGGTATCGAGCAGTCGGACCGCGGCAGCTACCTGGCCCTGGAGCCCGGCCGCACCCAGGAGCTGCTCACCCGCATTGCCAACGGCATCGCCGCCCTGCTGCCGGGCGCCCAGCCCGTGCTGCTTACCAACCCCGTGGTGCGCCCCCACCTGCGCCGCCTGCTGGAGCGGGCCCTGCCCCACCTGGTGGTGCTGAGCCACAGCGAAGTGCCGATGGACGTCCGCGTCGTGAACCTGGGAACCGTGTCATGAAGGGCCGACCATGCGTGTAAAGACCTTCGAAGCTGGCTCCATGCAGGAAGCCCTGGACGTGGTGAAAAAGGACATGGGCGAGGAGGCCTTCATCCTCTCGACCCGGACCCGGCGCCGCCCCTCCGCCCTGGGCCTGGGCGAAGAGGCCGTCATCGAGGTCACCGCCGCCGTGGACGAGGCCCAGGCCGCCGCCCCTGTGGCAGCAGCCGGCGGCCCCCCGCTCACCTACGGCCTACGCCCCTCCCTGGAGGCCCACACCCCCGCACCCACCCGCAGCGCCGCCCCGCCGCCACCCCCCGTGGACCTGCAGCCCCTACGCCGGGAGCTGCTGGAGATCAAGGGGGCGGTGGCCGCACTGAAGGACCAGGAGACCCGTAACGCCACCATCCTGACGGAGCTGGACCAGCTGAAGACGCTCCTGAACCGCATCCAGCGCCAGGGCATGCCCCCCGCCCAGCTGCACCTGCCCTCCACCCTCCTGGAACTCTACGGCGACCTGGTGGCCAACGACGTGGAGCCCCAGCTGGCCCTGCGCCTCTGCGAGTACGCCCAGCGGGCCCTGGCCGATCAGGACGGGGACGCCTCGGCGGGCCGAGTGGACCCCGAGCGGGCCCGCTTGTTCCTGCGCCGGGTGATCGCCGACTTCATCCCCGTGGCCCCTCCCATCCAGCTGGACCCCGGCAAGATGCGGGTGGCGGCCCTGGTGGGTCCCACCGGCGTCGGCAAGACCACCACTGTGGCCAAGCTGGCTGCCTACGCCCAGCTGAAGCTCAAGCAGAAGGTGGCCCTGGTCACCCTGGACACCTACCGCCTGGGAGCCGTGGATCAGCTCCAGCAGTACGCCCAGATCCTCCAGGTGCCCATGCACGTGGCGCTGACGGTGGAAGACCTCCGCAGCGCCCTGCGGTTCTATCAGGACCGGGCCCTGGTGCTCATCGACACCCCGGGCCATAGCCCCAAGGACACCGAGACCCTGGGCCAGCTGCGGGGCTTCCTGGAGGAGCTCCCGGAGGTGGAGACCCACCTAGTGCTGTCGGCCACCACCAAGCCCCGGGACCTCCTGGAGATCGCCACCCGCTATGAGCCCCTCCACCCCACCCGCCTGCTCTTCACCAAGCTCGACGAGACCTCCACCTACGGGCCCCTCCTCAGCACCCTGGTGCGGGTGAAGCGGCCCATCAGCTACCTGGCCACCGGCCAGGATGTGCCGGATGCGCTGGAACTTGCGACCAGCCGCCGGCTGGCCGATCTCATTCTTCCAGCAGCCGTGAAGGAGGCCCTGTGAGCAGCGACCAGGCGTCCCGCCTTCGTCAGATGGCCCAGGGGGTGCCCCATGAGGCGCCCCTCTTCGCTGCGCGGGTGGTGGCCATCACCTCCGGCAAGGGCGGGGTCGGCAAGACCAACGTCGTGGCCGGCCTCGCCCTGGCCCTCTCCCAGCAGGGTCAGCGAGTCGTCGTCATGGACGCCGACTTCGGCCTGGCCAACCTGGACATCCTGCTGGGCCTGTCCCCCAAGTACACCCTGGAGCATGTGCTGAAGGGCGAGAAGGTCCTGGAGGAGATCCTCCTGGACGGCCCCTCTGGCATCCGCATCATTCCTGCCAGCAGCGGGGTCCAGGAGATGACCCGGATCGATACCATGGCCGAGCTGCGCCTGGTGCAGGGGCTCCAGCGGGTGGCCGAGACGGCGGACTGGCTGCTCATCGATACCGCCGCCGGCATCCACGACTCCGTTCTCAGGCTGCTCATGGCTGCCCAGGAGGTGATCCTGGTGACCACCCCGGAGCCCACCAGCCTGGTGGACGCCTACGCCATGGTGAAGGTGCTGCACCTGCGGGAGCCCGCCAAACCCCTCTGGCTGCTGGTAAACAACGGCCAGAACCCGGAAGAGGCTGAAGAGACCGTCGAGCAGCTGCAGGCGGCCGTGGCGCGCTTCCTCGGCAAGCAGCTCCAGGTGCTGGGCATGATCCCGGGCGACCCCCATGTGCTGCAGGCCGTGCGGCAGCAGCGGGGAGTGGTGGACCTCTTCCCTCACTGTCCTGCATCATTAGCCTTCCAGTCCCTCGCCAATCAGCTCCTGCGTCGCGTGTCCCTTCAGCCCGACGGCTTTGCCACTTTCTGGAGGCAACTTGCCTCCGGCGAACCCCACTAGGATCCCGCATGCCTCCGACCCCGGATCAGCCCGTCGACCCTGGCATCCCCCTCCACCCGGAGGCCGAAAAGGCCGTTCAGGCGGCCCCGGCCGCCTTGCGCCCCTGGGCCGCCCTGGCCGCCGCCCGGGCCTATGGCCGGGCCGGAGCCATCCCTCACCCGCCCCAGCCTCTACCTCAGCCTGCCGCCCCTGCGGCCCTACCGGCGGCAGAGCCTCAGGAAGCCAGCGAGGCCCCCGAGCCCTTCGATCGCGAGAACCGCGAGCAAATCATCAAGGACTATGTCCCCCTGGTGAAGTTTGTGGCGCACCGCATCGCCTCCCGCCTGCCCTCCCATGTGGAGCTGGACGACCTCATCAACAGCGGGATCCTCGGGCTCATGGACGCCATCGAGAAGTTCGAGCCGGCCCGGAACATCAAGTTCAAGACCTACGCCGAGCTGCGCATCAAGGGCGCCATCCTCGATGGCCTGCGGGACCTGGACTGGGTGCCCCGCAGCCTCCGCCGGAAGAAGAAGGACATCGAGACCGCCTACCACGCCCTTGAGCAGCAGGCGGGCCGGGCGGCCACGGACGAGGAAGTGGCGGTCCGCCTGGGCATCCCCCTCGAAGAGCTCCACAAGAACCTGGACGAGCTCAAGGGCGTCACCCTCGGCACCTTCGTCGAGGTCGGCGAGGACGGCGAGGGCGAGAGCATCATCAGCTTCGTGCCGGATCCCGACGCCGAGGACCCCCACCAGACCTTCCAGGCCTCCGAGATCAAGGAGATCCTGAAGGCAGCCATGGATGTCCTGCCCAAGAAGGAAAAGTTCGTCGTCCAGCTCTACTACTTCGACGAGCTGACCATGAAGGAAATCGGCACCCTCCTGAACATTACCGAATCCCGGGTATCCCAATTGCATACCAAGGCCATGCTGCGCCTCCGGGGCAAGCTCCTGGAAAAGCACATTGAGGGATGATTCATGGCCAAAATCCTAAGCCAAGAGGAAGTCGACGCTCTACTTAAGTCGCATACCAAGCCCGCCGGCAAAGGTACTGGGTCGGGCGGGGCGGACCGTGGTCCCTCCCCTGGGGCGGCAAAAAAAGCCCAGGCTCAGCGCAAGGTCACCCTCTACAACTTCCGCCGCCCGGACCGGGTGAGCCGGGAGCAGATGCGCTCCCTGCACTTCATGCACGACCGCTTCGCCCGGAACTTCAGCAGCTCCCTCAGCGCCTACCTCCGCACCATCACCGAGGTCAACCTGGTGAGCGTCGAGCAGCTGAGCTACCAGGAGTTCCTGCTGTCGGTCCCCGACCCCACCTGCTTCAACGCCATCTCCATCAAGCCTCTGGAGGGCGCCCTCGCCCTGGAGGTGAACCCGACCCTGGTCTTTCCCATCATCGACAAGATGCTGGGCGGCCCCGGGGAGCCCCTCAAGGTGCTGCGCACCATGACCGACATCGAGCAGAGCATCTTCGACGGTGTGCTCAAGCTGGTGCTGGAGGATCTGCGGGAGGCTTGGCGGGGCATCGTGGACCTGGACTTCCGCATCCAGGCCCGGGAGACCAGCCCCCAGCTCATCCAGATCGTGGCCCCCAATGAGGTGGTCCTGCTGGTGGTCTTCGAGGTGAAGATGGGCCCCGTGTCCGGGATGATCAACCTGGCCATCCCGAGCATCATCCTCGAGCCCATCTCCAACAAGTTCGACCAGGAGATGTTCACGGGCTACAAGAAGTCCTCCTCCTACGAAGAGGCCCGCCTGCTCATGGCCACCCTCAAGCGGTGCTCCATGGAGGCCGCCGCGGAAATCCATGGCACCAGCCTCAGCATGGAGGAAGTGCTTCAGCTGAAGCCCGGGGATCTGATCCCGCTCACCAAGCGCTTCGACGCCGACCTCGACCTCTGCGTGGACGGCATCCCGCGCTTCAAGGGACTGGTGGCCCTGAACCCCAATGGCAAACGCGTGTTCCAAGTGACCGGCAGCCGGTCGGAAGGATGAACCATGGACGTCCGTGACAGCGAATTCTTCCAGAAAACCGGTGGGGCCTTCGCCGAGAGCATGGCCTCGGTGTTCAGCATGCTCACCGGACGGGACTTCCAGATCCAGGCCGCCCCGGGCGACCTCCTGGAAGCTCCTGCCGTGGCCGCCCTCCACGAGGGCACCATCATCCTGGTCAAAGCCATCTACCAGAAGGGGCTCAGCGGTGCCCTGTTCTTCAGCCTCCCCCTGAAGGAAGGCACCATCCTGGTGGACCTCATGCTGGGTGGCGAGGGCGCCCCCACGGAGGAGCTGGCGGGTGATTCCAAGGACGCCATGGCCGAGACCTTCAACCAGGTCATGGGCAGCGCCAACCAGACCCTGTCCGATCTGGCCGGGGAGACCTTCTCCATCACCAACGTGGAGATCATGGCCCTGGACGCTGATCCCGACGCCTTTGCCCAAAACCTGGGGACCGGAACCTTCCAGGACATCGCCCTGACCACCACTCAGGATGCCATCGCCGCCACCGTCCACATCCTGTTCCCGGACCAACTCCTCCAGCAGGTCAAGCGCAAGCTGGGCTATGGCGAGGTTGCCCCACCCCCGCCCCCTGCCGCTGCTACCCAGGCGGCGCCGGTTCCTCAGGCCCTCCAGGCCCCCCTGGCCTCTGGCCCCCTGCCCGACTCTGGCAACCTGGAGCTGCTCCTGGACATCCAGCTCCCGGTGGTGGTGCGCATGGGCCAGACCGAGATGCAGATGGGCGAGCTGCTCAAGCTCACGCCGGGCGCCATCCTGGAGCTGAACCGCAGTGCAGATGCCCCGGTGGAGCTGCTGGTGAACGGCAAGCTCATCGCCAAAGGTGAAGTGGTGGTGGTGGATGGCAACTTCGCGTTCCGCATCACCGAGATCGAGACCAGGGCGGTTCGTATCCGAAGCTTGGCGTAGCGTACTGCCGCAGAAATTGCCTCTTGACGGGTCTCGCTGCTGACTTACTGTATTAGTTCAGCGATACAGTAACTCGTCCGGGAGGCGACGCATGAAGGCCATCCTGCAGGTGGATCCAGCAGAAGCAGCGCCCCTGTGGCGGCAGATCGAGGATGGCGTGCGCCGTCTGGTGGCCACGGGCGGCCTGGCCCCCGGGGCCCTTATGCCCTCGGTGCGGGACCTGGCCCGGGAGCTGGGGGTCAACCCCAACACCGTCGTGCGGGCCTACCAGCGCCTGGTGGAGGCGGGGATCCTCACGGTGCGCCGGGGGGATGGGACCTATGTCTCCGAGACGCCGCCTGGCTTCAGCGCCGCCGAGCGCCTGGGCCTGCTCCGCGAAGGGGCCCTGCGCTTTGCCACCACGGCCCTCTCCGTGGGCGCAGACCTGCCCGAGGCCACCACCACCCTGGGCACCGCCTGGAAGGCCCTGAAACCAGCTCCGAAGGGAGGCCAGTCATGACCAGCCAAGCAGCTTCGCTTCCCGTAGCCTGCCATCAGGTGGGGGTGCGCTACGGCCGCACCCAGGCCCTGGATCAGGCCTCCTTCCAGGTGGAGCCCGGCCAGGTCTATGCCCTGCTGGGGCGCAATGGCTCGGGGAAGACATCGCTGGTGCGCTGCCTCCTGGGGCACCAGAAACCCACTGCCGGCCGGGTGGACCTCTTTGGCCAGGACGTGTGGTCCGCTCGCCAGGCCCTCATGCATCGGGTGGGCGTGGTGGCCGAGGAACCGGACGCGCCGCCCCTCATGACCACCCGGCAGCTGGTCCGGTTCTGCGGGAGCCTCTATCCCACCTGGGATCAGGCTGGCGTGGATCAGCGGCTGGGGCGCTTCCGTATCCCCATGGACCTGCCCTTCGGCCGCCTGTCCCGGGGCCAGAAGGGGCAGGTGTCCCTGGCCCTGGCCCTGGGGCCCAAGCCCTCCCTGCTGGTCCTGGACGACCCCACCCTGGGCCTGGACGCCGTGGCCCGGCGCGAGGTCTACGACGAGCTGCTGGGGGAGCTGGGGGAGCGGGGCACCACGGTACTCATCACCACCCACGACCTGGCCGGCATCGAGGGCCTGGCGGATCGCATCGGCATCCTGCACCAGGGCCGCCTCCTGGTGGACGCCAGCCTGGAGGACCTCAAAGCCAGGCACCGGAAGGTGAGCTGGGCACCGACCCAGGCGGTGGATCCCGCCGATCTCGTTCCCTTTGCGCCCCTCTGGAGCCGTGCGGGCAGCCTGGGCGGGGAGGCCATCCTCACCCAGGGTGATCCCAGCCAGGTCCCGGGTCTGCAGGTGCATCCCCTCTCCCTAGAAGAGCTGTTTGTCGCCCTGGTGGGCGAAGCCGAGGTGGCCTCATGAGCATCCTTGCCGTCACCCGCCGGGAGTGGACCGGCCGCCGCAACGTCCTCCTGGTGGCCATTGGCTTCAGCATCATCTCCCTGCTGTCGCTGTACTTCGAAGCAGATCCCAAGCTCGCACTTGAGAAGGCCTCGTTCATGGGGGTGTTTTCAGGCACCGCCCTCGCCTGGGTGATCGCCCTCCTCTTCGGAGCCACCATGGTGAGCCGGGATCTGGAGGAGCGGCGCTTCGGCTTCTTCCTGAACCAGCCCCTCCATGCGGGCCAGATCTTCCTGGGCAAGGTGCTGGCGGGCCTGGGCCTGGCCCTGCTGGCGGGCCTCCTCACCACCCTGCCCTCAGTGCTCCTGAGCGGCCTCTGGCGGCAGCTTGCGCTCAAGGACGTCGGTTCCATCGTCGGGGTCGGCCTGGCCGGGAGCCTGGTCCTGCTGCTGTTCTTTCATGCGGTGTCCATCCAGGTGCGCTCCCGGTCCCTGTGGCTGCTGCTGGACCTGGTGACCTGGACGGCCTTCTTCGCCGGGGTGCGCTGGCTGAGCCTGCGGCTCATGGGAGCGTGGGCCTTTCAGGACCTGGTCCACCTGTGGCTGGGCCTGCTGGCAGGCGGCACTCTGGGCCTGGGCATCGCCGGCTACCTGCAGGTGGCCCAGGGCCGGGCCGATCTGCAGCGGGGCCACCGCTGGGTGTCGGTCACCCTGGCCCTCACCGCGGGCCTGCTGCTTCTGGCCGGCTGGGTGGACACGGCCTGGGTGCTCAAGCACCGGCCGCCGGTGGCGTGGACCTCCCAGCCGGGCAACCGGAGCCGCTAGGCGCCTCGGCTGGGTCCTGGGGGTATCGTGCTTCTGGTCATGGCCCGGCGGTCCTAGACTTCGCCTATGGGACACCACCTCGGCACCAAAGACAGTCTGATCCCCCTCATCGACCGCCTGAACAAGTACCCCATCGGGCTGGTGGATAGCGGGAAGCTGCGCGAGATTCTGGGCCTGCTCTTCGACGAGCAGGAGGCCTTCATCGCCTCGCGGTTTCCCCTGGAGGAAGCCACCCTGGAGGAGCTGGTGCGGGCCACGGGCCTGTCCGGTGAGACGCTGCTCCCCCTGCTGGAGATCATGGCGAACAAAGGCCTGGTCATGGACATGCCCTACGCCGGCACCACCTACTACCTGCTCATGCCGGGGCTCATCGGGTTCTTCGAGTTCACCTTCATGAAGCGGCGCACGGACCTGCCCATGGAGCGGGTGGCGACCCTGATGCGGGAGTACCTGCAGGAGAGCCAGGCCAAGGAGTTCTTCGGCAGCGAGACCCAGCTCACCCGGACGCTCGCCTACGAGGAGCACATCCCCGTCAGCTCCGAGATCGCCACCTACGAGCAGGCCCGGGAGCTCATCCGCCGGGCCGGCATGGGGGCCGTTGGCCTCTGCTACTGCCGCCACAAGAAGGAGCACCAGGGGAAGACCTGCGCCAAGGGCGCCCCGGTGGAGGGCATCTGCATCTCCCTGGGCAGCGCGGCCCGCTTCCTGGCCCGCCGAGGCTTCGCCGAGCTGAAGACCGAAGACGAGCTGCTGGAGGTCATCGACCGGGCCCGGGAGCTGCGCCTCACCCACGTCACGGACAACATCCGCGAGCAGCCCTCCTTCATCTGCAACTGCTGCCGCTGCTGCTGCGAGCTCATGGCCGGCGTACAGATGGGCTACCACGATGGCATCGCCAAGACCGGCTTCACCGCTGTCATCAACCCCGAGAACTGCGACTACTGCGGCACCTGCTTCCCCGCCTGCAATGTGAAGGCCATCGGCCTGGCCAAGGGGGAGACCTTCGCCTCGCCCCAGGACCGCTTTGCAGCGGTGACGGCGGCGGTCTGCCTGGGCTGCGGCGCCTGCGTTTCGGCCTGCACCAAGGGGGCCCTCAGCCTGGTGCCCGCGGGTAACCGCCGCCAGCCGCCCCGCCGCAAGCGGGACCTCTTCGTTCAAATTCTCCGGGAAAAGGGCCGCCTCGGCCCCTTCGTGGCCAGTCGCATCAAGAAGCAGGTGCGGCGCACCCTCCTGGGCTGGCTCAAGCCGGGCCGTCGCGCCACCTCCTGAGGGACGCGGCCAATCCGCCACAGGGTGGGTGCGGCGGAACGCCCACGGTCCGGGTAGCTTCCACCCCATAGGAAGCCAGCGTTTCGCACGGTAAGGTGACTTTATAGGGGGTCTCCCATGTGCGGAATCGTCGGGTATATCGGCCAGCGGGGAGCCGTGGACATCCTGGTGAACGGCCTGCGCAGCCTGGAGTACCGCGGCTATGACAGCGCCGGCGTGGCCTTGGCCACCGGCACGGGAACCTTCACTATCACGCGGGCCTCGGGCAAGCTGGTGAACCTGGCCGGCAAGGTGGACCCCGCCGACCCCACCCCCCTGGGCATCGGCCACACCCGCTGGGCCACCCATGGCCGGCCCACGGAGGAGAACGCCCACCCCCACTGCAGTGCGGATGGGCAGGTGGTGGCCGTGCACAACGGCATCTTCGAGAACTTCCTCGAGCTGCGCGCCGAGCTCACCGCCGCCGGCGAGACCTTCAGCTCGGAGACCGACACCGAGTGCTTCCCGGTCATGGTCTCCCACTTGATGAAGCAGGGGCACTCCTTCGGCGAGGCCTTCCGCGAGGCCGTGGGCCGCATGAAGGGCATCTACGCCCTGGCCTGTCTTCACGCAGGCGATCCCGACCGCATCCTCGCCGCCCGCAGCGGCCCCCCCATGGTGCTCGGGCTGGGGGACGGCGAGACCTTCCTGGCCTCGGATGTGGTGCCCCTCCTGCCCCACACCCGGCGGGTGATCTTCCTGGAGGATGGTGATTTCGCCGAGCTGACCCGCAGCGGCGCCCGCATCACCCGGCAGGACGGCAGCGAGGTCCACCGGCCCGTGGTCGCCATCCCCTACGATCCCGTGGCGGCCGAAAAGGGGGGCCACAAGCACTTCATGCAGAAGGAGATCTTCGAGCAGCCCCAAGCGCTCTCCAACACCCTCCTCAACCGCCTGCCTGTGGACGGCGAGCCCATCCCCCTGGACCTGCCCTTCAGCGACGCGGAGCTGGCGGCCCTCACCCGCATCCACATCGTGGCCTGCGGTACCAGCTGGCACGCGGGCCTGGTGGGGAAGTTCCTCATCGAGCAGCTGAGCCGCGTGGCGGTGGAGGTGGACTACGGCAGTGAGTATCGCTACCGGGAGCCCGTGATCCAGCCCGGCACCCTCATCATCGGCATCACCCAGAGCGGCGAGACCGCCGACACCCTGGCCGCCATGAAGGAAGCCGCCACCCGCGGGGCCCGCACCCTGGCCATCTGCAATGTCATGGGCTCCACCGCCACCCGCCAGTGCGAGGCCACCATCCTCACCCATGCGGGCCCAGAAATTGGCGTGGCCTCCACCAAGGCCTTCACCACCCAGCTGGCGGTGCTGACCCTGCTGGCCCTGCGCCTGGGCGAGGCCAAGGGCACCCTGGCCCCTGAGCTCCGGGCCGAGCTCCTCCAGGGTCTGCGGGAGCTGCCCGCCCACCTGGAGCGCCTGAATGCCCTGGAGCCCCAGATCATGCGCTGGGCCCACCGCTGGAAGGACGCCAAGGACTTCCTCTACCTGGGCCGCGGCCCCTGCTACCCCATCGCCCTGGAAGGGGCCCTCAAGCTCAAGGAGATCTCCTACATCCACGCCGAGGGCTACCCGGCGGGCGAGATGAAGCACGGCCCCATCGCCCTCATCGACCAGAACCTGCCCGTGGTGGCCCTCATGCCCCGGGATGCCCATCGCGAGAAGACCCTCAGCAACCTACAGGAGGCCGCCGCCCGGGACGGCCGCATCCTGGCCCTGGTCACCGAGGGAGACACGGGCCTCGCCGGCATCGCCGAGGATGTCCTGGAGCTGCCGGCGGTCCACCCCTGGCTGGCCCCCATCGTCTATGCCGTGCCCCTCCAGCTGCTGGCCTACCACATCGCCGTCCTGCGGGGCTGCGACGTGGATCAGCCCCGGAACCTGGCCAAGAGCGTCACGGTGGAGTAGCGGGACGCAGAATTTCCTGAATTGTTACGGCGACCCTCCAGGGAGGGAACGATCCTGGGGGCCAAGAGGGACGCTCTGGAAGGAGACCCCATGGCCATCCATTTCCTTCGCCACCCGAACATCAGCAGCACGGCCTTCATCAACTGGGCCCTCATCCTGGTTGGCGTCCTGGTCGGCTGGCTGCTCTGGCCCGGTTTCCGGTCCTAAAGGCCCGCCCAAGTTTTTCGGGCGCAGCCAACTGAGCGGACCCATCCTTGGGGGGGCTCCATCCCCCGGAACCGAGGTCGCCATGAGCACCCACCTTCCCCATGCGCCCCATCCCTTCCTGCGCTTTGCCATCGACCATCCCCAGGCGGGAAACTGGATCATCCTCGGGGTCATTACCCTGGCGGCCATCCTCATGTGGGCCGTCCAGTCCTAGGCATGAAGACCCACACTCGACAGCCCCGCCCATTGCGCTAGAATGGACCCTCGCATTGGCGCGTAGCTCAGCGGTAGAGCACTACCTTGACACGGTAGGGGTCGGCGGTTCGAGACCGCCCGCGCCAACCACCCAAAGGCCGCATCTGCGGCCTTTTTTTATGGCCCCCGAGCGGGGGGTCTTGAGCCGCCGAGAAAGTCCGGCGGGCAGATAGGGCCCACTGGAGGCGCTCCAGTGGAGCGCCGAAAGCGATCAGGCCCGTGCCCAACCGGACGCAAGGTCGAGACCGCCCGCGCCAACCAACAAAAGGCCGCGATTGCGGCCTTTTTTCATAACTTTCGATCGGTCGACCGGGAAAGCCCGGTGGCTAAATGAGCCCAAGTTGCCTCCGGATTGCATAGCTGGGTTGGAACAGGCCGGAACCGGGTGGCCCAGGCTCCGGCCTGTTCAGTCAAGCGGCTACTGCTTGGTGTAATCCGGCCAGCAGTTGTCCTCGGAGAAGCCGCTTCGGAAGGGGCTCTGAGCGGGCGGAAGGTTGGGGGCCACCTTGGGGTCCAGGGCCCGCAGGGCGATGGCACTCAGGTCTTCGAGGTGGGCCTTCTGGCTGCGGTCACCCGTGGTGGCAGCCTTGCCCGCGAACAGGGTGGCGAGAGCCTTCAGCTCAGCCCGCACCACAGAGCGGGTATCGTCCAGGGAATTGCCAAAGGGGAAGGTCACCCCGGTGAAGACAGCGGGCATGGCCGGACCGGTACCGGCATTGAGACGGTCGTCCAGTTGAGCCAGGTAGGCGCGGTGGAGGTTGCGCCGCAGAGGGCCGGTCTTGGTGCCGACACTGACCTCGCTGAAGATCCCCGCCCGCAGATCATTCAGCAGGTCCGCCAGCCGGTAGGCAGTCTCCCCAGCCGCAGCCTCCTGGGCCTGCAGACGCGAGGTGCGGGCCCGGTCCAGCAGAGCGCGGAGCACGAAGCGCTGGGCCCCCAGGAGCTTCATGGAGGGCTCCATGGGCGTCAGACGCTGGGTAATAGCGGGGTCGAACAGCCAGGTGGGGGTCTTGAAGATCTGATCATTCAAGAACTTCACGGCCCTGGCCTGCTGGGCCTTGGTGGCCGGCGTGAAGATGGCACCAGGCTGATCGCCGTGCTTGTTCTGGCTATCGTAGCCACCCACGATGGCGGTCACGTGCCCGAGCTCACGGGTCCACTGGCCCCATGTGGCCGCGTAGAGCTCATCGAGGGCCCGGTCGTTCTGGCCGGGCCGGATGGCCATTTTGGGCAGCAGCTTCACGATGCGCTGGAGGTTCTTGGTACCGAGGGCAGTTGCAGAAACGGCGTCGGCGTCACCGACGGCCTCCGTGTTCTCGCCGTAGTCACCCAGTTCGGCCTTGGGCGTGCTGAAACGCAACCAGGGCTTGGTGTCCTGTTCCTTGGCCCAGGCGTTGAGCGTGGGCTTCTCTTCGTCGGGGGTCTTCGCGGCGGGGATGGGCGTATAGCCCCACTTCACCGCGAAGATGTCGTAGGGACCAACCTTGGGAATGAGGAGGCTGGGATCCACTCCGTCTTCGGGCTGCACCACGTAGTTGAAGCGGCTGTAATCCATGAGGGTGGCAACATGCCCCATCTCCTTGAGCCACTTCGGATCGCGCAGCTTCTCAAAGGGATAGAGGGAGCTGGACTTCATGTTGTGGCGGAAGCCCAGAGAGTGACCGCATTCGTGGGTGACGACAAAGGCAAGGAGATCACCCATGAGGTCATCGGGCAGGGGCAACTGCTGGGCCCGGGGATCCACAGCTCCGGCCTGGGTGATGTACCAGTCCCGCAGCAGTTGCTGGAGGTTGTGGTACATCACGATGTCGGCGTTGAGGATCTCGCCACTGCGGGGATCGCTGAGGTGCGGTCCGTAGGCGTTGGCCACGGGCGAGGGCACCCAGCGGATGATGCTGTAGCGCACATCTTCGGGATCGAATTCGGGATCTTCTTCCTTGGTGGGGAAGGTCCTGGCGCGGATAGCGTTCTTGAACCCTGCCGCTTCAAAGGCCACATTCCAGGCCTCCACGCCCTTCTTCACAAAGGGCACCCACTGGGCTGGGGTGGCCTTGTCGATGTACCAGACGATGGGCTTCACCGGCTCGCTGACGGCCGCACTGGGGTCCTGCTTTTCCAGGCGCCACCGGGCGATGAGGCGCTCCCGCTTGCTCTCGTGCTCCAGGCTGCCGTAGTCCACCCGGGACAGACCGAAGTAGCCCACTCGGTCATCCATGAGGCGAGGCATCATGGGCTTTTCTGGGAGATTGACGATGTTGTAGGCCACCGAGACCGACCCGCTGCGGGGCGGGGGCTGGGGCTGACCGGGCATGGGTGTCACGCCGGGCATCGTTGGCGGAGTCAGGGTGTAGGTGTGCACCGCATCCACCCGGATGCTGGCGGGAAAAGCCTTGGCATGATCCACGAAGCTGCGTCCGGCATCCATGGAGCTGGCTCGCACCACACCGCGGGCGGTGAAGTCCCCCACTTCCGAGGTGAACAGCTTGCCGACCTCGATGACCGGAGCGCCATCCTTGGAGAGGGCCTCCACAGGGAAAGCCAGCAGCACAGTGTCTCGTTGCGCGGCGCTGACCGCCGAGGCAATGGGGCGAGTCGAATCGCTGACATAGTCATGGGACACCACCTGGAAATAGACCTTGTTCTCCTTCATAGTGAAACGCACCACATCATGGTTGACGGTCTGCCCGGCGTGATCCGCACCGGCCGGAACCTCTGTCGCCGTAGCCACCATGAGCAGCTCCTTGCCAAGGAGCTCCTTGGGGATCTCGAAGTAGAACTTGCCCTTCAACTGGTGGACCTTGAAGAGACCCGCCTGGGTCTTGGTCTCGCTGGTGATGACCTTGTCATAGGGTTTGGGTTCGCCCTCCGCTGGGGCTGGAGGCTTGGCGGCAGTTGCCGCGGGGGCCGCCCCCGGCGCGGCCACCGGGGCCGGGGCCTGCCCCCAGCAAGGGAGGGCCACCAGGGCAAAGGCAAGGGCGGGCAGGGATGGCTGCATGATTTCTCCATGGGGCGGTGAGGTGTGCACTGACAGGGAGTCCATTGTCCATCGAGTGCAAAAGAAAATAACCAGGAATTGCCACCAAGGGCACTGCCAGGATGGGCACTTGGATCGCGCTATCGGCAAAACGGTTCCGGCTTGTCGAGCAAGGGGTTACAAACAATGGCCATGTGATAGACCTGTTTGCGATATGGAAGCAATAGGTCAAGGGACAAATGGATTGATTTGTATTTAATCGGCTTAAAATATTCCAATATTCAGTTTTTCCATACTATTTTCGATAGGGTAAAGAGTTAGCATCCATCACTCTGACCGCGCTGCGCGCTGCTCCCACCACTCTGATGACTCGCAAAAAAGAAAACTACACATGGTGGTAACAGGAAATCCAGAGCTGCCATCAGAGACGGGCTTGGCAGCGGGGCTCTGCCCACCTGAACCATCCCCCCAGCGGGACCTTGATGAAGCCACCAAGATCCAGCAGGCGATGCTCCCGAAACAGGCTCTCTTCACCGGTCGTTTCAGGGTCATGCATGAGTTCCAGCCGGTCCTGGGGGTGGGAGGCGACTTTCTGGATTACTTCAACCTTCCCAATGGACAGGTAGGCCTCTATATCGGCGATGTCTGTGGGAAGGGACTGCCCGCAGCGCTCTATGCCGCACTGACCGTGGGTATCCTGCGCGGCATACACAAGGAAGGGCAGCTGCCTGGAACCGTTCTGTCTGCGCTCAATCGACGCATGACCACGTATGGCGTGACCTGCAGGTATTCCGTCATCCAATATGCAGTCTTTGACCCCGCTTCAGGCACCCTGCAGATTGCCAGTGCCGGGATGAGCGGCCCCTTCCATGTCTCCCAGGATGGCTGCCGTGAATTGGCGTTGTCCGGGCTGCCCCCGGGCATGTTCGCCAATGCCAGCTATGAAACCCATACCATCCAGCTAGAGCCCGGCGATTCCGTGGTGTTCTGCACCGATGGCCTGGTCGAGGCTATGAATCCCGAGGACGAGTTCTTTGGCTCCGAACGTCTCTCGGACCTCTGTGGTCGGCTTACTGGGATTGTGCCTGGAGCCGAATACGCCGAACACATCTTCACGGCTGTGGAAGGTTTCAGTGATGGCTGCCGTCAGCATGACGACATGGCCGTCGTGGTGCTGAACTACAGTGGCGGGGCAACCTAGAGGATTCCACCAAAGCCCCGCTCGGCCTCAATAGCGTGGGGGTTGGCATCCAACTGTGGGTAGAAAAATTGATGTATGCTTGGGGAATATTTTTACTCGTCCTGACATGGATCCCATGAATCCCAGTGAAGTCCTCCCGGATATCCAGGCTCGCATCGCTGAGGCCTACAGGGATCTGCCGGATGCCCAGCGGTCCATTGCGGATGCGCTGAAGAGTGACCCGCACCTCGGCGCGTTCTGGGGCATCGAAGCCTTGGCGGAGCGCGCCGGAGTCAGTGTTGGCTCCGTGATGCGCCTGGCCAAGCGCCTTGGCTACCGCAGCTTCAACGAGTTCAGGAACGCGCTCAGAACCGCCTGCAGCACTCGCACGGCCCAGCCAACCCTGGGCGACATGGCCCTGCCAACGGACCTGTTTGGCACCCTGGCGGAAGTGGTGGCCCGGGATACGCAACACCTCAACCGCATGATCCAGATGGTGGACCACACCATCCTGGATGCGGCCGCCAAGGCCCTGCTCGAGGCCAGACACCGGGTGATCCTGGGCCGGGGCGTCAGCCATGTCATGAGCCTGATCATGGCCTTCTACCTCACTCAGGCCGGAGTCCCCACCATCGCGGCGCTGCCATCGGATTTCTCGAACCAGGCGGCCAACCTCTACTCGGAGGACCTGCTCGTGGTCATCGGTTTCCAGCCCTACAGCCGGGAGACCGTGGACGCGGCCGCCTTCGCCAAGCAGAACGGGGTGCCGATTTTGGCTCTGTCCGACCGCGTGGACTCGCCCCTGGCCCCCTACGCCAACATCCTGCTGCCAGTGTCCAGCGAGGACCTGCTGTTCAGCTGCAGCCTCACCTCCTTCGCCGCCCTGGCCCACGCCTTTGCCATCGTGCTGGCGGCCCGGGACCAGACCGGGACCATGAAGCGCCTCAAGGCCGCGGATCAGGTGGCTCGCCCTCTCTTCGTGGACCACTGGCTGCCCATCCAGCCCGGTGCCATCCGCAAATAACATGAAGGACCGCCCGATGCTGGACCATCAGAAGGCCACTTTATCTGGCCGAGACTCTGCCAATCACGTGGTTGAGTTGTGTCAGGAGTTCGTCCGAATTCCCAGCCCCTCCGGGCAGGAAGGCCGGTTGGCCGCCCTCGTGACGGCCCGCATGCAGGCTCTGGGTTTCGCCGTGGAAACCGACCGCTTCGGCACGGTCCTGGGCATCCGGGAAGGGACCGGTCCCGGCCCCACCCTGCTCCTGGACGCGCACATGGATACGGTGCCGGTCTCCAATCCGGACATCTGGAACCACGACCCCTTCGGCGCAGAGCTCGACCAGGGTCGCCTCTGGGGGCGCGGTTCCGCCGATGCGAAGGGGGCACTCGCAGCCATGCTCTGCGCCGCGGCCTCCATGGAGGACTTCCCCGGCAGGCTCATCGTCTCAGCCAGCGTTGGCGAGGAGGACATGACGGCCATGGCCCTGGCTCAGGTCCTGGACCGGCATCCTGCGGACATCGTCCTCGTGGGCGAGCCCACTTCCCTGCGCCTGGGGATCGCCCAGAAGGGCCGCGCGGGCCTGCTCCTGGAAGCCAAGGGGCGCGGGGCGCACACTTCCCGACCCGAACTCGGAGACAACGCGGTCTACAAGATGCTGGAGGTCATCGCCCGCATCCGGGCACTGGCCCTCCCCTCGGACCCGGAACTGGGGCCGGGAGTCTGTGAACTGATCGAGATCGCCTCCGAGCCCAGGCCTTCGCCGGGCATGGTGCCCTATCTCTGCACCGCCCGCCTCTCACTGCGACTGCTGCCCGGAGAGACCGTCCGCTCGGTTCTGGCGCGCACCTCGGCCTGCCTCCAGGGACTGGATGGCGTGTCGGTGCGCCTGGGCGAGTGCAGCCAGCTCTGCTACACCGGGCTGGCCATCACCATGCCGGAGTTCATCCCGGCCTGGCGCTGCCAGGACTCGGTGCTCCAAGGTCGGCTGCTGGAGCGCCTGGGCACGGCCTCCTTCGCCGCCCCCTACACCACCAACGCCTCCGCCGGAGCAGAGCGCGGCATCCCCACCTACCTGCTCGGTCCTGGTTCCATCGAACAGGCCCACACCCTGGATGAGTGGATCTCGCTCGAGGAACTGCAGGCCGCTCCTGCAACCTATCGCAACGCCATGGAGACCTGCTTCAAGGCCTGATTCAGCGGCTCAAAGACAGGATGGTGCCCACCTCTTCCGGCGGGCGCCCCACGATGGCCTGGTAGTTGCCCCGATCCGTGGCGCCCTCCGTGACCACCAGGAGCAGGGTCTTGTCGGGGCCGAGCAGACCTTGTTCGCGGAAGGCGGCAGTGGAGGCATCGCTGTACAGGGCCGCGAGCGCACCCAGGGCGGCAGCGCCGGTCTCCCCTGCGACCACCCCGGCACCCGCCAGCTCCTGCATGCCCTGCTGGGCGCGGTGATCCCCGATGGCAATCATCCAGTCCACCCCCGTGGAGACCCTTGGCCAAGCCACCGGCGAGGGGAGTCCGCAGTTGAGACCGACCATGATGGAGCGGTGCGGTCCTGGTACCGCCACCATCGTGCCCGCGCGGGCCGAGGCCTGGACGCAGTTGGCATCGGCGGGCTCGACCCCGACCAGCGCACCAGCCCAGGGGCGGCTGCGGAAGTAGCCCACGGTGGCAGACATGAAGGCGCCAACCCCCACCGGGACGATGACCACATCTGGCTCGCCAACTCCAGCCGCCCTGAGGGCCTGCTCGATTTCCATATAGATGGTCGTATACCCTTCCACCACTCGGCGCGGGGTCAGATCGTAGCCCGGCCAGGATGTATCTGAAATGACGAGACAGCGATCGCCAGCCTCTTCGGCAGATCGGGCCACGGCCGCATCGTAGTCCCCCTCGACCACCGTGACCGTGGCCCCCTCATTCTGGATCGCGTGGATCCTTGCTGGAACTGTGCCTGCGGGCACGAAGATCTGGCACTGGAAGCCCAGCAACCGGGCCATGAAGGCGACGGCGCGGCCGTGGTTACCATCGGTGGCTGCCGCCAGCCCGAAGGGTTTCAGATAGCTGATCCGTCGCGCCAGATCGTTGATGTTTAGCCAGGGTTCGGGCTCGAAGCCGAGGTGGTCACAAAGGGCGCGGTAGGTGGCCCAGGAGGCGCCGAGGATCTTGAAGCTCGGCAGGCCAAGGCGCTGGGTCTCCGCCTTGACGAGCACCCGCCCCACGCCATAGCGGCGCGCCAGTTCCGGGCAGTCGAACAGGGTGGTGGCCAGGTAGGCGGGCATCCGCCGATGGAAGGACCACACCGCCGGATCAGGGATCGGCCACCGTTTTTCCGATTCGAACAGGGGATTGCGGAGGAGGGTGGATTCCTGGGCAACGGGCGGAATGGTCATCTTCAAGCTCCGGATCTCAGGTCTGGTGCTGCGATAAACGCGCGCTCAGGGAATGACGTGGGTGCCACCGTGTCCAGCCAGCGAAGCCCCGAGGTGCGATGGATCCGTGATGATGGCCTCCCTGCCCCCGTTCTCCATGAAGGCGACCACAGCCTGGATCTTGGGCAGCATGCTGCCGGGCTTGAAGTGGCCCTCCTGCATGTACTGCTTGAGTTCGGCCAGGGTGACGGTATCGAGGCTGCGCTGGGTGGACTTGCCAAAGTCGAGACAGACCTTTTCGACTGCCGTGGAGATGACCAGCAACTCGGCGCCAAGCTGCTGGGCCAGCAGGCTGGAGGCCAGGTCCTTGTCGATCACCGCTGCCGCCCCGGAGAGGTTGCCGGACCAGTCCTCCACTACAGCGATGCCGCCGCCGCCACAGGCGATCACGACCACGCCGGCATCGAGCAGAGTCTTGACCACATCCAGTTCCATCACCTGCTTGGGCACCGGTGAAGCCACCACCCGGCGCCAGCCCCGACCAGAATCTTCCACCAGATCCCAGCCATCTCGCTCGCGGTGAGAC
>SESE01000307.1_pt1 | contig 20916 bp, 16 predicted proteins | sample 3171371 | NCBI WGS metagenome assembly SESE01 (sample SAMN06051881, study PRJNA518727) | freshwater metagenome | biome: subpolar coniferous forest; feature: holomictic lake; material: water; isolation source: holomictic Lake 442, 13 m depth | place: Canada: near Kenora, Ontario | collected... | reverse complement strand
CCGGGGGGGATGTCGTCGACCCGCCGGCCGGCCGGCAGCACGATCGCATCACGCGGGTCTTCGGTCCATGGCAGCCAGAGCCAGTCGAGCCCGGCCGTGACCGGGTCGGGAACATCCTTGGCGCTGTGTACCGCGCAATCCAACTCGCCCTGCAGGAGTTTCTCATCCAGGTCGCGGGTGAAGAAGTCGGGCGGCGTCTCGCGCAGGTCGGTGGTGCGGTCGCGATCACCCGGTGATGAGAGCGGGACATCCTTGAAGACGCACGACGGGAAACACTTCTCCAGCCTGTCAAGTGCGTCGCGGGTCTGCACCATGGCCAGCTTGCTGCCACGTGTCCCGGCCTTGAATGTCGTCTTTGCCATGGAATCTGCCACCCCTGCGAAAAGCTCTATTCCGCAATTGTCCCCAGCATGTCCGCTATCCTGTCTTTCACGATCTTTGCCCTGCTGCACGATCTGCCGCCGGTCGAGACTGATACAACGAGATCACCCACCCTGGTGATTGCGGGCGTGACGAAGTCGCCGTCAACCCAGTTGCTGTCGGATGCGCTGCACAAGACGCCATGGCGCCGGCACGCGGCGAGGACGCGCTTGTTCACGACCTTGCTGTCGGTCGTGGCGAAGACGAGAAACCTGCCTTTGACGTCGGCTGCGGCGAAACGGCGTTTGCTGACATGTATCTTTCCCGCCTTCGCCAGGGCCGTGAGTTTGGGTGTTGCCGCCGTGGCGACCACGGCCACCTGTGCCCCGGCATCGAGGAGGTGCCCCACCTTGCGTGTCGCCACGTCTCCGCCGCCGACGACCAGACACTGCCGTCCAGTTGCCAGCAGGCAGGCCGGTAGAATCGGGCGCACTAGCTTTTCGGTCCGCATTCTTGTTTCCAATCTGTCAGCGACGATCGTTCCTGGCCATAGGCCGCGCCAGCATTTCCTGCACGTCTTCCAGCCATATCCTCACGATGTCATCGTAGTCGGCCAACCCCTTTGTCACCGGCACGCAGCGGATCCCGGCGCGGCGGAGTGCCGAGGCCCAGGATCCGGGGTCGTCGCCAGTGATCTCGGTTCTGGCCGAGAAACCAGCCGCGATCATGAGCGGAGCCAGCAGGACGTCTTCCACGCCGGCAGCCTTGCATTCCGCGATGATGTCATCCGGTCCGGGCGGCGGCATCAGGGAGCCTATCATGACCAGCCGATCGAGCCCGCGGCAGAGCTTTGCGGCGTCCTCGTATGCCGCTCTGGCTGCCGTCTGCCTGCTGCCGTGGGCTACGAGGAGCAGGGCGGCGCTCTTCAAGTCCCGCGGTACGGATGCCAGCAGGATCCGCACAGTCCGCTCAAAATCGGCGGGTGTGGCGAGGAGAGGGTCCGACAGGGCGATTTGCCGGAATTCCCCCCGCCGCTCCTGCACGAGGTCACTGAGTGCCTTATACTCCATGCCAGGGGCGAGGTGAAGTGATTTCACCGCGACATCCGGAATGCCGGCCTGTCTCAGGCGGTCCAGAGCGCCGGCCGGGTCGTCGACCGGCTTGCCCGCCTTTTCAAGCTTCCGGCGCACGCCGGAAGACGTGAAAGCCCAGAGCATGCGCGTGGGGCCGAACCTTGCATCAAATGTTGCCTCCATGCGCCGGAGCGAGGCGGTTGCCTCGTCTGAGCTTGTCCCAGCCAGCGCGAAGATGACGGCTTGCCCTGTCATGTGCCGGATTCCGTCTCCATGAAGAATACCGGGCTGGATTTCTTGAACTCACGCACCGAGACCAGCATGCGGCCGCCTGTGAGCCCGGCCTTTTCGGACAGGCGCCTGAACGTGGCCTCGGCCTCGGGCCGCGCCCTGGCATGAATCATGGCGTAGAGGTTGAACGGTACTGCAGGCGACGAGGACCGCTCGTAGCAGTGCGTCACCTCGGGGGCGCCGGCGAGCGTCTTGCCGGCGCGCTCGACGTCGTCCGCCGCAACGGGCCAGACGCACATGCCGTTCGCGACGAAGCCAGCCTCGCGGTGGCGAAGGATGAAGCCGATGCGGCGGATGATCCCGGCCCGCTTCCAGGCTGTCAGCGTGTCGATGAGTTTGTCGTATTCCCACTTCAGGTCGTTTGCGATGTCCGTGAAGGGCTCCTCAACCAGCGGCAGGTTGCCCTGCAGTTTGCGGATCAGGTCCTTGCCACGCCCGTCGAAGGTAGGCGGCGTGTTCCCGATTGCCGCGCTGGGTATGATCTCGCCGTGCGCGGGCTCGACATCGCCGCTGCCGGCGTCGAGCACGACCTCGACCTTGAAGCGCCTGCTTGCGGGGAGGTTGAGCAGGATGTCTGGCGCCAGCGCGCGCCTGAGTTTTGCAAGCTCGTCATCGAGCTTGTCTGCGGGCGCCGTGAGAGTGAACCACAAGTCGGGTTTGCCCTCGCGTTCGTAGCAGTGCGTGACACCTGGGTGTGGCTGGAACATCGCCGCGACCCGCTCGATATCGCCGGCGGGCACGTCAACAGCGCACAGCGTGCTGGAGTAACCAAGCCGGCGGGAGTCGAAAACCGCACCGAAACGACGGGCTATGCCGCGCGTGAAGAGATCCTTGCCGGCCAGCAGCACATCGGCTTCCGTCCGGCCGAGCGGCGTGGCGATCTCCATCCACGGCCGCCGCGTGATAGGAATGCCGCGCTGAAGCGCCAGCAGTAGCGCCTTCTCGGGATCTGTCGGTGGATGGTCGCTGTTCATGATAGTGAATTCTCCTTTCGACCCGGTTCGTCAATTATGCCACGAGTGATATGCTCCGTCGCGAGGACGGGATGCGCCGTCAGCATTCCCGGGCCTGAGTACTTCATAATCTCCCTGACCTGTGCGCGCATTGCCGGCTTGCAGCAATGTGTCGTACACGTTGAGCGCGTCGATTTCCCGTCCCTTCCGGGCAGCACGACTGCCCGGCCCTGCGATCAATCTCATTCCTGCGCGTTCCCGGCTGCCGTGTCGGGCAGGTATGCGCAATCCGGGTCCTCGCCGAGGAAGTCGGTCGTGGCGGCGTAGGATCTTGCCCGGCAACCTGCGCAGACTTTGCGATAGCCGCAGGAGTGGCACTTGCCCTTCAGTTGCCCGGGGTCACGCAGGGCCTCGAACGCTTTCGATTCCTTCCAGATGTCGCCGAACCTTGTCTTGCGCACGTTGCCGACGCAGAGAGGCAGGTAGCCGCATGGCTGGACATCGCCGGTGCGGGAGATGAAGCAGACGGCGGAGCCGGCAAGGCAGCCGCGCGTCATGGCCTGCATGCCGTGGCCAGTGGTTTCAAGCTTCAGGCCACGCTCCCGCGAGACCTCGCGCATGATCCGGTAGTACTGAGGCGCGCAGGTTGCCTTGACGTGCACCCGGCCGCGCAGTTCAAGCGACTTGTCGAAGAGCCACCTGAGCACCCTTTCCATCTCGTCAGGTGGCAGGCGGACGTCGGCGCTCAGTTCCGCGCCGCAACCGACCGGCACCAGGACGAAGACATGGAAAGCATCTGCGCCCCTGTCCAGGGCCAGTTTGAGGATGCCTCCCAGCTCCGCTGCGTTGTAGCGCGAGACGGTGACGTTCACCTGCACAGATACGCCGGCCCGGCGGAGGGCGTCGAAACCACGGAGGGTTGCATCGAAACTGCCGGGCAACCCGCGGAAGTTGTCATGGGTTGCGGCCGATGCGCCGTCGAGGCTGATGCTCACCCGTTGGATGCCGGAGTCGGCGATTCCGCGTGCCATGGCGTCGTCAACAAGCGTTCCATTGGTGGCCATTGCCACGCGCGTGAAGATACCCGAGCAGCACCTGGCGATGTCAAGTATATCGGTCCGTACGAGCGGCTCGCCGCCGGTCAGGATGATGATGGGGTCGCCGCAGTCACGGATGTCCCTGGCCACCTGAATGACATCCTCGGTGCTGAGCTCGCCCGCAACGGCGTGGTTCTGCGCCTCGGCCCGGCAGTGCTTGCAGGCCAGGTTGCATCTGGCGGTGAGTTCCCAGAAGACCAGCCGCAGCTCGTTGCCGGCCGCATCCTGCCCATGTTGTGAGTGCGGATGCATATCAGCCCTCCAGGCCGATCTCCCTGTTGGAGAGGTAGCAATCAGGCTCTTCCGCCCAGACGTTTCCGGTAACCGCTTCGGCCCTGACGCGGAAGTTGCCGTTGCAGATATCCAGCCACTTGCACTTTGCGCAGCGGCCTTCGAGGTGCTTCTTGCGGTCGCGCAGGCTGACGAGCAGTTCGTCAGCCGGCTTGCCCCAGATTTCGCTGAACGGCTTCTGGCGGACATTGCCGCACGTGTGGTGCCGCCAGAACTGGTCGGGGTGCACCGAGCCGTCCCAGCTCACGCAGCCGATGCCCATGCCCGTGCTGTTGCCGCCGTTCATTTTCAGGAGTTCCAGAACTGACGCGGCCTTCACCGGGTCCTCCCGGAGCAGCCGCTGGTAGAGGTAGGGACCGTCAGTGTGGTTGTCGACGGTGAGCACTTCTATCGGGCGTCCCCTTGAGTGAGACTCCCTGGTCCGGTTCATGATCAGGTCAACTGTTGCGCGTGTGTCCTCGTGAGACATCCTGCTCGAAGACACCAACCTGCTGCCACGGCCGGCGTAGACCAGGTGGTAGAAGCAGACGCGGGGTATGCCCTCGCGCTCGATGAGGTCGAGAATGCCGCCAACGTCCTTGAAGTTGCTGCGGGTCATGGTGAAACGCAGCCCGACCTTCACGCCGCTCGCGAGGCAGTTTCGCACGCCGCCCAGGGCCTGCCCGAAGGCGCCATCCACGCCGCGGAAGCGGTCGTTGGTGCTTTCGAGCCCGTCGAGGCTGATACCAACGTAGGAGAGGCCGGCATCTTTCAGCCTGGCGGCTACGTCCTTTGTTATCAGCGTGCCGTTCGTGGAAACGACGGCCCGCATCTTCCGCGTTGCGGCGTGCTGGACCAGTTCAAAGATATCGGGGCGCATGAGCGGCTCGCCGCCTGAGAAGAGCATGACCGGGCATCCGAAGCCGGCCAGGTCATCAATCAACCGGACTCCTTCGTCGTGCGACAGTTCACCGGAATAGTCCATGTCGCGTGATTGCGAGTAGCAGTGAACGCACCGCAGGTTGCAGCGCCTGCCGACGTTCCAGACGACGACCGGCTTCTTGTCGGCGGAGAACTGCAGCAGGTGAGATGGCAGGTCTTTTGAACGTCGCCCGTAACGTAGAGGATCAGATTGCTCGACCGTGCCGCAGTAGAGTTTGGATATCCCGATCATGCTTCCTTGTTTTCCTGCGTGCCGCCCACGTCCCGGCTTCGTTTCGTTTCGTCGAAGTTGAAGAGGTCGTTCAACACATGGGCAAATTCATCGCACTGGCCGGTTCGGGCTGCTCTCTTGAGAGCGTCCCTGGGGCCCATCAATAGCCGGCCAACCGCCTTTTCCGCGACGATGCGGAGTTCTTCGCGCATCTCCGGGGATATCCCGGCCATCTTCTCTTTGGCCAGTGACTTCTGCAGCACACTGTCCACTGCGTCCCGGCCGAGGTCGTCGAGCCTGCGCATCATCTCCCTGAGGTCCGCGCTCTCGAACAGGGACGACACCTCCGCGGCGCCTTCTCTGACGATGGCCCATGCCTGGTCAAGAGCCTCGCGCCGCTTTGCGAGATTCTCGCCGGCCATGCGTTGCAGGTCGTCGATGTTGTAGAGGTAGACGTTCTCAAGGCCGCCGGCCGAAGCCTCGATATCCCGTGGAACGGCGATGTCCACAAGCAGGAGCGGGAGCCCGAGTCTGGCCTCCATGGCCTTTCGGACAGACCTCTCGTGTATGACAAGGTGCGGGGCGCTGGTCGAGCTGATCACTATATCGGTCTTGGGCAGGTGCTCGTCAAGCAGGTCGAATTGGACGGCTCGTCCGCCGCACCTCGCTGCCAGGGCGTTTGCCTTGTCCAGTGATCGATTTAGAACCAGCACATCCCGCGCGCCCCTCTCGATCAGGCTTTTGAGAGCGAGTTCCGCTGTCTCCCCTGCACCAATGAGCATGACGGTCTTGTCGCCGAGATTCTCAAAGAGTCTCTCGGCAAACTCAACGGCTATTGAGCTGACCGAAACCCGGCCGCGGGAGAGATCTGTCTCGGTGTGTACGCGCTTTGCGACCCGGAAGGCGCTTTGAAAAAGCGAGTCGAGCGATCTGCCCTTCGACCATGTTTGCCTGGCGAGCATGTATGCCTGCTTGACCTGCCCTAGAATCTCCGTCTCGCCAACGACCATCGAGTCCAGGCCGGAGGCCACGGTCAGCAGATGCTCGGCCACGGCCATGTCCCTCTTTGTGTAGAAGTGCTTGGCGGCTTCTGCAAGGCCGTCGTCGCTGGCCTCCCTCAGAAGCAGCCGTATGACTGTTTCCTTTGCCGCGTCAGTGTCGATTCCGGCGGTGTAGAGTTCAGTGCGGTTGCATGTCGACAGCAGCGCCGCCTCGGAACCTGGAAACTTCTCCGCCAGCCGCTGCAGCATGGCTGGAACGTCCGTTGAAGTGAAGGATGCGCGCTCCCGTATTTCGACGGGCGCTGTGCGGAAATTCACACCTATTACCGAAAATCTCATATTAAAGTCCGGCTGCCGTAGAGCTAGACAAAATCGTGGATGCTGTTTGCCAACTGGTGAATACCTACCATCGAGAACAGGACAAAAATGAGGCCGATGACGGCCAGCAGCGCCACGCGCCTGCCGTGCTGGCCCACGTTTGCGCACATGTGCACAAGCAGCGCGCAGATAGCCCACGTGACCATGGTCGCCACCACCTTCGGGTCAGAAAACCACTCCGGCCCGCTGCCGCTCTCGTAGATCAGGTAGAAGCCCAGCACCAGTGAAATGGTGAGGAGCAGGAGCGCGATTCCGATCAGCCGCGATATGAGGTGGTCAAGGGTTTCGAGCGCGGGCAGGCGTTCGAAGATGGTCCCGAAATGGCGGTGCTTCAGGTTGTGATCCTGGATGAGGTACGCGCACCCGAGGATGCTTGCCAGGCTGAAAACCGAATACCCGGCGAATGCCGCCACGAGGTGCAGCACCAGTGCCGCGCCGGGGACTGCGTGCGGCACCGGTGCTGCCTTCGCGCCGGAGGAAGGGAGACACAGTGCCAGCAGGACAGTGGCGAACGGCGCCAGGATTGCCATGACGCCCTGGGTGCGGCGGCTTCTGAGAAAGAACATGCCTGCGATCATGAGGAAAACCGAATAGACGGCAGTGGCATCGAACCGGTTGAGGAGCGGAACGATCCGGCCGGTGCTCACGCCCTGGACGACGAGCGCGGAGAGCAGTGATGCGCATCCGAGCCCAACGAGCCAGAATACCGCCGGTCTCGCCAGGCGGTGTGGGTGGGCCGCAACGAGACTGATCACCGCCAGCAGTGATGCTGTGCAGAAGAACAAGACTCCCGCAGCGTCCAGCAAGGTGTTCATAAGCATGGGAAAAGGCCCTGTCCGCGACAACGACTTAGCCATCGTATCCCAGGGCCGGGTGTTTGGGCAATCCATTTCGGCTCACCAGCCGCGTGACAACATCGTCAAGTAGGCCAAACAGGGCCAACCAGGGACAGGCCCCCCTCAACCTAAGTGGAGAGGGTTCCGGCGGGGTGCCGGGCGGTCTGGTTCCTGGATCCGACCTGGCGCAAAATCCCTCCGCTCGCGAAATCTGCCGACATGTCACGCCGTAGCGTCTGCGCGAAGGCGGACGGCAGCCCCCGCGCCTGTCATGATCGTGAGGTAATGCGCTTCTGCAATTTCATTTGAGATCCTCGAGTTTGGCGGTACACTCCACCCCGCTGTGAAAGGATGCCGATGAACTTGAAGAGGCGTACTGACGGAGGGGAGGGGCCAGCACGGCCGAAGCTCCCGGCAACCGTGATCGGGCTGGGGATTGTCAGCTTGCTCACAGACGTCTCCAGCGAGGCTATTGTCCCGCTTCTGCCAGTATTCCTTGTGTCATCCCTGGGTGCGACAAAGACATTCGTGGGCGCGGTGGAGGGCGTGGCGGAGCTGGTCTCGAGCGCGTTGAAGTACGGCAGCGGCGTCATGGCCGACAGACGCGCACGTCTGAAGCCGATGGTGCTGATCGGCTATGGTGTGTCGACGATCATACGGCCACTGATGGGCTTTGTCATGGTTCCGTGGCAGGCCCTTGCTGTGCGCGTATTCGACAGGGTTGGAAAGGGTGTGCGCACAAGTCCGCGAGACGCCATGATTGCGGACACCGCAGATCCATCCATTCATGGGCGGGCCTTCGGTTTCCATCGCGCCATGGACCACGCGGGCGCGGCCATCGGGACAATGCTCAGTGCCGGCCTTCTGTGGCTGCTTGTTGCAGGGGTTGGCAAGTCGCAGGTCGACGCCATGCGCATCATCTTCCTGCTGGCCGCAGTTCCAGGCGTGGCAGCCGTTATTGCGCTGGCGCTCACCCCGGAACCACCACGCATTCTGCAGGCCTCGCCACGTGCCACGGCCCCAGCCCGCCCGCTGGGTGGACTTGGATCTGTACTTGCGGCTGTCGTCCTATTCGCTTTTGCCAATGCGACGGACTTCTTTCTGCTGCTCAAGCTGAATGAAATACAGCCGGTCGCAGCGCTGGCGCCACTCCTCTGGTTGACGCTGCATATGGTAAAAGCTTCTCTCGCAACGGCTGGCGGCCGCCTCGCCGACAGGTTCGGGAAAAGGAATCTTCTAACAGCCGGATGGACAGCGTATGCCTTGACGTGGGGCGCCATCGGGTTCGCCGACTCCACGGCGCAGCTGTTTGTCCTCACCGCCGTGTATGGGGTGTCACATGGCTTGGTCGAGGGCGCCGAGAAAGCACTTGTTGCTGAATATGCCGGGGGCAGGCGCGGCCTGACTTTCGGAAAGTACAACATGTCAATCGGCCTGGCGTCGCTGGCCGGGAACGTCGCATTTGGGGCCGTGTGGGACTCGTGGGGAAGCCTCGTGGCATTCGCGGGGTCGGCATCAGTTGCGGTTCTGGCTGTCATCACGCTGCGCCTGTTTGTGCGTCCACCGCGCGCGCCTTGACGCGATTTCGCGGAGAACCATGCGGGGACAGTCCTCCCGATTCTCTCTTTGCGCGAATATCCGGTCTTCCGGCAGCGGAGTGCCGGCACTGCTTGCAGATGCGGACTGTGGTGACCGACTGCCCAACAATGCTGTATTTGCCTTGGCGGGTGGTCTGATTGTATATTCCCTGGAACTGCGTTGAACTGTGAGGCTGTGTGATGTCTTCCGGTAGCCGGCGTGTAGTAGTATTCCGCGGAGGGGCGGTCGGGGATTTTATCGTGACAACCCCACTGTTCAAAGCCATACGGCAATGCAGGCCCACATCCAGCCTTGTTCTCTACTGCCACCCGAGGATGGCGCCCCTGGCACTTGCCTGCCGCCTTGCCGACAGGCTTGAGTCGATAGACGAGGTTGCCGTCTCGGCGCTCTTTGTGCCGGGCGCATGGAGGATGGGTGAACTTGGGGGGCTTGTGCAACCGGGCGATGAGGTTGTCTCCTACATAAGCGACCCTGACGGTGTGGTACTGGAGAACCTGGCTGGCGCCGGTGCGGCGAGCGTGGGTTGCGGCGGTCCCCTGGTTGCGCAAGGCCATGCCGCCGACTGGATGGTGAGGCCGTTGGAGGCGCTTGCAATTCCCGTCAAGCTGCCGGTCGTGCCGCGCCTGAGGCTGCCGGCCGACCTTGTCGAAGAAGGCAGAAGGCAGCTCACCAGGCTGGCCGGCCAGCCGGAAGGCGGGGGGGTGATCGTGATTCATCCCGGCAGCGGCAGTGCGAGGAAGAACTGGCCGGCGGCCTGGTTTGTCGCCCTGGCCCGTCGCCTGCGCGACGAGTGCGGGATTCAATCCGTTTTCACATTCGGCGAAGCCGATTCCGGCGTGAAGGCCGAACTGGTGGATGCTCTGCGGGAGTTCGCCGCGGTATCAGGCCGCGATCTCCTGGCGCTGGCCGCGCTGGTTGCAGCCTGCAGGTGCTACATCGGCAACGACTCCGGCATAACACACCTGGCGGCGGCGCTCGATGTGCCAACAGTTGCCATGTTTGGCCCGACCGATCCCGCGATCTGGGGTCCCCGCGGATCCCGGGTTGCGATCATGCGTGCGCAGGGCGCCGACCCTGGGAACATGTCCGGCATTGATCCTTCCGCAGTGCTTGAATGCGTGGTCAAGTATACAAGCTAGTGCTTCTCGCTTGCGAAAAGCGCGGCAAACTGCTTCTGTGTTGCCTCGTTCTCTCTGCAACCGGTCAATGTGGCGGCTTTCGGCCGCTGGAAAGGACAGTGAAATGGCAAAGATCACTTTCATGGGCGCTGGCAGTACGGTTTTCGCGAAGAATATCCTTGGCGACTCGATGCTCGCGCCGGCGCTCCAGGGTGCGCAGATTGCGCTCTATGACATCGACGGCGGCAGGCTCCGCGAGAGCAAGCTCATGCTGGACACCCTCAACGCCAACATCAACAAAAACCGTGCCACCATCAGCGCCCACCTTGGCGTTGCCAATCGCCGCGCCGCTTTGAAAGGTGCTGACTACGTTGTCAACGCGATCCAGGTCGGAGGCTACAAGCCTTCCACCGTCATCGATTTCGAGATCCCAAGGAAGTACGGCCTCCGCCAGACCATCGCAGACACGCTTGGCATCGGCGGCATATTCCGCGCTCTCCGGACAATACCGGTGATGCTGGACTTTGCCCGGGACATGGAACAGGTGTGCCCCGACGCCTGGATGCTGAACTACACCAACCCCATGGCCATGCTCACGGCCGCAATGTGGCGAGGGAGCCAGGTGCGGACCGTCGGGCTGTGTCATTCGGTGCAGGGCTGCGCCGAGGGGATTCTGAAGCACCTTGAAATGCTGCCGAAAGTGAAGAAGCTGCAATGGAAGATAGCCGGCATCAACCACCAGGCCTGGCTGCTGGAAATCACCGACGGCGGCAGGGATCTTTACCCGGAAATCAAGCGTCGCGCCAGTGTCAAACTCGAGGCTGCCCGCAAGAAGGGCGCCACCAAGCACGGTGACATGGTGCGCCACCACATGATGCTCACGTTCGGCTATTACATCACCGAGTCGTCGGAGCATTCAGCGGAGTATGTGCCGTGGTACATCAAGGGCGCGTACCCGGAGCTGATCGAGGAGTTCAACATACCACTGGATGAATACCCGCGCCGGTGCATAAGCCAGATAGCCGACTGGAAGCGCCAGAGCAGGGATCTCGTCCGGAATACCAACCTGAGCCACACCAGGAGCATTGAGTACGGATCATATATCATGGAGGCAATGGAGACGGATGCCCCGTACCGGATTGGCGGAAACATCATGAACACGGGCATCATCACCAACCTGCCTGCCAAGGCTTGTGTCGAAGTTCCGTGCCTCGTGGACAGGAACGGTGTGCAGGGCTGCGTGGTTGGTGACCTGCCGGAGGTGTGTGCAGCAATCAACCGGACGAACATCAATCCCCAGATACTGACCGTTGAAGCCGCATTGACGGGCCGGCGCGACCTGATTTACCAGGCGGCAATGCTTGATCCGCACACGGCGGCTGAGTTGCCCATCGACGGCATCCGCGCGATGTGCGATGACCTTATTGCGGCCCACGGCAAGATGCTGCCGGCCTACAGGGGATCCGTTGTGAAGCCGGTCCGGGTGTCGAAGCAGAAGCGCAGGTAAGCGGGATAGTTCCGCGCCTCTCGCAATCACGACATGGCTGTTTCTGCAAAGGGGGGGGCGGCCGCCGGAAAAGCGGCCGCAACGAAATCCCGCCCGTGCACTGGGGTCAGTTTTTGGTGTGTGGATCCAGCGGGATGTGCTATCGTGGCGTTTACTGAGTTGAAATTGTGACCGAATCTACCATAGACCGTCTCGTATCGCTTCCTTCTGCTGGGGCAAAGGCATTTGCCGCCATTGAACCGTTCCGGGCCCGGAATGTTTTCGCGACATCCGATCCGGTCAACGCCCAACTAGGGTCGGGCGGCGGCACGGCCCACCTGCTTGTGGAGGCCTGGCGCTCGGCAGGTTCGCATCCCGGGGAGGGACAGTCCTTCCAGGCCTGGCTGGAAGCGTCCCGCAAGCTCCTGGTGCACGGCAGCGGCGAAAGCCGCCGACTTCCGGCATATGCGGCAATCGGCAAGCCCCTGACGCCGATACCCTCCCTGCACGACACGCCGGGGCAACGGCCCGACCAGGTTCTTCTCGATCTTCAATTCCAGGCCTATGAACGCCTATTCTGGTATGCGTCCCGCGCATCCAGGGTCATGGTCACCTGTGGCGACGTGATCCTGCGGGTCAGTCGGTGGCTTCCAGAGTACCCGGAGGCCGACGTAGTGATATTCGGGCTCGCAAGCTCACATGAGGAGGCCCGCCACCACGGGGTGATACTCTGCCCGCTGGACAATCCCGGCAGGATGGAGGGCTTTGTCCAGAAGCCCACGTTGCAACGGTTGGGGGAGCTCGAGAAGACCCACGTGTTCTACCTTGATACCGGGATATGGCTCCTGAGCGAGCGCGCGGTCATGACCCTCCTGCGGAAGTGCGGCTGGGACGACCAGAAGCAGCTGTTCCGCTCAGGCGTCCCGGACAGCTATGATCTTTTCGGGCAATTCGGCACAGCGCTGGGATCGAAGCCGCTTGAGCAGGACAAGGACATCGGCGGCCTGACATGCTCGGTGGTGCCGTTATCGCACGCGAGTTTCTACCACTTCGGGACCAATGCCACGCTGCTTGCCTCAGTCTCGGAACTCAGGTACCCGGCGGCGGAGCAGCGTTCATTCGGGCATGTGTCCGCCGAGCGCCAGGCCTGTGTGACCGTACAGAATTCCGATGTCGCTTGCGAGATGCCGCCTGGTGTCAGCCATGTCTGGATAGAGAATTCCAGCCTTTCATCGGGCTGGGCACTGGCGGGGCGCAATGTGCTGACCGGTGTGCCGCAGAATGACTGGTCCCTTAAGCTTGAAACGGGCGTATGCCTGGATTTTGCAGGTGTCGTCGGTGGCGAATTATGCGTCAGGTTCTATGGCTTCGAGGACGCCTTCAGGGGTCGTGTCAGTGACTGCGGCACCCAGTTCATGGGCCGGTCGTTGCAGGAATGGCTCGACCGGCGTGGTATCAGCCTTGAAGAGGCCGGGATTCCGCCGGATGCGGACATCTTTGAGGCGAGGCTCTTCCCCGTAGCGGCAGCGGACAGGCTCCGGGCGGACTTTATCGAGTGGCTGTTCAGGGGTGAGCCGATGGCGAACCCCGATTTCAAGCGGCAGTGGCTTGCGCTGCCGCGGCTGTCTGGCCGCGCGCTTCTCAGCCGAACCGATGTCAACGCCGCGGCTGCCGGCCGCTCCAGGCGGATGGAGGCGGCCATGGGTTCGCAGACCGGGGCGGACTGGCTCGAGAGCTGTTCCGAATATGACCTTGCCGCCGCCGCGGAACTCTTTGTGGCCAGGAACTGGCCGTTGCCGGGCATTCAGGATGTGGAGGCAGTCGAGCCCGGGCTCGGCATGATCCACGACCGCATGTTCAGGCAGGCGGTCGGCACGCTCATGCGCGATCCCAAAGCCGGGCGTTACGAGGACCAGGCTTTTGAGTTGCTGCGAAAGCTCATTGTCGACCGGACAGAGCTGGAGCCGGTTTCGCCTGTGAGGAACCTTCTCGAGGACCAGGTAGTGTGGGGAAGGGCGCCGGTGCGGCTCGATCTTGCCGGCGGCTGGACGGACACGCCGCCGTTCTGCATAGAGTACGGCGGGAAGGTGGTGAACGTGGCCGTCGATCTCAACGGCCAGCCGCCGATTCAGGTCTTCGGCCGGCTCAGCCAGAAGCATGAGATTGTTATTCGCTCAATCGACCTTGGCGTTGAAGAGCGGGTCCGGAGTTACGATGATCTCAGCAGGCGCGGTGCGCTCGGCAGCGGGTTCGGCATTGCCAAGGCCGCTCTGGCACTCGCGGGGTTTGATCCGCGGTTCCACGCGAGGGGCGCTGGCAAATCGCTGGAAGACCAGCTCAGGCGGGATTTCGACGGCGGACTTGAACTATCCATGGTTTGCGCGATACCGAAGGGATCCGGGCTCGGCACCAGCAGCATTCTTGCAGCTGCCCTGCTCGGCACGTTGAGTGAGATGTGCAAGCTGGGGTGGAGTACCGAGGACCTGTTCGGCCGGACGCTGGCCCTTGAGCAGATGCTGACTTCCGGTGGGGGCTGGCAGGATCAGGTCGGCGGGATCACCGGCGGCGTGAAGTTCATTGAAACCGCCCCGGGCCTTGTTCAGAAGCCCGTGATGCGCTGGCTGCCGAACCACTTCTTCTCCGAGGCATACGCGAACAAGCAGGTTCTCCTGTACTACACCGGGCTGACCAGGGTGGCGCACGGGATCCTCGGGGAGATCGTGCGGAGTATGTTCCTGAATTCCGCGACACACCTTGGAATCATCGGTGAAATAGGCCATAACGCCGGGTTTGCCGCCGACGCAATCCAGCGCAATGACTGGGGCGGGTTGTGCGAGGCTATCAGGCGCAGCTGGGATCTCAACCAGCGCCTGGATAGCGGCACCAACCCGCCGCAGGTCCAGGCCATCATGGACCAGGTCAGCGGGTATCTAGCCGGTGCCAAGCTGCTTGGCGCCGGTGGCGGGGGATACATACTGATGTTTGCCAGGGATGGCGAGGCTGCCGGGCGGATCAGGGCGACACTGACAGACAACCCGCCGAACAATCGCGCGAGATTTGTTGACCTTGGACTTTCGACCCGCGGGTTCCAGGTTACCAGAAGCTGAAGCTTCCGGAAGTTGCGTCGGGAACCCCGGGCGGGCAATAGAAAGGCTGCGGAGATGAAGCTATCAGTATTGATGCCGGTCTACAACGAGCAGAGCTCGCTCGACGACATTCTTGACCGCGTCCTTGCGGCGCCGCTGCCCGCCGGGATGGAGCTTGAGGTCATTGCCGTGAACGACCGGTCGACCGACCGGTCGCAGGTGATTCTGGAGCGCCGTGCGGCGAATGACAGCCGCATCAAGGTGTTCTGCCATGAGCAGAACATGGGCAAGGGCGCCGCCGTAAGAAGCGCCATCAAATATGCCACCGGCGACATCGCCATCATCCAGGATGCGGACCTGGAGTACGATCCGCGCGAGTACTCGAAGATGATACGGCCCATCCTTGAGAATGATGCGGATGTTGTCTACGGATCGCGCTTCGCGTCGCCGGAGTACCGGCGCGTCCTCCTTTTCTGGCATACGGTGGCGAACGGATGGTTGACGACGTTGTCGAACATGCTGACGGACCTCAACCTTACCGACATGGAGACAGGGTACAAGGCGTTCAGGATGGCGATTCTCAAGACCATCCCGCTTCGTTCCAACAGGTTCGGCATCGAGCCCGAAATCACCGCCAAGATCGCCAAGCTGCGGCTGCGGGTTTTTGAGACTTCGGTGAGTTACAACGGCCGGACCTACCTCGAGGGTAAGAAGATAGGCTTGAAGGACGCGGTGGCGGCAGTGTGGACGATGTTCAAGTTCGCGGTCTTGGACGATCTCTACGAGGAGCGTTACGGTGCGGCGATGCTGCACAATATCGCCCAGGCAAGGCGATTCACTGACTGGTCAATGCAGCGGGTCCGGCCCTACCTGTCGGGGGTTGTGCTCGAGGTTGGCGCCGGCATCGGAAGCAATGTCAGGGCTATGCTCGACCAGGAGCGCGTGATAGCCACCGAGCCGGATCCGGAGTATGTGGCGCTCCTCAGGAACGCGTTCAGAAACAGGCGCCGCATCGAGATTGTGCAGTGGGATGCCACGCAACAGCCGCCGGCCCAATTGGCGGGTGTTGACACGGTCTTCTGTTCCAACGTGCTCGAGCATATTCGTGATGAGAAAGCCGCGCTGTCGAACATGGGGAAAGTCCTGAAGCCCGGCGGACGGCTGATCATGGTTGTCCCGGCAGGGGAAGCACTTTTCGGGAGCATGGATGTGGTCCTCGGGCATTGCCGGCGGTACAACCTGTCCTCGCTCCTCGGCCGGCTTTCTGACGCTGGTTTTGAGCTGGAGAAATCCTTCAGCATGAACAAGATCGGCATCATCGGATGGTGGGTGAACGGCAAGGTTTTCCGGCGGAAGGGCATTGGACGCTACCAGCTCAAGCTTTTCAACGCGATGGTGCCGATATTCAAGATGCTTGACCTGCTTCTGCCGTGGACCGGGCTTTCGCTCGTGGTCGTGGCTAAGAAGCGCGCGTGACGGTCGAAGGCTGGTGCGCGGCGTGAACGGGATGCATGAAGCTTGACCTGGAACATATAATTCCCCGCCGGCTCAACTACCTGCACGTTCTGATGCTGGGGCTGATCATACGCTGCGTGTACCTGGTGCAGGCGTGGAGCCGCAACGAGATCCTCGACTTTCCCATCGTGGATGCTGAAGTCTACGTCAGATGGGCGCAATCCATACTGTCAGGCAATTTGCTGTGGCATGAACCCAGCAACTACACACCGATGTATCCGCTCTACCTGGCTGTGTGGTTGTTCATTTTCGGAAAGGCAACCGCGGCTATCTTCGCCGGGTTTCTTCTGCTGGGGGCCGCGCAGGCGGTGGTAATCGGCAAGACCGCCGAATTGGTCTGGGACCGGCGGACCGGGCTGCTGGCCGCCCTGCTGGCAGGGACGTACTGGCCTTTCGTGGTCATCGAGGCCACATTCCATGCGGAGAATCTCGCCCTTTGGACCTTGAGCCTGGGGCTGCTTGCCGTCTGCGCGTATGACAAGCACGGAAAACGACGGTACCTTCTGCTTGCGGGCGTGTCGCTGGCCGTTGCATCCCTGTGCAGGGCCAATGCCATCCTCTGCATGGGGGCGTTGGCCTGTTGGCTGGTGTGGGACGCCTTCCGCCGGCGGCGTGCCGCCGTGCACGTCGCCGGGCGGCTGTTTCTGTTTCTGGCCCCGCTGGTGGCCATGTCGCTCCCGATCATGGCATGGAACTGCAAGCTTACGGGGTCGCCAATGCTGAGAACGCAGGGGCCGGAGTGTCTTTACATCGGGAATGAGCCGGACTTCGGCGGGCTTATCGTGTCGCCCGGCTGGGAATGGATCAACCTGGAGACCATGCCGCTGAAGGATGGCAAGACCCTGACTCTGGAGCGGGAGCGCTACTGGTGGGGCAAGACCGTGGATATCGTGAAATCACGTCCGCGGGAATGGGTTGCGCTCCAGTGCAGGAAACTCCTCATGCTGTTAGGCAACTACGAAGTCAGTCAGGAGATAGACATATACAGGTTCAGGGACAGTTCGCCGCTTCTTGGTTACCGGTGCTGGCCAGGGTTCGGGTTCCTCCTGCCGCTGGCAGCAGGCGGAATCATTCTTGCGATCAGGCGGCGGGAGTCCGCGGCGGTGCCGCTCTGGCTGTGCGCGGCGATCTACGCGGCATCCATCTTCCCCTTCCAGATTGCCTCGCGTTTCCGTCTTCTCGTTGTTGTGCCGTTGCTCCCGTTCGCTGCCGCATTCGTCGTCAGCGTGGTCAGGTGGGCCGCAGCCAGGCAGTTCCGGCCGCTGCTGGCGGCAGGGGCCTGGCTTATTGCCGCGCTTGCGGTTGTCCTGCCGGACCACACGAAACTGGCGCAGCGCAATGTGATAGATCACTGGCTGTATGTGGGCGTTGCAAGGCTGAAGGCCGGTAATGTCGAAGGTGCGATGGAGGCGTTTTCCGCGTCGTCGACGCAACTCTCCGGTCGCGTTGATTCGCTGCTTCAGATGGGATATGCACAGCTTTCGGCCGGGAACATTGAGCCGGCCCGCTCAAGCTTCCAGGAGGCGCTCCGGCGGAATGATGGCTGCACCGAGGCACTGCTCGGCCTTGCCGGTTGCGCGGCAAGGAGCGGGAATGACAACGAGGCCGTCGAACTTGCCGGGCAGGTGCTCGACCGCTGGCCGAACAGCCTGGAGGCCTTGAGGCTCCTGCAAGGCATCTACTTCCGCCAGGAGAACTGGGCCATGCTGGAGCCGGTGTTGAACCAGATGCGCACGTATATCAACTGGCCGCCGGACGCCGGGTTCCAGCTTGCTCGAATATCGCTGCTGGGCGGGAGGCCGGACCGGGCACTGGCGGTCTACGACGAGATTGCGTCCGCCGGGCATGTCGGTGCGTCCAGCAGGAACCGGGCGCTGTTCCTGGGCGGTGTTCTCAAGTGGCGTCTGCAGAGTGATCCGGAGGGTGCCAGAGGCCGATGGGCGAGGGTGAGTGGCGGCGGGGACGAGGCGCGCATAGCCCCGCTTGCAGCATGCCTGCAGGGGAAGCTGTCGGCGGCCGGCCTCTCTGCGGCATATCCGCTGGAGAGCTGGGATGAGGCCGCCTTGTACCTCACGTACACCCTTGCGATTGAGGCATGGATGAGTGGGGATGTCTCCTCGGCGAAGGGTCATCTTGGCAGGGCTGTGGCAATGCGGCAGGCGGACAAGCTGAAGGAGCACGAGAGATCGCTGCTGGAATCGTGGGCGGTTGAAGATCTCAGGCGAATCAGCGGTGATTCGAAGGACGGTAACGCCACACGGTGAACAGCCGACGGGGATTGTTATGGAAAGCCGTCAACAGGAAGGAGGGGGTATGAAAGTCGTAGGATTCAATGGAAGCCCGAGGAAGGAAGGGAACACCGCGCGCCTCATAGAGCGGGCATTCAAGGCGTTGCGGGACAATGGCATCGAGACTGAGATGGTGCAGGTCGGCGGCAACCTGGTTGCCGGCTGCAAGGCTTGCTACGCCTGCTTCCAGAAGAAGGATGGGCGCTGCATCCAGGACAAGGACCCCATGAACGGCTGGATATCGAAGATGCGTGAAGCCGATGGCATCATCCTGGGTTCTCCGACCTACTTTGCCGATCTCACACCCGAGCTTAAGGCCCTCATCGACCGCAGCGGCCTCGTTATGCGGGCGAACGACAATTACATGCGACGGAAAGTCGGGGCGGCGGTTGTTGCGGTGCGCCGTGCCGGCGCCCTCCACACTTTTGACTCCATCAACCATTTCTTCCTCATCAACCAGATGATAGTGCCTGGTTCCACATACTGGAACATCAGCGTGGGCAGGGAGCCTGGTGAGGTGGAGAAGGATGAGGAAGGCATGAATACCATGGCCGCCCTCGGGGATAACATGGCATGGCTGCTGAAGAAACTGCACCGGTAGGAACTACCGCGTGCGGCGGTCGGCACGGATTGTTTCGATGAAGGCAGCCACGGATGCGACGGCGCTGCCGTCATCGAACACGCCGGAGACACTACGCTTGGAATGCTTTCCGTTGCCGACGGCGAACAACTGGGCCACCGGCTTGCCGCGGTAGGTTACGACCACTGAGTTGCCGCGCAGGATCGATTGTGTCACCGCACGCCGGCGAGTCCTGAGCTCGCTGAGCGTTATCGTCCTGGACGATCGTTTCATCGGTTGGTTTCAGGACAGCCGTCTGTATCACTGCAGAGCAGCCGGCATGGCTTTATACCGTAACAGCTGGCCAGACGTTCGATGTTCTGGATTGTGGGGCAACGTTTGCCGTTACGCCACTGGCTGATCGTGGACTCAGCCACGCCGATTTGGAGTGCCACCGACTTGACCGGTACTTTCGACGCCTTCAAGGCGCTGCAAATGTTCCGCGCTACTACGTCGCGAAGGTCCCGCCGGAGTTTTGTCACTAGTTTCCTTTCAAAAAGTTACGTGTGACAGTTGCAAAATGTCGGTCACGTTGGCAAACCAGAAGTTTTAACACCTTGTGAAGGCAGGCAGTTATGTGGTCCTGCGTTGGGTTTTCAGATCACTTGGCATGACTATTCACACCGGTGGAATTGTCCGATTATTGGCAAGTCGAGCAACTGAGTGGCCGCGACGGCGGCCGCAGGGTCATCTGACCAGGAGGGTCAGGAGGACCACTGCGGCGAGGATAATACGATAGATGCCGAACGGAAGCAGACCATGTCTTGTGAGCCATTTGACAAAACCACGCACGGCGATCGCGGCAACGATTCCGCTGACGACGAGGCCGACAAGAAGCCCCGACGGGCCGGCGGATGACATGAGAACGTCCCAGCTTTTCCATCCCTCATAGAGGGTTGCCGCGCCCAGGGTGGGGAGGGCCAGCAGGAAGCTGAACTCTGCAGCCGCCAGGATATTCAGTCCCACCAGCAGGCCGGCCACGATTGTGATCATGCTGCGCGATACGCCCGGCCACATGGCTATGCACTGTGCCAATCCTATGATCAGTGCCTGACTGAGGAGCATTCTATCAACGTCGCTGGTGGTGGCCGGGCCACGACGCTTTGTGATTCTTCCGACGGCGATCATGAGCACACCGCCGGCAAAGAGCGCCGCGGCAACCGCTGCCGGGTTGAAGAGGAATTCCTTGATGGGTTTCCGCAGTGCGAGCCCGCAGACGGCGGTGGGGAGGAACGCCACGATGAGCATTACCGCCAGCCTGAGCCCGCCGCTGTCGCGGCCGATCACGCCCATGAACATTTGTCCCACGCGCCTCCGGTAGATGCCGAGGACGGCGAGGATTGCGCCAAGCTGGATGACTATCTCAAACGCGTCAAGTGCGGGGTCCTTCTCGATTCTGGGCCCGAGCGGGCCGCTTTCGCCGCTCAGCCGGCTCAGGCCCATCCATTGCCCGGCGAGGATCAGGTGCCCTGTGGAAGACACCGGGAGATATTCCGTGATTCCCTCGACCACGCCCAGCACGGCCGCGGAGGCTGTTGAGATCGAGCGGCCGCGGGTTGTTTCATGCGTTGGTGTCGTGGCTGGCAAGGAAGGAGTCACGGCTGCCGCCGTGAGAAGAAGTGCGGCCACGGCTATGCCTGCGGCCAGGGTCGGGCTCAACTTCATCATGTCACCTTCAGACCAAGGGGTGCCGCATGCCGGCGCCCGTTGTTGAAATAAGGGCGCCCCGACCTTGATCGGGGCGCCCCGGGTTTACTTCCTGGAGCAGACCATCCCTATTTGCCTAGCGAAGC
>SESE01000306.1_pt1 | contig 20930 bp, 19 predicted proteins | sample 3171371 | NCBI WGS metagenome assembly SESE01 (sample SAMN06051881, study PRJNA518727) | freshwater metagenome | biome: subpolar coniferous forest; feature: holomictic lake; material: water; isolation source: holomictic Lake 442, 13 m depth | place: Canada: near Kenora, Ontario | collected... | reverse complement strand
CGTCTGTCAGTTCGACGCAAAAGCATACGTACGGGGTGAACTGGTCTGCGAAGCCTCCCTTATGGCGACTGTTGCACCAAAAAAATAAATAAAGCGCATACACACGGAATATTGTAGAACGCCCTGCACTTACAAGCAGGGCGTTATCATGCTGATTACAAACAGAAAAGCCGACAGCCAAGGCACCAACGGGTTGGCTTTACACATCTTGTCAACAAGTTATCAACATTTTTTATCCACCAGGATAGCGTGTGTTGATATTGATAATTCGTTATAAATAAATAACTCAATAAAAAAGAGAAGGGAAATCCGTTCTTCTTGTACATAGTTATCAATATTCATGCAAAAGCAATTGCCTGAATATAAAACAGGTGGAAAGCAACTGCTTGAGAGGTAATAAGATCAAGAAAAAAAAGGAAGTAACTCGCATCAAAACTCATGAACTGTAATCCTGCCCCTTGTGAATTCTGTAAAATCTCACGCAATACAGAACAAAAGAATACAGAAGCATAACCGTCGAGAGGATTAAAAAAAACTCTTTCAATGGATAGTGCCTGAAAAAAGGATGTGGCCAGACCATAACTATAAACATCATGGAAACAAAGCCTACTGCCCATTTGCCCGGCCAGAGGGATGTCGTAACCACTGAATGACGGAATTTCACATACCCTGCACCGATAAAAATCATGATATCCCTGATCACTGCAAAAAGCACAAACCACAAGGGCAGCTCGCCAATCAAAAGAAAATAAACTGCCACGCTGGCCAGACAGAGCTTATCGGCAAGGGGATCGAGAATTTTTCCCATTTCAGAGACCTCGTTAGTCCATCGGGCCGTCTGGCCGTCGAACCAGTCGGTCAAAACAGCCACAATCATGATGACCATGGCTGTTTTGAGATGTCCTGTATGAAAATAATAGAGAAACCAGGGTATCAGTATTATTCTCAGAAAGCTGAGAGAATTCGGCAGATTAAAGATACGGCCTTCCACAGTAATGAATTTATTATTGAGTCATATCAGCTCTTTATACGATAAACCATGACGCTCCGCGTTGTCCAAAACTACCGAATGACCATATCGGGCGATGCGTGGACAAACTTAGACCAGCTTTTGCCGCCTCTCCGTATTTTTTCTCCCGGCAAGAAACGCTCACGACTTTCGCCTCTGAGCAGATCACACAACGCTATGCCAAGTGCATCAGTAACATCATAAGGTTCAGGAACCGGACAAAGACCGAGCATTCTTGCAACCATAAACGCCACCTGTTCCTTGCTTGCCGCTCCCCGCCCCGTTATCGCCGATTTCACCTCGCGGGGCGCATACTCATGCAGAGTGAGATGCCTGCTCATTGCAAGTGCAATAACCGCACCACGCACCTGCCCGAGCTTCAGGGCCGACTGTACATTTCTGCTTAAAAAAGCAGTCTCAAGAGCCACCCGTTCAGGCTGAAATTCAGCAATCACCTCTTCGAGTTCACGACATATTTCGCCGATTCGCTCTGGATGGGTACTGCGGGGATGAAGCCTGATCAGACCACACGCCAGCACAGAAACTTTTCCAGAATCAGAATGAACCACACCATAGCCAGTATTCAGGCTTCCGGGATCAATCCCGAGAACAACCATACCCTACTCGTTTAAGCTGTTCATAGCACTTTCACTGATCTCCATATTGCTGTAGACCGCCTGTACATCATCATTACCTTCAAGCGCGTCTATCAGCTTGATCACTTTTCGGGCATCCTCCGCATCAAGCTCAATATAATTCTCCGGTACCAGATCAATTTTTGCATTCTCATAAGCTATACCGGCCGCTTCAAGCGCTTTTTTAGCCGTTTCAAGATCCTTTATATCAGTGATGACATTAAAATAGTTCTCATCATCGCCGTTGAGATCTTCAAGACCGGCATCGAGGAGCAGCTCCATAAGAAGATCCTCACTGGCAGCCGACCTGGAAACTTCAAGGGATCCCTTCCGCTGAAACATCCAGCCAACACTGCCGCTTTCACCAAGCGACCCATTATTTCGGCTCATAATATGACGGAGATCGGCAACGGTCCTGTTACGGTTGTCGGTCGCAGTCTCAATAATAAGGGCAATCCCCGCCGGGCCATACCCTTCATAGGTTATTTCATCCCAGATAACACCCTCAAGCTCCCCTGTTCCCTTCTTGACGGCACGCTGGATATTATCCATCGGCATTGAGTTGTCTCTTGCTGTGTCAATGGCAAGCCTGAGACGCGGATTACCGGATGGATCACCTCCACCCATTTTCGCAGCAATCGTGATCTCCTTGACCAGCTTGGTGAACAAACTGCCTCTTTTTTGATCAGTTACCGCCTTTTTTCTTTTGATGGTTGCCCATTTACTATGTCCTGACATAACAAAAACTGCTGTAATTATTATTTCTGAATCCCCCTGCCTATGATAATAGATTTATTTTCTTTAAATAAAATCAAATCCAACTGCTTTTGTGCAAGTTAATAACAAGAAAAAACAATGACAAACGTGATGATCGCCTATCAGGGAGAACCAGGTGCATACAGTGAAATTGCCGCGCTCAGGATAGGAGAGCCAGAACCCTTTGAATCCTTTGAAGAGGTTTTTGCGGCCGTTGAAAGCCGTAAGGTCACTTATGCAGTAATCCCGATCGAAAATTCGCTCGGCGGAAGTATTCATCAAAACTATGATTTACTGCTCCAGCATCCAGTCACTATTGTCGCCGAAACCTTTGTCAAGGTTGAACACTGTCTGCTCGGTATCCACGGGTCATCAATAGAAACTGCTATAAAAGTACTCTCGCACCCCCAGGCATTGGCCCAGTGCCGAAATTTTTTTGCTGCCCATAAAGTGCTCAAAGCCGAAGCCGCTTATGACACTGCCGGAAGCGCAAAAATAATCGCCGCCGAAAAGGATCCCACAAAACTTGCCATAGCATCAAAACGGGCTGGCGAGCTCTACGGTCTTGAAATCCTGCGAGAAAACCTTGCCGATGAAGAGTGGAACATTACCCGGTTTTTCTGTATCACTCATGCCAAAAATCCTGAGGCCCTGGATCTCCGCAAGCTGACAACAAAGCTGAATACCTCGCAGCACAAAACCTCCATTGCGTTTGCGCTCCCCAATGAACAGGGATCGCTTTTCAAAGCACTGGCCACCTTTGCCATGCGTCACATCGACCTGACTAAAATAGAGTCGAGGCCCTTCAGGAAAAAAGCGTTCGAATACCTTTTTTATGTGGATTTTATCGGGCACCAGAAAGACCCGAATATTCTCAATGCTCTCAACCATCTCAGAGAATTCGCCACAATGGTCAATGTGCTCGGAAGTTACGGGGTAGTTGCAGAATGAACAACAGACAACTTGACATCTTTTTTCCTGTCAGCCAGGAGATCAACACAAAAGTAACTACGACAGTCAAGGAAAAACCCGCCCTCTTTTTGATCGACGGCATGGCCATGGTCTACCGGGCCTTTTTTGCCCTGCACCGGGCTGGTATGACCAGTCAGGACGGAATGCCAACCGGTGCAATCTACGGCTTTGCGACTGCACTGCTTAAAATCTTTGAAACCTGGAAACCGGACTACCTCGCAGCAGTCTTTGACAGCAAGGAAAAAACATTCAGGCACGATCTTTACCCCTTATACAAAGCCAATCGGCCAGCGCCACCTGAAGATCTCATCATGCAGCTTGATGCCCTCTTCGAACTGCTTGATGCCTTCAATATTCCGCTCATCAAAACTGCCGGATATGAAGCCGACGATCTTATCGGTACGGCTGCCAGAAAATTTGAACAGACCTGCCAGGTTTACATTGTTACTCCAGACAAAGATCTCGCGCAACTCGTCCACGACGGAGTAAAAATCCTGAGGCCCGCTAAAAACCAGAATGAGCTTGAGCTGCTTGGAACAAAAGAGATTTCTGAACAATTCGGAGTTCCTCCTGAACTCTTCACCCAGTTCCTGACGCTCTGCGGTGATGTATCCGACAATATTCCCGGAGCAAAAGGAATTGGCCCCAAAACAGCCTCCGCCCTGCTTGGCAAATACCACTCCCTGAAAAATATCTATACCCACCTCGACCATATCGCCCCAAAAACCCGGCTTAGTCTGGAAGAATTTCAGCCCCGGCTCAATCTGATAACACAATTGGTCACCATACGCACCGACCTGCAGATTGACTTTACCCTGAACGAGCTTGCCTGCGGATTGCCAAACCGCACGAAACTGGTGCCCCTGCTGCAGAAGCTGGGTCTTAAAACCATTGCGTCCAGAGTACCGGCTATTTTTGAGCCATTTTTGCAGAATCCTTCAGAAGATGCTCCGCGTCATACATACCCGGATGCCTCACCTGAGGAGGAACACTCCACGCTCCTCCAGCCACAAGCTGGCACAGAGTATACCCTCGTCGATACAACGGAAAAACTGCAGATACTTGTCGAATCACTGCAAAAGGCATCGCGCATCGCCGTCGACACTGAAACAACCAGTCTTGATACGTTTGAAGCCGAACTGGCAGGTATCTCTATCTCCGTTGAAGCAGGAAAAGCCAGTTTTATCTCTTTTCGACACGACGCCATTGAACTGAAGAGTGCACTTGAGATTCTCAGACCTCTGCTTGAAGAGGCATCACTGCCAAAAACCGGACAGAACCTCAAATACGATATTCTCGTCCTGAAAAAATACGGGATTAATCTTTCGCCCGTTGGATTCGACACCATGCTTGCCAGCTATGTACTCAACCCCGAAGAAAGACACAATCTTGATGATCTGGCAGCCAACTATTTAGGCTATCGGACCACAACGTATGATGAACTTGTCGGGACCGGAAAAACAAAACTGCACATTTTTGAGGTTGATCCAAAAAAGCTTTCGGATTATGCCTGCCAGGATGCCGATCTTGCACTTCAGCTCGAAGAGACGTTCCGCAAAAAACTCGATGGGGAAAAGGAGCTGCTTTGGCTGTGTGAACATATAGAATTCCCGCTGGTCAGCGTTCTGGCTGCGATGGAGTACGCAGGAGTCTCTATCGACACTCAGCATCTGGCAAAGACCTCCGACACGGTCAATCAACAACTCAAGCTCTTGACAGAAAAGATTTATACTGCTGCAGGATCTTCCTTCAACATCGATTCTCCGAAGCAGCTTTCTCACATTCTCTTCAACGTGTTAAAGCTGCCGACCAAAAAAGCCACCAAAACAGGCTTCTCCACCAATGTTGAGGTGCTTGAAGAGCTTGCACCGCTTCATCCGGTCGCCAGCACTCTCCTCGAATACAGGACGATGCAGAAACTCAAGAACACCTATATCGACGCATTGCCTAAAATGGTCAATCCGATAACCGGAAAGCTGCATACCTCTTTCAACCAGCAGATAACAGCAACAGGAAGGCTTTCCTCCTCCAATCCAAATCTGCAAAATATTCCCATACGCACCTCTCTCGGTAAAGAGATACGCCGGGCGTTCATACCCTCATCACCCGACAACTGGCTTCTTTCCGCCGATTACTCCCAGATCGAGCTGAGAATTGCTGCCGAAATCTCCAGAGACCCTCAGCTCATCGAAGCATTCCGCAACCGCGAAGACATCCACACCGCAACGGCAAAAGTGATATTCGGCACCGATGAAATCACCGGCGATATGCGGCGCAAGGCAAAAGAGGTAAATTTTGGGGTGCTTTACGGCATCATGCCTTTTGGTCTCTCAAAGAGGCTCAACATTTCCCGATCGGAGGCCGCGTCTATTATCGATACCTACAAATCGAAATATCCGGGTCTTTTTATTGCTCTGCAGAACATTATTGACGTCGGCAGAAAAAATGGATATGTCTCCACCCTTCTCGGACGACGCCGTTACATTGCCGACCTCAACAGCCGGAACACCAACCTGCAAAAAGCGGCTGAACGAGCGGCCATGAATACCCCCATCCAGGGTACAGCAGCCGACATTATCAAATGCGCTATGAACCTCTGCGGCCAGCGCATGAAAAAGAACTTCATGAAATCCGTCATGCTGCTGCAGGTCCACGACGAGCTGCTCTTTGAAACCACTGATGATGAAAAAGAGCCGCTTTCCATGATGATTGAACAGGCAATGATTGAAGCTGCAATCACTTGCGGACTTAAAAATGTTCCAGTCGAAGTTGATACAGGTATTGGAAAAAACTGGCTGGAAGCCCACTAAGCATTGACTTACAGGAAAAGTTTTCCTATATTCTGCAACAGGTGAAGCAAGATCGTTCAGACAAAACAACAAAGACACCGCATGGCTTCTACAAATCGGTTTGTGATTCTGTCTGAATTCGGCTGGAATTTTTTGGCCTTTCTGGACATGCCCCTCTCAAAAGGCGCATTTGTTCTTTTTCTGACACTGCTCTTCTCTTTTTCATGCACACCAGCAACACTCCTGGCTGAAGAGAAACAGCCTGGCGATATAAAAGCAAAAACTGCTGAAGGGCTTCTGGCAAGCACGGAACAGATCATTGAGCAAATGATTATGAAAATGGACTTCCAGAAAGACAATGCAACTGAATTGCCCGAGCTGGATGAAAACCCCAATCCAACATCTTTTTTTTCCAGCATACCAAATATTAAACCCGTCAGTGGTTCAATTACCAGTACATTTGGCACCAGGGTACATCCGATCTACAATGTCTCTCTTTTTCATTCAGGCATTGATATCTCCGCCTCTGAAGGCACCAGGGTAGAGACAACAGGTGACGGAATTGTTGCTTTTTCAGGATATGACAAAGGTTACGGACAAAAAATAACCATCAATCACGGCTACGGTTATAAAACCATTTATGCACATCTGTCTAAATCTCTCGTACGACAGGGCCAGAAAGTCAAACGGGGCGACATTATTGCGCTTTCGGGAAACACTGGCGTTTCGACAGGTCCGCATCTCCACTACGAAGTTCAGAAAGACAACATAAAAGTCAATCCAACAGCTTACTTCTTTGATGACACAAACCCTGACAAGTTCATCACAACGCAAAAGACTGAACCAGACGGACGTGATAATAACTCTTAACATGAACAAATCAATCGACATAGTATGTACTGGAATTTAGACCTTGCACGTTATATAGCTGATGCTCCATGGCCTGTAACAAAAGATGAACTGATCAATTACGCAAACAGAACCGGCGCACCTCAGCAGGTTATTGAAAACCTTGTTGATCTTCCCGACAGCGACGAAATGTATGAAAGCCTGGATGAAATATGGCCCGACTACCCTACTGATGAAGACTTTGGTTATGGGGATGAAGAACCATTGACATAGAATAGAACAAAACGGAATTCATGTTTGGTAAAAGCGCTCACTTTTATAGCCCTTGTGCTTTTTTGTGCCTTTTCTGCTCAAGGTCAACCTGACAGCAGAAGTGAAAAGAGCGCTCCCTCGCCACCCTGTGTAGGCAAAATCAATTTCAGGGGTAATACATCGATTAGCGAGGAGGAACTTCGCCTGATCATAAATACCTCTGAAAACAGATCTTTTCTTGGAATCGGCCTTTTCGGTGGTGCACAAAAGCTGTTCAATTCCGAAGAGTTTGCAAAAGACATCTTTCTGATCAAAAAGCTCTACACCTACAAGGGGTATTTCTTTGCCGATGTGGACACCACAATTGTCAGAAAAAGCAACGGCAAAAAAGTTAATCTGGACATTCTGATCCACGAACATGAACCATCAAAAGTTGATGCGCTTCATTATGAAGGGCTCGAACGTATCCCGGCAGGACTTAAAACAGAGTATCTCCTCCAACAACGGCTGAAGTTACATGATGTTTTTTCTGTTGAACGACTTATCGAAGAACGCGACCGTACTCTCTCTTTTTTCAGGGAGTACGGTTTCACTTTTTTTCACGAAGACAGTATCCGCATCAAGGTTGATACCGTTGGAACTCATGCTGGAATCCTGTTCAGGCTCAGCCTGCCGGAAAGACTGAAATACGGCACGATCAATGCTATTGTTCATAATCAACAGAAAAACGATCCCGCTCAAAAAGAAAAGAATTTTTTTCAGGAGAACATCCATGGCCGGATTCTTGGGAAAGAGAAAATCTCGCCTAAACTGATCACCTCTGCCATCGCATTCCGGCCTGGAGACTTTACCCGACAGAGCCTTGAACAACGCACCTTGCAGAATCTCGGCGCAACCAATGTTTTTTCATCTATTTACATTACACCGGATTCGGTGCACGCTGGCGAACTCTACACAACGATCAACCTTGAAACTGCACCAAAACACCAGATAGAACCGAAAATTCTGGTTGATAACCGGTATGGCCCCCTCTTTTTTGGAACATCTCTTGCTTATGAAAACAAAAACCTCTTTAGTGGAGGTGAACAGTTCCGTACATCAACCGAATACGGTACCCAGGCCAGTTCCAGCAGCAAGCTGCTTACAAACCTTAATCCAGACCAATACAGCAAGATAATTCCATACGAATTCAGTCTGAAAAGCACCCTTGTCATGCCGGTTCTCAAAAAAACCGGCAACTTCTATTCGACAACAGTTGAATACGCAACCACAAAACAGCCTGTGCTGCTCTCAAGCAGAAGCGGATTGATCCGCGGAACCTACAACGCCCGCCTTAATCCTTCATCACGCCTGAATTTCGACTTTTTTGAAATCGAGTGGGTCAAAAAAGACTCTCTCAGAGGATTCAAGCAACTCTTTAAAACCGATCTTGCCAAGAATATCGGCATTGACCCTTCCAGTGAAGCTGCGGTCAACGCAGGAATTGACAGTCTTATTAACACCCATGTCAACCAGACATTCCGGCTTCGCTACAACTCTACAACCCGACAGAGCGTTCTTCCGGAAAAGACAATATGGAACATCGACCTTCTTCTTGAAGAAGCCGGAAGCCTTGCCTGGCTGATAGATAACTATATTGACACAAAACATTACAGCGGGTTCGCCGATAAAGATCCCCAGATATTCGGCACAACCTATTCTCAGTATGTAAAACTTGATAGCGGATTGGGCTTTGCAAAAAATTTGTCAACAAAAAGCCAACTTGCCGGAAAAGGACGGATTGGATGGATGATGCCTTATGGCAAGGCGGATGCTACACCAGAAGAACGCCGTTTCTATGCTGGAGGAGCAAACGGCATGCGAGGCTGGCTTTTCAATACACTCGGGCCAGGAAGCAGTGTGAGCGAGGCCGCAGCTAATTTCGGTGCTGACATCAAGATTGAACTCAGTCTGGAATACCGTCTGAAATTTTTCAGATTCCTCAACCAGCCTTCAGGAGTAACGTTCTTTACCGATATCGGAAACATCTGGGACCGAACAGGACCATACGCTTTCAACCTCGATTCCCTGACAAAAGATTTCGCCTGGGACTCAGGTGTTGGACTGAGAATAGGCTCACCTATCGGCCCGTTCCGTTTTGATTTTGCCTATAAACTCCATGACCCGACTGAAGCAAAACCCTGGCGTATCTCAACCTTGAACATCGGTAAATACACCTTCAATTTTGGAATTGGTGAAGCTTTTTAATTATTTGCCCAAATTATTTTTTTCACGATTAAGGAGATATTCCCATGCCATCACCATCAACACTTCTCGCACCTTCCATTCTCTCAGCAGACTTCACCCAGCTTGAACACTCGATTGCGATTGCCACAAAAGCAGGCGCGGACTGGATGCACTGCGATATCATGGACGGCAACTTTGTCCCCAACATCACCTTCGGGCCACTCATCGTACAGGCTATTGCAGCTTGCACCCCGATGATTATCGACACCCATCTGATGATTGCCGATCCAGACCGCTTCATTGAAGATTTTGTCAAAGCCGGTTCTCACCAGATTACCGTGCATCAGGAAGCCTGCCCGCACCTCCACCGCACTATTCAGTTCATTAAAAGCCTGGGCGCAAAAGCTGGTGTCTCAATCAATCCGGGAACTTCGCTCTCTACGCTTGATTCCATTCTGCCGGATCTTGACCTTGTTCTGCTGATGTCGGTCAATCCCGGTTTCGGGGGGCAGAAGTTCATACCATCATCAATTGGAAAAATCCGGCAGCTTCATGAAATGCGCCTGCAGGCCAATCCGCAGATGGTCATCGCCATTGACGGCGGTATAACAGAAGAAAATGCCCAGGAAGTGGTTTCGGCTGGAGCCGATGCGCTGATTGCCGGTACTGCATTCTTCAAATCAGCCGATCCGGCACGCACTGCGGCTAACATAAGGGCTATGACCAGATAATTTCGCGAAGCTCGGGGCTGATATGCAGACCCTCCCCTATCAAGACAGCATCAAACGATGCCGTCTCGACAAGGGCGATATCAGCAGTAGTTTTCAGGCCACTTTCGGCCACCGCAATAACCCCGGAAGGAATTGAAGAGCGCAGTGTTACAGAGGTCTGCAGATCGACTGAAAAATCCTTTAAATTGCGGTTGTTGACCCCGATTATTGCTGCGCCCTTTTCAATGGCGACATCCAGCTCAAGGCGGTCATGCACTTCAACAAGGACGTGCAGACCGATAGCGGAAGAGAGCTGCAGGTAGTCGCCAAGTTGCGCAGGATCAAGCGCCGCCACAATCAGCAGAATAGCATCAGCGCCAATCAGCCGTGACTCAAATATCTGCGACTCATCAATAATAAAATCTTTGCGCAGTACCGGCAGGGGAAATGAGCGGTGCACCTGTTGAAGATAGTCAATGGAGCCCTGAAAAAACAAGCGATCTGTAAGCACCGAATAGGCCGCAGCGCCAAGCTCCCCATAGCGACGGGCCATCACGACAGGATCAAAATCCTGCACAATAAGACCGCGCGAAGGAGAAGCTTTTTTGATTTCGGCAATAAGCTTCAACCCACGATCCGCACGCTTGATGGCACCGGTAAAATCACGGGTGGAAGCCAGAGAGCCCTGCAACTCCAGATAACGCTCTGCAGGCATCTCCTTTTCAAGCTCCACTATTTCCCGCTTTTTCTCCTCCAGTATCCGGGTAAGGTAGGTCATGGCAGGTCAGTCGGCGGAGGCCAGTTGGCGCAGCTCGTCTTCGAGCTCAACTATCTGGAGGATGTTGTCAAGGAACCAGGGATCTATACCGGTCGACTGATGCACCTCATCGATGGTTGCGCCAGCCTGGAAGGCATAGCGAAGATAAAACATACGGTCGGCTTTGGGTATCCTGATTTTTTCAAGAATATCCGCTTTGGCAAACTTCTTTTGCTGCGGGGTCATCGCAAGCACATTCATGACATCCTTGCCGTCAGAGCCAAGCCCGGCGCGGCCGATTTCAAGACCACGGAGCGACTTCTGCAGCGCCTCCCTGAAGTTTCTTCCGAAAGCCATGACTTCACCAACGGACTTCATCTGGACACCAAGACGGGCATCAACATTCTTGAACTTTTCAAAATCCCATCGAGGAATTTTGACCACACAATAGTCAATGGCCGGTTCAAAACTTGCCGGAGTTGTTTTTGTAATATCATTGAGAATCTCATCAAGCCTGTAGCCTACCGCCAGTTTGGCTGCCACCTTGGCAATAGGAAAACCGGTTGCCTTTGATGCCAGTGCCGAACTGCGCGACACACGGGGATTCATCTCAATGACCACAATACGACCGTTCACAGGATTAATGGCAAACTGAATATTGCTGCCACCTGTCTCGACACCGATCTCCCGAATAATTCTGATTGAGGCATCCCTGAGCTCCTGATACTGACGGTCAGTAAGCGTCTGGGCAGGAGCAACGGTAATACTGTCTCCGGTATGCACCCCCATCGGATCAACATTCTCAATAGAGCAGACAATAATCACATTATCAGCCAGATCACGAATAACCTCAAGCTCAAATTCTTTCCAGCCAGTCAAACACTCCTCGACAAGCACCTCACTGATAGGACTTTCCATAAGCCCCCGGCGCACCGCTTCATAATAGTCTGCTTTTGTTTCGGCAAAACCGCCGCCGGTTCCACCAAGGGTAAACGAAGGGCGAATAACAATCGGAAGGCCGATCTCGTCAAGCGCCTCTCTTGCCTCTTTTTCGTTGCGGACAAAAACACCTTTGGCCATTTCAAGACCAATTTTCTTCATCGCATCGCTGAAAAACTCACGATTTTCTGCTTTTCTGATGGCACGAAGCTTGGCACCGATAAGTTCAACTCCGTTACGCTCAAGAATACCAGACTCAGCCAGACTGACCGCAATGTTCAGAGCCGTCTGACCGCCCATAGTCGGCAAAAGTGCATCGGGTTTTTCACGTTCGATAATTTTCTGCACATATTCCGGTGTAATCGGCTCGATATAGGTCGCATCCGCAAACTCTATATCAGTCATAATCGTCGCCGGATTACTGTTGACCAGCACCACACGGTAACCATCCTCCTTGAGAGCACGGCACGCCTGGGTACCGGAATAATCAAATTCACAGGCCTGACCGATCACTATCGGACCGGCGCCAATCACTAAAATCGACTTGATATCTTCCCGCTTTGGCACGTTTTTTCGGGTTTAATACTTGGTAAGCTTTAAGAGAGGTAATGTACAAAATATTTCACGAGTTTTGTTCCCCCAAGCGGAGGCAACTACTCAACAACACGGATCGGCTCCTGATGAATGCCTCCCGACTCCCGTCTCAGCCATGCGGTAATCTCCCTGGGTTGCCCATTCATCAAAGCAATGATCAGCAACGTATGACCCGAACGCGCAAAATCCACATCATGGAGTGAAGGAATCGCCGGAGAATTGATGTGGGAATGATAAGAGCCAATGATATCAAAACCATGTCTCGCCGCCTCCCGTTCTACATCGAGGTACTCCTGATGGGTAATCTCAAAACCATGCTCTTTGCCAAAATAGAGGCTGTTCGTGCAGGGGGCCACCTCATAGACAATATTTTCTATATTTCCTCTGTGATCATTTTCCTGTATTCCGACAAGCAGCCCGCAGCATTCGTAAGGCAACTGTTGAAACGCCTGCTCCTGAATAATCTCAAATTTACGCCGGAATAGTTTCATAGCACAAGCCCCCTGGCTCCAATGTCTGTACGGTGATATGCGCCTTCAAATCTGATCTTTTCAACAATACGGTAAGCACGGTCAATGCTCTCTCTGAGAGTCTCGCCAAGCGCTGTTACCGAAAAAACCCTTCCGCCCGCTGTGACAAGCTGCCCGCCTTCGCTGGCCGTACCAGCATGAAACACCAGGCAATCCTCCATTTCCGTAATATCACTGGCAAGAGTAATCCTCTTGCCGGTTTCATAATGATCCGGATAGCCGCCGGAAGCGATCACAACCGTCGCGGCCGATTTCCGGTGCATCTCGAACGGCACCTCATCAAGTGTTCCATAAACACTTGCCTGAAGAGCTGTCATAAAGTCACTTTTTAACAAAGGAAGCACCACCTGGGTTTCAGGATCGCCCAGACGTGCGTTGTACTCAACAACAAAAGGCTCTCCGCTGTCGATCATCAGCCCGACATACAAAAAACCGGTGTAAGGAAAACCCTCTTCAGCCATGCCCTTGAGTGTCGGCCTGATAATCCGCTCCTCAACCCTTTGCATGACCTCAGGAGTCACTATAGGGGCTGGAGCATAAGCTCCCATGCCGCCGGTATTTTTTCCGGTATCTCCGTCGCCAATACGTTTGTGATCCTGTGCTGGCAAAAAAAGGCGATAGCGGACACCGTCAGTCAAGGCAAAAACGCTCGCTTCCTGACCCTGCAGGAACTCCTCGATAACTACCTCATTTCCGGCATCCCCAAAAATACGATCTTCAAACAGCTCCCTGATTGCCTTCAGCGCATTCTCCTTGCCAGAGACAATAAAAACACCTTTTCCAGCACAAAGACCACTTGCCTTGATCACCAGGGGGTACAAGGTTTCAGGGGAGCTGATAAAGTTGTTGGCCGCATGAGCATCCCGAAAAACATGGTAACCAGCCGTAGGAATATCGTGACGCTGCATGAACTCTTTGGAAAACACCTTGCTAGACTCAAGACGGGCCGCAGCCTGTGTTGGACCCACAATCAGCTTCTGCGCATCACGGAAAAGATCCACAATACCCAGTTCAAGCGGAGCCTCAGAGCCGACAACAGTCAGATCAATACTATTATCGACAGCAAACCGGAGCAGATCATCCAGCGCTGTTGCTTTCAAGGGCACATTACGAACCTTTCCTCCCATCAGGGCTGTTCCGCCGTTCCCCGGCGCCACAAAAACCTGCTGCACACGTTCACTTTGTGCCACAGCCCGGCAGAGGGCATGTTCACGAGCGCCACTTCCTATAATCAAAACATTCATAGCTTTCACTGTGGGCACTGGCTGTATTTCATCATCTGGTTTATCTGACATGGTTTGTTAAATTGCACCTTATACTTTTTAACAAACCGCATTTCTTATATAAGGCACACAACCCGAAATAAACAATAAAAAAAAATAATTCGTGTACACTTACGATCCTTGATTGTCAATTATTCTTGACTACTATGCCACTCTCCCCGGTAATTTCACGTTATATACTTCCCACGGCGCTGAAGCTTCTCTATGCAAGCCTTAGAATATCGATAACCTCCGAACCATTGCAGTTTTCAGACAAAGGAGCCATCATTGCATTCTGGCATGGAAAAATGATCGCTGGCTGGCTTCTTGCCAAAACCCTCGGTTCCTCAAAGAATATTACCGCTGTCGTGAGTCTTTCTGAAGACGGACGTACTCTTGCCGACACCCTTGAGCGACTTGGTTTTTCACTGATCCGCGGATCAAGCTCAAAGGGAGGTGATGAGGTCAAACGAACCATGCAGGAAGCCCTTCAGAAAGGGGAGATTGTCGTCCTTACACCAGACGGACCGCGAGGGCCGGTCAACCAGTTCAAATACGGCACGTTGCGGCTCGCTTCAGAAAACCATTACCCGATTTTTTTTGCCGAGATAAGTTATTCCAAAAGATGGAGGCTCAAAAGCTGGGACCGATTTGAAATTCCCAAGCCCTTCAGCAAAACCTCAGTCAAGCTCCATCTTCTTGAGCTTCCTGCGTTTAACAGCGATAAAGAGCTGCAACACTATACCAAAAAACTTTCAGACCGTCTCAGCCATGCATAACCCGTTCTTCATACTCCTCAGACCCGCCGCGATGCTTTATCGCTCTATAGTGCAGTTGCGCAATACACTTTTTGACCGCAAGCTTTTCAAATCATGGAAATCCCCTATTCCTGTTGTCTCAATCGGAAATCTTTCAGCAGGCGGCACAGGGAAAACGCCTCTTGTTGACTGGGTCGTCAAGTACTATCTTTCGATCGGCTGCAAACCTGCTATTGTGTCGCGCGGGTACCTGAGGGAGTCAAAAGGCGTGCAGCTTGTATCCGACGGTCAAAAGATTCTGCGCAGCAGCAAAGAGGCTGGCGACGAAACTGCGATGCTTGCCTGGAACAATCCTGACGCCATTGTTATTGTCGCAAAAAAGAGAGAGGATGCCGTAACCTATATCTCCAAACACTTTGCCCAAAGGCCCCCTGCGGTTATCATCCTCGACGACGCATTCCAGCATCGCCAGATTGACCGTGCGCTCAATATCGCCATCATCAATGCCGAAGAACCATTTCTCAAGGCAAAAATGCTGCCCGAAGGCCGCCTGAGGGAACCACTAAAAAATCTTTCAAGAGCCGATCTGATCGTGCTTAACAAAATTACTGATCAAGAAAAAGCCGACACCATCTTGAAAGAACTCTACAAAAACAGCAAACCGATTGTCAAAGCCCGCCTTAAAATCGGAGAGCTGATCTGTTTTTCAGGAGAATCCAGCACTTCAGATGAAGCGCTCTTTGCCGAAAACCTCAACGCACTTGCATTTGCAGGTATAGCCTCTCCGGAAAGTTTTCTGGAAAGTCTCACAAAAGAGGGAATAAACATTGGAGCACACCGCTTTTTCCATGACCATGAGCCTTATAGTGTCAAAAAACTGCGTTCTGTACACCGCGAAGCTGAAGCAAAAGGGTTAAGCCTCATTACCACGGAAAAGGACTACTTCCGTATGCTCGGCCGTCCCGAACTTATACGCATCCTTGCCACAATGCCCTGTTACTACCTGAAAATCGAAACAGAAATCTTTGAAGGCAAGGAAACCATGCAATCGATGCTGAAAGCCGTTATTGGCAGGTAAACAGGCAGGAGAGATCGAGCGTGACTGAGGATAATCCCCCTTTCCTACTCCTTCACAATGTTGGAGATGGCCTTGAACCGCTCTCCTTCAGCAACACGCAACAACTCAAAAAGAGCCATTTCGGTACTGGTCAGAGAAGCACCGGCTTTTTCAATACATCGAATTCCGAGAAGCTTGTTTTCTTCAGTTCTCGATGAAACAGCGTCTGTCACCAGATGAACATTATAACCAAACTCGACAAGCTCAACGGCTGTCTGATACACACAGACATGGGTTTCCATCCCTGCAACAAGAATTTCGTTACGATTGAATGAGCGAAGCTGCCTCATGAACTCAGGAGTTCCACAACAACTGAATGAATTTTTTTCAACAGGAAGAGCGCCGGGCAGCAACTCTCTCAGAGAATCGACAGTGCGACCAAGGCCTTTCGGATACTGTTCGGTCAAGAGAACCGGCACATCAAGAATCGCAGAGGCTCTGAGCAACTTTTTTATATTTCGTTCCAGTGCCTCCGGCTGAAAAACAACCTGGGCAAGCCTGCCCTGTACATCAATAATCAAGAGAAGTGTTTCTTTGGGAGTAATCATAGCAAGAGCTTGTTCAATGAAAAAGATTAGATAAAAAACACTTCATTTTAATGCGGAAAGAAAAAAAATACACTCCCGCGATTGCTAAAATAACTTTTAATTTTTACGGGGCTGACACGGGAAACTGGCGACCGCAAGATAAAACGAGTCAGCGTTCTTCTCTCAGGATACGGCTTTCTTGATGGTTCTGAAATTCATGAGTCAAGAGGTGACGGAGCCAAAGACATTGAAAAACTTGTCGGTGACCTGCTCAGCCTACTCTGATCTGCGGTTTTTCTCAAAGGGAATACCTGCATCACGGGGAGCTGAAGCCTTGCCGACAAACCCGGCAAGCACTACAAGCGTTATAATATAGGGCATTGACTGCACCAACTGCGACGGAATCCACCCCGTCTGGAGCCAGATTTCCATGGATTCGGTGGTGGCAAACAGCAAACTGGCAAGAGCAGCGCCAGCCGGATTCCACTTGCCGATAATCATGGCAGCAAGAGCGATGTACCCTCGTCCTGCCGACATATTATCGGTGAAGGTGTGTTGCTGAAAAACAAGAAAAGCGCCAGCAAGAGCAGCAAGAGCACCGGATACAAGCACGCCGGAATAGCGCATACGATCAACATTGATTCCTGCACTGTCGGCCGTTGCAGCACTTTCGCCAGTTGCACGAAGCCTCAAGCCGTAAGGTGTCCTGAAAAGAATCAGTTGACCAGCAACAACTGAAACAACCGCCGCAAGAAAAAGCGGATCAACCAAAAGAGAAGGAACCTCAATACCAGCAATCCGCTCCGAATTCATCGAACTCCCGAAAAGAAGAGTGAGACCAAAACGAGTCGCGCCCATAACAAGAATATTGATGGCAATACCAGCGACAATCTGGTCAGCCTTCAGAGTAACCGTAATAAAGGCAAAAAGCAACGCAACGCCCAGACCGCAGAGAAGAGCCAGAACAATCCCTGTCAAGGCAGAGCCAGTCCTGTACTGGCCAAAAGCAGCGCCGAATGCACCAACAAGCATCATCCCTTCAAGAGCAAGATTGACCACCCCGCCACGTTCAGAGAATGTTGCCCCTACAGAGGTTAGAATGTATGGCACAGCAAGACGTGCAATTTGAAGTAGAATAACAAGCGGTTCAATCCCCATAATAAATAAGAATGAATATCCTTTCCGGTAGTTTTTCCGTGTGTTTTTTACTAAATTTCAGTTCCGTTAAAAAATAGTCAACTTCACCTGTTTTATCACCATCGGCTCAAGTTTTTTTGGGTGAAACAAACATAATTACTCCTGAAAATCATGCCAGAATCTGAGAATACCAACAAAACGACTGCCAGTAAACAATACATTTACAATTTTTCAGGCGGCTCTTCTGAAGGTGATGCGTCCATGAAAAACCTGCTTGGAGGAAAAGGCGCTAACCTTGCTGAAATGGCCAACATCGGATTACCGGTTCCTCCGGGATTCACCATTTCAACCGAAGTTTGTACGTACTATTACGACAACCAGAAAAACTACCCAAAAAATCTTTTCGACCGGGACATTCCCAATGCACTCAGCAAAATTGAAGAGTCATTAGGCAAAAAATTCGGTGACCCCGAGAATCCCCTGCTGGTCTCGGTGCGATCAGGTGCAAGGGCATCAATGCCCGGCATGATGGACACCATTCTCAACCTGGGACTGAATGCCGCCACCGTTGATGGCCTGGCAAAAAAATCAGGAAACCCCCGTTTTGCGTGGGACTGCTACCGTCGCTTCGTGCAGATGTACGGCGACGTGGTGCTTGATCTCAAACCAACCGACAAAAAACAGATTGACCCCTTCGAAAAAATTCTTGAAGGCAAAAAACATGAACTCGGCATCGAGCTCGACACTGAATTCACTGTCGAAGATCTCCAGGATATTGTCGCGAAATACAAAGCCGCCATTCTTGAAAAAACCGGCAAAACATTCCCTGAAGACCCACACGAACAGCTCATTGGAGCCATCGGCGCCGTCTTCAACAGTTGGAACAACGAACGAGCCATCGTCTACCGCAAACTGAACCATATTCCAGGCTACTGGGGCACCGCCTGCAATGTTCAGGCCATGGTCTTCGGCAACATGGGCGAAGATTGCGGAACAGGCGTCGCCTTCACCCGCGATGCTGCCACCGGTGAAAACATCTTCTACGGCGAGTTTCTTATGAATGCCCAGGGAGAAGACGTTGTTGCAGGCACAAGAACCCCGCTGAAAATCGACCAGCTCAAAGCAGCAAACCCCGGCATTTACGACCAGCTCGAAGAGATCCGCTCCATTCTCGAACACCACTACCACGACATGATGGACATTGAGTTCACCATCGAGAACAACAAGCTCTTCATGTTGCAGTGCAGAGTCGGCAAAAGAACCGGCATGGCGGCAGTAAAAATTGCCGTTGACATGTTCAATGAGAAGCTGATCGACGAAAAAGAGGCGCTCATGCGCATTGAACCCGAACAACTCAACCAGTTGCTCCGGCCAGTCTTTGACATGAAAGAGAAACAGGCCGCAGTTGCTGGCGGAAGACTCCTTGCAACAGGGCTGAATGCCGGTCCAGGAGCCGCAACCGGCAAAATCTACTTTAATGCCGTTGATGCCTACGAAGCTGGCAAGCGCGGCGAAGCGGTCATTCTTGTCCGCATCGAAACATCACCAGAAGATATCAAGGGCATGAACGCCTCTGAAGGTATTCTTACTGCACGTGGCGGCATGACCTCCCATGCCGCACTGGTTGCCCGTCAGATGGGCAAGGTCTGCGTCGCAGGATGCGGAGCACTCAATATCGACTACCAGAGAGGCGAAATGCGCGTCGCCGGAAAAGATACTGTCCTTTCAGAAGGTGATTATATCTCCATCGATGGAAGCACCGGTGAAGTCATTGCCGGAAAAGTTCCGACCAAAAACTCTGAAATCATTGAAGTTCTGGTTGACAAAACCCTCAAGCCGGAAGATGCAGAGACATGGCCCATCTACAAACAGCTCATGGAGTGGGCCGACAAGTACCGTAAACTCAGTATCCGCACCAATGCCGACCAGCCAGACCAGGCAGAAATTGCCATCACCTTCGGCGCTGAAGGTATCGGCCTCTGCCGTACAGAACACATGTTCTTCGGTGGCGAGCGTATTGATGCCATGCGCGAAATGATTCTGGCCGATGATGTTGAAGGTCGCAAAATAGCGCTTGAAAAGCTGATTCCATACCAGCGTGAAGACTTCTACGGCCTCTTCAAAGCAATGGGCTCTCGCCCGGTCACCATCAGGCTTCTTGATCCTCCACTTCATGAGTTCCTGCCGCACACCGACAGCGAAATCAAAGTTCTTGCCGGAAAAATGGGGAGATCCTTTGAAGAGGTCAAGGGACGCATTAACAGTCTGCACGAATTCAATCCCATGCTTGGCCTTCGTGGCTGCAGACTCGGCATTCTGCATCCTGAAATTACGGTCATGCAGGTACGGGCAATTATCGAAGCTGCCTGCAAACTGAAAAAAGAGGGTCTTGAGGTTGTCCCTGAAATAATGGTGCCATTGATCAGTACGGTCAAGGAGCTTGAAATCACCAGTGAAATCATCCACAAAACCGCACGCAGCGTCATTGCTGAACAGGGAACAGGAGTAAAATACCTGGTGGGCACCATGATTGAGGTACCACGCGCCGCGATTACCTCCGACCAGATTGCCACCGCTGCTGACTTCTTCAGCTACGGCACCAATGACCTGACACAGATGGGACTTGGTATGAGCCGCGACGATTCTGGACAGTTTTTGCCTGTCTACCAGCAGCAGGAGATCTTTGCACGTAATCCTTTTGAATCACTTGATATTGAGGGCGTGGGCAGGCTGATGAGCATCTCCGCCAAAGAGGGACGCGCAGTCAAACCAGAGCTTAAGCTTGGAATCTGCGGAGAACACGGCGGAGATCCTTCGACCGTCGAATTCTGCCACCAGTTAGGGTTGAACTATGTTTCATGCAGTCCTTACAGGGTGCCGATTGCCCGTCTTGCCGCAGCAAGAGCCGCACTGAAAGGCTGAGCCGATACAAAAATTTACACTCAATGAAAAAGGCGGCCTACCGGGTCGCCTTTTTCATTGAGTGTTTTGTCTGAGTTACAACAAAGTTTACTTCTGTGCCTCTATTTTCTTGAAAAACATGCATCCACCTTCTGCGACAACATCCTTGCCAAAACAAGTGCCTGCAGCCGGATCGTTAACCTTTGGAGT
>SESE01000305.1_pt1 | contig 20991 bp, 13 predicted proteins | sample 3171371 | NCBI WGS metagenome assembly SESE01 (sample SAMN06051881, study PRJNA518727) | freshwater metagenome | biome: subpolar coniferous forest; feature: holomictic lake; material: water; isolation source: holomictic Lake 442, 13 m depth | place: Canada: near Kenora, Ontario | collected... | reverse complement strand
CCTTCCCGGCACGACAGAGAGAGAGCTGGCTGGGCTCATACCCTTCGACCCCGTGACCTACGAGAAAGAGACTGGCGTCGCGCCCGTGGCTGGGGAGCAGGCTTTCACTCCGGTTGAGCGTGTCGGTTTCAGACCGTGCCTCGAGGTCAACGGTCTGCACTCGGGTTATTCCGGGGCCGGCGTGAAGACAATCATCCCGTCTGCGGCCGTCGTCAAGCTGTCGGCAAGGCTGGTGCCGGGGCAGGACCCGGAGCGATGCCTGGCCGCCATCGTCGAGCACCTGGTGAAGCACGTTCCCGCCGGCCTCAGGCTCGAGATCCTGGAGAGCGGGATCAGTGGTGGCGCATTCAGCCTGCGGGTGGATTCCGGGCCCGTTACCGTGGCAAGGAGTGTCTTGAGGGCTCTCGGCGGCGTGGAACCCGTTCTCTCCTGGGATGGTGCATCAGTTCCGGTGGTCCCGCTTCTCGGCAAATTCGCCGGCGCGGAGCCGCTCCTCGTTGGTTTCAGCACGGAGGAAGACAGGATACACGCGGTCAATGAATCGTTTTCCATCGACCAGTTCAGGCAGGGGTTCATGTATGCCGGGTTGCTGCTGACTGAACTCGCCGGCTGATCAGCGCGCACAGTGCTGCCACATATGCTGCTCAAAAAGCTGGATTCCCGCAGCAAATGTGCATAAGATGCAGGCATTGATGTTGTCGTACGCAGTTGGCAGAGGCCAGAGGGTGGTATGAAAGACGAGAAAACAGCCGGTTCCCTGGAGATCAAGGACACCGACATAGTCTTTGAGTGTCCACATTGCGGGAAGAGCCTGGCCATAGACTACCACGCGGCCGGTCTTTCCATCCCCTGTACAGATTGCGGAAAGCTTGTGGTTGTGCCGATTCCGGACGGAATGGAGATATCGGACCTGGACAGCTCCATGGAAGACCAGGGCGCCCTGATCATCCACCTTCGTGAGGTGGTGCTGGACAGCCAGACGCGGACCAAGCTCCTCGAGGCCATGGTTGAGGATTTCAAGAAGAGGCGCCAGGCCGAGGAGCGGAAGGACGCCGAAGTCACCAGGAAATTCCAGCAGTTTGAGCGTGATCTTGAATCCGTCAGCAGGGCGATTGACCAGATCAACACCGCGTTGGGCAGCATGTCGGATACGATCAGGGAACGTCTGCGTCCATCGCAGTGAAGAGTTTCTTTTCGATTGTCGGCCACGCGTATTCCCGCAGAACATACTCGCGCCCGTTCTTCCCGAGGGCGGTGCGCAGTTCGCTGTTGTCAAGAAGCGCAGACAGTTCCTCCTCGAACTCAGGGTAACTTCTGAACCACAGCCCTCCGTTGCCTTTGAGGCAATGGTCGCGCATGACATCGCTGGCCGCCGTGACCAGAACGGGCGTGCCGGCCAGCCAAGACTCCATTATGACGATGCTGAAGCTTTCGTTCCTGGACGGATGGCAGAATGCGACAGCGCCGGCCATGGCCTCGTGCTTCTCATCCTCTTCCAGGAAACCGACATCCAGCACATGCGGCTCGAGTTCCGGCGGGATGTTCATGGGGCCGCTACCGGTCACCACCAGCTTGATGTCACGGCCGGACCTGCAGCGGAAGGCGTTCACGTAGTCTAGAAGCAGGGGGGTCCCCTTCAGCGGTTCGCGCCGCCCGCAGTAGATGACGTAGGGCGCATCAATCCCGCGCCTGGCGGCAAACGCCGACGGGTCGGCGGAGAAGGGGGTGATACCCATTCCGACGACGAAGCAACGCCGGGATTGGAGCTTGTAGAGCCGTGCGGCGAGGTCGCGTTCTGGCTCCGAATTGAACATGATTCCGCCCACATTCTCAAACATCTCCCCGATGACCGGCAGATATGCGAACGGCTCATCGTGCAGGCACGGGACCAGCACGGTCTTGTGAGGATTGATGGCGGCCGCAAAGTAGGTGATGCCGAAGAGGTACGGCCCGGCTACGATCTTGTCGAACTTGCCGGTGTCCGCCCGCAGGTATTCACAGAGCGGCCTGCTGTTAACGCTGTTTGCCAGCCAGGCCTTCTGGTCTTCGGTGCTGAGGTGTCCGCCGCGGCTGATGATTTCCTGAAGGCGGGCGAAAGTCGGTATGTCGCGATCTTCGTCGACAGGGAAGAAGTGAACTTTTACACCGTTGATGGTTCTCTCGCCCGGTGGCACCTCATTGGCCCAGGAGAAGTGATTGCGGGCGCAGGTTGTGAGAAACGAAACCTCGCGGCCGGCGGCTGCGGCGCAGTTTGCCAGGTTCTTGAGGAGTGTCTCTGCGCCTCCGACAGTCGCACCTTCGGGGAAGCGCGGTGCGATGAAGGCTATCCGTTGCGCCCGGCTCATTTCCTGCCTTCGAGTCTTGCAAGCCTGGCCTCGAGTTCGTCAATCCTCTCGCGGTTCCTGCTCTCATTGGCCTCGGCGGCGGCTAGAAGTATGCCGTTGACCTCGTTCTGCTGGGACCACAGGCGGTAGGTGTAGAACCTCAGCATCTTCCAGATGAGCCGTTTCAGTCCCACAAGGAACCCGGAGAAGAATCTGCGCTTTTCGTGAATCTCGAAGTCGTTGATATCGACAAAGACCGCGTCCCTGAGGCATTCCATATAGTACTGGTCAAACTCGCGGTCGGACAGATTCGAGAGGTTGGTCTTCTCCGCCCGGGCGATGCGCGGGTCGGAATAGAGGCCCTGTTCCGCCTTGCGGGCGACGGTGGCCCTGATTTCCTCGACGATTGCCCCCGTATCCACCCCCTGTGCGCCAATCTTGAATATGGATTCACTCATGGGCGCATTATCCGGACCGGCAGTGCCCGTGTCAAGAGGCGACCTATTCTATGGAAACACGGATGAAAGCTGGTGTGCCTGAGGTGGATGCGTTCTCCACGGTTGTAACCCCGGAGATGTCCGCTGGCACGCCACTGGTGAGCGCTGCCGCAGGCCAGTTCCCTGTGAGGTTTGTGGAGCCGTGCAAGGTATACGTGTGGCCTGTGACACTGGACCACGAAATGATGAACAGGTTGGTCGTGCAGCGTGCCGCCGTCATCTTGAGGAGGGATAGCGCGTTTGTCGGGTCAGTGCCTGCCCGATACTCTTCCCTGGCCATCATCCTGTCCCCGTCGCTGTCGCTGGATTCGGCAGCGTCGTAGTCGGTGGTGTCCGGGTAGTGTTGTGCGAGCCATCGCCATGGGGTTCCGTTGGAAGTGCGCTGGTCGGCAAAGTTGGCCACGAGGGTTCGCGCCCTGTCCATGGTGACGGCGTATGACACATCGCCTGTGCCGGGACCCGATACATCCCCCGACCAGCCGGCGAAATATGAATATGAACTTGTGAACGCCTGTAGAGTGACGTTCGAGCCCAGGCTCACCCAGGCGCAGGCCCCGCTGACTGTACCTTCGCCGTTGGTGAGCGCGGCAACCCAGCAGTTGGTTGCCCATCGCCAGGTCATCGTTGCGTTGCTGGTGAGTGCCATCATGACGTTTGTCGGGCTTGCCTGCGTGAAACTGTTCCCAGTGACGCTCGCTGCGGTGCATACGAACTGGGTTCCTTGCGCCGAGACCGGTGAGTTGGTCACCGCCGCCTGGATTACGGTCCATGCGTGATTCGTGAGGATCCCGTAGCCCGGGCTGCACCTGCCGTACGCAGGCCCCGCGATAACCAGGGTATTGGTCTTTGCTGGGTCGGTCACGAAGGCGGTGAAAACGACCGGGCCGCCTGACAGTCCGGCCCCGTTGGCGGCCAGGGTGTTTGAACCGGGGGTTGTGCCGAGTGTCCAACTGCCGACAGTGGCAATTCCGGACGGCCCTGAGGTTGCCGTGCCTCCGGCAACGGAACCCCCGCCGCAGGTGACGGAGAAAGTGACGGCAAGGTTCGTGAGGGGGGTGTGGAATGCGTCACGCACGAGCACGGACGGGGGAACGGCAACCTGGGTTGACGGCGCGGCCGACTGGTAGTTGCCCGCGTTGCACGAAACAGGATAGGGCAGCTGCCTGAACCAGCGGAGCGCGCCATCGTCGCCGACGTCGTCGGTGATGAAACACCACTTATCCCCGACAGTGTTGGATGAAGTGAGGGCAGGGGTGACGGCAAAGCCCTCGAGGTTCTGGGAGAATGTGCCGGGCATTTTGAATTCGTAGAGAGTCGTGAACTGCCTGTCGGAGCCACATGCTGTGGATGTGAGGTCAGTAATCTCGAGGGTATTGGTCTGGGGTTGGCTGTTTACGGAGTTGTGCAGAATGTGGAGTCGTCCTGTTGAAGGGTCGAAAGACAGGTCGCAGCTGTCGCCGCGGGACGCGGTTTTGTACCTGCCGACAGTCTTCCATGTGCCGTTTGTGTGCAGGTCCACTGCATAGACATAGCCCGTGGTTGTCAGGGCGTTTGTGAAGTGTTGCACACCCACCAGCATGATGCCGCCCAGGCCGTTTGCCCCGTATGCGCTCTGGGGATAGAGGTCGCCGTTGCCGTCGCGGAAGCCGCTGGCTGCGAGCCATGAATCGGGGATGAACGCGATGCCCTCAGTGCCGTCGTTAGGATCCGGCATAAGACCGACGAGGGAGGACAGGTTCCAGGACTGGTTTGTCGCCCCGGAAGATACCGTGTATTCCCGTATGACATTCATTCTTTCGTGCAGGAGGTATACCAGGTTGGTGTTGGAAGCCTGCGTGATGCCTTCGAGATCTCTTTGCGTCGAGACGCCCGACACGAAGTAGTTGCGCGCGTTTGTGAATCCACCGGCTCCATTCTCCTTCAGCATCGTAAAAACGCCGCTGTTGTTTGCCAGCCACAGGCGCCTGGTGGCCGGATTCCAGTAGGCGCCGCTCAAATCGCTGTTCCACCAGCCCCCGCCAGGGCCAAGCGAGGTCAGGTTGCTTGCCGTGTTCCACGCCTCGCCCGGCCACGGCTCGATGGCCGCAAGGTCGGTACTGCCAAGGCGGATGGCGACGAGGGCGGCAGCCAGAAGCAGGATTGGACGGGGAACGAGCGGCTTGTGCCGGGGAAGAAGCGGGCATGTTGTCGAAGTACTGTCAGCCATATGCCACCCCGGGAGAATGAAAACACCATCCAGCAGCCACAGCCAAGGGGCGTCCGCCGGCGCGTTGTCTTGATAAAGCCACCTAAGACGTGATTGTAGTCCCTGGCTCGCCGGTGTGTCAATTCCGGCGGATCCTCCCGTTCTCTCACAGCGCGGCGACACACCGGGCGATATCGGCTATCCTGCCGTCCACGGTACGCGCTCTCATGCGGGCGTGGCGCGAGCCGTCCATGATGTACTGGCCGGCGCGGATGAGCATGATCCGGTCGTCCCGCGTCTCGATGGAGGTGATGTTCTTCCCGGCGGCCGCCACCCGGAGGGATGCGAGTGCGAGCAGGCGTTCCACACATGGAGGGATTGGGCCGTAGCGGTCCCGCATAGCCGTCTTCAGGCCGGCGATCTCGTCCGCGGTGCCGGCGCCGGCGATGTCGCGGTAAGTGTTTATCCGCTGTTGCTCGTCAGGGACATAAGCGGCGGAAACGACAGCAGAATTGCCGGCGCCGGCCTCGTCGGGGGAAAGGCTGATGAAGTCGAGCTTGAGCTGCACATCCACAACCGGCGGCACAGCCTCGCCCTTCATGCGCGCGACGGTGCGCCGCAGGAACTGGCAGTAGAGCAGGAAGCCGATTTCGGCGATGTGGCCGCTCTGCTCGGTGCCGAGAATGTTGCCGGACCCCCTGATTTCAAGGTCGCGCAGGGCAAGACTGTACCCGGCGCCGAGACGCGAGTGCTTGCGCAGCAGATGGACCCTCCTGCGTGCCGACGGATCGATGCGCGCGTGGCCCGGCAGCAGCAGGTAGGCGTATCCCTTCCTGATGGAGCGCCCGACCCTGCCGCGCAGCTGGTAAAGCTCCGCAAGCCCGAACCTGTCGGCGCGATCGATGAGGATGGTGTTGACGTTGGGAATGTCCAGGCCGCTTTCGATAATGACGGTGCAAAGCAGGACGTCATGCTCACCGGCTATGAACCGGGTCATCACGCCGGCAAGCTCGCCGGGACACATCTGGCCGTGTGCGACGGCGATCCGCGCCTCAGGAACGAGCCGGCACAGGTGTTCCCGAACCCTCTCGATTGTCATGACGCGGTTGTGGAGGTAGTACACCTGCCCGTCACGACTGAGTTCGCGCATGATCGCGTTCCTGACCACGGCGTCGCTGCCTTCCGTAACTATGGTGGTCACCGGCAGCCGGCGTTCAGGAGGGGTCTGGACGACGCTCAAGTCTTTCGCGCCGGTGAGGCCCATGTAGAGGGTGCGGGGGATTGGTGTGGCCGTCATGGTCAGGATGTCAACCATTCGCCGCATATGCTTCAGCATTTCCTTGTGCCTGACGCCGAAGCGTTGCTCCTCGTCGATGATCACGAGCCCGAGGTTTGCGAACGCGATTCCGGGCTGCAGCAGGCTGTGTGTGCCGATCACGATGTCCACGCTTCCGGCGCGCAGGTCGGCCACGATCTGGCGCCGCTGGGCAGGCGGACAGAGCCGGCTGAGCATGGCGACGCGGACCGGGTATGCCGCCATCCGCTGGCAGAAGGTCTGGTAGTGCTGCTGGCAGAGCACTGTTGTCGGCACAAGCACCACAACCTGGCGGCCGCCCATGACGGCCTTGAACGCCGCCCGGATTGCAACCTCGGTTTTGCCGAAACCGACGTCACCGCACACCAGCCGGTCCATCGGCCGCCTGCTTTCCATGTCCAGCTTCACATCCTTGATAGCCTGCTCCTGGTCCGGCGTTTCCCGGTAGGGGAAGGCGGCTTCGAATTCATGCTGCCACGGCATGTCAGGCGGGAACGCATGGCCCTCTAGAACCTGCCTGGCAGCCTGCACTTCGAGGAGTGACGAGGCAAAGTCCTCAATGGCCTCCAGGGCCCCTTCCTTCTCTTTTCGCCAGCGCGTCCCGCCAAGTTTGTGCAGGTGGGCGCCGTGACCGGTAACGCCAACGTAGAGGCTGAGGAGATGCGCCTGGGACAGCGGGACGTGCAGAAGCACCCCGTCGGCATATTCGAGGGTTACGACCTCCTGGAGCTGGCCGTCGAACAGTATTTTCTGCAGGCCGATGTACTTTCCTATGCCGTGCTGGATGTGGACCACCATGTCGCCGGCGTGGAGATCGGTCGCGTCCGAGATGCGTGCGCCGACCTGGGGCGCAGTCCGGTCGGCTGCCGCGTGCGGGTCGTATGGGCCGCGGGTTGTCTTTCTGTGGCCGAAGAGCTCCTTCTCCGAAACCACAGCCAATGCTAATTCCTCGCTCGTGAACCCGTCAGATACCGCGCCGATCTCGAGAACAAAGCCGTCCGCCGGAAAATCACCCTGATGCAGTTCGATGTAGCGATCCAGCGATCCCTTTGTGTCGAAGAAGAGTCGCACCATCTGGCCCCTGCCTGCCCGTTCCTTCAGCTCGGCGAGGAACCGGCGTCTCGCCCCGTCCGTCATGTCAGGCTCGATGACTTCGTTATGCGCCGTTAATGCGCCGGCGACTGGCATGAAATCCGCGGCAAAGCGGGCATGGACGCCGTCTTCTTCTTCGCCCAGCGAGACTTGGGAAGAGGCTTTCCCGGCGAGCTGGTCGCGGGCGGTGTTGAACGGGAGCGAGACGCCGGTGTTGCCGGTTTCGGAAAGCATTTCCTGGTAGGCTAGTGCGTGGGCCTCGACACCGCGCGGGTCGGACCACACAAGCACGGCGTCACCGGGGAGGTATGCGCCGATTCCCGAGCCGGCCGCATCGCCGGCGCTGAGGGCACTCCATTCGCCCACCGGCGTGAGACGAACCGATTTCACCTGTCCGAGGGACCGCTGGGTGGCCGGGTCGAAGGTCCGGGCGGAAACCAGGACCGGTCCCTCGAACTCGAGGCGGACCGGCCAGTCGTCTGTGATCGGCCAGATGTCAAGGATGCCGCCTCTTTTCGAAGCATGTCCCCTTGCCGTTACCTCTGCGCAGAATTTGTAGCGGAGTTTTCCGAGACGGTCGGCGGCATCGTCGAGTTCGACCTCGTCACCGAGAGCGGCGGAGAGGCTTTCAGCCCTGAGCCGGTCGGGGGGAATGGTGCGTTGCATGATCGCCTGGACACACGTCACCACCACCAGGGGGCTGTCGGCCTCAAGGAGGCGGAATGAGACGCCCAGACGTTCGCCGCATGTCTCCGGGTCCTCGGCGCCGGCCGGTTGCGGGAGAGATTCCCATGCCGGGTAGTAGAGAATTCGGTCCACCGCCGCCCGGTCCGCGCAGAGGGCGAGGAGGTTGCCGTGGTTGGTCTCCAGCGCCCTTTCACCCTCCGCAACCCACAGGATTGTCCTGCGGAGTTCGTTTGCAAGGGCCAGCACTACGGTGGCCTCAGCCGATTGCGGAATACCTGGTACGGAGAGGAACGGCGTGTGTTTGAAAGCGTCAGAGAACCGCTTCCCGAGCAACGAGAGGGTGGACTCCCAGTTCAAGGGGTGAAACCTCTAGTAGGCCTTCCGCATGTGCGACGGTGCGATCCGCAGCACAATGCGGTACTTTGTGACGGTTCTGCGGGCAATGGTAACGCCCTGTGCGCGCAGTTTGCCGACAATCTCCTGGTCCGACAGCGGACTTGAGCGATCTTCCTCGGCGACGAGTTTTGCAATCATGTCCTGAACCGACTTGTTGGAGATGTCCTTGCCCTCCTCGGTCCTGAAGCCGGGAGCGAAGAAGTACTTCATTTCGAAGACGCCAACAGGGGTCTGCATGTATTTGCCGGAGACAGCCCTGCTGACCGTAGTCTCGTGCACGCCGACAATCCCGGCCACCTGTGCCATCGTGAGCGGCTTCAGGTATGCCAGGCCGCTGTCCAGGAATGCCGTCTGGGCGTTCACTATCTCGGTGGCGATTTTATAGAGGGTCCGCTGGCGCTGCTCGATGCTCTTGATCATGAATACGCCTGACCGGACTTTCTGGACAATGTATTCTTTAACGTCGGCAGGCGTGGATGCGTCATCCATCAGCTGTCGGTAGTGGTTGCTGATCCTGATGTGCGGCAGATTCTCGTCGTTGAGCACCACAGTGTAGCCGTTGTCGGTCTTGACCACGGCCACCTCAGGCAGCACGTAGTCAGGCACCTCTGTGCTGTAGGCGCGGCCGGGTTTCGGGTCCAGGGTCGAAATGAAATTGGCAGCAGCCTGGACCTCCTCGGTCGAGACCTTCAGCGCGCGGGCAATGTCAGGAATCTTGTGGCCGGCGAGGCTCTCCAGATGATCCGCCACAAGCTTGTACGCGAGCGTGTCCGCCTTGCCGAGCCTGTCCATCTGGAGCTGCAGGCACTCCCTGAGGTTGCGTGTCCCCACGCCGGTCGGATTGAAATCCTGGACAACGGCAAGAACATCGTGCATGTGCGCCGGATCTATGGCCGCGGTCGCGGCAAGCTCCTCGACGCTGGAGGTGAGGTAGCCGTCTTCGTTAATGGTGCCTATTATCAGCTCGCCGACCTGCCGGTCGTCCTCGGACATGGCCGTCATGTCGAGCTGCTTGAGAAGGTGCTCCTGCAGGGATTCTTTCTGGGGCATTGAATCCATGAAGAACTGGCGCCTCTCGGCCTGGTCAGAGGAGAACGTCCGCTTGCTCTCTTCCTGGAAGAAGTAGTCGCGCCATTCCTGGTCCAGGCGTGCCAGTGTCTGGAAGTCCTTGTTGAAGTCCATTGCCGCGCTTTCCTGGACGCCGGCCGGTTCTATGTGCTCCTCGGCGGGCGTGGGAGGCGCTTCAGCCTCGGGCGTTGGCGGGGGGACTTCCTCCAGTGTCGGGTTCTTCTCCAGTTCCTGCCGGATGAGCGTCTGGAGTTCCAGGACGGGGAGCTGCAGCATTTCGAGGGATTGGCGCAGTTGCGGCGCCAGCACCATCTGCATGCGCTGTTCCTGCGACAGGGACATTGTGTTATCGGCCATGCGCTGCTCCTTACGCAAACTTGTTGACGCCGCCATGATACTCATTCTGTGCCGTAGAAAAAGAGAAAAGATTCAGTCCGCTCCTACGCGTACAGTTGCGCACTCTCTGCCCTGCCTCCAAAAAATTCTACTGACAACCGGAGCCACCATATGTGACTATGCGGCGGGAGGGCGGGATGGGAGCGAAGAGTGGAGAAAACGTGCTGAGAGTGGGGAAGACAAGCCGGTTGTACGGAATGGTACAGGCGCCGGCGTCAAAGTCCTACACGCACAGGGCGATCATGGTTGCCGCCATGAATGGCAGGAGCCGGATTGTCAATCCGCTCTACTGCGAGGATACTCTCAACACCATCGCGCTTTGGAAAAAGCTCGGTGCGCGTATTATCAGGGAAGCCCACGGCCTGGCAATCCAGGGCTGTGGCGGCATTCCTGCGCTTTCGCGCGGCCGGGTCGTGAATGTGGGCGAGTCGGGAACCCTGCTCCGGTTCGTTCTGCCGCTGCTTGCGCTGACAGGCGGCCCTGTGACCGTGAACGGCCGGGGATCGCTTCTCAAGAGGACCAACAGGCAGGTGGTCGAGGTCCTGCAGAAGTGGGGAGTCGACATCGGCGGCAAGGGTGTCGAGCACCGGCTGCCCATACGTATCGGCGCCAACGGCATCCTTCCCGGCGGTCCGGCGAAGGTGGACGGCAGCGTGACATCGCAGGTCGTCTCAGCTCTGCTCATAGCCGCTCCGTTCGCCCGCGAAAACACCACCCTTTCGCTCAGCAGCCCCCTCGTGTCCAGGCCCTATGTTGACATCACCATCGATGTGCTGAAGTGGGCAGGCGTGAAGGTAAGGAGGGAAGGCGACGCGGCTTTCGCGGTGCGGACAGGCCAGGTGTTCAAGCCGAGGGGCAGCTTCACTGTGCATGGCGACTGGTCTGCAGGGGCGTTCCTGATCGCGGCGGCGGTCCTGACGGAATCCGATGTAGTGATTACCGATCTTGTGAGGGACAGCCAGGGCGACAGGCGTATTGTGAATATCCTGCGCTCGATGGGAGCCAAGATTGCCGAGTCCAAGACCGCAATTAGCATCAGGGGGCCGGCAAGCCTCCATGGGGTGGATATCGACGGAAGCGACATCCCTGACCTTGTTCCAATTTTGACGGTGCTTGGGTGTTTTGCGGCAGGCACAACCAGGATCAGGAATGTCGCGCACCTTGTCCATAAGGAGAGCGATCGCCTGGCGATGCCTGCTGCGGAGCTGGGCAAGCTGGGAGCAAAGATCGTCGTGAGTGCCGATGGCCTGACCATCCGGCAGGCGGCCCTGCACGGCGGGGTTGTCTCTGCCTGCAACGACCATCGCATTGCCATGTCCCTGGCCGTCGCCGGGCTGGGCGCAGGGCAGGACGTCACGATCAACGGTGCAGGCTGCATAGCAAAATCATATCCGGGGTTCGTGGCCGACATGCAGAAGCTGCGCGCCAACATCGGGTTTGACCGGACGTAAGGGCGTGGCACGGATTCTTCCCCGGGTTTTCCATCATCACTGCCATTTACTGGCGGCCTGGTTGTGTCGTTGCCATGGGCCGCGGTGATCCCTGCCCGGGCTGCGCCTTCCACGGAAGGTTGCGCGTTGCTTGACTTATGGTCTCTTCGGGTTGTGCAACTGCGGCCGCTTGTGGTACCCTTCGACAGCTTTTGGATTTGCACGAGCGCACAACGATCCGGAAAAGAAGAGGCAACCATGTCACTGCAGACCTCTGCTGGTAAACGGATCAGCTTTGGAACGCAGGCCCACGAGATCAGTGTGCCGGGCGGTGAGCTTGCCTCGGTTGTTGAGCCGGCGTGCCCCGTCCCTGTCGCGGCTCCGGTCGACATCATCCGCGCCACCATGGCGAATCCCGTCGGCTGCGAACCGCTGCGCGCCATGGCGCGGGGCAGGAAGTCGGCTGTGATCCTGGTGCCGGGCATGGATCGCATTGCGGCGGTTCCGGTCATGCTTCCGTGCATACTCGAAGAACTCAACAAAGCCGGGATTCCCGATGACGGCATCTCGGTGGTTGTGGCCTCCGGCACCCACATAAAGCACACCCAGGATGATATCAGGCGATTGATAGGTGATGAGGCGGCGCAACGACTGCGCTGCCGGCAGCACGAGTGCCGGCCCGGCGGACACCTGAGGCGGGTGGGTGTCACGGGGCGCGGAACACCGGTGGACTTTGACGGCGAGGTTGTGGATGCCGGTATCAGGATCCTGACCGGTCGTGTCATTCCGCACTACTTTGCGGGTTTTGGCGGCGGCCGGAAGGCGCTCCTTCCAGGAGTAGCCTCCACAGAGACCATTCTCCACAACCATCGCCTGACACTCCAACCGCAATGTGGAATTCACCCGGGTGTCCGGCCCTGTTCGCTCCGGGACAATCCGGTTCACCTTGATATGCTGGAGGCGGCGCGTCTTGCCGGTCCGTCGTTCGTCCTGAACACGCTGCTGGACAGCGAGCATCATGTTGTCGGCGCTGTGGCCGGAGACCTGGAAGCCGCCCACCTGGCCGGCTGCCGGATGGCGGAAGAATGGTTCAAGGTTGAATTGGACGGGCCGGTGGATGCCGTCATAACCTCAGCCGGCGGATCGCCGTACGACTGCGACTTTGTCCAGGCGCTTAAGGCTGTCTTCGATGTCCAGGATATTGTCAAACCAGGTGGTGCCATCCTCTGGGTTGCGGAATGTCCCGGAGGCATGAAGGAGGCATTCCCCCGGTGGGCCGGTATTTCAGATGACGACGAACTTGAACGGGCTGTCCGCGAGGGCTACAATCTCGCTGGCCATAATTCCATCATGTTGCGAAGGCTGGTGCGGAGGGTCCGTGTTGGTTTGTGGAGCGGCCTTCCTGATGATTCTGTCCGGTCGCTCCAGCTGGCGCCCGTGCATTCGCTGCGGGAGGGATTGGACTGGCTGGCGGCTACTTGCCAGCCCGGCTTTCGATATGCGGTGGTTCCGTACGGGAACGTGACGCACGTGACAACGCGGAAGTAAGATGCGGAGCTGGAGCGAATGAAAAGAGACGGCAGGAAGAAAGTGATCCACCGCTGCGTTGGGTGTGGCCGGGAACATCCTCATGATTTCGCGGCATTCTGTGATTGCGGCCACTTCATAGATATCGAATATGACCTCGCGCATGCCACGATCAGGGATTCCGCAGATCCATACATTCGCTACTTCGACCTTCTTCCCCTCGAGGACATGAAGAACCTGCTGCCCGCGGAGCATGGAGTGACTCCCTGCCTTCACGCCCGGGAGCTTGGGAAGAAGCTCGGGCTGCAGTGGCTATTTGTGAAGGACGAGACAGTGCTTCCAACCGGAACCACCAAGGACCGTATGGCCACCGTGGTTCTCTCTTACTGCCGGGAAGTTGGCATGCGATTCCTGAGCGCATCTTCGACGGGCAACAGTTCCACGGCAATGGTCAACCGGATGAAGGACTGTCCGGAAATGACCCTGTACGTCTTCGCGGCCGAGGATTTCCTTGACCGGGTCCAGGTTCCGGATCACCAGGCGGGCAACATAGTGGTCTTCGCGCTCCGCGGTGCGACCTTTGTTGAGGCGTGTGACGTGGCAAGGCAGTATTCGGAGCGCAAAGGCTTCGCGCCCGAACGCGGGTTCTTCAATCCTGCCCGCAGGGAGGGTCTCAAGACCGCCTTTCTGGAGGCCGCAGAGATGCTGGAAAGGCCCATTGACTGGTATGTACAGGCTGTCAGCTCAGCCATGGGGGTATACGGTGCGTACAAGGGGGCGCGTGAACTGGCGGCGATGGGCAGAATCAGCCGCCTGCCGCGCCTGCTTTGTGTCCAGCAGGAAAGCAACAGGCCGATGGTCAGTGCGTTTGAAGCCGGATCCAAGGTGATCCGTCCGCAGGATATTGTCCCGCGCCCTGCTGGAATTGCCGCCGCCATTCTGCGGGGCGACCCGAGCCGGGTATACCCGTATGTCCGCAGCATAGTCCTTGAGAGTCGCGGCACCATGGTTTCGGTGAGCGAGCAGGAGATCCGTGACGCGAGGTGTATGGTTGAGGATCTTGAGGGCCTCTCGCCATGCTTCACCGCGTCCACTGCTGTTGCCGGGCTGCGCGCCCTTGCCGGGAAAGGCGGGGTTTCTGGCGATGAGACGGTGCTGCTGAACCTGACTGGCAGGGACCGGCCCCGTGTTCCGCCACCAGAGGTGCATTGGTTGAAGCGCAGTGCATCCGGCTGGGAACCTGAGGACCGCAATGACACGCGGACGAGCGAATTGTGGAACTAGACCTGGCTGGAAACTGGGGCCCTGCAGTATTCCCTTCCATCCAACTCAGTGGAGCCAGTGATGATAGATAAGATGCTTGAACGGTTTGCTTTCTTCCAGCCCGGCTTCACAGCGCTTGTTCAGGGCAACCGGGTGGTCCGGTATGGCGAGCTCCCGCGGATGATCGAGTCGCTGGGGAGCCGCCTCTACGCCGACGGCGTCCGACCCGGCCATACGATAGCCGTTAGAATGCCCAATTCAATTGAGACGGCACTTTCCGTTCTTGCCGGCGCCCGGCTGGGTGCACGGATCCTGATGCTGGACTATACCCTGAAACCCGGTGAGGTGGATGCCTACCGCTGCAAAGCGGATGCAGTGAAAATCCTCTGCGCCGGTCCCGATGCCGAAAACCTGGCCAGGCACGGTGTTCCCGCCGGTGTGCTGCTGACGGTTGATGCCATTCAACCGGTGACAGCAGAGATGGCTGACTCCCCGCAAGCTGCCCCTAACGAGGTCGGACCCGGGCGGGAAGGCGGTTTTCTTCTGCTTTCTTCCGGCACGACAGGGACCCCGAAGATTGTCGTGAGGACCGCTGCGCAGACGGAAGCCGCCTTGGACATCTTTGACAGCACACTGCCTGTCGGGACCGGGGACCGGGTGCTTTGCACGATGCCGTTCTTTCACAGTTTCGGCCTGCTTTATGTGCTGCTCACATCCCTGCGATCGGGTGCGCAGTTGCACATGGAGCCTTTCTCTCCGCGCACAACGGCTGCGACTGTGGAGAGGAACAGGATAACCATACTGCCGGCTGCGCCGTTCATGCTCCGTCTCATGGCCGAGACCCCTTTCAGCAAGCGGCCTGATTTTTCCAGCCTCAGGCTGGCCGTTTCCGCAGGCAGCGCCCTGCCGGCGGCTGTGGCCGCCGGTTTCCTGGAGCAGTTCGGGGTGGCCATCACGCAATCGTACGGGTCAACGGAAACAGGTCCGGCGGCTGTCGGCCGGATGGAGCCGGGCGCAGCGAGGCCGGGGTGGATCGGCAAGCCGTACGCGGGAGTCGTGTTCGAGTTCGCCGGATCTGGTGCGGCCGGGGAATCCGGCAAGCAGGGGCTTCCAATATCGGTCAGGAGTCCTGCCAATGCCGCCGGTTATCTTGGCGACGCCGCAGCGTCGGCCGGCGTGTTTCGTGACGGGGCAGTGCTGACCGGCGATCTCGGGTACCGTGACGGGGCCGGCGAGATCTTCATCCTCGGGAGGGAAAGGCCGATGCTTAATGTTGCTGGCAAGAAGGTGTCGCCAGCCGAGGTGGAGGCGTGCCTCCGGACCCACCCGCAGGTGGTGGACGTGCTTGTGCAGGGGGTTCCTACCCCCGCCGGCGACGAGCGTGTTCGCGCCGTGCTCGTCTGCCGCCTGCCGGTCACCGACCTGGAGTTGCGCCAGTTCTGCACCGAACGGCTTGCCGACTTCAAGGCCCCCCGTGAGTTCGTATTTGTCGACAACCTGTCGGAAGGCCCGCTGGGGAAGACCAGGCTCCCGCCGACGGCGTCCACCGGGGCGGTGCGGAAGGCACGGCTGCCCCGGAAGTCGTGGCTCCGCAGGCGCATTGAACTTGCCGCCACCAGAATCCTGTGCCTTCCCTTCCACATAGCTCCCAACTCCGCATTTGCCATGAAGTACGCGGATATAAGCGGCAGGCTCCGTTATCGCTTGTCGCTTGGGGAAACACCAGAATCAGTACGTCACGTCTTCGGTGACATGCCTGCCCGGCGGGCCGGCGAAATCGCCATGGAGATAACCATCCAGTCGCAGAAGGCGAAGCTGCTCACATGCCGGGCCGCATCATCCGGAATCGACGGTCTTCTGCCACTCGTTCGCTGCCGGGGCGGAGAGCGCCTGCTCGATTTGCATGAAAAAGGGCAGGGCGCCATTGTCATATTTGCGCACATGGGGCCGAGGTTTGTTTCGGGAATCCTGACGGCGAAGCTCGGAATACCGTCGCTTCAAGTGCGGCGCGGTGGAGTGAGGATCCGGCTTCCAGAGACGATGGAAGTCTGGTTTGCGGACGACTCGCAGGATCGTGTAACCCTTTTCCTGAAGCGCGCTGTTGAGTATATTCGTTCTGGCCGGGTGGTTGTGCTTGCGCTGGACGGCAAACAGGGCGGGTCGTCCGAGTCGCTGACGATCATGGGCCAGACCCAGCATTTCAGCCGTGGGATAGGCCTGTTGAACTCAATTACCGGTGCGCCTGTGATTCCTGTCAGCGGGTATTGGGCGCCGGATGGCATGATAGAGATAGTCGTCCATGAGCCGCTGGACATTGGCGGGTCCGCGAACGTGCCGAAGGGCGAGCGCGGCAGCGCGGCCATGAAGGCCGCGGTGAAGTGGATGGAATCGCTCGTGAGGGAGAGGCCCGGGGACCTCAGGTCACTCTCCCGTTTCATCGAGGGGCAGGAACTGGCAGATCGCAAGGATGTATGAAACGTCAGGGGAATCAACCAGAGGGAGGGGATATGGAGTCTTCGACACAGCAGCGCGTGATTGAAATTGTCCTTGCCACGGCCGGCCTGAATAGTGCCACCCAGGTGACCGCCGAGACCCAGCTGCTCAATGGCGGCTTGTCGCTTGATTCCGTTGTCGTGCTCGAGCTTCTGCTGGCGCTTGAGAAGGAGTTCAAGATCGAACTGAATGCCCAGGAACTGTTCGAGGCCCAGGCGCTGAAGACGGTCAGCAGCCTGGCTGGATTCGTCGACAAGAAACTCGGTTGAAGAGTCGGGGAGGCGGACCATGTGCGGGATAGTTGCCTTTGCCTTCAAGAACAGACCGGTCTTGCGTGAGAATCTTGAAGCCGCAACAAGAAGGCTTTCGCACCGCGGGCCTGACGGTCTGGGCACGTGGGTGTCAGGCAACAAATCTGTCGGTCTTGGTCATGCCCGCCTGAGCATCATCGACCTTGAAACCGGGAAGCAGCCATTGGCGAACGAATCCGGCTCGATTCACGCGGTCGTCAACGGCGAGTTCTACGGCTTCGAGCAGCAGCGGGAGGAATTGCAGGCCAGAGGGCATGTGTTCCACACGAAGTCCGACAGCGAAATACTCCTTCATCTTTACGAAGACCATGGTGTGGACTGCCTTCGCCAGCTCCGCGGGGAATTCGCCTTTGTTCTCTGGGACGAGGACAACAAGCTCCTTTTTGCAGCCCGTGATCGTTTCGGGATCAAGCCGCTCTATCACGCCACGGTCGATGAATGCCTGTACATTGCCTCCGAAGCAAAGGCCCTGTTTACCGCAGGTGTGCCGGCCCGGTGGGATCACGAGGCATTCTACCAGTCAACACAGGCGTTAGCGACGCCGGATCGCTCGCTGTTCAAGGGAGTCTACCAGCTGCCCCCGGGCCAGTATCTCGTGGTCCAGGGAGGCAAAGCCCGCACCGCCACTTACTGGGATTTCAACTATCCGGTGGCCGGCAATCTCAGGGAAATGGCCGATGAAACCGGAATAGAGCGGCTGCGACATGAGTTGGATGAGGCGGTCCGAATAAGGTTGCGCGCGGATGTGCCTGTTGGCGTGTACCTGAGCGGTGGCATTGACTCCAACACCGTCCTGGGAATCGCATCCAGGTACGTATCAGACCTTCATGTATACAGCGTATTCTTTCCCGAAGACACAGGGCACAACGAGGAGTCAATCATAAGGGAGGGCGCGGAGCGGTACGGTGTGCGTGTCCACGGTCTCCAAGTCACCAGTGAACTCGTTGCCGACAATTTTGCCGCGGCAGTAACCCAGTGGGAGGATCTGCCGAAATCAGAGTGGGTGGTGGGCAAGTTCCTGTTGAGCCGGCTGGTCCGGGACAACGGGGCGAAGGTGGTGCTCACAGGGGAGGGTGCGGACGAGGTTCTTGCCGGGCACATGGCGCTCGCGCAGGACTACTGCAATGGAGGTGTTGTGTCGCCTCAGGCAAACCTGCCGGCCACGTCCGCCGACCCGATTGATGGTGTGAAGCGGATTCTCGGCTTTGTGCCGACACTGCTGGTCTTCAGAAACATGGCATCCGCGAGGATCCTGCCTCTGCTGTCGCGTGACTTTGCGGCGGAGTTTTCGCAGGGCAATTCGCTCACGTCGTTGCTCAACCACTTTGATTGTCCCGGTCAACTCGCAGGCAGGGAGCGTCTCTCCCAGTCGATGTACATATGGTCAAAGACGATGCTGCCGAATTTCTTCATGACGGCATGCGGGGACCGATCCGAGATGGCGCACTCGGTGGAGGGGCGCGTTCCGTTCCTGGATCACCACGTCGTGGAACTGCTGAGGGACATGCCGTCGTCCCTGAAAGTCCGCGGGCAAACGGCAAAGTATGTTCTCAGGGAGGCGGCGCGGCCGTCGGTTCTTGATGCGGTCTACCGTGCCCGCAAGAAGGATTTCGTCACGCAGTCGAGCCGGATTTCCCAGCCGGATTCCAGGATCGGGGCCTTGTTGCAGGACACCCTCCGTGGCCCGGCCCTGGGTGCCAATCCGTTCTTTGACCGCGGTGCCGTGCTCAAGCTGCTGGATGATCTCAACAAGCCGGATATGCCCAACCGCCGGCAGTGGGACGCGGTGCTGTTGAACATCCTGGGATCGTGCGTATTGCAGAAGGCCTATGGACTGTGAAGCAGGAACGGGCGACGACGAATCCTCGCTATCCGGCCCGGCGTTTCAGCGCCGCCAGTCTGTCCGTTGTTGACGGATAGGACGAGAAGAAGATTTTCTCCCACCATGGCATGTCAAGCGGTTCCAGGTTGAGTTTTGCCATTTTCAGCAGAAGCCTGCCGTAGGCCGCGGGATCCCCAGCCAACTCGACCGCCCTGATGTCGGACTGCAACTCCTGCTCTCGATAGAACGAGTTGGCAAGCGGCTGCATGACCAGTGACGTCAAAGCGAGGCTGAGCATGAGCACCAGCACTACGCGCGGTGCCGCCGATATCCGGAGGGCTGAGCGGCCGGTGAGCATGAATGCCAGGAAGAAGCCCGACGCAAGCGTCAGGAACGACAGCGTCTTGTGAATGGCGAGGAGCGTAAAGCGGTTCCTGACATGTGCCAGTTCGTGCCCGAGAGCAAGCGTCACCTCCTCCGGCGTGAACTGCCTCAGGAATGTATCGGTTACGACGACATATTCGCGGCCGTGTCTGCCGGCGATGTAGATGTTGGCCGTATTCACCCGTTCGCCGAGGTCCACGACCATGAGCGGCAGGTCGAGCCCGGCCCTGTCGATGACAGCCTTCATGGAATCAGCGTGGGGGCCCGGTCCCATCGGCGTCAGGCTCTCTACCGGGTCGAGCGGGTAGCGCCGCGAGGCGACTTCGGGCACGACCTCGAACAGCACGAAGATGCACAGGCAGGCGCCTATCCACCAGAACCGCTTGAAGAGCGGCAGGGAACACACCACCAGCAGGTACTTGAGCACAAAAAGAGCCAGAGGAACGATGCTGCCCACAAGCATCAGCTTTGTCCATCCGGCAAGTGTCAGCGCTGTGAGCCCGAATGCCTGGAAGTGGAAGAACCTGCAGACAAGGTATGGAAGTTCGACAAGTTGAAGGAAGAGAAAGAGGCCAACGAGCAACAACACCCGGACCAGCCAGGCCTGTCCCCTGCCTTTGGAGGAATCCGCGAAACCGGCGGCGACACCGCATGCGACCAGCGATAGCATGGCCAGTATCCAGGTGGCGCTCCGTGCCATCCCGCCGAACAGCAATGCACGGCTGAAAGCGTGAGCACGCGCGAGATCGGCTGCGTCATATCCGCCGGGGTGCCAGGCCGGGATCGATGTGGCGGCAATGGCGGATGGCCCTGGAACGTGATAGACGACGAACGGAGCCACCTGTGCGGCCAGGCAGGTGAGCGCGAGGCACGGTAGAAGCCATGCCGGCCATTTCCGCCATCCGTTCATGATCAGTTGAGTCCTTCGCTCCCAGGGCAGGGCGATGTGCCAGGGCTTCCTAGGTTCCGCGCTCCGCGTTCTTTCCAACGCTGCTGTCGGTCATGATGTACTTCAGCAGCATGAGGTCCATCAGCTTTTCGACAGGGGCGCAATCGTCCGTGAGGACAGGACCGGGCTGAATGTTTCTCACCAGTCTCCCCATGGCGCGTTCACCAAGCACCCGGAGCCGCGGATTGCCGGCGGCCCGGATGTTGCGGAAGAAGTCTTCCTCTGTCACGGGCTGGCAGGATGCGAACACGATACTGTTCCGCTGGCGTGATCCAAGGTGAATGACGTGGACCGACGGGAACACCTGCCGCAGGGTTGTTACCAGTGCGCCTACGAGACGGTCGTCCCCCGGGAGATGGACCACGTTCATCGCAACCACCCCGTTGGTTGACAACCTGTCCCTGACCTGGCGGAAGCATTCGACCGTTGTGAGCTCGAAAGGAATATACGGCTGACGGTACGCGTCGATGCCGATCACGTCATAGGTCTGCCTGTTGAGCGTAAGCCAGGCGCGCCCGTCCTGAACTGTGACGCGGTAGCCGGGCGGCTGCTCGCCGAAGTACAACCGGCCGGTCTCGGCGACCAGCGGATCGAGTTCGATTCCGTCAATGGCGACATTGCCGTAGATCTTTGCCAGAAGCCGCGCCGTGGTTCCGGCTCCGGCCCCGATCAGGGCCCAACGCTGCGCCGCATCCGGCCGGCAGGGCGCCGGCGTGAACAGCGGGCCAAGCGCGAAGTAGTCCCATTCGCCGTATGTGAAAAGCTCGCCAGGCCGGTACCAGCTGTGAACCACTACACCTTCGTTGAGCTGGAGCCTGCGCCAGCCGCGGCTGTTCTCGACCACCTGCACGA
>SESE01000304.1_pt1 | contig 21045 bp, 17 predicted proteins | sample 3171371 | NCBI WGS metagenome assembly SESE01 (sample SAMN06051881, study PRJNA518727) | freshwater metagenome | biome: subpolar coniferous forest; feature: holomictic lake; material: water; isolation source: holomictic Lake 442, 13 m depth | place: Canada: near Kenora, Ontario | collected... | reverse complement strand
TTGAGCCAAGCGTAAATGATCACCTGCAAGGGGTCGGATGCAAACATAAAGAATAGGCGGTAACGTTGCGGTAGCCCTTTCTTGACACGTCGCCAGTTGCCATGGCTCTTGCCCAGGGTGTGCCCCAGCCGAAACATCGGGTCCGCCGGGTTGGCAGGCACCGCCTCAGAAATCGACCGGTACACCGAGGCCAGCGGCTTGGTCTTGGGGTGCTGTTTGTAGTCTGAAGAGTTGGTCTGGGCTAGTCTTGCCACGACTTGCGTCAAAGCCTTGAGCCTCTGGGCAAAGGGTTTGAACTGATACAAATTCCATCCGTTGCATCAATCAGCCTCCACACCCTCCACCAGGGCAATCTGCGCCAGGTCTGCCTCGTCCATAGGCTCAATTAGCTCAGGGTGCACAGTCATTTGCCTCTCTAAAAAATGCAGAAACGCCTGCATCACCGGATTGCACTCATCATCCACAGGCGGCGCAATCGTTGTATCGGCAGACAGCACCGACACCAGCATTTGCCCAGGCCCCAGAACCGTGGCCTTGACCTCGCCAAAAAACTCGGGGTGCGTTTTGAACAAGGCTGAATCAAAGCGAATGCCGTTGGAATTGCCAATGGGCGTGCTTTTGCCGCTAAAGGTCTGAAGGTTCACAGGCTACTCCGTATATACAAATAGAATTACGTTCTAGTGGAAATTGCCCAAGTGTTTCGAGTTAAGGCCGCATGACATTGGCGACACGGCATATCTTGGCAAACCGCCAGAGGTCGTTAGCTGAACTTTTTTCTGCGCCAGAACATCCCACGGCTTTAATGGCCACGTCGAGGCCAATTTATCGCCTGTGTTTGAAGCGGTCGGCCACCGTTTTGGCCACAAAGTAAACCCGAAACGACACATGATCAGCCTGAATCACTTCAATGCACAATTTTATGTTCATGAAACGCCGTTTGTGGTGAGCCCTTCGACATTGATCATGTGGGCATTGTCAAATCATTCATCGACCGGATCAACTTTAGACTTCCTGATCCGCCAGGAATCTTAAATGGCACTGCCGGAAGTCTTGTGGCTGCGGATTCCAGCCGCAGAAGCTGGCAAAGCGGCAAGATGCTGCTTCTACGAGTGCCATGCCTGGTGCGGCTCAAACAGTCTGAACTTACTTGATGGCCACAGGTTTGCCCACAGCGTCTGTGACCAGGCTCCAGGCTTTTTCAATCGAGGCAACTACGTTGGTTGGCATGGGAACATAGTCCAGATCAGCAGCGCTCTTGCCGCCGTTCTTGAAAGCCCAGGTGAAAAACTTAAAGGTCTCGGTCGCGTTGGCAGGTTTGTCCTGCTTGGTGTACATCAGAATAAAGGTGGCCGTTGAAATTGGCCATGCGTTTTTGCCAGGCTGGTCGGTAATCAACTGGTAAAACGACTTATTCCAGTCTGCACCGGCAGCCGCCGCCTTGAAAGAATCATCTTCAGGGGCCACAAACACGCCATCGCGGTTTTTCATCAGGGCGTAGGTCATCTTGTTTTGTTTGACGTAGGAATACTCAACGTAACCAATCGAGTTGGGCAGGCGATTGACAAATGCTGCCACACCTTCGTTGCCCTTGCCGCCAGCGCCCACAGGCCAGTTCACCGCCGTGCCTTCGCCCACTTTGGTTTTCCATTCAGGATGCACACGGCTCAAATAGTTGGTGAAATTAAAGGTGGTGCCTGAACCATCGGCACGTCGAACCGGTGCAATGTCAGCCTCAGGCAAAGCCAAACCAGGGTTCAAGGCCTTGATTGCGGCATCATTCCACTTGATGATTTTGCCAAGATAAATATCCCCCAACACCTGGCCATCAAGCTTCATTTGCCCAGGGGCGATGCCCTTGATGTTGATGACCGGCACGGTGCCACCAATCACGGTTGGAAATTGAAACTGCCCCTTGGCTTTCAAGACTTCATCGGTCTGCGGCATGTCTGACGCACCAAAATCAACCGTTTTGGAGTCGATCTGCTTGATGCCAGCGCCTGACCCGACGGATTGGTAGTTGACCTTGACACCGGTGGCCTTGTTGTATTCGGCAGCCCACTTGGCGTACAAAGGCGCAGGAAAAGTGGCACCTGCACCGACGATTTCTTGCGCACTGGCCAAGTTAAAGCAAGACAGGGCAGCCAAGCTGACTACCGAGGAAATATGGAAACTGTTTTTCATAGAAGTACCTTCTGACGTTTTGGAGTTGGATGAACATTGACTGTGCGTCAACAGTAGCAATGTAAACAAGCTTTGTGACAGCGCTGTGACAATTTCATGAACACTGCCTAAAACAAAAGCGGGACTTCAAACTTTTTTTTCCACAGTTACAAAATTTTTTTGAAAACTGGTTGCAGCGCCTGATTTTGCTGGTACAGTGCAATAAAGTGCAGTTTTGTGGTGAAAAGTGCATTTTTCCTCCCTCTCTTATCTTCCCATTAAATCAGGTGTGCTGTGGCATTTCAAGGGCCTTCATCATTGTGTCTCGATACGAAGGGTCGGCTGTCTATGCCGGCCCGGCATCGTGATGTCTTGAATAAAATGGCCAATGGACAAGTCACCATCACCAGGCATCCCGACGGCTGTTTGATGCTGTTTCCTCGCCCTGAATGGGAAAAGTTCCGTGAACGCGTGGCCGCTTTGCCAATGTCTGCCCAGTGGTGGAAACGCATTTTTCTGGGCAACGCCATGGATGCCGAGATGGACGGCACAGGCCGAATATTGATTGCGCCTGAATTGCGCGAAGCTGCCCGTATCAGCAAGGATTCTGTCTTGCTCGGCATGGGCAATTATTTTGAGTTGTGGGACAAGGCCTCTTACGATGCTCAAGAAGCCGAGGCCATGCAGTGCGATATGCCTGATGTCCTCAAGGACTTTTCTTGTTGAGTACTGACGATGGGCAATACATTGACACACACTCCGGTGTTGCTGCGCGAAGCAGTGGACGCTTTGCTTGAGCAGCCCGCCACAAGGGGCGCTCGGCATGGTATTTATGTCGATGCCACCTTCGGTCGCGGTGGTCACAGCCGTCTGATCCTCAGAAGACTGTGTGCAAAATCCAGGTTGATTGCGTTTGACAAAGACCCTGATGCGCTGGCCGAGGCCACCAGCATTCAGGACAATCGCTTTTCAATATTGCACCAGGGTTTTGCCCATTTGGGTGATCTGCCCGCTGCCAGCGTTGCCGGGATTTTGTTGGATTTAGGCATCAGTTCGCCGCAGGTTGACAGCGCGGCACGGGGTTTCAGCTTCAGGTTTGACGGCCCCCTGGACATGCGCATGGACACCACGCGTGGACAGACCGTTGCCCAGTGGCTTGCGCTGGCTGATGTAGAGGAGATGGCTCAGGTGATCCGTGACTACGGAGAAGAACGCTTTGCCAGCCCCATCGCTCGGTCCATTGCGGCGCACCGGCAGACTGTAGGCACCATTTCCACCACCACAGAGCTGGCCCGCATCGTCTCTGACACGGTCAAGACCCGCGAGCCTGGCCAGCATCCGGCCACGCGTACTTTTCAGGCTTTTCGGATATTCATCAACGCCGAGCTTGAAGAGCTTCAACTCGCTCTGGCGGCATCACTCAAGGTCTTGCAGCCCGGAGGGCGTTTGGTCGTCATCAGCTTTCACTCGCTTGAAGACCGCATGGTCAAGCAGTTTATTGCCCGTCATTCGCGAGAGGTGGTTGACCGCCGTGTGCCTCAGTCTGCACCGCAAGTGATGCAACTCAGGGCAGTGGCGCGAATCAAGCCCAACGCGGCAGAGGTGGCTGCCAACCCACGTTCGCGCAGTGCCGTCATGCGGGTGGCCGAGCGCATCAACACGGATGGGGCCGAGTCATGATGCGCTTAAACCTGGTGTTGCTGTTGGGCGTCTTGGCCAGTGCGCTCTACCTTGTGCGGGTGCAGTATCAGTCACGCTGGCTGTATGCTGAGCTGTACAAGGCACAGTCAGAAGAAAAGCGGCTGTTGGCCGACAACGATCGATTGCAAGTGGAGATTCGTGTTCAGTCCAACTCGGCCCGGGTCGAAAAAATTGCCAAAGCAAAATTGCAAATGCGAACGGCATCCCCGACCGTGACCACGTATGTCACTTTCAACGCAAGGCACGCACCATGAGCCGCAGCATTCCTTACACCTCCAGCCCCTTGTTGGCCAGCCCAACCCCGGTGTGGCGCAGCAAGTTCATTGTGGCGACCATTGCGTTGGCATTTGCCGGTCTGGTGGGGCGCTCGGTCTATATCCAGGTGATTGAAAATGACTTTTTCCAACACCAGGGTGAGGTGCGTTACACGCGTACACTGACCCTGCCGGCCAATCGCGGAAAGATTCTGGACCGCAATGGCATCGTTCTGGCCTCCAGCATTCCGGTGCCCAGCATCTGGGCTATTCCTGAAGATGTGCCCAGCAGTGATCCACAAAAACTGAAAAAATTGGCTGCGGTGCTGAACATCCCCCTGACTGATTTATTTAAAAAGCTTGAAGACGATGATAAAACCTTTGTCTGGCTCAAACGCCAGGTGGATGAATCGGTGGCTGCCGAGGTGGCAGCATTGGGTATCAATGGCATTTACCAGCGCAAAGAGTACAAGCGCCAGTACCCTGAAGGCGAAGCAGCCGCGCACGTGGTTGGATTTACCAACATCGAGGACATGGGTCAGGAAGGCATTGAGCTGGCTTTCAACAAAGAACTCGGTGGCAAAAATGGTTCGCGTCGCGTCATCAAGGACCGCGTGGGACGGGTCGTTGAAGACGTGAGAGAGCAAATTTTGCCCGTCGATGGGAGCGATTTGCAGCTTAGCATTGACAGCAAGGTTCAGTTTTTTGCCTATCAAAAGTTAAGGGATGCTGTGCTGCTGCACCGTGCCAAGGCAGGCAGCGTGGTGGTGCTTGATGTCCAGACAGGTGAAGTACTCGCGCTGGCCAACTACCCCAGTTATGTGCCTGGCAAACGGCAAAACCTGAGCGGTGAGCAGTTGCGCAACCGGGCGCTGACCGACACCTTCGAGCCGGGGTCCACGATGAAGCCCTTTGTGATTGGACTGGCGCTTAACCGGGGCCGTGTGACACCCCAAACGATGATACAGACTGCGCCGGGCCGCTGGAACGTGGGCAATGCCATGATCACCGATTCACACGTCCACGGCAACCTCAGCGTGTCCGAAGTCATCCAGAAATCAAGCAACGTCGGCACCGCCAAAATCGCACTGCAAATGCCGTCCCGCGAGATGTGGGAAATGTTCAGCAAGGTCGGGTTTGGTCAAAAACCCATTTTGCCTTTTCCCGGGGCTGTCAGCGGACGCTTACGCCCGTACAAAAGCTGGCGCCCGATTGAACAGGCCACCATGAGCTTTGGCTATGGTATTTCGGTGAGTCTGTTTCAGTTGGCGCGTGCCTATACCATCTTTGCGCGTGAGGGTGATCTGGTGCCTGTGTCGATGCTCAAAACAGGTGAACGCGCACCGGGTACGACCGTCATCGACCCGCGCCATGCCCATGCCGTGCGCGCCATGCTGCACCTGGTGACGGGGCCAGAAGGCACAGCCCCTAAGGCGCAGACCATCGGTTATTCGGTGGGCGGAAAAACCGGCACCGCGCACAAACAGCAAGGCAAAGGCTATGCCAGCAAAAAATACAGGGGTGTGTTTGCCGGCCTGGCCCCCATTGAAGCACCCCGTATTGCCGTTGCGGTGATGATTGATGAGCCTAGCGACGGCCTGTATTTTGGTGGCGATGTGGCCGCCCCGGTATTTAGCCAGACAGTACAACAAACCCTCAAACTGCTGGGGGTGGCACCCGACATGTCGGTGGTGCCCCAAATCGTGACCGATCCGGTTCTGGAGAGCTTTTGATGTGGCAACTGCGATCACCTGAAATCGCGGCCAGTTGGCTGCGCAGCCATATCACCGGCGCACTGCAAACTGACAGCCGGCTGGTGCGACTTGGCGATGGCTTTCTGGCCTGGCCGGGTGCTGCTGTTGATGCGCGACAGCACGTCAAAAATGCCCTGGAAAGAGGCGCTGTTGTTTGTCTGGTTGAATCCAGCGGGGTAGATGCATTTGATTTTGACGATGAACGCATTGCCTGTTTTGACAACCTTCAGTTCGCCAGTGCGGCCATCGCCAACCTTTTCTTCAGGCACCCCAGTCTGTCACTGAAGGTGTTGGCAGTGACAGGCACCAATGGCAAAACGTCAACGGCCTGGTGGCTGGCAGATGCACTATCAAATTCAGAGCTACCAACGCCCGTCCCGTCTGCGTTTGTGGGCACTTTGGGGGTTGGAATTTTGCCCAATGTAGTCCGCACCGGCGGCCTGACCACACCCAACCCGGTGGCCTTGCAATCGGCTTTTCGTCACTTTGTCGATGTGGGCCAGAAGGCTTGCGTCATCGAAGCCTCGTCGATTGGCATTGAAGAACACCGGCTTGAAGGAACCTGCATCCACACGGCCATTTTTACCAACTTTACCCAGGATCATCTGGATTACCACGGCAACATGGCAGCGTATTGGCAGGCCAAGTCAAAATTGTTTGACTGGCCCGGCTTGCAGGCCGCCGTCATCAATGTGGATGATCCACAGGGTGCTGCGTTGGCTGACAAACTGGCCGCTTCAACGCTGGATGTGTGGACGGTGTCCATGCAGGAACACCCGCACAACCCTGCCCGTTTGCATGCACGCGACGTCTGTGATACTCCCCGTGGGATGCGATTGACCGTGTGTGAAGGCAATGAACAGCTTACGTTGTCAACCCAACTGATTGGCACTTACAACATGGCCAACCTGTTGGCAGTCATTGCCGCCATGCGAACGCTGGGGGTGCCGCTGGTTGCAGCGGTGAGCGCGTGTTCGCACCTGTCAGCAGTACCAGGCCGCATGGAATGTCTTAACCAGGATGGCCAGCCACGGGTAGTGGTCGATTACGCGCACACGCCTGACGCTCTGGCCAAGGTGCTGGGTGCATTGCGACCGCTGGCATCGCAGCGCGGTGGCAAGCTGTGGTGTGTTTTTGGCTGTGGCGGTGACCGCGACACCAGCAAGCGCCCATTGATGGGAGCCATCGCAGGCAGCCAGGCTGACCGCGTGGTGGTGACTTCCGATAACCCGCGCAGTGAATCGATGGATGCCATCATCAGCCAGATATTGCTGGGGCTGGAGGGGGTGAAAAATGTGGTGGTTGAGCCAGACCGCGCCAACGCCATTGCCTGGGCGCTATCCCAGGCCGAAGTGGCCGATGTGGTGCTGATTGCGGGCAAGGGCCATGAAGATTATCAGGAAATTGCCGGACAGCGCATGCCATTTTCTGACAGGCAAGAGGCTCAAAAAGCGCTGGCGCAACGTAACAACCCCATGCCACCTGTCGCCATGATGACTTTGGCACAGGTTGGCAAAGGGCTGGCACAGGCACAAGAATTAGGCATCAATGCAGCGCAAACCATCACCCGTGTTCATACCGACACTCGCACCCTGGCACCAGGTGACCTGTTTGTTGCGCTTCGCGGCGAACATTTTGATGCCAATGACTTTTTATCAGAGGCACGGGGCAAGGGTGCTGTCGCTGCCATTTGTGAAGGTGATTTGGCGACCACCCAACTGGCACAAGCCGGTCTGCCAGGCTGGGTTGTTCCTGATACCAGGCAGGCCTTGATTCAACTGGCAAGCCACTGGCGCACGCAGTTTATTCTGTCACTGGTGGCGGTGACCGGCAGCAATGGCAAAACCACCGTCACCCAGATGATTGCGTCCATTCTGCGGGCCTGGATGCCAGAGACGTTTCTGGCCACCCAGGGCAATTTCAACAACGACATTGGTGTGCCCTTGACGGTGCTGAGGCTGCGTGCCCACCATCAGGCAGCGGTGGTGGAACTGGGAATGAACCATCCCGGAGAAATTGCCATCCTCTCGGCCATTGCCCAGCCCACGGTGGCGTTGGTCAATAACGCTCAGCGCGAACACCTTGAGTTCATGCGCAGCGTAGAGGCTGTCGTGAATGAAAACGGCGCTGTCATTGATGCCTTGCCTGCCGATGGTGTGGCGGTGTTCCCTGTTGACGATGAATTTTCTGCGGTGTGGACGAAAAAGGCTGGCGAACGCCGGGCCTTGCGCTTTGCTGCGTCGCATCACGATGATGCCGATGTGTATGCGCTGCAAGCCAACTGGACTGGCGCTGCCTGGCAGGTGAAGGCCGCCACCCCGGTGGGCGAGCTGCACTACGACTTGCACATTGCCGGTCTGCACAACGTCAAAAACTCGCTGGCTGCGGTGGCCTGTGCCTTGGCTGCCCAAGTGCCGCTACCAGCCATCACCGAAGGCTTGAACGCCTTTGAACCCGTCAAAGGTCGAAGCCGTGCCTACTTGGTCAGTCATCACGGCCATCACATCACGCTGATTGACGACAGCTACAACGCCAACCCCGACTCGGTGCGTGCTGCCATTGACGTGCTGGCCGCACTGCCCGCGCCACGACTGCTGGTGCTGGGCGACATGGGTGAGGTGGGCGACCAGGGCGAACAGTTTCATGCTGAGGCGCTGCGCCATGCGCTTGAAAATAAATCAACAAAAGTGCTTGTCACTGGCACTGCATTGGCACAAGCTGCTATTCATTTTGAATCAATTAAGGTCTATGCCGACATGGCTAATTTACAAACTGCCGTGCTGGCAGCGCTGCCTGAAGTGTCCAGCATCCTGATCAAGGGATCGCGGTTCATGAAGATGGAACGTCTGGTGCAAACCATCCTGGCCGCCGCCCAAGGGAGCCACTCATGCTGATTTGGCTGGCCCAATGGTTGCAAACCCTTTCTCCCGAACTGGGCTTTTTGCGCGTTTTTCAATACCAGACCTTCCGTGCGGTGATGGCGGCCATGACGGCGCTGTTGATGGGGCTGGCAGCCGGCCCGTGGGTGATCCGGTATCTGACAGCACTCAAAATCGGTCAGCCGATTCGGGGTTACGGCATGGAGTCGCACCTGGGCAAAAATGGCACCCCCACGATGGGCGGTGTGCTGGTATTGCTGAGTATTTCGCTCTCGACCCTGCTGTGGTTTGACTGGAGCAACCGCTTTGTCTGGATCGTTCTGCTTGTCACGCTCGGCTTTGGTGCGATTGGCTGGTCTGACGACTGGCGCAAAGTGGTCAACAAAAACCCCGAAGGCATGCGCTCCCGTGAGAAATACCTGTGGCAGTCAGTGATTGGTCTGGTGGCTGCGCTCTACCTGGTGTTTTGCATATCAGAAAACACCAACTACCGCGTGCTTGAGCTGTTTATCACCTGGGTGCAGTCCGGATTTGACTTGAGCCTGCCACCCAGAGCCGGCCTGATGGTGCCGTTTTTTAAGGAAATCAGCTACCCGCTGGGCGTACTCGGCTTTGTGATTCTGACGTATCTGGTGATTGTGGGGTCAAGCAATGCGGTCAATCTGACCGATGGACTCGACGGTCTGGCCATCATGCCCGTGGTGATGGTGGGGTCTTGCCTGGGCATTTTTGCCTATGTTACCGGCAATGCGGTGTTTGCCCGTTATTTGTTTTTGCAGCATATTTCAGGCGCTGGCGAGCTGATGATTTTTTGTGCCGCCATGGCCGGTGCAGGTCTGGCATTTTTGTGGTTCAACACGCACCCGGCACAGGTGTTTATGGGCGACGTGGGTGCCCTGGCTTTGGGTGGCGCTTTAGGCACCATCGCCGTCATTGTGCGTCAAGAAATCGTGCTGGCCATCATCGGCGGCGTGTTTGTCGCCGAGGCCGTGTCGGTGATGGTGCAAGTGGGGTATTTCAAATACACCAAGAAGAAATTTGGTCAGGGTCAACGCTTCCTCAAGATGGCCCCGCTGCACCACCATTTTGAAAAATGTGGCTGGAAAGAAACCCAGGTCGTGGTGCGCTTCTGGATCATCACCATGCTGTTGTGTCTGGTCGGGTTAAGTACCCTTAAGTTACGCTAACCATGAAATACCTCAAAAATCACAGCACTACCCCTGGGAGCGCGGGCATCTTGCCCGCATTCGGTGGGCGGGACGCCCGCGTTCCCAGGGCGAATTTCATCGTTTGGGGTGGCCAAACTAGCATGAAAGTTAGGCAAGCATGAACCACCTGCAAAACCAGCACATCTTGATTCTTGGCCTCGGTGCGTCCGGACTGGCCATGGCGCGCTGGTGCGTTCGTTGTGGAGCGCAGGTGACCGTGGCTGATACACGGTCAGCGCCGCCGCAATTGGCCACGCTACAGCGTGATTTGCCCACGGTGCGTTTTGTGGGCGGTGATTTTGATGCCAACCTGGTGCAGGGTGTGTCTGCCGTGTTCAGAAGTCCAGGCTTGAGACCTGTTGATGTTGCTACTGTTTTAGTAGCTGCAAAGGCAAGCTGCATCTGCGTTGCAGGCGAATTGGCCTTGTTTTCTGAGGCGCTCGTTGTTCTCAAGGCCAGCCATGGTTATGACCCCAAAGTGCTCGCTGTCACTGGCACCAATGGCAAAACCACGGTGACAACGCTCACCGGAAAACTGGTGGCGCAGACAGGCAAGTCTGTGGCGGTTGCAGGCAATATTGGCCCGACGATGCTCGATGTTCTGTCGCAAAAGTTAGATGCCAACAACTTGCCCAGGATCTGGGTGCTTGAGTTGTCAAGCTTTCAGTTGGAAGATGTCACTGGCTTTGAACCAAGCGCTTCGACCGTTCTCAACATCACACAAGATCACCTGGATTGGCACGCCAGCATGGTGGCCTATTGCCAGGCAAAAAGCCATGTGTTTGGCAAAAATGGCCTGATGGTGCTCAACCGCGAAGACCCGCTAGTCATGGCCATGCTGCCTGCGCCTGTGCGGGTCAAGCTGCAACAACCACAGCAACGCGATTTCATTACGTTTGGGAGTGACATGCCTCAGCGTCCTGGCGACTTTGGACTGGAAAAGGCAGGCGGTATCACCTGGCTGGTGCGCGCACATCCCTCTGAAATCACGCCTAAATCGCGTAAGGGCGAACTGCCTGAACTGCACATTAATCGTCTGATGCCCACTGACGATTTGCGAATCCGCTGCCATCACAACGTCATCAATGCTCTGGCTGCGCTGGCACTGGCCACCGCTGCGGGTTGCGCTTTGGGGCAGATGCTGCATGGTCTGCGTCTGTACCGAGGCGAACCACACCGGGTACAGCTCGTGGGCGTGATCTGTGGCATTGAATTTTTTGACGACAGCAAGGGAACCAACGTGGGGGCGACCGTCGCAGCATTGACCGGACTGGGAGCCGATCGCAAAGTGGTCGTGATTTTGGGTGGCGAAGGCAAGGGACAAGACTTTAGTCCACTGGCTGAACCCATCCAACGTCTGGCGCGTGCGGTGGTACTGATGGGCCGTGATGCCCCCCTGATCCGCTTGGCACTGGCCGATGTGCAGGTGCCATTGCTTCATGCCGATTCGATGGAAGAGGCCGTTCTGCAAGCCAATGCCCGAGCCCAAACGGGCGATGCCGTGTTGATGTCGCCCGCATGCGCCAGCTTTGACATGTTTGACAATTACGAACACCGTGCCCGGGTCTTTGTGCAGTGCGTTCAATCGCTTGCCGCCCTGGCCGGCACCTCTCTGGAGGGTGGCCTGTGAGTACTTCGCAATGGTTGGGCTGGTTTGGTATGGGTCATGTGCCCGACGTGCTGCCTGTACGTTTGGGTGCCACACGCCAGTCATCCACCGGCACGATCCCCATTCAGGCGCAGGGCTTTGACCAGGCGCTGATCTGGGTGACAACTGCGTTGCTGTTATGGGGGCTGGTGATGGTGTATTCGGCATCGATTGCCATGCCAGAAAACCCACGTTATGAGAAATACACGCACAACTATTTTCTACAGCGTCACGCCATGTGGTTGGTGATTGCCTTTGTGATGGCGCTGCTGACTTACCAGGTGCCGTTGTCGGTCTGGGAAAAGGTCGCCAGACCGCTGTTTGTGCTGTCGCTGATATTGCTCACGCTGGTACTGATCCCGTACATCGGCAAGGTCGTCTATGGTGCGCGTCGCTGGATCAACCTGGGTCCCTTTAGTTTTCAGCCATCGGAACTGGTCAAGTTAACCGTGCTTCTGTATGCAGCAGACTACATGGTGCGCAAGATGAAAAACAAGGAAAAGTTTTTTCAGGCCGTCTGGCCCATGGGTGCCGCTGTGGGCGTGGTGGGAGTACTGCTGCTGGCCGAGCCGGACATGGGGGCCTTTATGGTCATTGCCGTGATTGCCATGGGCATTTTGTTTCTGGGTGGCGTTAACGCCAGGATGTTCTTTTTGATCGCGGGCGTGTTGCTGATTGCTTTTTGCGTGATGATTTACGCCAGTGAGTGGCGGCGCGAGCGTATTTTTGCCTATCTGGACCCCTGGAGTGAAAAAAATGCACTGGCCAAGGGCTACCAGTTGACGCATTCGCTGATTGCCATTGGTCGCGGTGAAATATTTGGCGTCGGTTTGGGCGGCGGTGTCGAAAAGCTCAACTGGCTGCCTGAAGCACACACCGACTTTTTGCTCGCCGTCATTGGCGAGGAGTTTGGTCTGATCGGCGTGGTGCTGGTGATCGGAATGTTTTTTTGGATGGTGCGCCGCATGATGCACATTGGCCGCCAGGCCATCGCGCTGGATCAGGTGTTTGCCGGGCTCGTGGCACAGGGCGTGGCCATCTGGGTGGGTTTTCAGGCCTTTATCAACATGGGGGTGAACCTGGGCGCTCTGCCAACCAAAGGTCTGACTTTGCCCCTGATGAGCTATGGCGGATCGGCTATTCTGATCAATCTTTGCGCCATTGCCGTGGTGCTGCGAATTGACCAGGAAAACCGCAGCATGATGCCCGGAGGTCGTGTATGACTCGCTGCGCGCTGATCATGGCAGGCGGCACGGGTGGCCACATCTTTCCTGGCCTGGCCTTGGCGCAGGCATTGCGCGAGCGTGGCTGGCGGGTGCATTGGCTGGGAGGTCGTGGCAGCCAGCCCAGCCTCGAGAGCCAACTGGTCCCACCGCAGGGTTTTGCTTTTGAACCCATTGACTTTGGGGGCGTGCGCGGTAAAAGTTACATGTCAGCAGTGCTGTTGCCACTGAGGCTGTTGATTGCGTTTGGGCAAAGTCTGATGGTGCTGATCCGTGTTAAGCCCGATGTGGTGGTCGGCTTGGGCGGTTACATCTCGGCACCTGCCGGTCTGATGGCGGCGTTGCTGGGCAAACCACTGGTCTTGCACGAGCAAAATTCAGTGGTTGGTTGGGCAAACAGATTGCTCTCGCACTTGACCAACCGCGTGTTCACGGCTTTCCCCTGCGTGATCAAAAATGCCCGTTGGGTGGGCAACCCGCTTCGCAAGGCATTTCTCGATGTGCCTGAACCGCAGGAACGGTACGCCTCTCGAACGGGTCCCCTGAAAGTGCTGGTGGTGGGCGGTAGCCTGGGAGCCAAAGTATTGAATGAGATCGTGCCATTGGCATTGGCCCTGATTCCGCCCCATCGTCGCCCGGATGTCACGCATCAAAGCGGTGCCCAACAGATTGAAGCCTTACGTTCGCACTACGCCATCGCAGGCATCCATGCGCAATTGGTGCCATTCATTGACGACATGGCGCAAGCCCTGGCAGATGCCGATCTGGTGATTTGTCGCGCTGGGGCCAGCACGGTGACCGAGATTGCTGCGGTGGGGGTTGCAGCGCTGTTTGTTCCTTATCCATACGCCGTGGATGACCACCAGACGAGCAACGCGCGTTTTCTGGTCGATCAGGGTGCTGGCTTTCTGGTTCACCAATTTCAGTTGGGGCCTGAAAAATTGGCAGAAATACTATTAAAAGCAGATCGCTCCAAGCTGATGAATACAGCCATGGAGGCCAAAAACCTGCAAAAAACCGAGGCGACACAGAGCATGGTGATGGCGTGTGAGGAGCTTGTTCAATGAAACACGCCATCAAGCACATCCATTTTGTGGGCATCGGTGGCTCTGGCATGTCGGGAATTGCCGAGGTGTTGTTCAACCTGGGCTACACCATTTCGGGGTCTGATCAGGCAGACAGCGCAACGCTGCAACGGCTTAAGGATTTGGGCATCCTGACCTTTGTCGGCCACGCGGCAGAACAAGTCATGGGTGCCGATGCGGTGGTGACTTCTACAGCCGTCAAGCCAGACAACCCCGAGGTGCAGGCAGCGCGGGCCCTTCGCATTCCGGTGGTGCCGCGTGCCCTGATGCTCGCCGAGCTGATGCGACTCAAACAGGGAATTGCCATTGCCGGCACCCACGGCAAGACGACTACGACCAGCCTGGTCGCCAGCGTTTTGGCCGAGGCCGGACTCGACCCGACTTTTGTGATCGGTGGACGGCTTAACAGTGCGGGAACGAATGCACGGCTGGGTCAGGGCGACTATATTGTGGTGGAGGCTGACGAGTCGGATGCGTCGTTTTTGAACCTGCTGCCCGTGATGGCTGTGATAACCAACATCGATGCCGACCACATGGAAACGTACGACCATGACTTTTTGCACCTGAAAAAAGCCTTTATTGATTTTTTACACCGCATGCCGTTTTATGGCGCAGCCATTTTGTGTACGGACGACGCGGCGGTACGTTCCATCGTGGCTCAAGTCACGTGCCCTGTCACGAGCTACGGCTTTGATGAAGGTGCCGAAGTGCGTGCGGTCGATGTACACGCCGTCGAGGGTCAGATGCACTTTACCGTTTTGCGACGCAACGGGGTGGTGCTGCCAGATTTGCACGTAGTGCTGAATTTGCCGGGTCGCCACAACGTCTTGAACGCCCTGTCCGCCATCGCGGTGGCCGTTGAGTTGAACATTGCCGATGACGCGGTGTTGCGTGCGCTGGCGCACTTCAAGGGCGTGGGGCGGCGTTTTCAGAGTTACGGCGAATTGCCGGTCAGCGCAGCGCACGGTGGGGGCAGCTTTGCGTTGATTGACGACTACGGTCACCACCCGGTGGAAATGAGCGCCACTCTGGATGCTGCACGGGGGGCCTTCCCGGGGCGTAGGCTGCTGCTGGCATTTCAGCCGCACCGGTTCACCCGTACCCGAGATTGCTTTGATGATTTTGTAAAAGTCATCGCACTTGCCGATGCCGTGTTGCTTGCCGAAGTCTATGCTGCAGGTGAATCTCCCATTGTGGCCGCTGATGGCCGCAGTCTGGCGCGGGCTTTGCGTGTGGCTGGACGCATTGAGCCCGTGTTTGTCGATGACATTGCCGCCATGCCGCAGGCCATCGCTGACAACGCTCGCAGTGGCGATGTGGTGCTGTGCATGGGCGCTGGTTCGATTGGCGCAGTGTGTGCCAAGGTGGCTGATTTGCTTCAAAATAAAGAGCTAACTATGCAGGCTGGACGGGCGTTATGAGCCAATTTGACATTCATACTGACAAGGTGGCCGTGCTGATGGGCGGGGCCTCGGCTGAGCGCGAGGTGTCGTTGATGTCGGGCCGTGGCGTGTTGCAGGCCTTGTGTGGTTTGGGAGTGAATGCCCATGCTTTTGACCCGTCCGAGCGTGATGTGACTGAATTGAAACAGGAGGGCTTTACCCGCTGTTTCATCGCCCTGCATGGCCGCTATGGTGAAGACGGCACGGTGCAAGGGGCACTTGAATTGTTGGGCATCCCCTACACCGGCCCGGGCGTGATGGCCTCTGCCATTGCCATCGACAAACTGATGACCAAGCACATCTGGCGCGCCGATGGTCTGCCCACGCCGTCATGGAAAAAAGTCGATAGCGCAGAGGCGACCTGTTCGGCTTTTACTGAGCTTGGCAGTCCGATGATCGTCAAACCCTCGCGTGAAGGCTCCACCATCGGGCTGACCAAGGTGGCCTCTGTTGAACAGTGTGAGGCAGCCTATACCTTGGCTTCTGAACAGGGCGACGACGTGTTGTGCGAGCAATTCATCGCAGGTGACGAGGTCACGGTGCCTTTGTTGGGAACGCAGGCTGATGCTCGTGCGCTGCCAGTGATTCGGATTGTGGCCCCTGACGGCAATTACGACTACCAAAACAAATATTTCACCGACACCACCCAGTATTGGGTGCCTGCCCTGTTGCCAGAGGGTGAAGAAGCCAGCATTCAGCAACTGGCGCTTTTAGCGTATCAAAGCCTGGGCTGTCGGGGTTGGGCGCGTGTCGATGTCATGATTGATGGCGTGAGTCGCAAGCCCTGGCTACTTGAGATCAACACATCGCCTGGCATGACCAGCCATTCGCTGGTGCCCATGTCGGCCAGGGCAGCCGGCATCAGTTTCCCCGCGCTATGCCTGCAAGTGTTGGCCAGTGCTTCACGGGACTATGTTGCATGAACACAGTTCAGTCCGTTCCCTTGGATGTCAAGCTCATGAACCGGGTGGCCAGTGCGCTGCTTGTTGTAGCGGTGTTGCTGTTGTTGCGCATACTGGCGGCCCAAGTGCAGCGCTTGCCACAGTTTGACATTCGGGGAATCACGGTGGTGGGGGATGTGTCGCACTACAACGCCATCACCTTGCGTGCCAATGTGATGCCGCGTTTGCAGGGCACTTTTTTCACTCTTGATGTCAATGCTGCGCGTCAGGTGTTTGAGACCATGCCCTGGGTAAGACAGGCCGTGGTACGACGTGATTTTCCCAATCGACTGAAAGTTCAGCTTCAGGAGCACAAGGCCGTGGCCTATTGGGGGCCAGAGGGAGATACCCGCCTGGTCAACAGCTTTGGAGAGGTGTTTGATGCCAATCTGGGCGAGGTCGAACAAGACAACATGCCGCGCCTGTTCGGTCCCGACGGCCAGTCAGCCCAAGTGCTGGCCTTGCACCAAAAGTTGCAAGCCTTGTTTGGTCCCAGGGACATGGCACTGACACAGCTTGAGATGACACCACGCGGCAGTTGGCGAGGGCTGCTTGATACAGGCACTGAACTGGAACTGGGCATCGGCAACCCTGATGAACTGGTGCTGCGCACACAGCGGTTTTTGCAAACCATAACGCAAGCGACAGCCAACTTCAATCGCAGTCCGGACCAACTGAATCTGGTGGATTTGCGTCACACGGATGGCTATGCCATTCTGATGGATGGTGTGAGTACCGTGGCGGCAGAAGACGTCACTCATGGGATGAAAACGCAAGGTAACAGGTGAATCTATGGCAAAAGAGTACAAGGATATGGTTGTTGGACTGGACATTGGCACCGCCAAGGTCATGGTTGTCGTCGCCGAGGTGATGCCCAGCGGCGATCTCAAACTGGCCGGTTTGGGTGTGGCCCCCAGCGGCGGCCTGAAACGCGGCGTGGTGGTCAAAATTGACGCCACCGTTCAGAGCATCCAGCAGGCGCTCAAGGAAGCCGAACTGATGGCCGACTGCAAAATTACCCGTGTCTATACCGGCATCACCGGCAGCCACATCCGGGGCATCAACTCTCATGGTATGGTGGCCATCAAGGACCGTGAGGTGACGGCAGCCGATATGGCGCGGGTGGTGGAAACGGCCAAGGCCATCAATATCTCGACCGACCAGCGCCTGTTGCTGGTGGAGCCACAGCAGTTCAGCATTGACGGCGAGGACGTCAAGGAACCTATCGGAATGAGTGGCCTGCGCCTGGATGCCAAGGTTCACATTGTGACCGGTGCCCAGAGTGCGGCAGAAAACATTATCAAGTGTGTGCGTCGCTGTGGTCTGGAGATCGAGCAGCTCATGCTCAATCCGCTGGCTTCGAGCCAATCCGTGTTGACTGAGGACGAGCGCGACCTGGGTGTGGCACTGGTTGACATTGGTGCGGGCACCACCGATCTGGCAATATTTACCCACGGGGCCATTCGTCACACCGCCGTGATTCCGATTGCAGGCGATTTGATCACCAGTGACATTGCCATGGCGCTGCGCACCCCAACCAAGGATGCCGAGGAAATCAAGATTGAAAACGGCTATGCCAAGCAAATGCTGGCCGACCCCCAAGCCCAGGTAGAGGTGCCCGGCCTGGGCGACCGCAGTCCGCGCATGTTAAGCCGCCAGGCCCTGGCGGGTGTGATTGAGCCACGGGTGGAAGAGATTTTCCGTCTGGTTCACCAAATCATGAGTGAATCCGGCTTTGAGAACACGCTCACCAGCGGTGTGGTGCTGACTGGTGGCAGTTGCATCATGCCGGGGATGGTCGAGCTGGGTGAAGACATCTTTTTGACGATGCCTGTTCGCTGTGGCATTCCCAAATATGCAGGCAACCTGTCCGACATGGTGGCGCAGCCGCGTGCAGCCACCGTGATGGGATTGCTTGAAGCTGCCCGCCTGGCCCGCTTGCGTGGCTACAAGGTGGCACAGAAAAGTGGTTCCATGAAGGTCGCCTTTGGTGGCGTCAAAGACTGGATTGTGAGAAATTTTTAACATGAATAACAAACTCATGCTGATGAAAGTGCAGATTGGCCGGATCGGCCCACCGCCACGATGGCGTGGCTTGGATCCGCCCGTTGTGTACTCGTCATGGCATCCACCCCGAATGATGAAGCTGTTCGCCCTGAGCCCTTCGACGTTGCTCAGGAGAGCCCTGTTAAAGGGCTCACCACGAACGGTGTTTCACGTTAACCCTTTTTGTTCCCCATTTATATTTACAGGAGATAATTGTGCCTATTGAAGTCATGCCCATTGAGTTGATTAACGAAGAATCGTTTAATCAAGGTACCCAAATCAAGGTGATTGGTGTCGGAGGTGGCGGCGGCAATGCCGTTGCCCACATGATCGCAAGCGCCGTGCAAGGGGTTGAATTTATTTGTGCCAATACGGATGCTCAGGCGCTGAGCAGCAGCGCGGCGCACCGCCTGATCCAGCTTGGCACCACCGGTTTGGGAGCAGGCAGCAAGCCAGACAAAGCCCGCGATGCCGCTGAACTGGCCATCGAGCACATCCGCACCGCCATAGAGGGCGCGCACATGCTGTTTATCACCGCCGGCATGGGAGGCGGAACTGGCACCGGTGCGGCACCTGTCATTGCGCGGGTGGCGCGTGACATGGGCATTCTGACCGTGGGCGTGGTCACCAAACCGTTTGAGTTTGAGGGCAAACGCCGCATGGACAACGCTGATGCTGGCCTGGCTGAACTGGAGGCCAATGTGGATTCGTTGATTGTGGTGCTCAATGAAAAACTGCTCGAAGTGCTTGGCGATGATGCCACTCAGGACGAAGCCTTTGCCAACGCCAACGACGTGCTGAAAAACGCCGTGGGCGGTATTGCCGAAATCATCAATGTACCCGGTCATGTGAATGTTGACTTTGAAGACGTGCGTACCGTCATGGGCGAACCAGGCAAGGCCATGATGGGTACCGCCGTGGCATCCGGCCCGGACCGCGCACGCGTAGCTGCTGAACAGGCTGTTGCTTGCCCCCTGCTCGAAGGCATTGACTTGTCTGGTGCCAAGGGCGTTCTGGTGCTGATTTCAGCCGCCAAGGGGTCTTTGAAACTCTCCGAGTCCAAATTGGCCATGAACACCATCCGCGACTATGCCTCGCCTGACGCACACGTGATTTATGGCACGGCGTATGACGACCAACTGGGTGACCAGATTCGTGTCACAGTGGTGGCCACCGGCTTAAGCCGCAACCGTCCCAAACTGACAGTGCTGCCCAGCGCTCAGCCACAAACACAGTTGCGCAACGGGACGAATGGTGAAGTTTTCCAGATGCCGGCCAACGGCGCACAGGCAGGCGTTCCTGCAACCAAAATCATGATGGGAGGTCATACCCAACCTGATTACAAAGGCATGGAGTCGCCCAGCGTCTGGCGTCGTGACCGCACCACCGCAGCGTTCAAGGTGGATGCGCTCTCCAACGGTGGCATGGATGACTTTGATATTCCGGCCTATTTGCGCAAGCAGGCAGATTGATTGGTGACTGGTTGGGGGGGCTCGCTCCTGTCATTTGGTGCTATTGTTTACAGAGCGGCCTATGCAGGCCCAGCCTGCCCTGCACGGGTTTTTTGCCTAAAAAATGGAAGCACTTTATGGTTAAATTTTCTGCTTCAATCGGTGTGCTTGCCTTGCTGGCTGCGCTGCCAGCCTTGGCGCAATTGCCGCATCGTGATCTGACGGTTGAGTTGCGGCAGGTGGCGGAGGGTGATAGCAGTGGTTACTCAGTCGGTACCCAATCTTCAGATGCCCTGATGGACCTGCAGAGCGTCAAGGTTCGCAATGGCGAAAAGGCCAGCTTGAGTCTTTCAAAATCGGTACCGATGCAGTGGACGCAGTCGGTAACGGCTCAAAGCACTTCGCTTGCAGCCTCAGGCGCAACGGCAAGCAACACCGAGAGCGGCGTGAAAAATGCCATTGTCTGGATGGATGCCAGCCAGAGCATCAAAGTGCAGCCACGTTGGCCAGGGGGCCATCAGCCCGCAATGGTTGAAATCGAAGTGCAATCGGCCAGCGTCAAACCGCGCACGGGCACTGAATTACCAGACCAGTCACGCAGTCAGTTGACCACCACCGTCAGCGCCCCTTTGGGGAAATGGGTCAACATTGCCAGCAGCGGCAACAGCCCCAAAGCCGGGGTCTATAGCGCCACGGTCAACAGCAGGCGGGTGCTCCAGATTCGGGTGTCTGATGGGGGGCAAGCAAACTGATACCGAAAATATCCAAACAACCAGCGCTGGCAAGCACGCACCTACAAGCATACCAATTCGTTGGTGTGGGCTTGTCCGCGCTTATTTCCCGTTTTGAAGCTCAACAATCCGCTGGTATCGTTCAGCGGCTTGCTGGGGTCTTTGTAATTTTTGCATCACAATACAACTGTTGATCAGTGCCTTCAAAAAGTTGGGGTCCAGCGTGAGGGCATTCTCGTAGCTATTGAGTGCATCTTCAAGGCGACCCGACCTTTCCAGGGTGAGTCCGTGCGCAAACCACAACGGGGCGTATGTCGTTGCCTTGCTGACGGCCTGCGTTAAAAAATTCAGTGCATGCAGGTTGTTATCTTTCATCAGGATCGTTCCCATGGAGTACAGTGCCATAGGGTCTTGTGGGTTTTGTGTCAGACAACGTTCCAACACGGCCCTGGCCTCGTTGATGCGCCCCTGTTCTTGAAGCACTACTGCCTGCATCAGTAAATTGGGCTCTGTGTGATTGGT
>SESE01000303.1_pt1 | contig 21087 bp, 18 predicted proteins | sample 3171371 | NCBI WGS metagenome assembly SESE01 (sample SAMN06051881, study PRJNA518727) | freshwater metagenome | biome: subpolar coniferous forest; feature: holomictic lake; material: water; isolation source: holomictic Lake 442, 13 m depth | place: Canada: near Kenora, Ontario | collected... | reverse complement strand
ATGGGCGTGGCGGCGACACTGATGTCACTCTCGCCCGTGCTGCTGCTGCCGGTGTCCCACTTTGTCTTCAAGGAGAAGGTCGGCGGCCACGCCGTGCTCGGCACCCTGCTGGCCCTGGCCGGGGCTGCGGCGCTGTTCCTGGTGCCGTGAAGTCTGCAGGGAAAAGCGGGACAGGATTAACAGGATTCGAAGGGATTAACAGGATTCAACAATCCTTCTGACGGTTCTTCACGTGGTCGTACACAAACCATGCGACGCCGGCCAGGAGCACCACGGCGATGACGGCGTCCAGCTTGTGGAAGTAGGCACCCAGGGTGTTCCACTTCTCGCCCAGCTTGTAGCCCACCCAGGCCAGGCCCAGGCACCAGGGCAGGCTGCCGGCGAAGGTGTACAGGTGGAACCGGGTGCGGTCCATCTTGGCGATGCCGGCAGGCAGGGCGATGAAGGTGCGGATCACCGGCAGCAGGCGGCCGATGAAGATGGCCCAGGTGCCGAAGCGGGCGAAGAAGCGCTCGGCCTGGTCCAGGTGGCCCGTGTGGAGCCAGATGTAGCGGCCGTACTTCTCCACGGCCCGGCGGCCGCCCCAGGCGCCCACCTCGTAGGCGGGGATGCTGCCCAGGTTGCAGCCGATGGCCCCGAAGAAGCCGGCGATCCAGATCTGCGCCACGGGGTTGTCCGCACCCAGCCCGAAGAAGGTGAGCTGCCCCTTGAAGGCTAGGTACCCGGCGAAGGGCATGATCACCTCGCTGGGCAGCGGGATGCAGGCGCTCTCGATGGCCATGAGCAGCATGACGCCCAGGGGGCCCATGGCGGCCATGACGGCGACCATCCAGGCGACGATGGGGGCGAGCAGCTTCTGCAACATGGGCATACCTCAAAGGTTGAGTCTACCGGGCGGGTAGACTGTTGGGATGAGTGAGGATCTCGTCCGCAACCGCAAGGCCTTCCACGACTACCACGTCCTCGACACGTGGGAGGCGGGGATCGCCCTGGTGGGGACCGAGGTCAAGTCCCTGCGGGCGGGCCTGGGTCAGCTCCAGGACGCCTACGTGGACACCGCCAACGGGGAGCTCTGGCTCAAGCAAGCCAACATCTCCCCCTATAAGTTTGGGACCGACGCCAACCACGACCCCCTGCGGGCCCGGAAGCTGCTGCTGCACAAGGTCGAGATCGCCAAGCTCATCGGCAAGGTGGTGCGCAAGGGCCTGACCATCATCCCGCTGGCCATCTACCTGAACGACAAGGGGAAGATCAAGGTGCGCATCGCCCTCGCCGAAGGCAAGGCCGTGGGCGACAAGCGCGAAGCCCTGAAGCAGCGCGAGCAGAAGCGCGAGATGGACCGCATCCGCAAGGGCGCCCGGGAGTAGGAGCTCGGGGTGCGCCATTGAACGCTCGCATCCATGTTTAATCGTTTTTTCCCCCTCTTGATCGAGAACAGGTCAAAATGGGAAGCCTCAGGTCGTTGATTCTCCCCTTACTCAAGGAGCGTCCATGAGTGCTCCCTCACCGTGCCTTCGTCTCCTGGCTGCGGCCGCCCTTCTGGGATGGCTGGGATGTGGTGGAGGATCGGGAGGTGGCTCTGGGGGTGGGACGGGTACGGCAACGCATCCGCCCGTGCTGTCGAACCTGGCGGTCGCCCCCGCAGCGGCCTACCTGGGCTCGGGTGGAGGCACCGCCTCGGTGAGTGCGTCCTTCGGCTTCACGGACAGCGGCGGCGACCTGGCCAGCCTCACACTGGTGATCAAGAACAGCGTTGGCGCCACGGTCCAGACCCTTGCCGAGGCCATCCCAGGAGCCAGCGGAACCACCCAGGGGAGCATCTACGGGCAGGCGACGGTATCCACGACGATGGCGGACCTCTTCACTTTCCTGATCACGGTGACGGACCGGGGGGGCGCCACTTCCAACGCCCTGAGCGGGACCTTCCGGGTGGCTCCGGTGCCCACCACGGCCCTCCCGGTGATGCCCACTCCCCGCTACCGCGTGGCCTCGGCCACCCTCGGAAGCCTCATCTACACCCTGGGAGGAGGGGACTCCTTGGGCAACAGCTTCGCCACGGTGGAGGCCTTCGACCCTGCTGCAGGCACCTGGTCGGCCAAGCCCTCCATGGCGCTGGGCCGGGATGGTGCTGTGGTCGGCGTCATGGGGGGGAAGCTCCATGTGGCCGCTGGCGGCCTCAACGCCGCGGCCGAGGTCTTCGACCCCGCCACGGGCATGTGGTCGGCCATCGCCCCCCTGCCCACCCCCCGCCAGGGCGCCGCAGGCTGCGAGCTGGGCGGCCGTCTCTACGTGGTGGGCGGCAATCAGGGCTTCGATACCGCCGCAGTGGAAGCCTACGATCCGGGCACGAACACCTGGAGCACCCGAGCGCCCCTGCCCCTGGCACGGTCCTGGGCTGGCGCCTGTGCCCTCAATGGCAGGCTCTACATCATCGGAGGCTATGCCTCCTCCGCCTTGACGCCCTGGCTGACCCGGGTGGACATCTATGAGCCCGCTACCGACACCTGGTCAGCAGGGCCACCGCTCCCCGTGACCCTGGGCCTGTACCAGATGGGCGTGGCCACCCTCGGGGGCAAGGTCGTGGTCTTCGGCGGTGGCAATGCCGCCCGCGCCCTGGACACGGTCTACCGCCTGGATCCCGCCACCGGTGTCTGGACCCAGGGCGCCGCCCTGCCACGGGTCATGGCCCAGTTCGGCACCGGCTCCCTGAGCGGCCTTGGCTACCTCTTCGATACCCTTGGCACCGTCGCCTACGATCCCGCCAAGGACCTGGGACCCCTGTACTGAGAGGGCCCGGGGCGACGCTCCAGGCAGACTTTCACTCAGCCTCAAGGCCTGCCGGGCGCCTCGATGTTGACCCCTCCATCCGGAATGCTCACAATCCGGTGGATAACCTACCCCCGGAGTCCCCCATGAGCCTGCTGGCCGGTCAGATGATGCAGATCCCCCTGCTGATCTCCCACCTGATCACCCATGCGGCGCGCCACAGCGGCGACACGGAGATCGTGTCCCGGCGGGTGGAGGGCGACCTCCACCGCACCACCTGGGCCGAGGCCGAGCTGCGCTCCCGCAAGCTGGCCCAGGCCCTGGCGCGCCTGGGCTGCCAGCCCGGGGATCGGGTGGGCACCCTGGCCTGGAACGGCTACCGCCACCTGGAGATCTACTACGCCACCTCCGGCAGCGGCCTGGTCTGCCACACCGTGAACCCGCGTCTCTTCCCCCAGCAGATCGCCTGGATCATCAACGACGCCGAGGACCGCGTGCTCTGCTTCGACCTGAACCTGCTGCCCCTGGTGGAGCAGCTCGCCGCTGACTGCCCCAAGGTCACCCACTTCGTGCTCATGGCGGACCGGGACCGCATGCCTGCTGAGACCACGATCCCAAACCTGCTCTGCTATGAGGACCTGGTGGCGGCGGAGGGGGGCGACTACACCTGGCCCACCTTCGACGAGAACACCGCCTCCAGCATCTGCTACACCTCCGGCACCACCGGCGATCCCAAGGGTGCGGTGTACACCCACCGGTCCACGCTGCTCCACAGCTTCGCCTCGGCCCTGCCCGACTCCATGAATGTGCGCGCCACCGATGCGGTGCTGCCGGTGGTGCCCATGTTCCATGTGAACGCGTGGGGCCTGCCGTACACCATGGCCATGGTGGGCTGCAAGGTCGTCTTCCCCGGGCCCTTCCTGGACGGGAAGTCCCTCTACGAGCTCATGGAGGCCGAGCAGGTCACCTTCAGCGCCGGGGTGCCCACCGTGTGGCTGGGCCTGCTCAACCATGTCCAGACCAACGGCCTGAAGTTCTCTTCCTTCAAATCCACGGTCATTGGCGGCGCGGCCTGCCCGGCCTCCATGATCCAGACCTTCGAGGACGACTACGGCGTGGAGGTGGTGCACGCCTGGGGTATGACGGAGCTGTCACCTCTGGGCACCCTCTCCCGCCTGCGCTCCAAGCACCTGGGCCTGCCCGAAGTGGACCGCCGCGCCCTCCTGGCCCGCCAGGGCAAGGTCATCTACGGCATCGACATGCGCATCGTGGATGGGGACGGCAAGGACCTGCCCTGGGACGGCGTGGCCTTCGGCGACTTGGAGGTGCGCGGGCACTGGGTCATCAACCGCTACTTCGGCCAGACACACGATCCGCTCCACGATGGCTGGTTCCCCACCGGCGATGTGGCCACCATTGATGCGGACGGCTACATGCTCATCACCGACCGCAGCAAGGATGTCATCAAGTCCGGTGGCGAGTGGATCAGCTCCATCGCCCTGGAGAACCTCGCCGTGGCCCACCCGGCGGTGTACCAGGCGGCGGTGATCTCCGTGGCCCATCCCCAGTGGGGCGAGCGCCCCCTGCTCACCGTGGTGCTGAAGCCCGGCGCCACCGCCACCCGGGAGGAGCTGCTGGCCTTCTACGAGGGCAAGATCCCCCGCTGGCAGATCCCCAACGACGTGGTGTTCCTGCCGGAGCTCCCCCACACCGCCACCGGCAAGATCCAGAAACTGAAACTGCGCGCCGCCTTCAAGGACCACACCTGGCCCCAGAGCTAGTGCCTCACCGAGGAGCCAGGGACAAGAGCGTTGACGGGGATAAGGGTGCCAAGGCGCCAAGCAGTTCTCCGCTCTCCTCTGCGCCTCCGCCTTCCTCCGCTTCCCTTCCGTTTTTTCTTTGCGCCCTTTGTGTTCTTTGTGGCCAAAGATTCTTTGCCCTTCTCTGAGCTCTCTGCGGTTGGCGAAAGCTTTCCCCACTAGTGCCCCCAGCCACCCTGGGCGAAGCGGGTCAGCTTTTCGTCGGTGCTGCGCAGGGCCAGGGCCCGGGCCACGAAGCGGCCGATGGGGTCGGCCTCCAGGTTTACGGGGTCGCCGGGGCGCATGGTCTTCAGTGCCGTGTGGGTGACGGTCTCCGGGATGAGGGCCACGGTGAACCAGTCGGGGCCGCAGTCCACCACGGTCAGGGAGATGCCGTCCAGGGCGAGGGAGCCCTTCGGCGCGGTCATGGGAGCCAGGTCCGCGGGCATGGCGAAGCGCCAGAGGCCCTCGCCCGTGGGGCGCTCCAGCAGGCGGCCCACGCCGTCCACATGGCCTGACACCAGGTGCCCATCCAGGGGGTCGCCCACCCGCAAGGCGGGCTCCAGGTGCAGCGTGGCGCCCAGGGAGAGGCGGCCCAGGGTGGTCTTGGCAAGGGTCTCTTCGCTGAGGTCCGCCTCCCAGGCCCGTCCGTCCACCGCCACGCTGGTGAGGCAGGTACCGCTCACGGCGATGCTGGAGCCCAGCTCGGCGCGGGCCAGGAGGTCCGCCGAGGCAGCGATGCGCAGGCGCGCGCCGCCAGACCGGGCAGTGCGAGCTTCCAGGGTTCCCAGGTGTCTGATGAGTCCGGTAAACATGAGCAGATCTTACGGCAATCCCCTTCATCCCCTTCATCCCTGTGAAAAACAAAAACAGGTCAACAGGGATACAGGGGATGAAGGGGATGCAAAGAAAGACAGGCGGTCTTCCCTGTTCCAAGCATGTGCACGATTGCCTTAAGGGGTTGCGCTCAGCCGGCTCTTCCGCGCCCCATAAAAGGCGTAGACCAGCAGGCCGAGGCCCAGCCAGGCGAAGAAGCGATACCAGGTCACTGCGGGCAGGCCCCGGGCGATCCAGAAGCAGCCCAGGATGGCGAGGGGGGCGATGACCCAGGCGAAGGGCATCACGAACTTCCGGGGCGCCTCTGGCCGCCGGTAGCGCAGGATCAGCACGGCCGCGCAGACGATCACGAAGGCGAAGAGGGTGCCGATGTTGGCCAGCTCCACCACCTCATCGATGTTGAGCAGGGCGGCGGGAATGGCCACCAGGAAGCCGGTCAGCAGCGTGGCGTGGGAGGGCGTCTTGAAGCGGGGATGGACCTTCCCAAACCAGGGGGCCAGCAGGCCGTCCCGGCTCATGCTCATGAAGATGCGCGGCTGACCCACCTGATAGACCAGCAGCGCCGCGGTGGTGGCGATGACAGCGCCAAAGCTGATGACCGCCGCGATGCCGCCCATCTTGTGCTCAGTGAAGATGAAGGCCAGGGGATCCGCGATGCCACCCAGGCGGGTGTAGTGGAGCATCCCGGTCACCACCAGGGCCACGGCCGCGTAGATCACTGTGCAGATCACCAGGGACCAGAGGATGCCCCGGGGCAGGTCCCGCCCGGGATTCCGGCACTCCTCGGCGGTGGTGCTGACGGCGTCGAACCCGATGAAGGCGAAGAAGATGATGGCGGCGCCGGACTGTATGCCGGGCCAGCCGTGGGGCACAAAGGGATGCCAGTTGGCGGGCTGGATGAAGCGGACGCCCAGCCCTACCACTGCCAGCAGGATCATGACCTTGATGATCACCATGACGCTGTTGACCCGGGCGCTCTCCTTGATGCCGATGTAGCAGAGCCAGGTGATCAGCCCGGTGATGACCACCGCCAGCAGGTTGATGGTGACGGGGTAGCCGCCGAGGGTGGGGGCGGCTTTCACCACGTCCCAGTTGGCGAAGACCGTGGCGCCATTGATGAGACCCGCCTTGGCCTGGGCCAGGGCCTGCACCTTGGCGCCGAGGTCCATGGCCGGAACCCCCTGCACCAGCTTCATGGCACCGCGCAGGTCCATGCCCAGCCAACCTGGAATGTCCACATGGAACACGGTGGACAGGAAGCTGCGGGCGTAGTCGCCCCAGGAGATGGCCACCGCCACGTTGGAGATGGCGTATTCCAGCAGCAGGTCCCAGCCGATGATCCAGGCCATGAGCTCACCGAGGGTGGCGTAGGCATAGGTGTAGGCGCTGCCCGACACCGGGATCATGGAGGCCATCTCGGCATAGGCCAGGGCCGTGAAGCCGCAGATGAGGGCCACCACGAGGATGCTGATGACCAGGGCGGGCCCGGCGGGCAGGCGGCCATCCGCAGCGTTGCCGGCGGCGGCGGTGCCGATGGAGCTGAAGATGCCGGCGCCAATGATGGCCCCGATGCCGAACATGGTGAGGTCGAAGACCCCCAGGCCCTTCTTCAGCTGGTGCTCGGGCTCCTCGGCGCTGGCCTGAAGCTGCTCCAGGGACTTGGTGCGGAAGAGTCGGGTGAGCATGGCGGCCTTGGGAAGAAGGTCCATCCTAGCAGGAGGGGCCGGGGCCCCCGGACGGCCCCGGGGCGGCTCCTGCTACCCTTCGGCTCTCCTGTCCTGTCCCGAAACCCCCCTCGGAGCGATGCGGCCATGCGGCTCTGGAACGACCGACGCCTGCGGCTGTCCCTCACGGGCCTGGGCCTCCAGTACCTGCTGGCCCTGCTGGCGGTGGGGGCCTTCTCGGTGAACACAGGGAACAACCTGCTCTACCTGGTCTTCTCCATCATGCTGGGCCTGTTCCTGGTCTCCGGCATCCTCAGCCGGAGGGCCCTGCAGGGTCTGCAGGTGGTGGAGGTGGTGGAGGGCAGCCTGTTCGCCCGCTCCCGCGGCGGCCTGCGCTTACGCCTGCGGGACGGCGGGGGGGGCCGACTCCGGGGCCTGGAGCTGCACCTGGACCTGGAGGACACCCCGGTGGAGCCTGGCTTCCTCGGCGCCGCTGGCCCAGAGGGTGACGCCACGGTGGTCCTCCAGGCCCGGCCCGGCCACCGGGGCTGGCTCACCCTCCGCTCCCTGGAGCTGCGCACCCGCTTCCCTTTCGGCATGGTCGAGAAGTCCCGCTTTATCCCGCTGGACCAGCCCCTCCTGGTGCTCCCCCACCCCCGCATGGGCTCGGTCCGGCCCGGCGCCTGGCGAGGGGAGGGCCGCCGGCCCCAGCACCGGGAGGGCACGGGCGCCCCCCTGGGGGCCCGCCCCCTCCGGCGGGGGGATCCCCCGGGGCGCATGCACTGGAAGCGCACCGCCCAGCGGGGCCAGCCCTGGGTCCGCACCTTCGACGAGGACCGCCCGGTGGGCCTGGAGCTACGGCTGGACCTGGGGGCCTGGAACCCGGGACCGGCCTTCGAGGGCGAGCTGGAGCGCCTGTCCGGGGCGGTGCTCCAGGCCCGCATCCAGCGGCGGGAGGTCAGCCTGGAGCTGGCAGGGGCCGGAGGCCTCCGGGCGGTGCAGGGAGCACCGGCTTGCTGGCGGGCCCTGGCCCTGGCCCAGGCCGAAAGGGGCCGGGAATCAGACCCGGCGCCCAACCTCCGATAAGCTAAAGGTCTGGAGGCTTCCGTGTTCGACGATCCCCAGTCCCCGGACTGGACCCCCCTGCTCGAGGCCGCCTGGCGGGCTCGGAGCCATGCCCATGCGCCCTACAGCCACTTCCAGGTGGGCGCCGCCCTCCTAACGACCGCCGGCGAGATCTTCGCCGGGTGCAATGTCGAGAATGCCGCCTACCCCGTCACCCTCTGTGCCGAGCGGGGTGCCCTCAGCGCCGCCGTGGCAGCGGGCCTGGCCCCAGGCGGCCTGCTAGCCGCCGTGGTGGTGACCGACGTGGCTGAGCTGACCCCACCCTGCGGAGCCTGCCGCCAGGCCCTGGTGGAATTCGCCGGGACCCTGCCGGTCCTGCTGGCCAACCATCGGACCCGAACCCTGCACCGAATCGAGGATCTGCTCCCTCACAGCTTCACCGGCGGGCACTTCCGGTAGCCAGACCCCAAGGCCCCGCCTACACTTGCCGAACCCCTGCCAGACACCCGAGGCTGCCGAATGGCCATTGATCGCGTCAGAGTAAAGAAAGAGGCCGACCGGCTTCTGACGGCGGGCAAGATCGAGCGGGCCATCGAGGAGTTCCAGAAACTCGTGGAGGACAGCCCCCGGGACTTCAACACCCAGAACCAGGTGGGTGACCTCTGCGTCCAGATCGGCCGCGTGAAGGAGGGGGTCGAGATCCACAAGCGGCTGGCCTCCGCCTACGAGCGGGATGGGTTCCATGCCCGCGCCGCAGCCATCTTCCAGAAGGTGGTGCGGAACGCCCCGGAGGACCTGGACGCCGCTCAGCGCCTGGCCGATCTCTACCGCCAGATGAACCGCCCAGCCGATGCCGTCCGGGTCCATCTGCAGGTAGCTGAGCACTTCCAGAAGAAGGGGCTCATCAAGCGGGCCCTGGAGGAGTTCAACAAGGTCGTCGACCTGGATCCCAAGAACCTGAAGATGAAGGTGCGCCTGGCCGACCTCTACAACAAGGAGGGCCTCAAGGACCGCGCCGCCGGGATCTACCTGGAGGTGGCCGAGTCCCTGGCCATGGAGCAGATGCCGGTGGAGGCCGGCCAGATCCTCGAGCGGGCCAAGGAGATGATCTCCACGCCCCAGGTCTTCCTCACCCAGAGCCGGCTGGGGGTGATCCAGGGCGACTACGGGGCAGCGGCCCTCCACCTGCGGGAGGGCCTGGAAGCCAACCCCCGGGACCCCGAGCTGCTGGAGGCCCTGGCGGAGATCGAGCTGCGCAGCGGCCATCCCGAGCGGGCCCTGGAGGCCCTGGCCCAGGTGGCGCAGCTGCCGGAGAAGTCCCTGCCTCTGTGCGAAAAGGCCCTCCGGAACCTGGCGCAGGCTGACCGGGCGGAGGAAGGCCTCCGGCTCTTCGCCCCCATCGCCCGGGAGCTGGCCCGCCGCGGCGGCGGGGACACCGTCGCCCACTGCTTGCGGTCGGCCCTGAAGGATGCCCTGGGGACCGAAGCCTGGATCCTCCTGGCGGAGCTCGCCCACCAGAGCGGCAATCGCATGGAGCAGGTGCACGCCCTGCAGAATGCCTTCGGGCTGGCCAGCCAGGAGGGGGATGCCGCCCTGGCAGACCGCCTGGGAACCCAGCTGGAGGGTATGGGGGTGGTCCCGAACGCGGGGATTGCGGCACCCCGTCCTCCCGGCGCCCCAGGCTTTGACCGGGTGGGTGCACCCGACATCATTCGCCACGGCGTGGGTACCGAGGTGGATCCGCTCCGGCGCATGCGGATCGATCAGATCTCCCGCGAGGCGGAGGCCCTGATGCGCGGCGGCAGCCCCGAGCGGGCGGTGGAGACCTACCGAAGGGCCCTGGAACTGGACCCGGAGGACCTCACCATCATCGAGGCCATCGCCACCGTGCACCGCTCCACGGGCCGCCTCACCCAGGTGCAGATGCAGTACGTGCAGAGCGCCCAGGCCCTCGCCCAGGCGGGGAAAAAGCTGGAGGCGTCCCACCTGCTGGACCAGGCGGACCTGCTGTTCCCGGGGTCGACCCGCATCCACCGCCGGACCCTCGGCCTGCCGGAAGCTGGGGGGTCACCAGCACAGTCCCCATCTTTCGGGGCCATGCTGCCCACCCATGGTTCGCCCTTCCACGAGCCGGTGCCGACCCTGGAGCCGCCGCCCCAGACCTCCCTCCCCTTCCGAGAAGAGCTGCCCCTGCTGCCGGACCCAGATGTGGACGTGGACATCCCGGACCTCTTTGCCCTGCCGCCGGAGCCCCTGGACTGGCTGGACACCATGCCCCAGGAGCCCGCCCCGGATGCGGCCCTGCCCCCGTCCCTGCTCACCGCCCCCCTGCCGCCGATGCCCACCCAGCACTTGGCGCCAGAGACCATCGAGGCCCTGAACGCCCTCCCCGAACCAGAGCAAGAACAAGAGCCAGAGCCCGTCATCGAGCTGCCGCCCGAGCCCGAATCCATCCCGGAATCCCCGGTGGCCGCCGAATCGCCGACGCCGGAGGCCCCCGCAGCACCGCCGCCGGCCCTGGCTGACCCCGCCGAAGTGGAGGGCCTCCTGGGGGACATCGACTTCCAGCTCGACTACGGGAGCCCCGAAGAGGCCAAGCTCGAGATCCAGGCAGCTCTCCTGCAGTTCCCGGGCCAGCCGGACCTGGTGGCCCGCATGGAGCGGGCGGGTGCCGCCCTGGAAAAGCTGGGCCACGCCGACCGGGAGGACGCCCTCCAGGAAGCGGATTTCGCCAACTCCTTCTTCGACCTCACGGATGTGCTGGGCACCGCCCTTCTGGACGCCGGCGAAGGCGAGGAGATGCACGATGCCACCCATGTGGTGGAGAAGATCCAAAGCGTGGACGAGCTCTTCAGTGCCTTCCGGGAAGGCGTGGAAAAGCAGGTCCAGGGCGACGACTACGACACCCACTACAACCTGGGCATCGCCTACAAGGAGATGATGCTCATCGACCCCGCCATCGAGGAGTTCCGGGTGGCCATGGGGGATCCGGAGCGCACCCTGGAGTGCTGTTCCATGCTCAGCATCTGCGAGCAGGCCCGGGGCGACCTGGACGCTGCTGTGGCTTGGCTCCGCCAGGGCATCGAGGCGCCGGGGTTCCCGCCAGAGGACAGCATCGGCCTGCGCTACGACCTAGCCGAGGTCTACCTCCAGCAGGGCCACGGGGACCTGGCGACGGAAGCGTTCCAGGCCGTCCACGACCTGGACCCCGACTACCGAGACGTCGCCGCCCGCCTGGCTTAGCAACGCCCAGCGTCAAAGCAAACAGCGATCAAGGGAAGACAAAAAATCGCCACCAAGGCACCAAGGCCGTTCTTTTTGGACGAAGACCAGCTCTCACCCCACGCTGCGGACGCCGCTGGCGCCCCAGGGCTGGAGGGCTTGCAGGGCGGGCTGGACGGGCTTGCCGGCCCGCTGCAGGTGGGTGAGCTCCAGGGCCCCTTCGCCGGTGGTGAGCCAGGCGCCTTCCTTGCCCCAGAGCAGCTGGCCAGGGTCGCGGTAGCAGGTCCGCAGGGCGCCCACGCCACAGACCTTGAGGGCCTGGCCCTCCAGCTGCAGCTCGGTGCCAGGCCAGGGCCAGAGGGCCCGCACCTGCCGGTGGAGGTCCGCTGCCGGGCGCTGCCAGTCCAGGCGACCCATCTCTCGATTTAGCTTGGGGGCGAGGGTGGCCAGGGCATGGTCCTGCTCCTGGGGGCGGGCGGTACCGCTCAGCAGCAGGGGCAGCTGATCCATCAGGAGGTCAGCGGCGTCCACAGCTAGGCGCCCCAGCAGATCCTCGGCGGTGTCCCCGTGGCCGATGTTCCGGCGGCACTGCGCCAGCACCGGACCTTCATCCAGGCCCGGCGTGAGGCGCATCAGGCTCACGCCCGTCGCTTCGTCCCCAGCCAGCAGGGCATGGTTCACCGGGGCCGCCCCCCGCCAACGGGGCAGCAGGGAGAAGTGGAGGTTCCATACCCCCAGGGGGCAGGAATCCAGCATCCAGGCCGGAAGGATATGCCCGTAGGCCACCACGATGGCCAGGTCGATGGCGAGGGACTCCCAGAGCTCCTGGGTCTCGGGGAGGCGCCACCGCAGGGGCTGGTGCACTGGCAGGCCGAGCTCCAGTGCCGCCCCCTTCACCGGGGGGGCCTCCAGGTGGCGGCCCCGGCCCGCCGGGCGGTCCGGGTTGCAGAAGACAGCCTGGATGCCCTCGGTGGCCAGGGCCCGGAGGGCCGGGACCGCCACCTGGGGGGTGCCGAGGAACGCGATGCGGGACATGGCGTGGCTCCTAGCCTCGGGACTGTTTCTGGTACTTCCTCTGCAGGTACTGGCGCTTCACGGGACCGAAGTACTCGACGAACAGGCGGCCCCGGAGATGGTCGATCTCGTGGCAGAAGGCGCGGGCCAGCAGGTCCTCCCCAGTCAGCTCATGCCAGGAGCCGTCCCGGGCCCGGTTGCGGACCGTCACCTTCTGGGGGCGATCCAGGACTTCCCGGACCCCGGGGATGGACAGGCAGCCCTCGGGGCCGGTCTGGATGCCCTCTTCGGCCGTGATCTCCGGGTTGATCAGCACGATGCGCTGGTCGAAGTCCTCACCGCAGGAGCAGTCGATGACCGCCAGGTTCAGGTTCACCCCCACCTGGGGGGCGGCGAGGCCCACGCCTTCCTCGTACAGGGAGGTCTCCAGCATGTCAGCGACAAGCTGCTCCAGCTCCGGGGTCCACTCCCCCACATCCTCGCTGTTCTTCTTGAGGCGGGGATCCCCCCAGGTAAGCACGGGCAAGACGGTCATTCCACCTCTCCAGCATTCCAGTGTAAACCAAGGAGCCTCCTGCGGTAATCTGTGAGGTCCGTCTTCCGGAGTACCGCATGCTGCGATCTTTCCGCCAAGTCTTCAAATCCAACCGCACGCCCATGGCGGCGGTGATGGTCGTGGTCCTGCTGGGCCTGGTGGCCTACCTGGCTCCCGCTGGCGGAGGCGTCTCCTCCGACACAGTGGTGGCGAGAGTCTACGGCCGCGAAGTCCTGATGCGGGACCTGGCCGAGCACATGCAGGAGCTCTTCCAGCGCTACGGGAAGCAGGCCAGCCCTGAGACCCTGAAGCCCTACATCCAGTCCCAGGCCCTGCGGGATCTGGTGAACCAGCGCCTCATGGAGGAGCTGGCGGAGCGGCACCACGTCGTGGTGACCGACGAGGAGGTCGGCGCCCGCCTCCGCGCCTTCCTGCGCCAGTACCCCATGCTTCTGGACCCCAAGGGCAACCTCAAGACCACCGCCGAGCTGAAGGTGATCTTCCAGGAGACGGGCTTCAACCCCACCGTCCAGGAGCGCAGCATCCGCGAGGAGCTGCTCCGCACCAAGCTGGTCCAGCAGGCCGCCCTCCAGGTACCCATTGACGAAGCCTGGCTGACCATCGAGAACCGCCTGAAGAACGAGAAGATCGCCTTCCAGCAGGCCACCCTGGCGGTGACCCCGGGCGCCGTGGCCGACCCCGGCGATGCCGTCCTGGAGCCCTTCCACAAGGCCGGTGGTGAGCGCTTCCTGCAGCCGCCCCGCCGCGTGATCCAGTACGTCGCCGTGGACCGGGCCGCCTTCGGCAAGGACCTCCAGGCTGACGAGGCCGCCGTGAAGGCCGCTTTCGAAGCCCGCAAGGCTGACTACACCGAGTTCAAGGCCCGCCACATCCTCTTCAAGGCCGAGGGCGACACCCAGGCCGCCGAGGCCACGAGCAAGGCCAAGCTGGTGCGGGAGCGTCTGGTCAAGGGCCAGGACTTCGGCAAGGCCGCCGAGGAGCTCAGCGAAGACCCCAGCGCCAAGGGCAACGGGGGCGATCTGGGCTGGTTTGCCCCGGCTCGCATGGTCAAGCAGTTCTCTGACGCCACCGCCGCCCTCAAGAACGGCGAGATCAGCCAGCCCGTGCGCACCCCCTTCGGCATCCACCTCATCAAGCTCGAGGGTCGCCGGGAGCGCAGCTTCCAGGACGTGAAAGACCAGCTGGCCAAGGAGATCACGGACACCCGCTTCCGCAGCCGCGCCCAGGAGCGCCTGGAGCAGATCGGCAAGCGCGCCAACGGCGGCGACCTCGCTGCTGCCGCCACCAACCTCGGCAGTCCCGCCCAGCTCAGCCAGCCCTTCGCCAACGAGCCCTCCGCCCAGTCCGAGGGCCTGCCGGAGCTGTCCCAGCTGGTCAGCGAAGCCTTCCGCCTCAAGGTGGGCGAGGTCTCCAAGCCCCTCGCCATCGGCGATCGCCACCTGCTCTTCCGGGTGCAGGAACAGCTCCCCGAGGCCGTCCCGCCCTTCAAGGAAATCCGCGCCAAGGTGCTGGCCGCCTACCGCCTGGAGGAGGCCCGCAAGCAGGCCCTCGCCAAGGCCCAGACGGCCCTGAAGTCCGGCGGCCTCCAGGCCGTGGGTCCCGTCACCGATCAGGCCGCTGCGCCCATCGCAGGGCTGCGCGACCTGGCCTCCCACCCGGGCATCCGGAAGGCCCTGCTGGAGACCGCCGTGGGTCAGACCACGCCTTTCCAGTGGACCCAGGACGGCAAGCTCTGGGTGGCCCGCATCGCCTCTCGCGAGGCCGCGCCAGCCCTGGCCTTCGAGACCCGCCGCACCCTCATCCAGGAAGTGCAGTCCGGGGAGGCGCAGAAGCTTCTCTCTGCTGAGCTCCAGTCCCTGGACCGGCAGGGGCGCCTGCGCCCCGGCCTTAGCAGCTTCTGGGGCCACCTGAGCGGGATCTACATCAACGACAGCGCCGTCAACGTCCAGCTGGACAATTAGGCCAGCGGCAGCCGGGGCGAGGCCTCCCAGAGACGCCGCACCGCCGGAGGCCCGTCTGCAACCAGGGCCTGGAAGCTCCCCTGGGCCACCGACTGACCCTCCTCCAGCACCAGCAGATGGCCGCACAGGTCCGCCGCCGCCGGCAGGTCGTGGGTGGCCAGGAGCAGGGCCGTGCCCCGGGCCTGCTCCCCTGCCAGCAGGTCCCGCAGGGCGCCCGCCAGGGGCCCGTCCAGGGCCGAGAAGGGCTCGTCCAGCACCAGCAGGCGCGGCGCCAGCATGAGGGCCCGGCCCAGGCAGAGGCGCTGGGCCAGCCCCCCGGACCAGGCCTCTGGGCGCTCGGCCAGGGCGGCCTCTGGGAGGTGCACCCGGGCCGCCATCTGCGCGGCGGCTTCCCGTCGGCTGGCCAGGGTGCCGCGGCCCCATACCACCAGGGGTTCCTCCAGGATCTCCCAGCCCGTTCGATGGGGGGGCAGGCTGGCTCGGGCGTCCTGGAGAACCGCCTGGACGAGCGGCCGGCGGCTGCGGCGGTCCCGCTCCGACAGGGGCGACCAGGGCTCACCCTCCAGCAGGATGCGGCCCTCCGTGGGGGTGACCAGACCCAGCACCAGCTCCAGGAGGGTGGTCTTCCCGGCGCCGCTAGCTCCGGCCACGGCCCAGGCCTCGCCGGGGGCCAAGGCGAAGCCCACCCCCCGCAGGTCCCACCGCCCCGCCCTCTGGAGGCCGAGGCCTTCCACGAGGAGCAGAGGGGGGTTCGTCAGCGGATCACCTCGGTGCCCAGGAAGGGCTGCAGGACCTCGGGGACCCGGATGCTGCCATCGGGCTGCTGATAGTTCTCCAGCACGGCCACCCAGGTGCGGCCCACGGCGAGGCCGCTGCCGTTGAGGGTGTGGGCGAAGACTGGCTTGCCCTCCTTGCCCCGGGTGCGGATGTTGGCGCGCCGGGCCTGGAAGTCGCCAAACCAGCTGCAGGAGCTGATCTCGCGGTAGGTGTTCTGGGAGGGCAGCCAGACCTCCAGGTCGTAGGTCTTCTGGCTGCTGAAGCCCATGTCCCCGGTGCAGAGGAGCACCCGGCGGTAGGGCAGGCCCAGGGCCTCCAGGATGGCCTCCGCGTCCGCAGTGAGTCGCTCCAGCTCAGCCTCAGCTGCCTCGGCTGTGGCGAAGGTGACCAGCTCCACCTTGTGGAACTGGTGCTGGCGGATGATGCCCTTGGTGTCCCGCCCGTAGCTGCCGGCCTCGCTGCGGAAGCAGGGGGTGAAGGCGCAGTGGCGCAGGGGCAGGCTCTCGGCGGGCAGGATCTCGGCGCGGTAGAGGTTGGTGACGGGCACCTCCGCCGTGGGGATGAGGTAGAGGGCGCCTTCGCCGTGGGCCACCTTGAACAGGTCCTGCTCGAACTTGGGCAGCTGACCCGTGCCGTACATGCTCTCGGCGTTCACCAGATAGGGCGGGAGGATCTCCGTGTACCCAGCGGCGGTCTGGCGGTCGAGCATGAAGGTGATGAGGGCGCGTTCCAGACGGGCGCCCAGGCCCTTGAGGACGGCGAAGCGCGCCCCGCTGAGCTTGGCGGCGCGGTCCAGGTCCAGGATGCCCAGGGCCGTGCCCAGGTCCACGTGGTCCCGAGGTGTTGCGATGTCCGGCACCTGGCCCCAGCGCTTGATTTCCACATTGGCGTGCTCGTCCCGGCCAGCGGGGACGCTGGTGTGGGGCGGGTTCGGGATGCCCGCCAGGAAGTCCCGGAAGGTGGCCTCCAGGTCGCGCTCCGTGGCCTCGAGGGCCTTCAGCTGCTCACCCACCTCCCGCTGCTGGGCGATGAGGGCGTCCGCGTTCTCCTTGGCCCGCTTCAGGCGGCCCACTTCATCGCTCACGCGGTTGCGCTCGGCCTTCAGGGCTTCGGCCTCCTGGAGGGCCGCCCGGCGGCGGCGATCGAGGTCCTGGTAGAGGGCCCGGTCCAGCGTGTAGCCGCGCTCAGAGAGCCTCGCCGCCACGGCGTCGAGGTCGGTGCGGAGGAGGTTGGCATCAAGCATCGCGAGGTCCCGGAAACCTTCATTCTACCGGCTCCGGGTCTGCCTGCGGCAGACCCGGAGAGGTGAACTCAGGGCCTAGACCTGCGGCCACGCTCCGGATGGCATGGGCTCGCCGGCCCAGGACACGCTGAACGCCGCTCGCACTTCGTCGAGGCCACCGCCGGCACCCAGCACCAGGCCCAGCTTGGCCAGGGCGGCCCAGCGGGTGTGGAGGCCGCCGGACAGGGCGCCCATGGCCTCCACCTGGCGGCCCAGCTCGTAGGCCGAGAGGTCCACCCCGCCGTGGGGGCACTGGGAGATCACCACCACCGGCAGGCGGCGTTGGGCACAGTCCGCCAGGAAAGCCTGGAGGTCGGGCCGTCCCATGGGCAGGTTGCCGGCGCCGAAGGCCTGAATGAGCACCGCCCGGGCCCCTGGGGGGGTGAGGCTCCAGGGCATGCCGGGGTGGGGCGTGACCGTGTGGATGGCCGTCTCCAGGACCGCCCCGAGGCCCGCCGGCACCCGCCGCTCGAAGGTCCCAGCCTGGGGGCTCAGGCGAATCTCCGCGCCGATCTCCGCCAGGGGGGCCAGGTTGGGGCTCTGGAAGGCCTCGAAGAGGCCCACGCTCAGCTTGTCCGTGGCCACACCCCGCAGCCAGTGGGTGCCGAAGCAGACGCCCACCTCGGGGATGGCACGGCAGGCCAGGTCCACCGCGTTGACCACATTGCTGCGGGCATCGCTGCGCACGAAGGCCAGGGGCCGCTGGCTGCCCGTGAGCACCACGGGCTTGCCCAGGTCCGCCAGCAGGAAGCCCAGCACGGAGGCCGAGAAGGCCATCGTGTCCGTACCGTGGATGATGACGAACCCGTCGAAGTCCTGGCTGGTGTCCCGGATCCGCTGGGCCAGCACCTGGATGTGCTCGGCCTCGAGGCAGGCGGAGTCCTGGTTGAAGGGGACCTCCACCGACAGCTGCGCCAGCTGACCCAGCTCGGGGACCTGCTCCAGCAGGTGCTCGAGGAACTGCCCCGGGGCCAGGGAGGCAGGCTCGCCGCTGGGCGCCATGCCGAGGGTACCGCCGGTGTGGAGGAGGATGATCCTGCGCATGGGGTTAGTCTACAGGGTGAGGTCCCCGAGGCAGCAGCCTCTGGAACCCTACTCCAGGACCGGGCCCCATGCGCCGCATTCCCCGCGCCATCCAGCTGATTGTCGCCCGGTACCTCCGGCGGCTGCTGAGGAACCGCCTGGACGGCCCCCAGCTGCAGTCGGCCATCGAGTCCGCCCTGGCCACCCTGCCGATCCAGGAGAAGCTCCTGGTGCGAGAGGGGGCCCTGCGCTCCGGCGGCCTGAACCGCCAGCTGGCCTGGGCCATGGCCTTTGTGGCGGGGGCCGTGAACGCCGGGGGCTTCCTGGCGGTGAGCCACTACACCTCCCACATGACGGGGGTGGTCTCCTCCATGGCCGATGAGCTGGCCGCCGGCGACCTGGTCACGGCCCTGGCAGCGCTGGCCATGATGGTCTCGTTCCTGGCCGGGGCCTTCCTGTGCACCACCCTCATCAGCTTCGGCCAGCGCCACCGGATGCGCAGCCGCTACGCCCTGGCCCTGGTCCTGGAGGCGGGCCTCATGCTCGTCTTCGGCTTCATGGGGAGCCGCCTGCAGCAGGAGCTGCGCTTCACCCTGCCCACCACCGTGATGCTGCTCTGCTTCATCATGGGCATGCACAACGCCGTGACCTCCATCATCTCCGGCGCTGCGGTGCGAACCACCCACCTCACGGGCACCGTCACCGACATCGGCATCGAGCTGAGCCGCCTAACCTACGTGAATGTGCACCAACGGCACGGGCGCGCCCGCATCGTGGCAGACCGGCAGAAGCTGTCCCTCCTGCTCCTCATCCTGGCCTCGTTCCTGGGGGGCGGGGTGGTGGGTGCCCTGGGCTTCAAGCACATCGGCTTCAAGGTGACGGTGCCCCTGGCCGGCTTCCTGTGCTTCCTGGCGGCCCGCCCCCTGCTGCTGGAGCTTCGGCTCCTGCTGCACCGCCTCCAGAAGCAGTGGGAGCACCACGAGCCCGCCGACTGACCCGGTCAGATCATGTCCAGTTCCGGCATCCGGCCCACCCCCCGGACGCGCCGGGTGCGGGCGGCGCCCTTGCCCCCGATGAGCAACAGGCAGTCGGACGAAAGACGGTCCTTGAGCTCGACGATCATGCGCCGCACGGGCTCCCCCGTGTGCTGGATGGAGAGGCTGATGGCCACCCGGTTCACCCGCAGGAGCTTGGCTGCCTGGGCGATGCTGGCGATGGGCAGGTCCACGCCCATGAGGTCGGTGCGGGCACCCCGGCCGGCAAAGATCAGGGCCGCCATGAGCAAGCCGAGGCGATGGCGCTCGCCGGGCAGCGTGCACAGCAGCACCCGCCCCTCCCCCGCCAGCAGGGGCAGGATCTGGCGCATGCGCCGCAGGAGGTCCTCCAGCACCTCGGTGAGCAGGTGCTCGTGGTGCAGGCCGATCTCCCCGTCAGCCCAGGCAATGCCAACCCGGTCCAGCAGGGGCTTGACGATCTCCTGCAGGAAGGGCTGCCACCCCATTCCTTCGAGGTAGCCCTGCAGGAGGGTGCGCATGCGGTCGGGATCCATCCCCTCCACGGCGTGCCAGAGGGCCTCCAGACGGGTGCCCCCCATGGGCAGGATCATGCGCCGCAGGGCGTCGGCGTCCGCCCGGGCCACCAGGGCCGGACGCTGCCCGTGGGCCAAGGCCTCGGCGACGAGCCGCAGGCGCTGGAGGTCAACCTCGGGGTAGCGCCGATGCCCGGAGGGTAGCCGGATGGGTGAGGGAAAGCCGTAGCGGCGCTCCCAGATCCGGATCACATCCACAGACAATCCGGTCACTGCGGAGATGTCCCCGATGCTCAGGAGCCCCGTCCCGTCGTCCTTCGCCATGGTCCCTCCAACCTGGAAGCGTGGGGACAATATGGACGCACCTGGAGGTGAATGGGAGGTTTTTTCAAAGCAAAACTTGGTAATTAATTCTACGTATATCAGCGTCTAGATAAAAATCTAGACAGCTGATTTCAGTTGGAAGTCACCAGGGCTTTCAGCTCATCGAAGCCCCGGTCGCTGGTGCAGGTGACCACCACCGCACACTGACCCGGCTGGCTGGGGGGAAGCTCGACCTCGCCCACGAAGCGGCCAGCGGGATCGGTGCGGCCGGTGAGCAGGCCCGTGGCCTTCCTCAGGCTGGAGACCAGCTTCACGGCGATCTCGGCATCGGGGACCGGGTTCCAGGTGTGGCAGAGCCGGGCCTGAATCTGCACCCGGAAGGGCCGCCCGAAGGCCGGCGCCAGGGGCCGGTCCAGCACCAGCTCCAGGGTGTCCACATCCCCCTCCAGGAGCAGGAAGTCGAGGATGGCCTGGTCCAGAGGACGGTCGTTGAAGGCCGTGGGCTCCAGGGTGTCCGAGGGGGTCACGTCGTACTTGCCGTTCTTGATGTCCCGGATCACCGCCCGGTGCTGCTCGTCCATGCGCGTCTGCACGGCCGGCTCAATCAGCTTGGAAGCCGCCTGCAGATCCTCGTAGGACGAGCGGTAGCTGTCGAGGATCTCCCCACCCACATAGATCAGGGTTTCGATCTTCGGGTTGGCCAGTCCCTTGTCCTCGGTCTGGACATGGAAGGTGCGGCTCCCGTGACGGACGTCGGTGTTGTAGCCGGTGATCATGGCGGGCAGCCGGGGGGAAGGAGGGAAATGGGAAACATTCTCCTACTTCTGCAATCTTCCAGCCAAGTCCGGCATGATCTCCCAGGCGATCTCCCGGAGGGCAGCATCGCCGAGACGGGCCACCACGGCCCGGGCCAGGGCCTCCAGCAGCTCCGGATCGGCCAGGACGGCCTGGACCAGGGCTCGAGCCGCTGCGTCAGTGGCGGGGGCCTGACCCTGGGCGGCAGGCGCCTGACCCAGGGCGGCAGCCGGTTCGACTTCGGCCGGGGCGGGCACTTCGGCTTCGGCAGGCTCGGCCTGGACCTCAGCCGCCGGCACGACCGGAGCGAGCGCCGCCAGGTCCCCTGCCAGGGACTCCAGGTCAAAGTCCTCCAGGTCGGCGACGGGCTCCTCGGGCTCCACCGTCAGGACAACCGGAGCAGCCTCCGCCAGGTCCCCATCCAGAACCTCCAGGTCAAAGTCCTCCAGGTCGGCGACGGGCTCCTCAGGCTCG
>SESE01000302.1_pt1 | contig 21209 bp, 12 predicted proteins | sample 3171371 | NCBI WGS metagenome assembly SESE01 (sample SAMN06051881, study PRJNA518727) | freshwater metagenome | biome: subpolar coniferous forest; feature: holomictic lake; material: water; isolation source: holomictic Lake 442, 13 m depth | place: Canada: near Kenora, Ontario | collected... | reverse complement strand
GGTGCACGGAAGAGCAGATGCAGCGGCTGCGGCAATTTGCCACGCAGGAGCTGCGCATAACGCCCGAGCAGGTGCAGATCTTCACGCCCACGCCATCAACATGGGCCACGGCCATGTACTGGACCGGGCAGGATCCCGCAACCGGCCAGGCGATCTTCGTCGAGAAGGGGCTTCGCGGCAAGCAGGCGCAGAAGGATGCGCTTACGGCTTCTCATCCACCAGCTGCACAAAAACCGTTCCCACGGGATCGGGCAGCGAGGCAAAAATCATCTTCGCACGGTCCGTGGCGTGGGCACGATAGGCCCACAGCGCCTTAAGCAGCGTGGCCCCCTCGCCGTTGCCGCGCTCACCCAGGCCGCGCAAGCGTTTCAGCCGCTCGCTGAAATCGAGATCATTCAGCGTGAAACTCCGGTCCGCCCCGCTCGCGAGCTTCAGGTGAACGCGCCCGTCGACGATTTCGCCCACGATCCCCTTCAGGGATCCATTCAGCAAGGCAACCGAGATTTCCTTGTCTGTATCCTGCGCAAAGGCATCGAGCATGGCCCTTTCCGTATCACGCGCCTGCCGCAGCAGTTTCTGCAACAGGGCGAATTCGCCTTTGCTCCATGTCGGGTGCATTGCGGCGAGTTCCGCGGCCTGCAGAAAAACCGCCCCCGCCTCCCCCTTCAGCAAGCCGCGAGCCATCTTCTGCACCCCCTCGGTCTCCGTGATGGCCGCCGGACGCGATGGAGACATAACCGGCGAAGGCGCCGGCGGGCGTGCCGGTGCAGGCGCAGGCGTAGGTTCCGGGCTGGGTCGCGGCGCCGGCACCGGCTTCGGGACATGCGCCGACACGGGTGCCTGTCCGCCCCTGAGCATTTGCGCCTGCGCCCGCCTCCAGGTCAGGGTTTCCGCAGAACATGGCCCCTCGTATTTTTCCAGCAGACGCAGCGCCTCATCCGTGCGGCTGCGCGACACCAGATCACGCGCCTGCGCGTCCAGCTTGCGGTAGATCTCCTGCAGCACATTCTCCCGCTCCGCCGTCAACCGGTCGCGCTGCAAGCGCGCCTGCTGTGCATACCAGGAATCGGGTGCCAAGGCCAGCACGGCATCCAGCCGCGCGATGCCATTGCGCCAATCGCCGGGGTTGGCAATCACATAATCCAGCACCGCCTTGTACTGCTGCTCCACCGTGAGCGCTGCGACCGGCACATTGACCGGCGGCCGCAATTTCGGAGCTCGTCCGAAGGCAAACCACCAGACTGCAAAACCAATCGCCAGCGCCAGCAGCAGCCAGATGGAGAGGCGTACCACCCGCGCACCATCGTCGTTACCCGCAGCTGCAACTGCCGAAGCCGACGCAACCTGCTGGTGTCCCGTGTCCGGCCGGCGTGCCTCAAGCAGGATTGTGCTGGCGCCCGGCGCCGGCTCCGGACCGACGGGCGGATTATGGGCCCGCACGCGGCGGATATTACCCAGCACGGCCTTCCAGTCGTGAGGCCGGTTCGCTCGATCCTTGGAAAGCAGTTGCGCCAGCAGCAGCAGAAAGTTACGGGAAAGTTTCGGCGCTTCGTGCGACGGGCATGGCACGGTGTCAATCAGCTGCTTGCGCATGATCGCATCGTCCGATTTCTCGCCGGCAAAGAGCGGATGCCCTGTAACCATATGGTAAAGGGTGGCCCCCAGTGCATAAATATCCGCCCGGCAATCGAGATCCGGCTGGCCGGTCACCTGCTCCGGCGACATGTAGGCAGGCGTGCCCAGCACCTCCTTCTCCTGCTCTTTGGAGTGCATCGAGACAATGGCGCGCGCCAGCCCCAGGTCTGCAACCTTCACCGAGCCATCGGCATCAATCATGATGTTCTCGGGCTTGATGTCGCAATGAATGATGCTGAAGCTGGTCCAGGCATAATCGAGCGCGTTAATCACGCTCTCGGCCACGGTCAGGGCGTCAGCTTCATCCAGGCGCCCTTTGCGGCGGATCCATTCGCCAACGGTGTAGCCATCCACCAGCTCCATGACGAAGTAATAGCTGCCGTTGTTGAAGTTGGCATCGTAGACCTGCACAATGCCCGGGTGCTTGAGCCGGCCGGAAGAGCGCGCCTCCTCGCGAAAACGGGCCACGTCGGCGGGATCGGAGGTAAAGGCAGCCGAGAGCACCTTGATGGCGACCATCCGGTCGAGCGAGGATTGGCGGGCCTTCCAAACCGCGGCCATGCCGCCCCGGCCGAGCAGGCTGATCGTCTCAAAGTTCTCGATATGGGGCGCACTGCTCATTTAGCCTGGCAGCCTTCACCGCGACATTTCGGGCAGATGCGTTCTTTCTGGCCGCGGCACTCGGCGCAAATCGCCTCGCCCGCACCCCGGGTGCCCTGGCATTTGCCGCACGGAGTCCATCCCTGGCCACCGCATTCCTGACAGACGGCATTATGGCCGGTCCCGCTGCAGTTCTTGCAGGGAATTGTGCCATTGCCATGGCAGTCGACGCAGGGCATGAAACCCGTTCCCTGACAGCCCGGACAGCGCTCCTTGCGGCTGATAGCCAACTTGGACGACAGCACGTTTGATTCCTTACGGACCACCCAGCCGTCGGCGCATCCTTCATTACTACATTTCAACCGGCCCGCGCCCTTGCAGCGGGTGCAGTCCTGCTGCCCGACACCCATACACCCGGAACATGGTGTAGGGCATGCCGTGCGCAGCAGGGCCTGCGCCTTCACGTCCAGCAGCGCCGGCAGCGCCGGCGGCGTCCAGACGCGACCGCATGCCACACGCCCGTTCGCCTGCTGACGTGTTTCGAAATCCCGCCGCCCCTGCGCGATCAGCACCCGCAGTTCGTCAACCGAACGCCCGGCCGACACCGTGCCACGGCCGGCGCAGGCCGTGCAGGTTGGCCCGTCTGCAACCTGCAACCCGCTGGAGTTCCCCCCCTTGACGCCGGTCAGCGACTGGAACTGCACGGATCGTTTCCCGCTGCCATTGCACGTGGCGCAGGCGCGGGAGGCGAACGTAAGCATTTTACGACAGCGCTCCAGGCTATCGGCCAGCGACTTGCCTGCGTCCGCAGCCATCCCTTCCCGTTTCACCAACCGTGCCAGACCCAGCGCGTTTTCATAGTAAGCAAGGGCCAGTTCCGGGCGCTTGCCCAGACTTTCGTTTGCGAGGCGGATATCTGCCCGTGTTGCATCCAGCGCCAGCTCCGAGATCATCGCGAGCTGCTTATCCAGCGACACCGCCGGGTTGACAACGGGAGCCGCCGCCGCCTTGGCCTCCGGCAGCATGGCCCCGCAATGCCCGCAGGCGGACAAGCCTTCATCAGCCTCTGTGCCGCACTTGGGGCAAATCACCAACCCGACGGCCCAGGCCGCGCAGCACAGCCATAGGCTACCCAGCCAGATCGCCAAATGATGCCGCCATGCGCACACAGTCATACATCCTCCATACCCGCAGCATCCGCGTCCGATCGTACCTGCCGACGGCAGCCACATCCCGCATCTGCCGCAAAAAAAATCCACCACTGCAAAATCTACCGGTCGAACTGGGCATCAAATGCGATCGCACTGGGGGTGAAATCCACTTTGCGCACAAACGCACAGGCCTCCCGGGCGCCGTGGAGGCGGTCCATGCGCGAGTCTTCCCACTCCACGGAAAGCGGGCCGGTATACTTCACGTCGTTGAGCGCCACCAGAATGTCCTCGAAGCGGATGTCGCCGCGCCCCAGCGACCGGAAGTCCCAGAAACGTCGCGGATCGGCAAAATCCGTGTGGCCGCCGAACACGCCCACCGTGCCGTCGCCATGACCCCACCAGGCATCCTTCATGTGAACATGGAAGATACGATCGCCGAAACGGCGGACAAACTTGACATAATCCACGCCCTGATATCCCAGGTGCGAGGGGTCATAATTGAACCCGAACGCCGGGTGTCCGTTCAGCGCTTCCAGCGCGCGCTCGGCAGAAACGATGTCAAAAGCGATCTCGGTTGGATGCACCTCAAGCGCAAACTTCACCCCCAGGTCCGCATACACATCCAGAATCGGCCGCCAGATCTTGGCAAAGTGTCGATAGCCTTCCGCGATCTGCCCCGGCTGACAGGGGGGGAACGCATACAGCAGGTGCCAGATTGGCGACCCGGTGAACCCGTTGACAACCTTTACGCCGAGGTGGGCGGCCGCCCGCGCCGCCTTCTTCTGCATTTTGACAGCCCATTCCCGAGCACCACGCGGATCACCCTTCAGCTCCTTCGGCGCAAACGCATAGTGGCGCTCGTCAAGGGTGTCGCAAACCAGTTGTCCGGAAAGATGATTCGAAATCGCCCAGCAGCCCAACCCCTGCCCGGCCAGCACGGCCAGCTGATCTTCGCAATACGCCTTGCTCCGGGCGGCCTGATCCAAGTCCAGATGATCGCCCCAACAGGCCAGTTCCAGGCCGTCGTAACCAAACTCCCTGGCCATGCCGGCCAGTTGCTTCAGTGGCAAATCGGCCCATTGTCCCGTAAACAGCGTCACCTTGCGAGCCATGGTACACTCCTGTGTCGTTAACAACAGATATGCCTTGTATAAATACCTTAACAAAATAACCAATTTGGATGCCGCGGTTCAATAAAAATGTGTTTTCTATTTTTTGTGTTGACGACAGGACGCAAACGAAGTTAAATCAGTCACATTATTCGGCATCGAATCCGCCGGGAGCGTGTGTGCAGCCTTTTATCCGTATTCTCTTGCGCATTGCCATCACTGTCAGCAGCATTCTGCTGGTGACGGGCGTGGGCAGCGTTTTTCTCCCCAAGTACCGCATGATGTGCGGTCTCGAGAATCGCTGCCACAGTCTGCGCGGGCGCGTGGAAGCCAAGCAGCGTGACATTCACCAGATCCGCGAAAATCAGGGGCGCCTGCTGTCCGACCCCGAATTCGTCGCGCGCATCGCCCACCAGAACCGGCGCGTCTTTCCGAACGAACTGGTCTTTGTCTTCGAGGACAAGCAGCCACAATGAAAATGGCAGCCATTCCGAACGAGGAAGCCGCAGCTCTGTTACGCTCTCTGGGGTTGCTGATCGGACAGGCTGGCATGTATGGGCCAACGCATAACGTCACGCAAAACGCCGCGCGTGCCCTGTTTCCGGAGCTATCGCAAACGATCGACAAGCATGGCGCCATTGAGATCACGCTGCGGGACGAGAAGCTTCTGGTTAACGGCGACGCCATCGATGTCGGCGGATCCGCCGGCAAAAATCTATCTGACCGGATGAAGCTTCACAAAGTCGAAGGCATCGCCTTCCTGGCGCCAGCGGACATGGATGAATTCCTGAAATGTATCACGCTGTTCGGCACCCCCCCCATGACCCTCGCCGCCGCGGGCGGCTTCGAATCCGCCTTGAAAACAGCCAGCCTGCGCAGCGTGCAGGTTGTAAATGTGCAATACCGGCGCATCGCCAAGGATCAGACCGTCGTCAAGACCGACGCGGACCGCCCCGCCAAGCCTCGCGCCCCGCGCCGGCCGGGCGCGGCAGCCATTGGCGAGGTGCTGGATCTAGCCGCCGCCATGCCTGAAGAGGCAGGTGAGACCATGGGCAGCGACCCCGCCGCCGCCCCCCTCTCGCCGCACGCGGAAGCCCGCGTGCAAGCCCTGACCGCGCGGCAGCAGCGGTCCAGCGCCCTGGCTGAAATGCTGCGACAGACCGCCAGCCTGCTGGAAGCCAACCAGGATGATCTGGCCAGCGACACCCACCACGACGCCATCCTGGACGCATTTCATCAGATCCACGATACGCTCTCTTCAATGACGAAGAATTCCGAGCGGGAGATCAAGTCCTTTGCCAGCCAGGTGAACGCCGATCGCAAGACCATCGCCGGCATTGAAAGCGCGGCGCGGCGGCGCGGCATCGGGCTGCAGCTCACACGCGAAGAACTGATGACGCGCTATTCCGAGCTCAGTCAGGAGATCGTCCAACCGCTTACCGTCTCCTCCGGCGTTCTTGAAATGATGAGTTCCGGCCGCGCTGGCAGCCTGACCGAATCCCAGCGTGAACTGCTGCAAATGGCCGCCGAGAGCGTTGAGCGGGTCAACACCCTCGTCAACCACCTGAAAAAAATTTCGGGTATGCCGCAAACCCTTACGCCGGACGCGCAGATCCTCAAAGAAGCCTATCAGACGCCGCCCGTCGGTTGACCGGCGGCCGCGGGGCCGCAGGTCCCGCCCGCCACTACACCCGGCACTCCGCCAGCCGAAGCTCCAGCAGGTGCAAGCTGTCCGTGAGTCCACCGGGGCGGTTGCGGGCCAGCCAGACACGGCGATGCGCTGCCAGAATCACCTCGAATTCGATCGCGAGCCGGTTACGGGCCGTCTGGCTGGTATCCTTGGCCAGCACCAGGCGCCCCATCCGGCAGGCGGTGATGGCCATGCGCGCGTTATGCGCAAACTCCTCGACAATTAATGCCGCATCCGGCCGGTCCATCCGGGCGCCGCGCATCCGGTCCACGGCTGAGGCAAGATGCGCTTCGGCCGCCATGAGTGTGACAGCTGTGACGTTGCCCGGAAGCACGCAGGCGAACCCGTCCTGCAGGATCTGGTGAAGATGGCTGGACGCCGTGGCGTTTTCGGAGACGTGCATCCAGGTATCAGCCAGGTCGTAGGCGGCGCGCCCCATGACACCTGCCGCATCGCGGAACACATGCGGGTCCAACGCTGCACGGATGACTTCGTCCGTGTTGCTGGCCTCGCACCAGGCAATGGCTGCGCCGGCGGCAAACCCAATGAAACTGACCGGCAGGGTCTGCCAATGGCCCGCGTCACCCCAGTCCGTGTTCAGGATTCCGCCAGCGCCGAATTCAAGTCCGGCCTGGACAGCCGACCGGTTGCTGCCGATACCCGCCTCGTTACACCCCGTCAGCGTGCACCACGTGGATGTGCCGGGCACGAACCAGAAGGGAACCCCGGCACCAGCCAATTTGGCGCCGTGTTCCCGGTAGGGATAAGCCCGGTAATAGCCCCAGTCCATGTGAACCATCTCGCGCGGCATCAACCCCGGCTGGTCAGCAAAATGATTCCAGACCATGTCGCCAAAGTAGAGCGCCGTACGGCCATGCGCGGCCGCCAGTCCCTTCAGCTTGCCGAGATAGTCAAAATAGACCCGGCCCACTCCGAGACGCTCAACTTCCGGGCGGCTGCGTCCCCTGCCCAGCTCCCAGGTTTCATCGCCCCCGATATGCAGCCGCTGGCTGGTGAAGTTCGGCAACAGCTCGGAATACAGCTCCGCAATGAGCGCCAGCGAAGCCGGATTGGTCGGGTCCAGTGTCGTGGCCTCCCGCATGGAACCATCCGGACGCGCAAAGCCGTCCGGACACTCGGCCAGCGGACGGTAGCGCGGATGCTTAAGCCAGCGCTCGAAGTGCCCGAAGGAGTTCTGAAAGGGGGCCAGCTCAATGAAGCGCGCACGGCAATAGGCATCGAGAGCCCGCACCTCTTCCGCCGTCAGCGGACAGGCTGCCGCCCACACGTCGCGATGATTGGAATAAGCAAAGGTGTGCTCCATGTAGAGTGTCAGGTGGTTGACTTTCCATTCCGCCAGCATCTCCACAAGCAGAAGCAGCGTCTCCAAGGTCGGCACCTTGTCGCGGCTAATGTCGAGCAGCACGCCGCGCAGCAGAATGTCCGGCGCATCCTCTATCGTGCCGCACGGGATGGCTTCCGGGCAGAGGCGCGCGAGCTGGCGAAGGGTCATGCGCCCATAAAAGGCCCCGGCCGCAGCGGAAGCCTCGATGCGGACGTGCGCGGGCGTAATGATCAGGCGATAGCCCTGGGCGGGAAGCCCGGGCATATCTGCGTGAACTTCAAGCGGAACACCGGCACCGGATGGATCCGTTTCCAGCGCCCGGCCTGCAGTTGCTGCAAGCAAGCCGTCGGCGCGCGTGACGCGTCGCGGGCAAGGGAGTAATGGAATCCGGTCCAGTGTTCGCATGAGTAGCCCTTTCTTGCGGCAGAGACCGCACCCCGGCCGTCTGCAAAGCCGGCCAGTCCTTGACCGGCCCGGCTTTTATTTACGGCGCCTGCGGAACCATGTTCGGCAGGTCGTACAGGCGTCCGTCTTCCGTCAGCACCAGCAGGTTCTGACGCGGCGGGTCGCCCGGCTGGAGCTGGCCACCTGCCAGAAGCGTGCCGGGGCCTACCACAAACGGCAGCGCCTTGGGATCGGCTGGCCGCAGCTTGACGTGAATGGTGTTGTCCACCCAGTAAGACCCGAAGCCGCGGTTCAGCAGCGTCAATCCACCACCCGGCACCAGCAGCACCAGATCCAGCTTGCCGTTGCCGTCACAGTCCAGCGCCACGCTTTTGACAGCACCGGCCGGCTGGGCATCCACCATGAGCGCCGGAGGCCACGTGGTGCCGGTCAATTGCGGCAACGAAACCCCGGGTTCGCCGGCGGTCGCCGCAGTGTAGCGCGTGATTCCGTTGCCACGCACAACCATCACCTGGAGTTGCGCGGTCTCGCCCCAGTCCGGGGAGAAGCGCGCTGCGGCGGCTGTGCCGCCTTCCCAAAGTTTGCGCGAAGTGCGCGACCAGGACTTGCCGGCTAAACCGGGATTCTGCAACACAACCAGTTCGCCGGTCTTCTGCAGCACCACGACATCGGCCCGCTTGTCACCCGTCACATCCGCCACTGTCGCGGCCAGCCACTCCGCCTCGGGCGGAAGGTCGAGCGCAGCCTCGGCACGCACCAGGTGATCCTTCTGGCGCAGCAGCAACGCGGTTCCCAGCAGCATGTCTGGCAGCCCATCGCCATTCACATCGCCAAGGGCGGCATGCTCCGCGCGAAAGCCTTGCAGACCCCACGCGCTGGTCACATTTGTGTACCCCGTCCCCGCCGCCAGAAACAGGCGCACGCCTTCGGCTGTACCGATCAACAAATCCAGGCGCGCATCACCGTTGAGATCGGCCGCCTCGAGGAAGGTGGCTTTCACGGCCAGATTGGCGACCTCGCGGGGAGATCCCGCCAGGCATGCGGGATCGAGCTTGTCGGCCAAAGGTGACGGACCAGCCTTCAGCGCAGCCAGGAACCGGACAAGCGAAGCGGTTCGGCCCGGAAAAGCGCGTGCCGCATCATACCCCTGCACCACGCGTAACAGGGGTGGCGAGGCATCCGGCACACACTGAGCCAGGAGCCAGGTATCTGCCAGATGCACGATCGCCGCGCCCTTCCCTTCGGTCTCGCGGGCGAAGATCACCACCGGTTGATCGATGGCCACGCGCTTGATCAGGTCAGCCGGCCCGACAATTTGCAGACGCACCTGCGCCGGCGCGGCGCCGCCCTTGAACGTAACGGACGGCTTAATTTCCACCACCCCGCCCCCGGCATCCACCGAAACGATGACGGCGGAACGAACGGTCTTGGATTCCGCAAACATGCGCGTGACTGGAAAATCAATCTTGATCAACGCCTGCGCCATCGGAATGGGCAATAGGCACGCGACTGCGGCGGCGGCGGACAAGAGTCGGATCCGTATTTTCATTTGGCTGGCATCCCCAAACAGACAGGCTAGCCGTCTGTCGGACTTCGCGTTGTGGAGCTACAAACCGTCTGCCGAGCAGGCGGCTAGATTTCAGTACTGCGACACGGTTTAGAGTGGCAAACCCAGGCGCCGGTGTCAATCGCCTGCCTTCCGCGAGGTGGAATTTTCTCAAAATAACACCCAACCTTTCCCTGAAGTTTGTCAGCATAGGTGTGAAAGGAAGTGCGTGTTCTGGTAAAGTAGCCATGTCATGCAGTCAAAAACCGACAACGAACTCCTCAACTGCTATGCCGCAACCGGCGACGGAACCGCTTTTGCTGAACTGGTGTCGCGGTACAGCCCGCTGGTCTATCGGGTCTGCAGAAGACTGTTAGGCAATGACCACGATGCTGAAGATGCCGAGTTGGACAGCTTGTCCGGGGTTCTGCGCGATGCCGTCATCAGTGCGTCCGTCGTGTTGATCGGCGCATCGGTGCCGATCAGTATTGCCGTGGCGCGCGCGGGAGAAGATAAACCTGCGCCGCCGACGGAGACCAGGGCGCTCCCGGCCACACCACAGCCCAAACCCGCCCAGACTAATTCGTTGGCGACGTTGTCGCTGGACGAGCTCAAGAAGCTGCTGGACGAGAAGCAGAAGGCCCTTCAAGCCGCCTACAAGACGGTCGAAGGCCCGGACGTGCAGAAGCAGCGCACGAAAGAGGCCGAGGCGGAGAAGGCATTCAACGGCGTGCTTGCACGTACAAAAAGTCAGGCAAACAATCCGGAACTGGAAGCCGCCACAAAGACGTACAACGCGGCGCTCCAGACATTCAGCGCGCTCTACAAGGAGAAGTTTGCGGCGGCCGGTGGGCCGAAACTACAGGAAGAGATCCTGGCTTTGCAGGGCGAACTCCAGCGCCGCCAACCTCCGGATGAAAAGCCGGCCGGCAAGCCTGCCCTAGGCCAGGGCGGCCCCGTGGGTGATTATTGGGGACGACAGAACGGACAGTAGAAGATGGCCGTATTCACAACGAAGCGCTGGTATGGAAACTCGCATCGCAAGGATGCTCGCCCTCCCGTCATGGCCGAGTTTGGCTTGTCTTCGCCGGAAGCAGGGCGAGCGTGCTCGCGAGCCGCCAGCGCCGGAATAAAGTTTTGGACAGGTGCGAATCGCAGACGGGTGACAGTTGCCTGTGTGATCGCCATGATGACGGCACGCATGGCTTTGGCCCAGGATCTGGACAGGATGATGGGGGTGCAGACGGCGAAGATGGGAACCGCACCCGTGACGACGCGGGTGAAGCCGGTTGTGACGAACGCAATGCCCGCACCGCTGCCCGCGGTCCCCGCGGCCGAGTTCACGGTCACGCCGCAGGGCGCACGGGCGGTCAATGCCTTCGCGGAAATCCGACGCAAAGGCGGGCCGCGGGTGGCGATTTTCAGCCAGTCAAGTGTTGCTCAGGAGAAAAGATCGTTTTCATTGATCGTCCCTGCTGAACTTCGCCATCAACCGGTGTCCACGCGAAAACTGATCGAAGCCGTGGCTGCGGCGCACGATCTCAAACTGTTCTGGGCGAACAATGGCAGGCTCGCGGTGCTGTATGCCGGCACGGAGGATGCCAATATCGAACGGCTCCGCAGGGACCTGGCCTCGACCGAGATTGCCGTTCGCCGCGAGGCGGCCTGGTTTGGCGGCTGGCTGGATGATCCGCGCGTCGTTCCACTCCTGGTCAAGGCCACGGCGGACCGCGATGCACAGGTGAGGCAACAGTCCACGTTAGGTTTATTCCGCTTCGGCGTCGATTTGGTCGCGGCTATCGACGGAACCGCGGTTTCATGGCTCGAAACGTGTCTCGCCACCCCGGATTCGGACCCGACATCATACCACCAAATGGCAACCTGGCGAACGAGCATGGCCGTGCGCAATGCTCTTCCCGCCGGGTTGCGGCAACTGGATGGGGGCGAGCCGGTGCTGACCTTCATTGAGAAAGCGCTGGTTCACCCGGACTACACTTTCCGCTCATCCGCCGTCGCCGCACTCGGCCGCGTGGCCAGGAACTTGCCGGTCGCACAGAAGGAGAAGTCCCTGGCGTTCCTTGAAAAGGCATTTGCCGAGGGGAAGTACTCCCGCATGGATGTTATCACCGCGCTGGGCCAGTTGGGTGGCAGCCTGCCTGACGGGCAGAAAGGCCAGGTTCTGGCCCTCCTCGAACAGGCACTGGCTGACAAGGTCCCCATTATGCGGCGCACGACCGCCACGGCACTGGGTGAGGTCGGCGGGGCCAGGGCGCTGGCGTTGCTCGCCACGGCGCTCGTGGATCCTGACAGCGAGGTGCGGCTGGCGGCTGTTGTTGCGCTGGGCGATCTGGGTGGCGACAACGCCCTGGCGCTCCTCGACAAGCCGCTGGCAGATCAGGACCTGAAGGTGCGCTTGGCGGCTGTTTCCGCCCTCGGCAGCAAGGGCGGCGACAGGGTGTGGACGCTGCTCGATAACGAGCTGGGTAGTCTGGATGTCTTTCGTCGCCAGACGGCGGTGGAAGCCCTTGGCCTGGCGGGCGGGGAAAAGGCGGTGACGCGGTTGGAACGAGCGCTGGGAGATACGAACGACTATGTGCGCGCCGGCGCCATCCGTTCGCTTGGCGAGATCGGCGGCGAGAAGGCGCTGGCGCTGCTTGGGAACGTCCTCTTCCCCCAGGACGGCGTGCGCGTGGGGGCGACGAACACGGCCGGCATGCGGGAGCCGTGCAGCACCTGTGCGATGGCCGCCGGCCAAGCTCTGGTTGCCGTGGGCGACGAACGCGCCTTCCGATTACTCGAAAAGACGATGACCTCCCCGCGCACGGAAGTCCGCTCCTGTCTTTTTGCGGCTCTGAGCGAAGATTCGCTCCGCGGGCCGCGCATCGGCGGGGGCAGCGCGCCCTTGGCGTTTTTGGAAAACGCGCTCGGCAGCCCGGATAAGGGAGTGCGCTCGATAGCCGCCAGTGCACGCAAACGCTGAACGCGCCGCATCGCCGAACCCACTTTCAATATCATAACCTTTTTGTTTCAAACACGTTACGGCGCAAACTTAAAGCCGCCACACTTCCACACGTTTAAACGTGTGGAAATATTTAGCCTGCCAAGCGATACGTCTAACGCAACCGATGCGCCCACGCCCGCAATAATCCGTGTACGAAAACCGTACGGCGCACGCTATACTAGTAACCTCTGACCTGACGGCAGAAATAAATTCTTTCCGGGACGATCGCATGAAACAAAACCATCCTCTGTCGCTGCGCCTGCTCGTCGTTCTCGTGACGACACTGCGCACAGCATTTCCCTGCGCCGGTGCAGATCCGCTGACCACGGACGAAGCAGCGGCCGTGCTGCTGGACAGCGCCAACCGTGCGTTCAACGAGCAGAAGCACGATTTTGCCATCGAACGCTTCAAAGAGTTTGCCAAGCTGTACAACAACCACCGCGACCTGGCGCGGGCCGAATACGGCCTGGGACTGGCGCTGATTGAAAGTCCGCGCAAAGACTGTACCAACGCCGCGCAGGCATTCCAGTCCGCCTCCAGCCGCGGCGATTTTGCGGACCGCCCGTTTGTGCTCTACTATCTGGGCGCCGCACGCCGCGCCATCGCCGAACAGGAACTGGCTGCCATCAAGTCCTCCGCCGAAACGGACCCGCGCCGGGCCACAGCCAACCAGCGCCTGACAGAAGCAGTCGGAAGTTTCTCGGAAGCCGCCAACGCCTTCCTCGCGCGCGCCGGCACGCCAGGCCCCGCTGCAGATCGGCCCACAGATCTGGACTGGGCAGCCCGGGCGCGCTGCGACAGCACCGACCTGCTGCTCCGACTGGGGCGATTCAAGGAAGCGGCCGAGGCCGCGGATGCCTTTCTGCGCGACACCGGCCTCACGCGCACCCCATACCGGGAACTGGCCATCTATCATCAGGGCTACGCGCGGTTCGAACTCAAGGAATACCCGGCCGCAGGACGCGCCCTAAGCCAGTTAACCCCTTTCGAACAGACCTTTGGCCTGCATGCCCGCTATCTTCTCGGCCGCATCCACCATCTGGCAGACGAACGGGCCGAAGCCGCGATCCAGTACCGCGCCGTAAACACGGACTACGCCCGGCGCAAAGCAGCCGCACAAACAGCCATGCAGAACCCCAATGCCCTGACACTGGAGAAACGCCAATTGTGCGAGGCGCTGCTCCGGGACCCGACGCCGGAGTACCTTTCGCGCGCCGCGTTCTATCTGGCGCTGACGGCCTGCGAAAGCGATCGCTTCAGCGAAGCACTCGACGGCTTCACGACTTTCATCCAGCAAAACCCGTCTTCGCCCTACCTTGCCGATGCCCAGCTCCGCCAGGGCTTCTGCCGCCTGCAGATGGGAAGCTGCGCCGAGGCGATCCCCGTGCTGCAGGCCCTCACAAACCAACCGCCGCGCGCCGACCGCGCGCTGTGGTGGCTCGCGCGCTGCCAGATCAAGCTTGCCGACCCCAGGACACCCGCCACGTACGGGCCCGCCATGACGATCGCAACCAATCATCTGCGCCGCGCCGCAGACCTGGCCGGCCAGCTGGCGCAGACCGACCCGGACGCCAAGGTCCGGCGCGGCGAGATCCTGATGGATCTGGCTGACACGCTGATCACGCTACAGCAGTACAAGGAAGCAGCAGACACCTACCAGCGCGTGCTCCAGGAGAACACCACGCCCACGCGCATGGAAGAAGCCCTGCAGCGACGTGTGACCGCCCTGCATCTGGGCGGCTACTACCGCGAATCGGATGAACTGGGCACCCAATTCGAACAAGCCTATCCGCGCAGCCTGCTGCTCCCGGCCGTGCTCTTCCGGCGCGCAGAAAACGCCTACCTGGTCGCAACCGCCCTGGCCACCGCCACCAATTCGGCAACACCCAACCGGACCCAGGAGCTCCCCCGTCTGCTCGGCGAGGCCATTGCGCGCTATCAGCGACTGCTCGACCGGTATCCGGACTCCACCTACGCCAACCTGGCGCGCGACGCCGCCGCCACCTGCTACTACCGCCTCGGAAAATTCAAGGACGCCGCAGACCTGCTGGCTGCCATTCCGGCCGATGCCTACAGCGGCGATCTGGCGAATGTCCCCTGCCTGCTGGCAGACTGCCTGATGCGCCGCGTAGCGCAGAACCCGGCCGACGCCGTGGCCGCCTCCGACCTTCTGAGCAAGGCCGAGCAGGCCGCAAAACTCCTCGATGGCTTCCTCGCAGCCAATGAAAAGAGCCCGCAGGTTGCCGACGCGTTGCTGAAGCAGGGATGGTGCTACAGCCGCATCGCAGAAACGGCGCGCGCCCCGGAGGAACGGAAGAAGGCGCACACCAACGGGCGCGCCGCCTATGAGCGGCTCCTGCAGCAATTCCCAAAGGACACGGCCGCCGCTGTGGCCGTCTTCGAGCGTGCCAGCTGCATGGCCGCGCTCGGCGAAGTGCCCGCCGCCATCTCCGAGCTGAACCGCTTTACCCAGGATCCACTGCGGGGCACCGCCACGGCGCCGCTGGCACTGACACGGCTGGCCGCCCTGCTGCGCACCCAGAATCGCGGCGCCGAGGCCATCACCGCGCTGCAGCAGTACCGGGCTCAGTTCGAGATCAGCCTGCTGAAGGATCCTGCCCAGACAGACACAGTTCCTCCTCTTCAGTACGAACAGGCCATGGCCCTCAAGCAGACAGGCAAAACCGCGGAAGCGCGGGCGCTTTTCGAGAGCGTGATGAAGCAGTTCCCCGAACACCCCGCCGCCGCCAACGCCGCCTGGCGCGCGGCGCAGAGCCGTCGCGAAGAATTGGCCGCGCAAATGGATGCGGCGCGCCAGGCTGCAGCGCGTTCCGGCGTGAAGCCGGAAGAACTCGCGGCGGTTCAGCGCAGTTTAAGCGACGCCATGAACGGCCTTCGCGACGCGGTGAGCGCCCTGCAGACCCGCACCGACGCCCTTGGCAAGATCGCGCCGGGGTCCCCTGCGCACCTCGCGGCACTGTACGAGATCGCGTGGTCCTGCCGCGCACTCGCAGACGTGGAGATCGAGACGGCGATGCGGCAATTGCGCCAGGAAGCCGTGGCGCGGATTCGGGCGAAGCTGGCACAACAGATGCCAGCCGGCCAGGCACCCGCCGCAATCCGCGAGCCCGAGATCCCGCTGTCGCAGGTGGCTCCGCCCCTGTCCGAACGAACGGCAATTGAATATTATGAGCGGCTCGTGAAGGCCGCGTCCGACGCCCCCCTCGCGGCCCAGGCGCGTCTGGAACTGGGCGAACTCTACGCCAGCCGGTCGCAGTACAAACCCGCCGCGCTGGTGCTCGGTGCCGCGCTGACCGGGCAGCCGTCTCCGGAAATCCTGCCGCAAATCCGCGTCCGTCTGGCCGCCGTGCTGCTGGGGTTACAGGAACCCAAGGCCGCCCTGGCGCAGGCGGAAGTCGTGGCTGCAGACACAACCAGCCCGCTGGCAGGCTATGCGCGCTATCTGATGGGCGAAGCCTACTTTCAGCAGCAGGAGTGGAAACGGGTCATGGAACGGCTGGTTCCGTTCCGGGACCAGGGGACGCTGCAAAACATGCCCGACGTGAGCGACCGCGCCCTGTTGCGCCTGGGCCAGGCCTACCTGAAAACCGCGCAGCCGGACTTGTGCCGCCAGACGCTGGCGCTCCTGGCGCAGCGTTTTTCCCGCAGCGCCTGGCTGGATGAAGCGCTCTACACGACCGGACTGTCCTTGCAGAAACAGGAGCAGTACGACCCGGCCATCGAGGCATTCCGGCAGGTGACCGGACGAACCGCCTCCGCGTGGGGCGCGCAGGCCCAACTGCAGATCGGCCTCTGCCGCATGTCGCAAAAGCGACCGGCCGAGGCGCTGCAGGCACTGCTGGCCGTGCCGCTCACCTACGACTACCCCGAATGGCAGGCGCCGGCCTACGTGGAAGCCGCGCGCGCCTGCCAGGAACTCAAGCAAACCGATGAGGCGGTACGTCTGCTGCAGAAAGTGACCCAGCAATACGCCGAGAGTCCATGGGCGCAGACCGCCCGCGACCAGTTGAACACGATCGAGAAAGCCCGTTGAGCAAAGTACAGCGGGGCTGCGCACCCGCTGTAGTGGCAGCAGGCAAAGTACAGCGGGGGCTACGCACCCGCTGCCGCAGTAGCAGGAAGTGATGCAGCATTCAGATTTCAGAAGTCAGGAGTCAGCATGAAAATCCCGGCAAAAATAAGTAGCAGCCGCAACCTGGCCTGCGCCGTTTTTGCACTGACGCTGCTGCTGGGAACCCTCCCCGCACACGGATACATCCGCGTCAGCTACTCCCTGGGCCGCATCTCCTCAGAATCAACCTACATCACCGTGGTGCGCGTCAGTGAGGTGCAGCTCAGCAACAACGTGCTCACCTTCCGCAAAGTGCGTGACTTGCGGGGCAAGTATCCCAGCGAAACCATCCGGCACAACATCGGCAAGAATGGCGAGTTCAGTTTGCAGGGCAAGGGCGCACCTGGAACGTACATCGGCGAAGGCGCACGCGACTGGCGCGACATCATGGATTGGGCGCAGATCGGCAAGGAAGCGGTGCTCTTCTGGAGCGGCGGACCGTGCGAAGTCTGCATTGGAAACTACTGGTATCAGGTTGTTCCGGAAGGGGGCGACTGGCGGCTGCTGCATTCGGAACCGACCTTCGCGCTGGGCTTCGCGGGGCGCCTGCCGAGTCTGATCAAGGCGGTCGAAGCCATGCAGGCGGGCCAGGAAGCCGTCGTCCCCTGCATGGTCCCGAGCGACCCCAAAGTGCTGCTCGAACGCACCGCCCGCATACAACGCATGAAGGTGTCGCTCAAGATCCTCGACTACAATCCGCAGCGTGACTTCGCCGGCTGGGGCGACAGCGGACAACTGCGCCCGGTTTCCACCATGCCGGGGTTCACGCATTACGGCGCGCTGGGCATGCTGGGCCCCGGCGCAACCGGAATGGCCCCGGCGGACTTTACCGGCGACGGCAAGCCGGACCTGTGCTTGTTCAGCGAACAGCGCGTGGTCCTGCTGGAAAACCAGGACGGCAACTTTAACGAGTGTGGCGCCCCCATCGACGGAGGCGCCCGCAGCGCAGCCTGGGGCGATTGCAATGGCGATGGCCGTCCAGACCTGCTGCTGGCCACGCCCTACGGCGTCCGTTTGCTGGGCAATCAGGGGGGCGGCAAGTTCTTCGACTGCTCATCCGCCCTGCCCACCTCAGCCTACCAGCATGTCACCGCCGCAGTCTGGATCGGCGGAGGGACCAACAACGCGCGCCCCAACATCCTGCTGGCCGACGGCTTTCGCGGATTACGGATGCTCCGCAACACAACACCACCACAGGCATCCTCCGCGCCTGCGGGTGCCAAAACAAACAGCACACCACTCACCTTCGAGGACGTTTCGGACGCCGTTGGCCTGGGCATGGCCGGCGTGGCCGGCAAACTCAAGGGCGACCAGTTGCTGGTAGCCGACGTCAACGGCGATGGCCTCGAGGACGTGCTCTTCAGCGCGGGTTCGGGCGTGCTGCTGCTCCAGACCAAGCAGGGATTCGTGGAAGCGCCAAACCACGGCATATCCTACCGTGCCGGCGGCGTGATCCCGGCTTTCGGCGACTATACCGGCGACGGTCGACCGGATCTCTTTGTGCCGCAGGCGGGCGGGCCTGGCCGGCTCTTTCTCAATGACGGCACAGGACACTTCCGGGATGTATCCGAGCGCGCCGGCGACCTGGCAAAGCCACTGGGCTTCGCCACCTGCGCCATCTGGAGTGACTTCTGTCAGCGCGGTCTGCCTGACCTGCTAGTGGGGTGCGTACGCGGCCCCAACCGCTACTTCCGGAACAACGGGAACGGAACCTTCACGGATGCCGGCGATGAGATTGGCCTGTACAACGGCATTTACAACACCAGCAGTCTGGCCGTGCTGGACGTCAACCAGGACGGCGTGACAGACCTGATCATGGGCAACACGGGCAGTGAATCATCCCTGCTGCTCGGCAGCCGAAGGCGTTTTGATGCGCCTCCGGCAGGTAAAATAGGCGACGTGCGGAAAGGAACGGTGGCGTATGCCGCAACAGCCGCGCGATAAGACAACCGGACGTGGCCTACTGACGACCGTGCTGGCCGCATGCGTCTGCGCAACCACCCTGGCGCACGCCGACTGGCCGACCTGCCGTGGCTCGGCGCAACGGACTGGAAACCTGGATGACCAGGCCGGGCCGAGAACTCCGGCGGTGCGCTGGGCATACAAGGCCCAGGAAGACTACATTGCCTCGCCGCTGCTCGAGGGCAGCGCCATCTATTTTCCGGCGCTGGGCCCCTTCAACACCGGCATGTTCCATTGCCTGACCGCACAGAACAACCAGCCGCGCCTGCACTGGTCAAAGCAGGCGCCCGTCATCAAGCGCCCGCTCGTCTGCTCGCCCGTTTCGTCAGAAGGACTCCTATATTTCGGCGACGGCATGCACCAGACGGACGACGCCATTCTTTACTGCGTCATGGCCGACACAGGGCGTCCGGTCTGGCAGTATCCGGTGCCAGGCAAGCTCGTGCATCTCGAGGCGTCGCCAACCGTGGACCGCGGCCGGGTCTACACCGGCGGCGGCGACGCCGGCGTGATCTGCCTCAATGCCAAGCGCGTCCTGCTGGACGGCAAGGAGATGGACCTGGCCAGTTCGCAGGATCTGATCGAGCAGCGCTGGAAACAGCTGACCACGGAAAATGTCAAGGCCGGCGCCCAAGCCCTGACGTACAGCGCCGAGCCGAACGAAGACGCGCTGCCCAAACCCGCACCCAAGCTGGTGTGGCAGAAAGGCAAGGGCGTCTGGCATGTCGACACGCCGGTGACCGTGGCAGGTGACTCCGTGCTGGTGGGCTCCGCCTACCTGGACGAAGAGAAGATCGGCAAGCGCTCCCTCCTCTGCCTGCGCGCCTCCGACGGTGAACCCGCCTGGGAATTGCCGCTCGAAATCAACCCGTGGGCCGGCGCCACGGTCTCCGGGCACATCGTCCTGGTGGGGTGCAGCAGCATCCGGTTCGACACCGAGACGATCAACACGGCCACGGGCGAAGTCGTCGCCGTGTATATAGACACCGGACGCGTGGCGTGGCGCAAGAAGGTGCCGGGCGGCGTGCTCTCCGCTATTGCCGTCAAAGACGGCCTGGCCATCTTCACCGCGACCGACGGAAAACTGCGCGCCTGGCAGATCGACACCGGAAAGGAAGCCTGGCAGTTCGATGCCAGGCATCCGTTCTTCGCAGGCCCGGCTGTGGCCGGCGGGGTGGTCTATGCCGCCGACCTGACAGGCCTCCTGCACGCCGTGCAACTCGCCAACGGCCGGCCGCTGTGGACCTTCGACGTGGTGAACACGACCGGCACACAGCTTCCCGGCATGGTCTATGGATCGCCCGTGGTGCACCGCGGCCAGATCTACCTGACGACCTGCAACGTGCAGGGCCCGAATGCCGGCAAGCCCGGCATGGTAGTCTGCGTGGGCGATAAGCAGGAACTCGAAGCCGGGGCAGCCGGCGCCACGCTGCAGATCGACAAGCCGAAGCGCACCGTGCGCATCCCCTGCCGCATCGCGCCGCGCAAGCTGCCCACGCTGGCAGACGTCTATCCGCTGGAAGTCATCGCCTGCTTCCCGGCGCCAATCGGACAGAAGTCTCACGAAACCGCAGTCTCTACCGAAGTTAAGCCAAGCGACCTCCACCAGGCGCTTTTGCAGCTCGGCCTGCAGCCGGGCGCCCCGGTCCATGGCGACACGACCGAACAGCCCACCGGTTCAGAAGTTTCGCTCGCCCTGGAGATCACGGATGTCACAGGTCAGTTGCGCGTGATTCCAATTGAGGAGACGCTGATTGACGAGCGCACCGGACGCTCCATGCCGCCGCTGAAGTGGTTTTTCACAGGCTCCGTCTTGCGCGAGCCGGCCGCGGCAGGCCTGCCGCGCGCCTATGCCGCCGACCTCAGCGGCACGCTCATTACGCTGTTTCCGGTGACGAGCGAAACGGTTCTGCAGTCCAGCCTTTCGATGAAGCCGCGGGCCACGTTACGCCTGGACACGGACAAAGCCCTGCTGCCACCAGAGGGCACGGCAGCCCGTTTGATCATCTCCGCGGAGCCCGCGTGGGTGCCGGTCTCGCTGCGTTCACAGCTCGACGCGTCCAGCCCGTTTGCGGTGCCGCCAGTCCGATACCGAACGCCACAGCCAACCACGCTGTCGGCACTGTTCCCGGTGGCGCTGCAAGGACGGCTCCAGGAGCCGGTGCTGCGCGAAGGAACGCGCCTGACCGCCGACGAGTTGGCAAAGATCCGGCAAGCCATGGCCCCGGAGCCGGCGCAGCTCTTCATGTCTTCGGCCACGCCCATGCCGCCGAAACGGCGCCTGCCTGCAGGTGCCCTGGCAAGGGCCGCCATACCCGAGTCAAGCCAGATCCCGAGTCTGCCACCCGTTCCACGCACGGATCCCGAACGGCAGGGGTTGTCCATTGCCGCCACTCTCCGTGCAGCCGATCCGGCTGTGCCTGGAACACTCCCGTCCTTGCGACAGGTTCCCGTAACCTTCATGCGGCTGACCATTCCGGAGCCGGTCTCGTCAGCCGACGCCATCCGGCTGAACCCGCCGCTGCCGGACGATGCCGCGCCGGTCCGGCTTCCCGTGCTACCCGGGAAGATCGAACTGCCGGTGAAAAAGAAGTGAAGCCGCGGCTTTGGCGCGATACCGGAAGGCAATTGCG
>SESE01000299.1_pt1 | contig 21374 bp, 18 predicted proteins | sample 3171371 | NCBI WGS metagenome assembly SESE01 (sample SAMN06051881, study PRJNA518727) | freshwater metagenome | biome: subpolar coniferous forest; feature: holomictic lake; material: water; isolation source: holomictic Lake 442, 13 m depth | place: Canada: near Kenora, Ontario | collected... | reverse complement strand
AGCTCACAGTCCAGTACAAGACTGGGGCAATCGCCCCACCTACCGGGTAAACTATTCTGCCCATAAAGTCCGCACTGGCAAGGCAAACAGACGCGGCCCAAAACGCACACTGGCTTCGCCGTCATACAGCAGCACGCCGCAGGCAAAGCGTTCGCCGGCAATCTCCTGGAGTTTGCGCAGGCCACGAAAATCCTCGCTGCGCACCGTGCCAGACGCCTTGACCTCGATGCCGGCCAGCAGCGGTCCGCGCTCGATCACGATATCAACCTCGTGGTCATCCCGATTTCGAAAATGATAGAAAGCCAAGGTCTCTGGACTGCCACTGCCCTGGCGGCGCAGCTCCTGAAACACAAAGGTCTCCAGAAGTTGTCCGAGCAAAGCTCGATCCGCATGCAAGCCCGCCGCATCGACTCTCAGCAACGCCGCTGCAAGCCCGGTGTCATTCAGATGAAGTTTTGGCGTCTTGACCAGTCGGTTGATATGCCGGGTATGCCAGGGTGGCAATAGATCGACCAGAAACACGCGCTCAAGCAAGGTGAGATAGTCGCGCACGGTCGGACGGCTCAGCCCGAATGGACTTGCCAGTTCGCTCACGTTAAACAAGTGCGCTGTTTGGCGCGCAACCAAATCCAGCAAGCGTGGCATGACGTCGAGCGATGCGATGCGTGCCAAGTCACGCACATCGCGTTGAATCAGGGTCTGGGCATAGGCCTGATACCAGCTGCGCCGGCGTGCGCTCTGGCGAGTCAGCGCTGCTGGGAATCCGCCTGCGACCACGAGCTCGGCCAAACTCAAACCCATGCGCTCGAATGATTCGAGCTTGAAGTCTGCCTTGAAAAGCTGCGCCAAGAAACCGGCAGGCCGTTTGCGCAGTTCAACCTGCGCCAAAGGGTGCAAACGAAGAACTTCAATGCGTCCTGCCAGCGAATCAGCCAGTTTGGGGAGCAGCAAAACGTTGGCCGAGCCGGTCAACAAGAAGCGACCCGGTTGTCGGTCCCGATCCACGACCAGCTTGAGTGAAGTGAATAGCTCGGGTACCCGCTGCACTTCGTCCAACACCATCCTGGGTGGCAAGTCGCTTACAAAACCCATAGGGTCGGCCCGCGCCGCGCGCACCAGATTGTCATCGTCAAAACTGATATACCCATAACCATGCGGCTCGGCGACCGTGCGAGCCAAAGTGGTTTTGCCACATTGTCGTGGGCCCTGTATCAGCACGACCGGCGTGTCCGTCAAGCTGGTGCGCAGGTTCTCCTCGACCATGCGAAGCAAGGGCTGATTACTGGGTAATAGGGGCAATACAGGCACCGGCTGATTGTAAGGTTAATAGCCGGCTAATTGAAACCATTCTGTCCGCTGATAGAAATGTATCTGCGAATTCAAGATCGTGTTCACCCCCGCATCAGCGCCTCAATTTCCTGCACCGCCACCGGCACGCCCCGGCTGATCAATTCACAGCCACTGGCGGTCACGATGGCGTCGTCTTCGATGCGGATACCGATGTTGTGGAACTGTTCCGGCACGCCTTCAGCGGCGCGCACGTAGATACCGGGTTCTATCGTCAACACCATGCCGCTTTGCAGAATGCGCGCCGGCCGGTCCTTGATAACTTCGCCACTGAGCGGATCCTTGCGCTCACTCACCGTACCCACTTCTGAAGGTTCAATGTAGTTGCCACAATCATGCACATCCATGCCCAGCCAGTGACCGGTGCGGTGCATATAGAACTGAAAGTAGGCGCGCTTTTCGATCACATCCTGCAGGCTGCCGACCTTGTCCCGGTCCAGCAGGCCCAGGTCCAGCATGCCCTGCGCCAGCACCTTGACGGTGGCCTCGTGCGGACCGGTGAAGCGCGCGCCGGCACGGGTGGCGGCGATGGCTGCCTCCTGCGAGGCCAGCACCAGTTCATACAGTGCACGCTGCGGCGCGCTGAACTTGCCATTGGCCGGAAAGGTTCGCGTGATGTCGCTGGCATAACCGTCAAGCTCGCAGCCTGCGTCAATCAGCACCAGTTCGCCATCGCGCACCGCGCCAGCATCGGCCCGGTAGTGCAGCACGCAGGCATTGGCTCCGGCCGCTACGATCGAACCATAGGCCGGGTACTGCGAACCATGGCGGCGGAACTCGTGCAACAACTCCGCATCCAGATGGTATTCACGCACCGGCTCGCCGGCGCGCAACATGCGAGCACTCAGTTGCATGGCGCGGACGTGGGCGCCAGCGCTGATTTGCGCTGCGCGGCGCATGATGTCCTGCTCATGACTGTCCTTGAACAGGCGCATTTCGTCGAGCAAGACGCACAGATCGCGTTGCTGCTGCGGACACAGGGCACCGTAGCGCACCCGCGCGCGTAAACTGCCAAGCCAGCCATCGATGCGGGTTTCCAGCGCCTTGTGAGTGGCAAACGGATACCAGACGGCATCACGGCCATCGAGCAGGGCCGGCAGTTGTTGATCCATTTCGGTCACGGAAAACGCCGCATCGACGCCAAGTTGCGCCGGTGCTGCATCGGGCCCAAGCCGGAAACCATCCCAGATTTCGCGTTCCATGTCTTTCGGCTGGCAAAACAGCGTGCTCTTGCCGTCGCCTGTGATAAGCAACCAGGCTTTCGGCTCGGTAAAGCCGGTCAGGTAGTAAAAGTAGCTGTCATGCCGATACAAAAAATCGGAATCCCGGTTGCGCTGCTGCTCGGGTGCACTCGGGATGATGGCGATGCCTTTGGGTCCCAGCAGGGCAGCGAGTCGGGCGCGGCGTTGCGCGTAGGGTGCAGAGGAAGACGCGTTCATGGTTTGTCCATTTCTCTTGTTTGATTCAGCTCTTGCAGTCGCTCGGGTGTCCCGATGTCGGTCCAGGCGCCACGGTACAGTTCGGCACTGACCTGCGCATTGTCCATGGCGGCGCGCAGCAGTGGCGCCAGAGGGGCTTTGACTCCCTTCGGGTTAGCTGCGGCGATGTCACACCAGGGCGGAGCAAACAACTTGCGACTGTACAGGCCAATGGTCGAATAAGTGTATTGGACCGCGGCCTGGCTCAAGGCCAGACCGTCGCTGCTGATGCCAAAGTCGCCAGCCGGATGATGCTCTGGATTGGGCACCAGCCAGATGTGCGCCAATTTGCCACTGTCAGCAAAACGCTCGATAGCCGCTTGCTCAAAACAGAAGTCCGGGGCGAAGACGTCGCTGGCAAGCAGCCAGAAAATTTCTGCGTCATGCCCGCTGGCACTCAGCGGGCACAAGCGTGGCAACGCACGCACGATGCCACCGGCTGTTTCCAGCGCGGCGCCGAAATCGGCACCCTCACATGAATAAGCAATCTGCAATGGCGACTGCTCCGGCAAAGCTGAAAAGACAGGTCCAAATGCCGCTTCGATCTGCTCGCCAAGCCAGGCCGTATTGATCACCAACCGGGTAAATCCACCACGCGCCAGCGCCTCCATGGACCATTGCATCAGAGGCTTGCCGCGCAGCGCCAGCATCGGTTTGGGCACGACGTCGGTCAGGGGCCGCATGCGCTCCCCGCGCCCGGCACAGAGCAGCATGGCGGAAATTGGCGGCATGGCAATCCGATCGATCAGTAAACCGTCACTGCGAAGAGCCTGTTTCGAGCGACCGAAACTGCATACGGACCCTGAACCTGGGACTCGTCATTGCGAGCCCGAAGGGCGCGGCAATCGAGGAAGTCAGGCTGCATGGATCGCCACGCTGCGCTCGCGATGACGAGAGGAGGCTCGTGATGGCGAGGGGGGCCTCGTGATGGCGAGGGGGGCCTCGTGATGGCGAGGGGGGGCTCGCGATGGCGAGGGGGGCTCGCAATGACGAAAGTGGTGCACGATGACAGTTCCGGCCTTTACCGCATGCCAATCTTGACCGGGCCAAAGACCGCTTGCGCCTCGCGCGGCAGACAGCGCCAGTACACCGGATTGGCACTCAGCTCCGCCCCCAAAGCAGCGGCCGCCTGCCAGGCCCAACGCGGTTGATAAAGAAATGGCCTGCCCAAGGCAATCAAGTCGGCGTCGCCGGCCTGCAATATGGCCTCGGCCTGCTGAGCCTCGGTGATCAGACCGACCGCAGTGGTCAGCATACCGCTGGCCTGGCGAATCTGGCGCGCAAACGGCACCTGATAGCCAGCACCCACGATGATCTTTTGCGCGGGTGACACGCCACCTGAGGAGACATGGATGAAGTCACAGCCGGCCGCCTTCAGGCGCTTGGAGAACTCGGCGCTCTGCGTCACGTCCCAGCCGCCCTCGACCCAGTCCGAGGCCGACACACGCAGGCCCAGCACACCGTCAAATGCCTGGCGCATGGCGGCAAAAACCTCCAGCGGATAACGGATCCGGTTCTCAAAACTGCCGCCATAGCGGTCGCTGCGCTGATTGGCCAGCGGCGACAGGAACTCGTGCAGCAAATAACCGTGCGCGCTGTGAATTTCGACGGCTTCGATGCCCATGCGCTCAGCGCGCTGCGCCGCTGCTGCAAAAGCATCCCTGATCTGACCCATTTTTTCTACCGTCAAAGCAGTCGGCGCAGGTTCACTAGGTAAATAGCTCAGGGCCGAAGGTGCAAAGGTTTCCCAACCTCCCTGGTCGGGCTTGAGCAACTGCCCACCCTGCCAGGGCAGGGCACTCGAAGCCTTTCGGCCGGCATGAGCCAGTTGAATACAAACAGCCATGGGTGGTGCCAGTTGACGCGCACGCTGCAGGGTATCGTTCAGCGCGGTCTCGGTGCGCTCATCCCACAGGCCTGTGCAATGGGGTGTGATCCGCCCCTCGGGCAACACAGCGGTCGCCTCGATGGTGAACATGGCGGCACCGCTGTTGAGCAGGTTGCCCCAATGCATCAAATGCCAGTCACCCACTACGCCTTCCTGCGCCGAATACTGGCACATGGGCGCAACGACGATGCGATTGGACAGCGTCAGCCCCCCTCGTGGCGAAGGCAGGTGCAAGGGTGAAAATAGTTTGCTCATATGGATTTCCCCGGAGTTGTCATTGCGGGCCGTTGTTTTGTCATTGCGGCCCACTGTTTTGTCATTGCGGGCCACGACCCGCAATCCAGTCGCGACGTAGCACTGGATGCCGGATCGAGTCCGGCATGACAAAGGCGGTGTCCGGGATGACAAATGCTGGGTCCGGCATGGCAAGTTGAATTGATGGCCTCGGTGCGTCGAATGATTGCTAGCATAGCTCAACACGACCACGCCCTTGAGCCCGGTAAAATACCGCGTTTACCCTTACCCAAGTACAAATCCGGAGTTGGCACAGATGGCTGATACAGAACAACGAAGCGGCGCCACCCCTGCCGACCTGGCCAACGCGATTCGCGCACTGACCATGGACGCGGTGCAGGCCGCCAACTCGGGCCATCCGGGCGCACCGATGGGCATGGCCGACATGGCCGTAGCCCTTTGGCAGCGACAACTCAAGCACAATCCGGCCAACCCCCACTGGTTTGACCGCGACCGCTTCGTACTCTCCAACGGCCACGGCTCGATGCTGCTGTACGCTGTGCTGCATCTGACGGGTTACAAGTTGCCGATCGGTGAACTGAAGAAGTTCCGCCAGTTGCACAGCAAGACGCCGGGCCATCCCGAGGTCGGTGTGACACCGGGCGTGGAGACCACCACCGGGCCACTCGGCCAGGGCATCACCAATGCTGTTGGCATGGCACTGGCAGAAAAACTGCTGGCCAAGGAATTCAACCGCGACGGCCATGATGTGGTCAATCACCACACCTTCGCCTTCATGGGTGACGGCTGTCTGATGGAAGGCATCAGCCACGAAGCCGCGGCACTGGCTGGCGCCTGGAAACTAGGCAAGTTGATTGCCCTGTACGACGACAACGGAATTTCGATTGACGGCCCGGTGGCGCCCTGGTTCATTGACAACACTGCGCTACGTTTTGTGTCTTACGGCTGGAACGTGCTGGGACCGATTGACGGCCATGACGCCGATCTGGTGGCTCGCACCATCGCCGAGGCCAAGCAGTCGCTTGAGATGCCGACCCTGATCATCTGCAAAACCAGCATCGGTAAGGGCAGCCCGAACCGCGCCAATACAGCGAAAGCGCACGGCGAACCGCTGGGTGCCGAAGAAATCGCACTGACCCGCGCCGCGCTGGGCTGGCCGTACCCGGCTTTTGTCGTCCCGAAAGAGGTCTACGCAGCATGGGACGCCAAGGTTGCGGGTGCGGCAGCAGAAAAGTCCTGGAACGAGAAATTCGCCGCCTACAAAACCGCACACCCTGAACTCGCCAAAGAACTGACACGGCGCATGAAGGGTGAGTTGCCGAAAAACTTCAACCAGGTGGCAGTTGACACGGCCGTGGCCGCCCACACCAAGGCGGAAACCGTAGCCTCTCGCAAAGCTTCACAACTGACACTGGAGGCGTTCACCGCAGCCCTGCCTGAACTGCTGGGCGGCTCGGCTGATCTGACAGGCTCGAACCTGACCAACACCAAGTGCACACCGAATCTGCGCTTTGACTTTACCGGCCAAGCAAACAGTGGTCGCCACATCAACTACGGCGTACGCGAGTTCGGCATGGCAGCCATCATGAACGGCATCGCCCTGCACGGGGGCTTCATCCCCTACGGTGGCACCTTCCTGACCTTCAGCGACTACAGCCGCAATGCGATTCGCATGGCCGCCCTGATGAAGCTGCGCGTAGTGCATGTGTTCACGCACGACTCGATCGGCCTGGGCGAAGACGGTCCGACGCACCAGTCGATCGAACACGCCGCCTCGCTGCGCCTGATCCCGAACCTCGATGTCTGGCGCCCGGGTGATACTGCCGAGACCTCCGTTGCCTGGAGCGTGGCGCTGCAGAACAAGGGCCGGCCCACGGCCCTTCTGCTATCCCGGCAAAACATTTATTACGCCCCCAAGTCCAGCCTGGGCGACATCAGCAAAGGCGCCTATGTACTGGCCGAACCGAGCGAGGTCGGCCTGCGCAAGAAAACCCAGGCCGTCATCATCGCTACCGGATCCGAAGTTCAGCTGGCTCTGAAGGCGCAGGAACTTCTGGCCAGCCGAAAGATTGCCGTGCGCGTGGTCTCGATGCCAAGCAACACGACTTTTGACCGGCAAAGCGTCGCCTACAAGAGTTCCGTGCTGCCTGCCGGCGTACCTCGCATCGCAGTCGAGATGGGAGTCACTGAGGGCTGGTGGAAGTACGGCTGCGCTGCAGTCGTTGGCATCGACAGTTTTGGCGAATCAGCGCCGGCGCCGGTCCTGTTCAAGCACTTTGGCTTTACGCCGGAGAATGTGGCTGACACGGTGGAAAAGGTTTTGCGGAAGTCATGACTTCCGATCCGTCATCGCGAGCGCAGCGCGGCGATCCATGTATTCGATGGATTGCCACGGCACTTCGCGCCTCGCAATGACGACTTTGGTGTTTCAGTATCAACTCACGGAGAAATAGCAAATGACAATCAAGATTGGTATCAACGGCTTTGGCCGCATCGGGCGCATCGTGTTTCGCGCTGCCACACAGAGCTTCAAGGACATTGAAATTGTCGGCATCAACGACCTGCTCGATCCGGAATACCTGGCTTACATGCTGCAATTTGATTCGGTGCATGGCCGCTTCAAGGGTGACATTGCCGTCGAAGGCAGCAACCTGATCGTCAACGGCAAGAAGATTCGCCTGACGGCCATCAAAGACCCGGCAGAGCTGAAGTGGAGCGAAATCGGCGCTGACATCGTGATCGACGCTACGGGGCTGTTCCTGACCAAGGAAGCGGCGCAAAAACACATCACTGCCGGTGCCAAAAAGGTCATTATGTCGGCCCCCAGCAAGGACGACACACCGATGTTCGTGTTTGGCGTCAACGACAACACCTATGCCGGCCAGACCATCATCTCGAACGCGTCCTGCACCACCAACTGCCTGGCGCCGGTAGCCAAGGTGCTGAACGACACCTGGGGTATCAAGCGCGGCCTGATGACCACCGTGCACGCCGCCACCGCCACGCAGAAAACGGTGGACAGCCCGTCCAACAAAGACTGGCGTGGTGGCCGCGGCATTCTGGAAAACATCATCCCATCAAGCACTGGCGCGGCCAAGGCAGTGGGTGTGGTGATTCCTGAGTTGAACAAGAAGCTTACCGGCGTGTCTTTTCGCGTACCGACCAGCGATGTGTCCGTGGTGGACCTCACGGTTGAGCTCGAAAAGCCGGCCAGCTACGCCGAAGTCTGCGCCGCCATGAAGGCCGCCAGCGAGGGTGCCATGAAAGGCGTGCTCGGCTATACCAACGCCAAAGTGGTCTCGACCGACTTCCGTGGCGAGAGCTGCACCTCTGTCTTTGACGCCGATGCCGGCATGGCACTGGACAGCACCTTCATGAAAATCGTCGCCTGGTACGACAACGAGTGGGGCTACTCCAGCAAGTGTCTGGAAATGGTGCGCCTGATCAGCAAATAGCCAAGCGCGCCGATCACACAAGACGCGCCTTCGGGCGCGTTTTTTCTGGCGAAAACTTCTGCCGATCGGTGGCAAGCGAGCAGCGCATTTCGGCCTGCCCGGTTTGAAAAGTGAGCGCGCCCGCCAGTCCAAAAATCAACGAGAATGTAGTTTTTGCGGAGCCTGCAATGAAAAGAAGATTCAACTTCCGGCAAGCACTGGCGGGTTTGATCCTGACGACTCTGCCCTTGTTCTCGCAAGCCCAAACCGAGCCCATTGGATACGTCAAGACCGTCACCGGTGAGGCCTGGGTCAGCACCGCCGGACAGCGCGTCAGAGCGCAGCGCGGCACGCCCGTCCTGCTCGGCAGTCAGCTGCGAACTCAAGCGGGGGCCTCCTTGGGTGTTAGTTTCAAGGACAACACCCTTATGTCGTTTGGACCGGACACCGAGCTGACCGTTGACGAATACCTCTACGCCCCCGCAGACGACCAGCTCAAACTGAGCACGCGCTTGATTCGGGGTACGCTGAACTACATTTCAGGTGTGATCGAAAAACTCAAGCCCGATGCTGTTTCCGTCAGAACACCTACCGGCGTCATCGGCGTGCGCGGGACCCAGTTTGTGCTCAAGGTGGAGGATCAAAAATGAACTTCATCAACAAAGCCTTTCTTCTTGCCGCCACTTTGACGCTGCTTGCAATACTGGCCGGCTGCGCTGCCAAAGGCACCGGATCCTACGTGGTGCTGTTGCGCGATCCGGATGGCAATGCGGGCAAGGTCGTGGTGCAAAACCCGCAGGGCGAGCAGGTTCTGACCGAGGTCTTCAAAGGCGCTGCGCTGGACGGCAAACGGGAACCGTTCTTTGTCATGCAGGACCAACTCAAGCGTGACTTTGGCGCTGCCCTGGCGGCGGCGCCGCTGCCGCCGGAGCAGTTTCTGCTCTACTTCGAAACCGGAGGCACCGAACTGACGGCGCGGTCCAAAGCGGATCTGCAACTGGTTCTGCAACGCACACGAGCCCGCCCTTCACCCGACATCTCTGTCATTGGCCATACCGATACCGTAGGACCTGCAGAAGCCAACAAGGCGCTGGGGCTTCGGCGCGCCACCGCCATGGCCGAACAGCTCCGACAGCTCGGCCTGCAAAACGCCCTGATCGCAGTCGAGTCACATGGCGAAGGCAACCTGCTCGTCCAGACGCCCGACGAGACCGCCGAAGCGCGCAACCGCCGCGTAGAAATCACGATACGCTGAAGATCGCTATTTCTCGCTCATCACAATCAAGTCATCGCTGGCACCTTCATGTAATCGCCTCAGATGTAGCGCCACCAGTGGGTCCTGCGGGTGAATGGCAGCCAGCCCCTGGAAAGCCGCCAATGCGGCTGTCGCATCTCCGGACTCCAGTAATTGCATGGCTGCAGCGTAGTCAGCCACGCTGGCACACTGCGCGGTGTTAATGACGGCCAAGGGCTCGTAGGTGCGCAGCGGCTGGCTCCTGCCTTTGAGCACCAGCCGCCCGACCACGCGCACCCGTGCTCCCGGGCAACCATCCACAATCGCCTGCGACACACAGACCTGGGTTCCCAGATGCTTGTTGACGCTCTCCAGACGCGCGGCTGTGTTGATCGGATCGCCCAAAGCTCGGTAATCAAACAGGGCCTTGCCGCCAAAGTTTCCAACCACCACCTCACCACTGTGCACGCCAATGCGCGTGTAGCCCCAGGGCACACCCTGCGCCTGCAGACGGACCGCGTAAGCCGAGGCAAAAACATGCATTTCCAGCGCGCAATCCAGGGCTCGCTGGCAGTGATCGGGCTGCGTCACCGGTGCAGAAAACAGCACAGCGACAGCGTCGCCCATGATGCGCTCGAGCGTGCCTTCGTGCTTGAAAACAATCTCTAGCATGCCTTCCAGATACTCATTGAGTTGGGCGACAACCTGGGCCGGGTCGGTCTTTTCCATCAACGTGGTAAATCCGACCAGATCGGTAAAGACAAAACTGCAGACCCGGCGCTGACCACCGAGCCGCAACTGGTCGGGATGCGCCATCAGATGCGCGACCCGGTTCGGCGACACGTAGCGTGAAAAAGCCTGGCGCACCCAGCGCCGCTCGCGTTCGGTGACAACGTGATGCACGATGCTTGTCAGGATGAAGCTCAGCACAATGGCCAGTGTCGGATTGATGGCATCGAGCAGCAAATGCTCCACCACATACGCGTACCAGACACCCGTCCACAAAGACAGCAACAGCACTACTGTCAGCAATGCCGAACGCCGCGCCGTGGCACGCATGGCATACAAGCCAACGATCAATGACCCGGCCAGCAGCAGCAAGGCCTCTGCAGCGCTGGCCCCGCTTTGGCGCTCCAGATACTGACCCGTCAGCATCTGCTCCAGGGCCATGGCGTGGGTGCGCACACCGGGCATCAATTCACCCCAGGGGTCATAGCGCAGATCCAGCAAGCCAGGCACCGAGGTGCCGACCAGCACAATCTTTCCTTTGAACTCTTCGGCGCCGACCGTAGCATCGAGAACCTGCGCCGCGGAGATGAACTTGTTAGCCCGGTCCGCGCTGTACTGCAACCAGATCTCGGCCTTGTCGTCGGTAGGCACCACCCTTTGACCAATCCGAACACTTTGTATCCCCGCTTCCATGGGATTCGCAACATCCTTGGTGCTTACATAATGGTTGGCTGCGCCCTGGTAGACACGCAGGGCCTCGGCGCTCAAACTCGGCACCACCTTGTCACCCAGACGCATCAGCATCGGCACCCGGCGCACCACACTATCGGGATCCGGAATAAAGTTGATAGCACCCAAACCACTCGCGCTGGCAGACAGCACTGGCAAGGGCCAGACGGCCGTCTCGAACTTGTACAGGCGCTGCGCCGGATCTTGTTCGGAGTCGTCATGTCCCTTGCTGATCACGCGATACGGCAGCTTTGGCAGAGCGACTGGCACGACATTGCCGGTCGTTTCAGGGTCGCTGTCGGAGAAGAGCGTTCCCAGCACCACGCCAGCCCCCACCATGGTCTTCGCCAAGATCTCGTCGTGGTCCGGTAGACCCCTGAGCAAGACGCTGATCTGCGGGTCCTGCCAGAGCTCCGCCATGGCTTTGGGCGAGGTCCGATCAGGCTCGCTCAACAACACATCAAACGCAATCACCTTCGCGCCTGCCACATGCAGGCGCTGCACCATTTCGGCGATACGCGTGCGCGGCCAGGGCCACTGACCATAGGCCTTCAGACTGGCCTCGTCGATGTCCACCACCTTGACCGGTGCAGCAACACGGGGTCGCTGGTACCAGCGCTGAAACTGATCGAACTGGGCCAGTCGCAGCTGTCGGATCACATAGGGGTCGAATGCAAGACTACTTTGCTTGCCAAAGCCGGCCCAGGCCAGCGCCACGGCATAAAGCAGGCTGCAAATGACCAGCACAACCACAGCAGCTTGCGTTGAATTGCCAGAGCGCCTGCTGGCTCGGCGATTACGGGCCATGGAGAGTTCCTTCCTCGTTTTGCTACCTCGGCGTCACGGACGGTCGCCGCAACACCCCATCGAGGAGCTTCGCAATGCACTGCTGCGCGATCTGCTCCGGGCTGTACTCGCCACCGCTCTGGTACCAGCGGCCGATCCAGCTGAGCGCTCCGGCAATCACGAAAGCTGCCATCTTGGGGTCGCAGGGCTCGAGCGTGCCTTCGGCCACGCCCTGCGCCACCAGGCGGCGGAATTCCAGGTCAATACCGGACTTCAGGCGGCGCAGTTCCTTGCGGCTCTCCGCAGCAAACTCGTCGTCGCTGACGCGGATCACGCACATGCCGAAATCCTGGGTCACGATCCGTATGTAGGTCTGCATGCAGGCAATCAACTGGTCCACCGCTGTGCCACCGGCGCTGCGCGTTTCCTCGATGCCATCCTGCATCATCTGCAGGCCCTTGCGCACACATTCGATCAGGATCTGATCCTTGCTCTTGACGTAGTAGTAAAGCGTGGGCTTGCTGACGTTCAGACGCGCCGCAATGTCGTCCAGTGAGGTGGCATGAAAACCGCGCTCGTTGAAGAGTTGGGCGGCCGCTGACAGCACCGCGTTGCGCTTGGCCTCGCGCTGCTGCTGGCGCGCCGAAACATGGACCCAGGGTGACGCCGTGGTCGGCGCTGGTGCAATGCTAGAGGCGCTTGGTTTTTTGGGCATGACGACGTAACCTAGGGAAAATCCCGATGCTGAAGAGGGCGCTAAATTCGATAATCTACTTTAAAGTAAGAATTTTACGCACAAGTAAACCATTTTCACTCCGCACAAACCCGCATACACAATAACCGATGGAGACACCCCCCCTAGGCGGCACCGTCGCCGTCCCGCCATTGCTGCAGGTTGACGCGCTCACTCTGGCCTTTCGCGGCGTACGCGCCTTGAGTGATGTCAGTTTCAAAGTGGCCAGTGGCACCATCACCGCGGTCATCGGCCCCAACGGCGCCGGCAAGACCTCGCTCTTCAACACCATCTCGGGCTTTTACCGCCCGACCAGCGGACGCGTGCACTTCAAGGGTCAGGACATCACGGAGGTGCCGACGCCGCTGCGCGCCAAGCTCGGACTGGGCCGCAGTTTTCAGAATATTGCGCTGTTTCGCGGCATGACCGTGCTTGACAACATCAAGCTGGGTCGTCACGCCCACCTCAAGACCAACGTGCTCGATGCCCTGTTCTACATGGGGCGCGCCCGGCGCGAAGAGGCCGCACTGCGTGCCGACATCGAAGAGCGCATCATTGATTTTCTGGAAATTGATCACATCCGCCACGCGCCGGTTTCTGCTCTGCCTTACGGATTGCAAAAGCGCGTCGAGATGGCGCGCGCGCTGGCCATGCAGCCCGAAATTCTGATGCTCGACGAGCCGGTGGCCGGCATGAACCGGGAAGAGACCGAAGACATGGCGCGCTTCATTCTCGATGTGCGCTCGGAATGGGGAGTCACGGTGCTGATGGTCGAGCACGACATGGGCATGGTGATGGACTTGTCCGACCATGTCATCGTGCTCAACTTCGGCCAGCTCATCGCCCAGGGAGCGCCGGCCGTGGTACAGGGCGACCCGGAAGTGATCCGCGCCTACCTCGGCTCCGGCGATGTGGGTGACCTGCGGCAAAGGCTGCATGCGGGAATTGACAAGCGGGAAGCGGCCTGATGGATTGGGCCTACCTGTTCGAAATCAGTCTGACCGGCATCGCCAGTGGCGGCCTGTATGCGCTGGCGGCGCTGGCTTTCGTCATGGTCTACAAGGCAACCAAGGTGGTGAACATCGCCATCGGCGAAATGCTGATGATTGGCGCCTACCTGTTCTTCACCTGCGCCGTGACCTTCGCGCTGCCACTGTGGCTGGCGCTGCCGGCGTCGCTGCTGGCTGCCGGCGCCCTGGGCGCCCTGATTGAGCGCACCATGATCCGCCCGCTGTTGGGCGAGCCGCCGATCTCGGTCTTCATGGTGATGGTCGGCCTGTCCTCGGTGCTGGTAGGTCTGGTGGAACTGATCTGGACTGCCGATCAGCGCCGCCTGCCCGAACTGGTGCCCAACACGCCGATCATGGTTGGCGAAGCTTTCCTCGCGCCCAAGGTGTTTTACGGCGCCCTGACGGCTGCTGTCTTGATCGCCGTGGTGCTGCTGGTGTTCCGCTTCTGGCGTGGCGGTGTCGCCCTGCGCGCCACCGCCTCCGACCCGGCCGCTGCCTATTCCATGGGCATCAATGTGCCGCGCGTGTTCTCGCTGGCCTGGGTCGCGTCGGCCATGATTGCCGCCGTCTCGGGCATCATCGTTGGCTCCATCGGCGGCATCTCTTCGTCGATGGGTGTTTTCGGGCTGTCGGTGCTGGTGGTGGTGATCGTCGGCGGGCTTGACAGCGTGCTGGGCGCGCTGGTAGGCGGACTGATGATCGGCCTGATCGAGGCGCTGGCTGGCGCCTACCTGGGCGGTGAATACAAGCTGCTGGTGACCTTCATCGTGCTGGTGGTGGTGCTGATGATCCGGCCCTACGGCCTGTTCGGCACGCACGAAATTGAGCGACTCTGATGCGCATCGGCACCCTCAAGGAAAGTTACATCGCCGACGCGGCACTGTTTGACTCGCGCACGCAGAAAGTCTGGCTGGCGCTGGCCGCTGGCGTTCTGCTGCTGTTCCCCTTCATGGCCACGGACTACTGGCTGTATCTGGCCTGCCTGGTCAGCATCAACGTGGCCAGCGCCTGCGGACTCAACATCCTGACCGGTTACACCGGGCTGGTGAGTCTGGGTCAAGCCGCCTTCATGGGACTGGGCGCCTACACGGTCGCGATTCTTGAACTGCGTGTTGGCTCGCCCCTTGTTCTGAACCTGCTCGCTGGCGGTTTTGTCGCCATGCTCGGCGGTCTGGTGGTGGGCATCCCGTCGCTGCGCGTGAAAGGCCTGTACCTGGCCATTGCCACTATTGCCGCCTCCTTCATCGCGCATTTTCTTTTTGCCAACAGCGCTTTCACTGGCGGCACCGGGGGCCTGACGCTGCCGCCGGCCAAACTGTTTGGTTTGCTGCTGGACACCTCTTTTCGTCTTTACTGGATCATCGTTCCGGTGACGGTATTGATGCTGCTCGGCGCCGCGAACCTGTTTCGCACCCGCGTTGGTCGCGCTTTCATCGCCATCCGCGACCGCGACATCTCGGCGGAGGTGCTGGGCATTGCGCTGCTGCGCTACAAGCTGCTGTCGTTTGGCCTGTCTTCCTTCTACGCCGGTGTTGCCGGTGGCCTGTGGGCCTACTTCTTCCGGGTCGTCACACCAGAGAGTTTTCCGCTGTCGATGTCGATCTTTTTCCTGGCTGCCATCATCGTCGGCGGCATGGGCTCCATGCTGGGCGCGATTCTGGGCGCCGTCTTCATGACCATGGTGCCGGAACTGCTCAAGCTGGGCGTGGCCCTGCTGCCCCATGGTGCGGAGCTGACGGTCTTTCTCTCGCCCGTTCGTACCATGGTGTTCGGGCTGCTGATCATCGGGTTTCTGGTTTTCGAGCCGCACGGGCTCGCAGAAGTGTGGCGGCGCGTTCGCCGTTTTTTCCATCTATGGCCATTCCGCAACTGAGCAACAAGGAGATATGCATGAAGTCATCCCCCGTTTCCCAAGGTCGTCGCGCGCTGCTGCTGGCAGCTGGCGCTACGCTCGTCACACCGCTGGTGCAGGCGCAGGCCGCTGACGACATCGTCATCGGCGGCTCCATTCCCATGACGGGGGTCTTCGCCTTTGCCGGCGTCGGCATCAATGCCGGGATTGCCGACTATGTGAAGATCGTCAACGACGGCGGTGGCATCAAGGGTCGCAAGCTGCGCTATGTGCCTGAAGATACGGGTTACAAGGTTGACGTTTCAGTGGCTGCCTTCAAGAAGATCACCAGTCAGAACAAGGTCAATCTCTACTACGGCGACTCCACCGCATTCTCCAAGACCATCAACCCCGAGCTCGACCGCACGGGCAACATCCTGATGGCCGGTGCCTCCTTCGCTACCGAATTGAACGATCCGCTGAAGTACCCGAATCAATTTCTGGTCGGCCCCGACTACACTGAAATGTTCGGCATCCTGTTGCGCCACATCGCCAAGGAAAAGCCCGGTGCCAAGGTCGCTTTCGTGTATTCCGACTCCGAGTTCGGTCGCGACCCGATCGACAGCAGCGAGGCACTGGCGAAGAAACTGGGTCTCACGGTGCCAGTCAAGATCATGACGCCGGCCGGTAGCGTGGACGTGTCGGGTGAAGTGATCAAGCTTCGCCGCGCGGCGCCCGACTACACCATCTTCCACGGCTACATCCTGGCGCCGATTCCGGAGTTCATCACGCAGGGCAAGCAGCAGGGAATGACCACCAAGTGGATGGGCACCTTCTGGACCATGGACAGCTCCACCGTGATGAAAATGGGTGAGGCCGGTGACGGCTTTATGGGCGTGATGCCCTACCGCTACTACTACGACACGGCCGCCAAGTCGCCCATGCTCGAAAAAATCCGCCAGCTCCATCCCGACTACCAGAGCACGGCCTACATCCAGGGCTTTCTGACTGCCATGCTGTTCACCGAAGCAGCGAAGCGCACGCTCAACGCCAACAAGGAGCTCAACGGCAAGAACCTCAAGGCAGCGCTCGACAGCATCAAGGACTTCGACACCGGCGGCTTGATCGGCGTGCCCATCACCATCAAGGGCAACTCGATTCCGGTGGGTCGTGTCTACAAGGCCGACATGAAGGCGCAGAAGATGGTGGCAGCCTCCGACTGGATCGCGCTCTAGTTCTCTCCCGCACGGCACAACAGAATGACCGAGACCCGCAAAGACCACATCCTCGAAGTCAACAACATCGAGGTGGTTTACAACAAGGTGGTGCAGGCCCTGCGCGGCCTCTCTTTGGTCGTGCCGCGCGGTGAAATTGTGGCTTTGCTTGGCAGCAACGGGGCCGGAAAGTCAAGCACCCTCAAGGCGATCTCGGGCCTGTTGACGCTGGAGGACGGCGAACTCGAAAGCGGCAGCATTCTTTTCAAGGGGCAAAGTACCGCTCAGCTCGAACCCCAGCAACTGGTGCGCCAGGGCTTGAGCCATGTGATGGAAGGCCGGCGCGTTTTTGAAGACCTCACGGTGGAAGAAAACCTGGTGGCGGCCAGCTACGCACTGAGCGGGCGCAGCAAGGTCAAGCCCGACTTCGATCTGGTCTACAGCTACTTTCCGCGCCTGCACGAGCGCTGCAAGGGACTCGCCGGCTACCTGTCAGGCGGCGAGCAGCAGATGCTGGCGATTGGCCGGGCGCTGATTGCCCAGCCCGAACTGATCCTGCTCGACGAGCCCTCGCTGGGCCTCTCACCCAAGCTGGTGGAAGACATCTTCAGCATCATCGCCCGCATCAATGCCGAGCGTGCTGTCTCGATGCTGCTGGTGGAGCAGAACGCCACCCTCGCGCTGGCGGTTGCGCACAGCGGCTACATCATGGAGAACGGCAAGATCGTGATCGACGGCAAGGCCGAGCGTCTGGCCAGCGACCCCGACGTGCGCGAGTTTTATCTGGGGGTTGGCGGCGCCGGCGAGGCCCGCAGCTTTCGCGAGATCAAGCATTACAAGCGTCGCAAGCGCTGGCTGTCATGACCTTGCACGCACCCCACGCCCTGCCCGAACTGACGCTACCGCAGATGCTGCGCGAGCGCTCGCGCCTGACGCCAGAGCGCATCGCAGTCCGGCAAAAGGACTTTGGCATCTGGAAGCCGCTGCGCTGGGACGGCTACTACCAGCGCGCTTGCCATTTCGGACTGGGCTTGCGTGCACTCGGTCTGCCCGCTGGCGGCCACGTCGGCGTCATTTCGGAAAACCGCATCGAATGGGTGCTCACGCAGATGGGCGCCGGACTGGTCGGTGCCGTCACGGTGGGCGTCTACCCGACCAGTCCCAGCTCCGAGGTGGCCTATGTAGTGGGCCACGCTGACATCGAGATCATGGTCTGCGAAGACCAGGAGCAGACCGACAAACTGCTCGAAGCGCTCGACCAGTTGCCGCGCCTGCGCAAGATCGTGGTGATGGAGACCAAGGGTCTGCGCAGTTTTTCGCCGGAGCAGCGCAAGTTCATCGCCACCTTCGACGAGGTCGAAAGAGCCGGTGCTGCCAGCGGCCAGTCAGCGCTGATAGACGACGTGCTGGCACAACAGACGCTGGACGATGTGGGTCTGATGATCTACACCTCGGGTTCTACCGGCAAGCCCAAGGGTGCGGTCATTTCTTACCGCAATATTCGCGGCGTGGTGCCCGGCATCGTTGAGCGACTCGGACTCTCCATCCAGACCAGCCATCTGTCGTACCTGCCGCTGTGCCATGTGGCCGAGCAGATGCTGACCACCTTTGTTCCGGTCTACCTTGGCTCACAGGTCAACTTCGGCGAATCGATCCGCACGGTGCAGGAAGACTTGCGTGAAGTGGCGCCCACCATGTTCCTGGGCGTACCGCGCATCTGGGAGAAGATGCATGCGGCCATCAACATCAAGCTGCAGGAAACCGGCGCGCTGCGTCGTGCGCTGTTTCACCGCGCCTGGTCTGCCTGCCTGGGACTGGCGGAAAAGTCCCGCGCCAACTGGACCCCGACCGAGCGCCTTCTGTACTTCGCCTGTTACTGGAGCGTGTTTCGCGCACTTCAAAATTTCATCGGCCTGCGCAAGGTGCAGGTGGCTCTCACCGGCGCCGCGCCCATCCCGCCCGATGTGGTGCGCTTCTTTCGCGTCCTGGGCGTGCCCCTGGTTGAGGTCTACGGCCTGACCGAGTCCACCGGCATGGTGACCGGCCACCGGCGCGACAACGTACTGGTGGGCACGGTCGGCGTTCCGATTCTGGGCGTAGAGCACCGCATCGGTGGCGACGGCGAGTTGCTGTTGCGCGGTGACATGATCTTTGTCGGTTACTACAAGAATCCCGAGGCAACTGCCGGCAGCATCCGCGATGGCTGGCTGCACACCGGCGACGTGGTGCGTGAGGAAAAGGGCCAGCTGCGCATCGTGGATCGCCTGAAGGACATCATGATCACGGCTGGCGGCAAGAACCTGACGCCTTCCGAGATTGAGAACACGATGAAGGGCAGCCCCAACATCAAGGAATGCATCATCGTCGCCGAGGCACGCAAGTTTGTCGGTGCCTTGATCCAGATCGACTACGAAGTCGTGGGCAAATGGGCCGAAGCACGGCGCATCCCGTTCACGCATTTTCGATCGTTGGTCGAGCACCCGCAGGTGCGCGAGCTGATCGCGGCCGACATCGCCCGGGGCAACGAGCGGCTGGCGCAAGTGTCGCAGATTCGCAAGTTCCACCTGCTGACCAAGGAACTCGACCACGACGACGGCGAAGTAACCGCCACCATGAAGGTCAGACGCTCCAGTATCTACAAGAGCTACGCCGAGGAAATCGAAGCGCTGTACCGCTAGGACCCTAAATGAGCGACACCACCACCGTGCAGAGCCCCGAAGCACCGCTGCTGATCGAGCGCGACGGTTCAGTGGTCGTGCTGCGCTTCAATCGCCCGAAAGCGCTCAACGCGGTCGATGTGCCGATGGCGCAGGCCTTCCTGCAGGCCGCGCGCGAAGTCGCTAGCGACAAGTCGGTGCGCGCCGTCGTGTTGTGCGGTGCCGGCAAGGGTTTCATGGCCGGCGGCGACCTGACCGCCTTGAGCGCCAATCCGGGTCAGGCAGCGGTCGAACTGATAGGCCCGCTGCATGAAGCGCTCACGGTCTTGGCAGGGATCGATGCGCCGCTCGTTGCCCAGGTGCACGGCGTGGCCGCCGGCGCCGGTCTGAGTCTGATGCTGCAGGCAGATTTCGCCATCGCTGCCGAGGGAACGCGCTTCAATATGGCTTACGTCAACATCGGCGCCAGTTGCGATGTTGGCGCATCCTGGGCACTGCCACGTCTGATCGGACTGCGCCGCTCACTTGAGCTGGCGATGCTGGGTGAAACCCTGGACAGTACGCAAGCGCTGCAACTCGGACTGCTGAACCGCGTCGTGCCGGCAGCAGAACTTGAAGCCCAAGCCATGGCCTTCGCACAGCGACTGGCCAAGGGACCCACCGTGGCACTGGGTCGGCTGCGTCGGCTGATGCGTTCCTCTTTTGACCGCGACCTGCCGGCACAGCTTGAAGCCGAGGCCAGCGCCTTTTTGCAATGCGCACAGACCGAGGATTTCAGGATCGGCGTCGACGCCTTTTTTGCCAAACAACCGGCGCAGTTTGTCGGGCGCTGACGCAGGAACCTTCAAGCCGGAGAAAGCGCGAGAAAACCGCGCAGCCGCGCCAGTTCATCTTCCAGTGCCTGAGCAAAGGCCGCCTCGCGCGGCGCGGCGCCCGACACATAACCCAAATCGACCTGAAGCTCACCACCACACAGCGCCACATTGCCCCAGCCAATGACCTGATCCCGCCACAAGAGCGGCAGAGCGTAATAGCCTCGCACCCGTTTGGCAGCCGGCGTGTAGGCCTCAAAACGGTAGGCCCAGCCCCACAACATTTCAAAGCGTCGGCGGTCCCAAACCACCGGATCAAACGGCGCCAGCAGTCGCACCACATCGCCCACCGCATGGCGGCGTGAGGCCGGCGACTCGTCCGCTGGCCAGTACCAGGTCACACCACCGACCCTGCTTGAAGCGAGCCGCAGCTTGGCGCGCTGGAAGGCGCTCTGGCGCTGGTCAGCCCATTGCGGCGCGGCGCCACGCAGATGGCTGATCAGTTCCCCGATTGAGCGTTCAGGCAGGGGCGCGTATTTGCGCACGATCACATCCACCAGTGCGTCCATGGCCTGGGTCGGCTCGGCCAGCGCTGCCTGCGGTTCACGCGGCTGGCTGACTGCGTAGGTGCGCACGCCACTGACGCGCCCTGCGATGCGCAGCATGCCACGGTAATGCATGTCATCGAGCAGTTGCGTGCTGGCATTGGACGAGCCGCCAAACCAGTTGAGGGCCGAGCCATGCGCAAAGTGCGCGTCCACCTCGCGCGGGTGCACCACCCCGTGCTGGCGCACAAAGTCAAGCACGGCATGGGCTTTTTTCAAACGCGCTGCCGGCCACGGCGTGCGCGCTGTGCGGGGGTGCATCAGCGCCTGCGTGGCGCGTGGCAAAAAACCGTAGTTGACGAAAAAATCTTCTTCAATGTCGAGCGTCGGGTAACGCCGCTCCAGATCGCCTGCGCAATAGCCCTTGACGCGATGGCGCAGGGTCAGGTCCTGTGCACGCGCCGGCGCGCGGATCGGGTCTGCCTGCACAAAGCCCAGACGCTCGATCGCACGGCCAAGCGTGGTGGGCGCGAACAGGGTGCGCGCCACCGCGTAGCGGCGCAGGGCGTCCAGGGTGATGGGAGTGCTGGGGAGCTTGGGCATGGGCTTGCTGTGGGTGGATGCGGGTGGTGCCCCTTAATCTACATCAATGGTTAGAAAAAGCAACGTAACCTGTTGTTGTATAACAAATC
>SESE01000297.1_pt1 | contig 21534 bp, 15 predicted proteins | sample 3171371 | NCBI WGS metagenome assembly SESE01 (sample SAMN06051881, study PRJNA518727) | freshwater metagenome | biome: subpolar coniferous forest; feature: holomictic lake; material: water; isolation source: holomictic Lake 442, 13 m depth | place: Canada: near Kenora, Ontario | collected... | reverse complement strand
GTGTTGAGCCAGCGGAGGCCGAGAAGAACGCCATGGAATTGCTGCGACTCGTGGGGTTGGGTGAGAAGGCGCGGAGTTTCCCTGAGGATCTGTCCGGTGGGCAGAAGCAGCGCGTAGCGATTGCTCGCTGCCTTGCGATGGAGCCTGAGGTCATTCTCTTTGATGAACCCACCTCGGCGCTAGATCCGACCATGGTTCGGGAGGTGCTTTCCGTGATTCGCCGCCTTGCGAAGCAGGGCATTACGATGGTCATCGTGACTCACGAAATGGAGTTCGCACGCGACGTTTCGTCCAGGGTCTTCTACATGGACTCCGGCGGTATCCATGAGGAGGGTACGCCACAGCAAATGTTCGATAATCCGCAGAAGGCCAAGACGCGTGCATTTATCAACCGCACGCGAAGCTGCGAGTTCACCATCAGTTCAGGTGATTTTGACCTTTACGCGATGAATGCCGAAATCGAGACCTTCTGCGAACGGCAAGTGCTGTCACATCGGACTCGCCACACGCTGTTAGCGCTGGTAGAAGAAATTTTGCAGGCGCATGCGCCTATAGTGGGCTCCGCGACACTCTGGTTGTCCATCGACTATTCGGAGAAGGGCAATAGACTTGAGCTTATTTGCGAGAACGACGCTGCACCGTTGAACGCGCTGGAGGGCGATCACCTACCGGACGATCTCGCGATCACGATCGTCCGCAGCATGACCGACTCGATCGAGTACAGCCACGTAGGTGGACGAAATCGACTCGAGTTGGTGGTCAAGCAGGGGACGCCGAACATCGACAGCTGACGGTTCAGGCTCGACAGTGGCTTCTGCTGTTGAGCCTGGAGCAAGCTTGCGGGGTAGTGCGGTGGACCGCTCGCTGCAAGAGTGCGCAGTCGGCCGGACCTAGCGGAGCTGGCTGTCTTTGCTGCCGCGCCGGTTGTAGCCACTGAACGCCTTCGCCTCGGCATCCTCGGTCGTCTGGCACGGCACGCACAGGCGCACGCCCTGAATTGCCGCGCGTCGCGCCTCGGGAATCAGTTCGCCACAGTTGTCGCAGTGGGTCGCCGCAGGCCCAGTCCGCAGGCGCTGCTGCGCCCGCTGAATGCCGTCCTTCACGGTGGCATCGATTTGATCCTGTACGGCGCCGTCGCCGGCCCAGCCTGTGGCCACGAGAGTCTCCAGAGTTGATGCTCGAAGGATAGTGCTGAAGCGTGCCCAGTGGAAGCAGTGGTGCGACTTAAGCCGAAAGTTTTTCCTTCCGGAGTGCTGCAGGCCGCCAAATTAGCAGAGGCCTGACAGACTCAGCACAACCCTCAGAAGGGTGATGGGCGTCGGGATCCGGCTCGTTGCGGTGGGACTGAGAACCAATCTCGCTTTCGCTAGGTCCTGACATCCCGATCCTGCAGTGTCACGGCTCGGTTGAGCCGCCGTCTTGTGCTGCTTCGTTGCCGCCTTCCTTCTGCATTACCTCATAGGCCGCCGGGCTAAGAGTAGGCAGCTTGCGCAGGAACGCGACGATGTTCCAGATCTCGGCATCGTCGTGGGTTGAACCCCACGCCGGCATTCCGCTCATCTTGATGCCGTGCTTGATCGCCCAGAAAGCGACGCGGGGATCCCCAATCCCACGCTCGGCCAGATTTGGGGGTTGCGGGTAGAGTCCCGGCCGAAGCTCGGATTCGGCAACTCCCGGCGCCATATGGCACCCCGCACACATTGCCGCATAGTGTTCCGCACCCTCCGAAATCATCGCCGGATCGTTGAGCGCAGGCACCGAGATTTCCTGCGCGTGGTGAGCCAGAGCCCGTTGCCGCACCTGCTCAAGGACCCTCAGCGTCAATATAGAGTGAGGTGTGTCGGCGCCAATGTTGTACGTCCCCGACCAGATTGCGGCTGCCGTTCCTACTCCGATGACGAGCAGGGCGGTGGCGGCGCCGCTAGCAGCAAAGACAAGACCCCGTCGTCGGTTGGTAATCACTTAGGGGCTCCTAATAAAGGAAATCTTACGCCTGATCGGCGACCTGTCAGCAATTGAGGCATTCATTCCAGGTTCGCCGTGACAAACACACGCTCCTTCACTAGCGCGTAGATCGCTGGAATCACCAATAGTGTCAGCACTGTCGCTGACACCATGCCGCCCACCATGGGAGCAGCAATTCTGCGCATTATTTCGGATCCTGTTCCCGTGCTCCACATGATAGGCAGAAGCCCGGCCATGATTGCGACGACCGTCATTATTTTCGGGCGTACTCGCAATACCGCGCCATGAATGATGGCTTCATTGAGATCATCCACTGTAATGGTGCGACCTTCGGCCTTGCAAAGTGCCACAGCCTCGTCCCAGGCACGATCAAGATAGATCAGCATGACCACGCCCGTTTCTGCGGCAACTCCAGTCAGTGCAATGAAGCCGACCGCAACCGCGACGCTCATGTTGTAGCCGAGTAGGTACATTAGCCAAACCCCGCCTACGGCTGCGAATGGAACTGAGGCCATCACGATAAGCGCTTCCGTCATTCGTCCAAAGTTGAGAAACAGCAGCACAAAAATGATTAGTAGCGTGACCGGCACGACGATCTTGAGCCGCTCTATCGCGTGCTGCATGTACTCAAACTGACCGCTCCAGGTGACGTAATAGCCTTCCGGAAAGTGCACCTGAGCATTTACTGCTCGCTGGGCTTCAGCGACGTAGCCACCTATATCCCGACCGTGGACATCAACAAATATGTACGCCGAAAGAAGCGCGTTTTCGGTGCGAATGCTAGGAGGCCCTTGGACGATTTCGAGTTTCGCCAGTTGCCCCAGTGGCACCATGGATCCATTTGCGACAGGGACCAGGACATTGCGTGCGATCGTTTCCGGTCGGTCCCGCAGCTCCCTCGGGTACCGGACGGTGACGTCGAATCGCTGGCGTCCCTCAACGGTGGTCGTGACGACTTCGCCACCCAGCGCGGCTGCGACAACGTCGTGGACCTCGCCAACAGTTAGCCCATAACGACCTAGCGCATCAGGGTCCGGCACGACGTCGAGGTAGTAGGCACCGGTCAGTCGTTCAGCGTACGCGCTGGTCGTTCCCGGCACGGTACGGACGACGGCCTCTATCTGTTTTGCGACCCGATCCATCTCGTTCAGGTCGTTGCCAAACACTTTGATGCCGATCGGGGTCCGGATGCCCGTGGACAGCATGTCCAGGCGAGCCTTGATTGGCATTGTCCATGCGTTACTGATTCCGGGCAGCTGCACAGCCTTGTCCATTTCCGCGATCAGACGATCTATCGTCATTCCCGGGCGCCACTCCTGTTCTGGCTTGAGGTTGATGATCGTCTCTGACATCTCCAGGGGCGCGGGGTCGGTCGCAGTGCTTGCGCGTCCCGCCTTTCCGAAAACAGATTGCACCTCGGGAAAGCTCTTCAGGATTTGGTCCTGTGTCTGCAACGCGCGTGCCGCCTGGGTCACCGACATTGCCGGCAGACTGGACGGCATGAACAGAAGTGTCCCTTCATTTAGCGTCGGCATGAACTCCGTGCCTAGGCGCAGCGCGGGGAATGCAGTTACAGCGACGATCGCAAGAGAGGCGACCAGCGTCAGCGTCTTCCAGCGTAGCACCCACGTGATAACCGGCCGGTAGCAGTAGATGAGGCTGCGGACGAGGGGGTTGGACTTCTCCGATGGGATTCGACCGCGCACGAAAACCAGCATCAATGCCGGAACGAGCGTAATTGACAGCACCGCAGCACTAGCCATCGAGAAGGTCTTGGTGAGAGCGAGCGGCCGGAACATGCGGCCTTCCTGGGCCTCGAGTGTGAATACCGGCAGAAACGATACCGTGATAACCAGCAGGCTGAAGAATAACGCCGGGCCGACTTCACGACAGGCCGCGATGATTGCAGGCAGCCGCGGAGCGCCAGGCTTTAGCGTTTCCAGGTGTTTGTGAGTGTTCTCGATCATTACGATCGTTGGGTCAACCATCGCACCGATCGCGATTGCGATGCCACCCAGACTCATGATGTTGGAGTTAAATCCGAATGCACGCATGCCAGCAAATGCCATGAGGACGCCGATCGGCAGCATGATGATCGCCACCAAGGCGCTGCGGGCGTGCATCAGAAAGACCAGGCAGACTAGCGCCACGATCAGGCTCTCTTCCAGCAGCGTGTGGCGCAGGTTGCGCACCGCACGCAGGATCAGATTGGCGCGGTCATAAACCGGGGTGAGGGTGACGCCCGCCGGCAGGCCGGCGCCGATCTCTTGGATTCGCATCTTGATGCCGGCGATGACGTCCAGAGCATTCTGCCCATAACGGGACACGGCGATTCCCGCCACGACTTCGCCCTCGCCGTTGAGCTCTGTAATTCCCCGGCGTTCGTCTGGAACGAGCTCGACTCGGCCAATGTCGCGCACACGCACTGGTGTGCCGGCGACTGACTTGAGGACGATTCCCTCCAGATCGGTTATGCCTCGCAGGTAGCCCCGACCGCGGATCATGTACTCCGTTTCGGCCAATTCTACCGATCGACCACCCGAGTCATGGTTGCTCATGCGGATCGCTTCGGTGACTCGGTTCAGTGGAATACCGTAGGCCTGCAGGCGGCGAGGATCGACCGTAACCTGGTAGGTGCTGACGAAGCCGCCGACGCTGGCCACCTCCGCCACGCCCGGCGCCTTGGTCAGCTGATAGCGTATGAACCAGTCCTGAATAGCCCGCAGTTCTCCAAGTGACCTCTGCTTGGCCTGCACGACGTACTGGTATACCCAGCCCACGCCGGTGGCATCTGGCCCCATCGTCGGTGTCACGCCTCGCGGCAGTCTGTTCGCTGCTGCGTTCAGGTACTCCAGGACCCGCGAGCGTGCCCAGTAGATATCAGTGCCGTCCTCGAAGATGACGTACACGAACGAAACCCCGAAGTTCGAGAAGCCCCGCACGACTTTGGTTCTCGGCACGCTGAGCATTGCCGTTGACAGCGGATAGGTGATTTGGTCCTCGACGACTTGAGGCCCCTGCCCAGGGAATTCTGTATAGACGATGACCTGTACATCAGACAGGTCTGGCAGTGCGTCCAGGGGGGTGTGGAGGAGGGCATAGATGCCGACGCCGACGACACACGATGTGGCGAACAGGACGATGAGGATGCGCCGCGCTGACCATTCGATGATACGACCTAGCATGGTCCGTAATCCCTAGTGCTGCAGGCGGTCGAGCGCGGGTGGTGTGCTACCACTCGACGCATGTCCGCCAAGTGCGCCGATTGCGGCGCGAAGGTTGCTTTCTGAGTCGATCAGGAAGTTGCCATTGACCACGACGGCCTCGCGGTCAGCGAGGCCGCTGAGTACTTCGATATAACCGTCGGCATGCACGCCAGTCCGGACGACTCGCGGCTCGAACTCGCCTTTTCCACGGTCGACCAGCACGATCTGGCGGGTGCCGGTATCCAGAATCGCAGAATCCGGGACTGCAAGGAGTGGCGTGGCGGCCCCGGCGGCGAGTTCCACGGTGCCGTACATCAACGGCTTGAGCTTGCCGTCAGTATTTGGGAGTTCTACACGTACCTGCACGGTACGCGTCTCGGGCTGCAGCACTGGCGATACAAACGCGATCCTGCCCTTAAAGGTCTTGCCCGGATAGGCAACGAAGGAGGCGGTGACTGGTGCGGCGACACGCACGAGGGCCAGATCCTGCTCAAACACGCTGCCGATAAGCCATATCGAGGATAGGTCGGTTACTTGATACAGCGCGTCGCCGGGCATGAAGCGCAGACCCACGCGAGCTGTCTTCTCGGTGACTACGCCATCACGTGGCGCGCGCAGCAGCAGGCTCTTGCGGGGTTCCTCGCCAGCGCGCAGTCCGGCCAAGTCGGCTTCGGCGATGTCCCAATTGCTGAGGCGCTCGAGGCTGCTACGTACGAGATCCCGCATATGTGCGTGCGCCCCAGAATCGCCTTCGCTGAGCGCATCGAGTGCGCGGACCGCGACGCGATAGTCCTGTTGTGCCGCAACCAGGTCCGGGCTGTAGACCTCGAGCAGAGGCTGCCCGCGATGGACCGGGGCGCCAGTCGTGTCAACCAGCATGCGGGTGATCCAGCCCTCGAACTTAGGGCTGATTGTCGACTGACGGCGCTCGTCGGGCTGCAGCGTGCCGACGATTCGCAGCGTCTGCGTGAGGGAGCGAGGTGCCGCCATTTCTGTTCGGACGCCGAGCTTCTGGAGCTTCGCCGCATCGATTCTGACCGAGGAGTTGCCAAATTGCTCATCGGCATAGACGGCGACGTAGTTCATCCCCATCGCGTCTTTCTTCGGCACTGGCGACGTGTCCGGCAAGCCCATTGGGTTTCTGTAGTACAGCACGGCGCGTTCTGTCGGTACCCCAGCGGCAGGCTGTGTCGATGGTAAAGTGGCAACTGGCGTCGTTAGGGCCACGGGGCGAGTTGAAAGCCAGAATGCGACTGCGAAGATCGCGGCGAGAGCGATCGCGTTGATGACGAGGGCAGTACGGTGTTTCATAGCGGCCGATGCTCCAGCGATACGGTGCCGGGCGCATGGCCCGTAAGAAATTCAATTTCGACCACAGCTTTATTGTGGCTGGCGACCGCGTCTGCCTCGCCTAACGCCGTTTCGTAGGTGCGCATGCGTGCTTCGAGCAGCGTCAGGAAATCCACACGCCCGACCTGATAGGCCGCGAGCGCAGAGTCGAATGCGGCGGCCGTTTGTGGTCGCAGAGTTGAGTGATACAGCGATGCGCTTTGGCGTTGTTGCTGCTCTTTGGAAATCGCGCGCTGCAGCGCAGCGCGCGTCTCCAGTCGTTGGCTCTGTGCCATGCTGATTGCCTCTCGGCGCATTGCGCTTGCTTCTGCGACGCGAGGCTCAAGACGATTCTTGCGCCACACCGGTAGGTTCACTGCAACGGTCAAGGTGACCATGTCGTCGCGCGGGACTCCGTCGAGTGAACGCTCGCGCTGTCCGTAGTTGAACCGAACCTCGAAATCCGGGTAGTAGTCCCTTCGGGCGAGGTCGAGGGCGCGGTCGCTCTTGTCTACCAGCGCTGCGAGGGACTTCAGCTGTGGGCGTTGGTCCAGAGCTTCGTCCTGCAGAGATTCGGCTTTTAGCGGCGCAGTCAGCAGAGTTGCCGCGGTTGGCGTGATCAACATTGCGCGATCGTCGGTGCTGCCGAGCAGACGCTGCAGCTCGCTACGGTGGGCTGTCTCCTCCTCAGCCAAACGCAACTGCTCCTGCTGCATCCTTACAACTTGTATTTGCGCCTGTAGCGAATCGCTCTGGGTAGCCTGCCCGACTGCATAACGCAGCTGGGCGATGTTGACGAGTTGGTGCAGCGTTTCGATGGTTTCGGCGACTAGTTCCCTCGAATTCAGGGTCAGGCGCAGTTCCTCGTAAGCTACACGTACATCTCGTGTCACCCGGTTGACGGTTTCGTCTACAGCGAGCGAGATGCTCTGCGCATCAGCGGCGGCGACGTGTCGGCGCAGCTCGCGCTTGCCGGGGAATGGCAGCTTTTGGGTAAGGCCGAGCATTTTCATCGTCATATCGTCTCGCCTCAGGCTGACGGGAAGCGGTGCATTGACGATACCGATTTCCAGCATTGGATCTTCCAGCGCTGCGGCAGGGGCGATTCGCTGGGCTGCGGCGTCGGCTTCCGCACGGGCGGCAGCGACGTCCGGGTTGTGCTGCAACGCTATGTCCAGAAGTGGTCCGATCGGTGTCGCTATTGCATCGCCTGTCGAGGCGATATCTGCAGCTGCTGCCGGCGCGGCGAGGCAGAATTGCTCAAGCAGAGTTGCCGCCAGCGCTACCACAAACACGCTGGCAAGTGGCTTATGGGGCCATGCCCGATACAGACGGAATCTCATTTTAATCCTCTCCTGCGGGACCGCGACCTTTGCCGCAGACGACCGCTCACGTGAATCGCTGGAATGCGCACGACGCCCTGACGGCGGCGTTCACGCACTCGTGACCGTGGGGAGGGATCTAGATAGGAGGGCGGAAGACTTCGGCAGTTTGCCGCAGGAAGGGTGGCGTGCCGAGAGCAGGCTCAACCGGCCGCTCTGAGCTGGCGGGGATCAGGACCGCCGCCTGTTTGTCGGCATTGCTGCCCTGCGTGCAGGCGCAGTGACAGGCGCTGACGCCCGTGCAGCAGTCGGGCGATGACGAGCCACCGTCTGTCGTGGTCGCTGCCTGCGACGTTGCTACCATGGCGTGACAGTGTGCGGTCGGTGCACTGGTCGGAGAGCCGCTACGCGTGGCGGCCGAGGCTGGCGCTGCGAGCAATATCGCCGCAGCAAACTGCCACAGCATCGCGAGCATGATCACTGACTTCAGTTGGGGGCGGCGGGACCTCATGCGTACTAGGCTAGTGCGGCACGGGCTTTCAATGCAACTGCGAAAGTCACAGATTGCCGCTCCCCTAATTATAATTATAAAAATCAATAGTTTAGATAGACGTCAGATACTCGTCCACGCGACAGGGGCTGTGCGAAAACTCTGGCTCGGAATACTCCTTGAGCACCTGGACGAGGCTGCCGCTGCCTAGACGCAAGGTCCCGAGTAAGAGATGCAGTCTCCACGCATAGGGTCGATCGGCCACTAGTGCCACTTGGTAGGGCCGCGAAGTCGGTCCTTGTGCGAATTTGATCATTTGCTTAGTCTCATCCGAAGAAACCCCATGCGTCCTTAGGAGTGGTCCTCTTGACCGAATTCGTGACAGTCGATGAAGGCGACGCGATTGAATATGCGTACGCACAAGGCTGGACGGACGGTCTGCCGGTCGTGCCGCCCACCCGAGAACGTGTGGAGGCGATGCTTGTTGCCGGAGGCGTCGGCGCCGACCACGTGCTTGGTGCCGTGCCTGCCAGACGCCGTGTTATTACTGCCGGCATTGCTGCGGCCAACGCGGTACTCGCTGGCTGCCGCCCCGAATACTTCCCGCTCGTACTGTGTGCACTGGAAGCTGCACTCGACCCTGCTTTTAATCTCAATACTGTCGCAACCAGCACCGGCGGAGCGGCGATTTGCGTGATTGTCAGCGGGCCGCTTGCTGAGACGGTGGGCATGAACGCACGTCACAACGTGCTCGGCACTGGTAATCGAGCAAACGCGACGATCGGTCGCACGTTGCGCCTGGTCGCCGGAAATGCGCTCGGGGCCAAGACCGGCAAGCTCGATGCGACCTCCATCGGCCATCCGGGAAAATACACCCTTTGCTTTGCCGAGGATCCGCCGCCACTGCCGTGGCAGCCGCTTCGGGTGAGGCTCGGTTACGCGCTTGCCGACACGACAGTCACGGTGATTGCGACCGAGGGTCCGCGGCAGGTTGCGAACCAGCTCAGCGAGGATCCGGAGGATGTCCTGCTTTCCTTTGTTGCACAGATGAAGGCTGCTTCATCGTTTATCGTCGGCAAAGGCGGGCAATGCGTCGTGATGCTTGGACACGAGCACGCGCTGGCCGTCCGGCAGGCCGGCTGGTCGCTCGAGCGTGTACGTGAGTTTCTGTACGAGCGCAGTCGGGTGACGGCCGCGGAGCTTGCTGCGGGCGGCACGCACGTTGAGAGCGGTGCGCAGCACGACATGAGCGCAGGCAATGACGGTAAGATCCGTACGTTTCATTCTCTTGAGGACATTTTTCTGCTGACGGCCGGCGGCCCTGGTGCCGGGTGGTCGGCCTATCTGCCCACCTGGGCACCGAAGATGCATTCCCGCTCGGTGACGCGGCGCGTCCGCCCGGTAGGGGAGCCGTTGCCCGACTGCGGACCGGACAGCTGCGCTCTTCCCGTTATCCCCGAACCCCGTCACGGAGACTGAAATGGCGACTGTACAACTCGTCAGCCCCACGCTACCGGAGGATCCGCCGGCTGCTGGTCTGCGGCTGGCGGCGCGACGACCTCTTGGTCCTGAAACCAGACTTGCGCTGATCGATAATGGCAAGCCACGCGCCCGCGAGTTGCTGCAGATGATCGCAGAGGGGCTGCGCCAGCGTTCCGGGCTCCATAGCGTGCAGATCGTTTCCAAGGGTTCTGCGTCCCGCGTGCTAGATGATGCCGAGGTTGCGTCGCTAGCAGCTAGCTCCGATGCGGTTATTGCGGGTCTGGGCGACTGTGGTGCGTGCTCGGCGTGCAGTCTCGCTGATGCAATCCGGATGGAGGGTGCGGGCGTGCCGGCGACGGTGCTGATCAGCGACGTCTTTACCGGTCATATAGCCTCATTCGCCGTGACGATGGGGATGCCCGGCTACCACAGCGCAGTCGTGCCACATCCCGTGTCGTCCAAGAACAACGCGCAACTTGCTCGATTCGCCGCGGACGTAACCGACCAGATTGCCGCACAGCTTGGTGGTTGAGCTGGAGCGGACTTGTCTGCCCGCGAACCTACTAGCGCGGTCAGTTTGCGGTTAGGGGTGCGGTCGCTGGCTTGGCGTTGATCGGGACCTTCTCGCCCCATCCAAGATCCACTAGCTTTGCCACTTCCTCAACGACGACCCGCCGTAGTGCGCGGGCGCTGCGGGAAAGCGGCCGTGAGCGCACCCACATGAGCATCAGTTCTGTCGATTAGATGATCCGGTGCAGAGGCTCGCGCTTAGTAGCCGTCGCTGCAGCGCATTGAACGACTTCCAACGTAGCAGAATCGCGTATGCGTAGTCCTGTAGGACGAGCTCCTTGCCGATTTAGACTGAGTCGACCTCTGCAAGAGGCTCTATACGCAGGTCGTCTTCATAGACCTCTAGCTCGTGGTTTCACCGCATGTGATGCCAAGAGCTGGTGAGTCCTAGCGGGAGCACGTCGCAGGGAACCTCCTGCTCGTGTTTTCAGTTCACGGCCGATGACTAGGTGGCCCTAACGTTCGTGCTTCGAAATGTCTGTACTAAATAGTCACGACTCGTAGGCAGGTCGGCCACCTTGCTGCGTTACTGCTTGCTGCCGCTAGGCCTTCACGCGCCTCGCAGCAGGATCGTACGGCGCGTGCACGTGTGGCTCCGCATTGACGAGCGTGCCCGCAATATCGACTTGGTAGCTTGCGCCAATCAGGTACGGGTCATCCACAAGACCTGAGGCGTTGACGACGTATCCCAGGCCGACAGCGCAGCCAATCGTATGCCCGTAGGCTGCGGAGGTGAGATGGCCGGCCGGCTTGCCGTTTCGCAGGATGAGCTCGCCTCCCCACAACGTCGCATCCCGATCCGTCAGAGTGAACGCGGCCATGCGGCGCGTCACTCCCTCGGCCTGTTGTTTGAGCAGCGCGTCGCGGCCGCGGAATGGGATGCCAGATGATAGCTTTACTGCAAAGCCAAGGCCTGCTTCGAGCGGCGTGTAGTCCGGCGTCAGCTCGCGCCCCCACGCACGGTATCCCTTTTCAAGCCGCAGCGACTCAAGCGCGTAATAGCCTGCGTCGCGCAGGCCAAAAGCGTGGCCTGCATTTCCGAGCGTCTCGTAGACCGATACGGTTTGTTCCACCGGTACGTACAGCTCCCAGCCAAGCTCCCCCACATAGGTGAGCCGCGTAGCACGTACCGTCGCGTAACCCAGATCCACCTCGCGGCTGGTACCGAACGGGAAAGCGGCGTTTGAAAAATCGGCAGATGACACGGACGACAACAGCTCGCGAGAATTCGGACCCATGACTGCCAGCACGCTGTACATTCCCGTCACGTCTACGATCATGCAGCGCAGATCGCTGGGAATCCTCTGTTCTATATAATTCAGATCGCGCGTTGTTTGCGCCGAACCGGTGACGATCAGGTATTGATCCGCAGAAATTCGGGTCAGCGTCAGGTCTGACTCGAAGCCACCCCGGTCGTTGAGCATTGCGCTGTATACGGTGCGACCTACACGGACAGCGACGTCGTTGGCCATGATGTGTTGAAGCACCGCCTCGGCGTCGTGTCCCTTGACCAGAAACTTCGAGAACGATGTCATGTCGAACAGCGCGACACCTGTGCGTGCAGCCCGGTGTTCCTGCGCCGTTGTCGAGAACCAGTTCTGTCGGCCGAAGGAATACTCGATCGCAGGTTCGGTGCCGGTAGGCGCGAACCAGTTAGGCCGTTCCCAGCCCATTCTGGTGCCGAAATCTGCCCCCTTGTTCTTGAGTAATGCGTACAGCGGTGAGCGCCGCAAGGGTCGGGCGCTTTCCAGTTCGCGATTCGGCCAGGGCATGGCGTAGTGCAGCCCGAGGGTTTCCTTGACGCGGTCCTTTAGCCAGCGATCGTTGCCATTGAACCGAGCGAATCGCCTGATATCGACCGGCCACAGATCCATGGTGGGTTCGCCAGAGATTATCCACTCGGCGAGTGCAAGACCTGCTCCACCCGCTGACGCAATGCCCATTGAGTTGAAGGCTGCGCCGACGTAGAAGTTCTTGAGCTCCGGCGCTTCGCCGAGGATAAAGTTGTTATCCGGCGTGAAGGACTCCGGTCCGTTATAGAACTTCTTGATGCCGGTGGTGGCGAGTGCTGGAACGCGATGGATCGCGTTTTTCATCAGAATTTCGAACTGATCCCAGTCTTCCGGAAGCAGCTGGAATTCAAAGTTCTCTGGAATGCCATCCATGCCCCATGGCTTTGCGTTGGGTTCGAACCCTCCCATCACGAGGCCGCCGACCTCCTCTTTGAAGTAGATAAACCCGTCCGGGTCACGCATGACCGGCAGCTCGGGATGCACGCCTTTGATGCCTTCGGTGACTATGTAGTAGTGCTCGGCCGAGTGCAGCGGCACGACGACGCCGCATAGCCGGCCCACGGCTTTCGCCCATTGTCCGGCACAGTTGACGACTACCTCGCACCCCACGAGCCCTTCCTCGCCCGCCGCATTCCGCCAGCGGACCCCACACGCTGCGCCTTGTTGGACCTCGATTCCTGTCACCCGGGTCCGCTCAAAGATTCGGGTTCCGCCACTGCGCGCAGCGCGCGCCAGGGCCTGGGTGAGGTCGCTGGGGTTAACCTTGCCGTCGCCAGGGAGCCAGACGCCGCCAACAAGGTCGTCCGTTCGCATCACCGGCCAGAGCTCTCCGGCCTCGCGCGGGCCGATCACCTCGCAGGCCACCCCGTAGGCGCGCGCGATGGCTGCGGTGCGTTTGAGTTGGGTAAGGCGCTCTGGCGTTCGTGCGACAGACAGCGAGCCACAGTTGTTCCAGCCAGTTGCAAGGCCGGTTTCAGTCTGCAGTTCGCTATATAGCTTGGTTGAGTACCGAATCAGCTTGGTCATGCTCTCCTGCGAGCGGAGCTGGCCGACGAGGCCGGCGGCATGCCAGGTGGTACCGCAGGACAACTGGCCCTGTTCGAGGAGGACGACGTCTGTCCATCCGAGCTTGGCGAGGTGGTAGGCGGTAGAGCATCCGACGACTCCGCCACCGATGATGACGACTCGAGCGTGGCTGGGTATAGGGCTCGTCATGGATTCCTCGGCAGGAGACTTCTGGGCATCGTACGGGGCGCCGGCTAATCGTGTCGCCAGCGTGCGAGCTACGCAACGATAATACCGGACCGATTTAAGGAGGCCTTCATCGCGACCCCCGCCTTCCTAAGCGTCGCGGCCGTTGTTCGTCAGGAAGGTGTGCCGTCCAGCCACTAGGCACCTCGCAGTCTCCGGACACGAGGTTCTCGAAGTCATTACGGACGCGAGCGTCGATCTCCGCGGGGAGAGCTGCTGTGTTCGGATGGCACAGCAGCTCCTTTGCGCGCGACAACGCCCGCTCGTGGGTCCCGACGCTGCCGCGCTCCTTCCAGACCTCACGGCGCTCCCGATCGGCGATCTGGGGAAGAAATGCTGCCGTCTTCATCGCGGCGAGTGTCTCTGCATGATCGACAAACATTCCGCCAGGGCCGGCCTTGCGGATTTCTGCAATGCTCCTTTCCAGGCTTCCGAGGGCAAGGTCCTGTCGCACTCGTTTCAGCATTCTGGCGATTTCGTCGTCTATCACCAATTGCCCGAAGTCGAAGGACATCAGTGCGTCCAGAAGTCCGCCGATGACGATGAAGTCGATGCCCGCGGTCGCAGCTAGTGCTGGCGACATCGCCTTTTCGAAACCCGCCTGGGCGTCGCCACTCTTGGCGTTGGTCAGGCCGAGGTACGAGCCACTGGGCACGCCGTAGAACCGCGCCATCTGCGCAATCGCCATCGCCACGATGCCCGTTTCCACTGCCCCTGCAGCGTAGGCGCCCGTGCGCATGTCGCCTACTACCGGCAGGAAGTTGTAGATTAGCGGTGTCCCCGCTCTCGACACTTGAGCGAGAACGGCGGTTGCAAGCCATTCTGCGTTTATTTGAGCAAGCATGCCGATCATCGACAGCGGTGCACTGAGGCCACCAATCGGCGCGATTGTTCCGTAGGCGGGTAGCTTATGATCGGCGCAGAACATCAGCATTTCGGTGGAATCGAAATCCATCGTCAATGGTGAGACGATTGAGCAGTAGCCGAAAGTGATGAATGGTCTGGCGAGGAAGGAGCCTTCGCTTCCTGCGACCAGTGCACCGAGTTTCAGGATCTGCCGTGCCTCGCGAATGTCCATGACCGACGTGCGAACGGGCTTCGAGCAGTTTTTCACGGCGGGATAGAAGCGCGACAAGCTGAATTGTCCATCCGGCGCGTCATCGGCGAGGACAGAGATAGAAAAGACGTCAATCCCCGGAAGTTGCGAAACCAGATGACCTATTCGGGCGATGTCCTGGGACGTTGAACGCCGGTCCTCGCCGTTGTCAGGGTCTATCAGGTTCGTAGCGGAGCTCGCGGTTGCGATGACAAGACCATTTCCCGGGATTGTTTTTGTCAGGGCTTCGTCGCGGGCGTGAAAGGTAAATGTCGGCGGTACCAGCCGTCTGAACTCCTCGACTACCGCTCGAGGGAACGTCACGATTTGCGTCTGCGGATTCACCCGGCAACCGTGGCGACCAAGGCGCCGTCTCGCTTCTTCGTTGCGCACCAGTACGCCGACTTGATCCAGAATTTCCAGTGACGCATCGTGTACGGCGATTATCTGCGCGGGCGTCAGCAGCTCTGCGTAATGAGACATCATAGCGTCGGTCCGCGGCATATTTTCGCAGGCCGCAGAGGGTGCGTCGCGATTTGGGGCGTCGAGTGGGCTTCAGTGGGCATGGTGCTTGGGTCTTTAGGTGAGAATAGCCACTCGGTTGGGGTCGTAAGGCGGGCGTGGATGCGCGGTGAGGCGATGGCGTTCCCCCATCACTTCGATTTCATAGTCGTCGCGGTGAAGGTCTGCGGTCGGGATGTAGGCGCAGGCGATGTTGCAGCCGGTGGTGTAACCGTAGCCTGCGCTCTTGACGGAGCCGAGCGGGCGACCGTCGGCCCACACCACCTCACCGCCGAACAGGGGGACTTCCCCGGACGCGGTGAACCAGCACAGGCGCTGCGTTGGGCCCCGCAGCTTTATCGCTTCCAGTGCGACCCGAGCCAGCAAGGGATCGGTCTTGCCAAGGGCGACACAGAAACCGAGTCCTGCCTCGTACGGGTTGTGGTCGGGACTGATGTCGGATCCCCAGACGAGGTAGTGCTTTTCTAGCCTTAGACTGGTGATCGCGCGATAACCTACGTTTGTGATTCCCAAAGGCTGCCCGGTCTGCCAGAGAATCTCATAGAGGTGCGCGGCATACTCGGATGGTACGTGCAGCTCCCAGCCTAATTCACCGACGTACGTAACACGCAGCGCCAGCACCGGTGCCAAGCCAAGGTCTAGGCGCTGCGCGCTCATGTACGGGAAGTGGTCATTGTCCAGCGGCGTGTCCGTCAGCTGCGCGAGCACTTCCCGCGAGCGTGGGCCGCACAGGTTGATGACGGAGTTTGCCGAGGTGAGGTCGGTGATTCGTACGCTGCCGTCGTCCGGGAAATGACGTTCTAGCGTTGACCGGTCACGTACTCCGAGTGCGCTGCCGGTCACGAAGTAAAATTGATCGACGGCGAGGCGCGTGATGGTCACGTCAGCCTCGATGCCGCCGCGTTCGTTGAGCAACTGGGTGTAGACGATTGTGCCGACCGGGCGGTCGAGATCGCCACCAGCGAGTTTTTGCAACAGCGGCAGCGCACCAGCGCCTTCGAGTTCAAACTTGCTGAACGAGCTCATGTCTATCAGCGCGACTCGCTCGCGCACCGCCGCATGTTCGCGGCCTATGAGTTCGAAACTGCGGCCGCGGGAATAACTTGGCGCCTCGTCAGCTTCGCTCGGGTGCGTAGCGAACCAATTGGGTCGCTCCCAGCCGAACTTGCTGCCGTAGACGGCGCCGTGCTGCTTGAGGATCTCGTATAAGGGACTGCGCCGCGCACCGCGACTGCTCTGGCTCTCATCATGTGGATAGGCGATGGAGTAGTAGTGCGCGTAGCTTTCGATGGCCCTTTCCAGCATGAAATTCTTGACGCGCTGGGGGTGGCCGAAGCGACGCACGTCGAAGGACCACAGGTCCATGCCGGGGTCGCCGTCGAGGATCCAGTTCGCCATCACATTGCCGGCGCCGCCGGAGGCGGCTATGCCGGAGGTGAACCCACAGCACAGGTATAGGTTGTCGTGCACGGGGCTCAGGCCCAGGATCGGTTCGCCATCCGCAGTAATCGGAATCGGACCGTTGACCATCTGGCGCATTCCGACTTCGTTCAGGTACGGGATTCGGGTGGCTGCATCTACGCCGTACTCGGCGAATCGTTCGAAGTTCGGTGGCAGCAGTTCCGGTCCAAAATCCAGCGGCATTCGGTGCTCGCCGAATGGCACGGTGCGGGCTTCCCAGCCGCCTACACACAGCGCCCCCGGCTCGGGTTTGACGTAGAAACGGGCGTCGGGGTCGCGCAGCGTAGGGAGATTGTCAGGTACCTTCGCTGACTTCGCGGTGACGAGGTATTGGTGCTCGACGGCGCACACCGGCACCCGCTCTCCTGCCATCGCGGCGATGTCACTGCCCCACATGCCGGCGGCGTTCACTACCACCTCCGCCTTGATCGTTCCGCCATTGGTGACGACGCCGGTCACACGCCGGCCCTGCGTTGTCAGACCTGTTACCAGCGTGTTCTCCAGGATCTTGACGCCGTGCGCGCGTGCGGCGGCGGCATAGGCCATCGTCAGACTCGTCGAGTCGACGTAGCCGTCGGAATCGATCCAGGCCGCGCCGAGCAGTCCTCGGGGATCGAGCAGCGGGAAAAGGTCCTGCGCTTCGCGCGGGGAGACCAGTTCGATTCCAAGACCGAAGCCGCGGGCCATGGTTGCGGCGCGCTTAAGCTCGAGCCATCGCTGCTGCGACGCGGCTAGTCGCAGGCTGCCCACCTGCCGCCAGCCGGTCGCCTGGCCGGTCTGCGCTTCTAGCGTGCCGTAGAGCTGCGCGCCGTAGCGCATCAGGCGGGTGAGGTTGCTGGTGCCGCGTAACTGGCCCACGAGGCCGGCTGCGTGCCAGGTCGTGCCGTGAGTCAGGCGGAGGCGCTCTACGAGCACGACGTCAGTGCAGCCGCGTTGGCTCAGGTGGTACGCGATGCTGCAGCCAATGATGCCGCCGCCAATGATGACCACGCGACTCGCGGTCGGGACAACGGCGTGTGAATTCTGAGGATCGTTCGCCAGCTTGACCACGACGTTCCTTGAGAGCCGCCCCCACCGGGCTGTTGAGCTTCGAGTATATTCTCCGAAAGCCTCGTTTTAGACCCAGAAACCCATGAAAATAGGTGGACACAGAGATATTGCGGAACAAAATGTGGCTTATGTGTGGTATTTTTCTAAAAGTTTTCCACAAGTCCACGCTTTTGAGGCGGCTGAGATGCGAAATCGGCGGCAGAGCGAAATCCTGCGTATTGCACGCGAGCGTGGCTCGGTCAGCATCAACGAGCTGACGACAGCGTTGGCCGTCTCGGACGAGACCATTCGTCGCAATCTCAAGCCGCTCGTCGCCGCGGGTTTGCTCCTCAAGGTGCACGGTGGTGTCGTGATGCCGGATCGCGTTGAGGAGCCGCCCTATCAGCGCCGGATGCAGGCGAACAAGGGGGCCAAGCAGCAGATTGCGGCCGAGGTCGCGCGCCGCATCCGTGATGGCGATTCGCTGATCCTTGATGGCGGCACCAGCAATATTTGCGTCGCCATTGCCTTGCGTGACCACCTCGGCTTGCTGATCGTTACCAATTCAGCGGAGGTCGCCTGCATTCTCGGCACGCGCAATGGCAACCGGGTGTTTCTCGCCGGCGGCGAGCTGCGTGCCGATGATGCGGCCGCGTTCGGTGAAGCGACGCTCGCATTCCTGCGCCAGTTTCGCGTGAAGTACGCGATCCTCTCCGTCAGTGCGATCAGCCCCAAAGGGGAGCTCATGTACTTCCAGCTCTGCGATGCCGACTATGCGCGCGCGGCACGTGCCCAGGCCGATCAACTGATTCTGATCGCCGATCACAGCAAGGTGGGGCAGGAAGCCGTGGTTCGTGCATGCAGCGCGGAAGAGATCGATATGCTCGTTACTGACGAGTCGCCTACTGCTGACATCCGTCAGTGTCTGGATGCCGCTAACGTTGCTGTTGTCGTAGCTGCTGCTGCGATGCGGTCAGTTAGTGCTGCGCAGGCTGTGAGTGGCTGAGGAGTATTGGTAACGGCTCAGAAAGAGCGAGCTTTTGGATCCCGCCACTGTCCCGCTGCGCGGCGTAGCTTAGGGAGTCGGTAGCCAGCATGCGTCCCCGCTCCCCAGCGGACTCGCTGGCAATTCGTAGTACGGCGACGTCTCCGACATGCGCAGCGCAGGGGCGAGAAACCTCATGGGGCCGTATGCCGTCATGCGGTCGGTCATCATCGACTCCAAATCACCGAACCCGCTAGCGGCATGGTGACTTACAGGCAGCTGAAGCTGTTGGTACCACATGCTGGTACGGCACAGTGACACATCCACATGCCAGGATCCGCCCTCGATGGATCGGCGATGGAGTGCTTCCATCGCGCCGGCGGCGGCAAGATAGCCTGTGGTGTAGTCGTTAAAGGCGGCAGGGATCAGGGCAGGCGTGAGGCCGCCGTGCGCCATGGCGATACCGGTTGCGGCCTGTGCGAGTTGTTCCCATCCTGGGCGGGCGCCTAAAGGTCCGCCTGACCCGAAGCAGCTCTCGCTGATATAGATGATGCCCGGACGAATCTTCGCAACTTCCTCAGGGCCAAAGCCACGTCGCTGCAGTGCGCCCGGCCGAAAGCCCTGAGAGAAAACGTCGCAGCTTTGGATTAGTCGCCGCAGCTGTTCGCAATGCGGTGGCTCGTCGAGGTCCAGGTAGGCCTGCCGCTTGCCGTGGCCAGTATCGATTTCGAAGCGCTCTATGGTAGGAAGGCGCGGGCAGGCGAGATGCAGCACCTCTGCACCGTGTTCGGCCAGCGTTCTTGCGCAGGTGGGACCTGCGAGCACGCGCGTGAGGTCCAGAACCCGGGTGCCACTTAAGGGCCGTGCCCCTGCTCGCGGTTGTTCTGGTGACGCATCACCGATGCGCGTTACCTGCACGACCGGTTGCGCAGCGAGACAGAGGCCCTGGGCACTCGTCGCCCATTCGGTCGCCGAGCGCACCACCGCGCCGCAAAGTCCGCGCGCGGCCAGTGCCGCTTCGAGCGAAAAAGCGTTGTGATGGCGTGTTGCTGCGCTTATCTCTACCTTGTCTGCGCCGGGCTTCAAGCCGAGGAAGTCGAGCGTGCGGCGGCCCTGATCAAAACCACCATGCAGATGGATCCACCGGCCCTGTTGGCAGGGGAAGAAATCTGTCAGCACCGGCGCGACGAACGGTTCCAGTTCTGCGCCATCCAGGGACAGAAAGGCGAAGCTCACGAGGGATGCCGCGGCGTGCCGTACATCAATCTCCAGTCGCTGCGGCGGGAAGCCGCGCGCCACCCAAAGGCGATTCGCTGCCAGTCCGGTCATTGCCAGTGCGACGGCGGCGCCCTCGCCGAGGCACAGCGCGGCGTCGAAAATAGGGTCACGCCCGGTGATCGTCAGCGTTTCGAGCCCATCGGTGCGCAGACCGGTCAGTTCGATGGCCGCGCCGATCGAGTCACGATCCAGCTTCGTATTAGCCGGCGCCAAAAGCGGAGGTGATGCTGGCTGAAAGTCGCTCATCCCGTCTCCTTGCCGGAGCCTTACCGCGGTGCGGGCGCTGTTACCCGGTCTACCCGCTCGGCCCTCTGGTTCGGGCCGATGCCGGAGCGAATTGACAGTCCGGTGATGGCGCCGCGCGTTTGACGCTCGAACACAATTCGTGCGATGGGGTCATCGCTAACCAAGAACTCAAGTTCGGACACCGGACTAAGAGAAAGCTTGCCGTAGCGAGGTAAGTCTGCGGTCAGTGCGCCGTTAGATACTGACACGGTGATGATGTCGGCGGCATTGAGCCGGTAGACGCCTACAAGTTTCTCTAGCTTCGCAACAGGCAGCGTAATAGCGATTGGATCATGCCAGATCTTACCGCTAGCGAGGACCGCGAGCTTGCGTGCCAGCTTGGCATCCCCACTGTCCCGGTTAGTGAGCACAGCGGCATACACGTGCGAATCTGCAATGCGTACGGTCATGCTGCTGAAGCCGTTGATGCCGCCGGAGTGCGAAAGTACCGACAGTCCTTCAATGGATGAAATTATCCAGCCGTAGCCATAATTGGTAGGCGTGCCATCGTTGAGGTGGAAAGAGCTCCAGGCTCGTTGCAACGACGCCTGGGTGACCAGCTTGTCCGTGTAAAGCGCTGCATCCCAGAGGGCCAGGTCGTCCACCGTGGAAAGGAGGGAGCCTGCCGCGTGGGGCAGCGACATGCTGATGTAATCAGCGTTGAGAAATCCGTGATCGGTCTTTTTGTAGCCTGAGACTCTGCCGGCGATGACTTCCGCGGTCCTGTCGAATCGCGAGTGAGCCATGCCGACTTTCTTGAAGAGGTTCTGGTCGATAAAGTCGGCATAGCTCTGGCCGGAGGCTTTTTCAATTATCGCGCCGAGCAGAACGTAGCCCGAGTTGCTGTAATGCCAGCGTTCACCGGGCGAAAAGTCTGTTGGCTGGTCTTTAAATAGGCCGATCAGTTCCGGCAGTGTCAGGTCTTTGCGCTGCTGCTTCCAGAATTCCGGAAGATCGGTGTAGCTCTTGATCCCGGACGTATGGGTCAACAGATTTTCGATTGTGATCTTCACGCCGTGAGTTGGGTAATCCGGCAGGAATCTCGTGATGTCGTCGGCCAACGAAAGCTTGCCCTGTTCCGACAGCAGCAGGATCGACACTGCAGTGAACTGCTTGGTAACCGAGCCGATGCGAAACACCATCTGCGGTTCGACTGCGATTCCCATTTCCAGATTGGCCATGCCGGCGCCTTCACGCAGCACGACCTCACCGTCTTTAACTACGATGATGGCAGCGCCCGGCTCGGTCGCTTTGTAGGTTTCGGCAACTGCTGCGTGCAATGCAGCGGTGAGTGGGCCATTGGCTGCCGGTGCGGTGGCGACTACCAGCAAGTACAGGCAGATGGCTAGGGCCAAGTTCAGGGATCCCCGCGACAGACTTGCGTAGGGGCTGACGTTCTTCATGGTCGCTCCAGGGCACATCAAGAGGGTCGCCGTACCCGCGGCTAGTCCACTAATGGCCGTTTTTCTG
>SESE01000295.1_pt1 | contig 21760 bp, 13 predicted proteins | sample 3171371 | NCBI WGS metagenome assembly SESE01 (sample SAMN06051881, study PRJNA518727) | freshwater metagenome | biome: subpolar coniferous forest; feature: holomictic lake; material: water; isolation source: holomictic Lake 442, 13 m depth | place: Canada: near Kenora, Ontario | collected... | reverse complement strand
GGCGCTTTTCCCGCTGCTCTGCCTGGGAGCGGTGTTGTGGATCTGGCCGGGACATCCAGCGGCGTTCGGCGGCTGGTGGGCCTGGCCGATGGCGCTCGGCGTCGGCTACAGCGGCCTCTACCGACAACAGTCCGCAGCCCCGTCCTCGCGGCAAGATGCCCTGCACGTACTGGGGCTGTGGCTGGCGACGGGCCTGGTGACCTGGGAGGCGGCCTGGCAGGTCAGACAGGTTACCGGCGGCGCATGGTCTCTGGCGGCGATGGGCGCACTGCCGGCCGGCGTGCTGCTCGCACTGCCGTGGCTGGCAAAGCGCGGCCGGTGGCCGATCGGTACGTACCTTCGCGCCTACCTCAGTCCGGGCGCCACGGGTCTCGCCGCCTTCCTGGGCGTCTGGGCGATCCTGAGCAACATCGGCTCGAACGGCGACGCCGATCCGCTGATCTACGTGCCGCTGCTGAGTCCCCTTGACGCGGCCGAAGGCCTCGCGCTGGTCGCGACCCTCGGTTGGCTGCTCGGGCTACCGTCGTTCGCGCTCGCGTCATGGTCGGACAGCGAGCGCAGGACCCTGCTGTTAGTGGTAGGCGCAGCGACGTTCTGCTGGTTGAACACTATGCTGCTGCGCACGGTTCACCATCATGCACAGGTCCCCTACGAATGGACTGCGATGATGGAGTCCACGCTCACGCAGGCCTGTCTGTCGCTGTTCTGGACCGCGCTCGCACTCGGCGCGATGCTGTGGTCAACGCGCCATAGTCATCGCCTGCCTTGGTTCCTCGGGGCGGGACTGCTCGCGGTCGTGATCGGCAAACTGTTGCTGATCGACCTGTCGCACATCGGCACCGTGCCGCGCATTGTCTCTTTCCTAGGCGTAGGGACCCTCATGCTGGTGGTCGGATACTTCTCGCCGCTGCCGCCAAAGCAGGCGGCAACATGAGTCTGACCCGAATCATCCTGTTCGCAGTGCTTACGCTCGGCGCGACAGCTGCCAGCGCATCGGACCTCGGCCGTGACGACTTCGGCTACGGCATCACACTGCGCGTCGATGGGGCGGCACCCACATACCGCGTGGCCGTGCCGCTCCACGTCTACCAGCACACCGTGCGATCCGACCTCGGCGATATCCGTGTCATGAACGGCAGCGGCGAGATCGTGCCGTATGCGCTACGTCACGCCGCCGGCGTGGCACAGTCGCGGGCGGCAGCCAAGTTGCTGCCACTGTTCCCATTACGCGGCACCTCCACGGAGCCTAGCGCGAGCCTGAAGCTGCGCCTGCAGAGCGGCAACGCCTCGATCGACATCGAGCGCCCAGCGGTCGGCGCAGCGATGACGCGGATCAACGGCTATCTGCTGGATGCTCGCAGCGTCACCGAGGCGCTGTCCACGCTCGAGATTAACTGGGCATCGGACGCCGGCGACTTTTCCTCGCGGCTCCAGCTTGAGGCCAGCGACGACCTCAACACCTGGCGAGCAGTTGCCGACGGCCCGATCATCAACCTGCACTACGCCGGCCAGCAATTCCAGCAGCGGCGGCTGGACACTCCGCGCGTGTCGGCTAGATTCTTCCGACTGTCGTGGACGGACGAACCGCCGGCCATTGAGATCACCTCGGTATCCGTGGAACCCGCCTTGGCGCAGCAAGACGTCAAACGACTGACGTTCTCGGCGCCAGCGACGGCGGTTACCGCCGAACCTGGCACCTACCTCGTGGACCTCGGCGCCAATATTCCGCTCGATCGGGTGAACCTCGACCTGCCGCAGATCAACACCATCGCCACTGTTTCTTTTGAGGCACGTAACGACGCAACGGCCGACTGGCGGCAGGTTTCGCGGGCAAGTCTCTACCGCCTGCAGTCCACGGACGGTGCGGAACTTCGCAACCCCGCGGTCGCCATTGCGCTGACGAGTGCGCGTCACTGGCGCGTGCGGGTGTCGCACGCAGGCGGCGGGTTCGGCCATGGCGTGCCGGTGTTCGTCGCCGGCTGGTTGCCAGACGAAGTGCTGTTCGTCGCCCGCGGCAAGCCACCGTTTGAACTACTCTACGGCAGCGGCGAGGCCAAACCAGCCGCAGTCGCGGTACTCGCTCTGGGCCCATCGGCGCCGGCCGGTTCGGCCACCCCGCCAATGCGCGAAGCGACGCTCTCGACGCCCTTCAGCGTCGGGGGGGCCGAGCGCCTTGCGGCCGCACACCCAAAGCTCAACCTGCGACTGGCCACCCTGTGGGCCGTGCTATTGGCCGGTGTGACACTGCTGGGATGGATGGCATGGCGGCTGCTGCGGCGACTGGGCTGAAGCAGGCCGGGCGCCGGCTGGCGGGCTCCGGCCGGCCGCCGTAGCCGTTGTTGGCAAGCCTTCAACGCCCACAAGCAGAATAATCCACCACTAAACCTGCCTGGCAGAGCCGGCACCCGTCGCCATAGTCGGTTAAAATATTCTGCTGCAACGGCAGCGGACACCCGATTTCGTGTCGGGCAGGGCCGGGTATCTCGAACCTTGGATAAGGTGCCTTTCGCATGAAATGTTTCAAGAACGCCGCCGATGCACTGTCCGGCGTGACCTACGACGGCATGACCGTCATGGCGGGTGGCTTCGGCCTGTGCGGCATCCCCGAGAACCTGATCGCCGCGCTGCGCGACTCGGGCGCCAAAGACCTTACCGTCATCAGCAACAACGCCGGTGTCGACGGGTTCGGCCTCGGCATGCTGCTTACGACACGGCAGATCAAGAAGATGATCAGCTCCTATGTCGGTGAGAACAAGCTATTCGAGCAGCTCTACCTGTCGGGCGAGCTGGAGCTGGAGTTCAACCCACAGGGCACGCTCGCCGAGCGTATCCGCGCCGGCGGCGCGGGCATCCCCGGCTTCTATACCAAGACAGGCGTCGGCACGCTGGTCGCCGAGGGCAAGGAGCACAAGGACTTCAATGGCCAGACTTACGTGCTCGAGACCGGACTGGTCGCAGACCTGTCACTCGTCCACGCCTGGAAGGGCGACAAGGAAGGCAACCTCGTCTTCCGCAAGGCCGCCCGGAACTTCAACCCAATGATGGCGACGGCCGGCAAGATCACCGTCGTCGAAGTAGAGGAGCTGGTCGAGGTCGGCACCTTGGATCCGGACACTATTCATACACCGGGCATCTTCGTGAATCGGATTTTCCAGGCAACGGGCCTGGAGAAACGCATCGAGCAACGTACCGTCCGGAAGAGGAGCTGAGCCATGCCATGGACTCGTGACGAGCTGGCCATGCGCGCCGCCAAAGAGCTGAAGGACGGGTTCTACGTGAACCTCGGGATCGGCATTCCGACACTGGTCGCCAACTACATTCCGGCAGGCGTGCAAGTCACGCTGCAGTCGGAAAACGGCATGCTGGGAATGGGACCCTTCCCACTCGAGGGCGAAGAAGATCCGGACCTGATCAACGCCGGCAAGCAGACGATCACGGAGCTGCCAAAGACGAGTTACTTCTCCAGTGCCGACAGCTTCGCGATGATTCGCGGCGGACACATCGACCTTGCGATTCTGGGTGCCATGCAGGTCTCCGAAAAAGGGGACATCGCCAACTGGATGATTCCCGGCAAGATGGTGAAGGGCATGGGCGGCGCCATGGACCTCGTCGCCGGCGTCAAGCGCGTGGTCGTCGTCATGGAGCATGCCGCTAAGGACGGGACGGCGAAGATCCTGCCGGCCTGCGACCTGCCGCTGACAGGACGTGGCTGCGTGAACCTGATCATCACCGACCTCGCGGTATTTGAGGTTCGCCCGAGCGGGCTTGTACTGATCGAGCTGGCACCGGCAGTGACGCTCGAGACCGTTGCGCAGCGTACAGCCGCCAAGTACACGGTCGCACTGAACTAGGCGACTCAGACCGAAATGGCGCCGGCGCCGCCGCAAGGCGCGACGACGCTATTGCACCAAATGGCGCATCTGCGGGCTGCCCCCCCGTGGTTAAATCGGTGTAACTTCCTTCGATCCATTGATGGGGGCCCGCGCAGGCCCCGGGGGCTCGCTCATGGTCATCTCCGATCGTCACGGACGCACTCCGCGCACGTACGCGTTGCGTGCAACGGGCATTGCGACCGTCATCGTCATGCTGCTGGGCGCAGCTGCCCACGGCGAAGTGGCCGGGCCGCCGGTCACCCCCATCGTTCCGAGTTGGTCGACCCCACCAGAAAAACTCGTCCTGCCGCCGGCTACCGCCACCTTGGCACCGGATGGCCTGCGCGCCGCCTGGGTCACCGACGATCACAAGAGCGTGCTCAGCGCGACCCGCGCAACACCTGCAGCCGAATGGGCCGCTCCCGACCGCCTGCTCACGAGCCGCGGCACCTTTGGGGCGCTGGTCTTTTCGCCCGACGGCGGCAGCCTCGCTTACGAGAACCCGCGCACCTGGCGCGACGACGGTACAGCGGACGACAGCTGGGCCTTCATCGGCGTCTACGATCTGGCCACACGCCAGATTTCCTACGTGGACCCGTCATTCAACATCGATTCACATCCCTCGTGGTCGGCTGACGGTACGCAAGTTTCCTTTACCCGCCAGGTCGAGGGCCTGCCGGACGTCACGCTAAGCCGACCCATCACTCGCCTCAAGCTCGCCGCGTGGCAACCGCCGCCGCAGCGAGCGACCGAGAAATTCACGATGGCTGCAGTAATCGCAGCACCGTACATCTATCCCCCTGCACCGTCCGGGGACGGCAAGTCGCTGGCGTACCTCACTCGCGAGGCGCGCAGCCGCAATGTCTACTTCCTGCGGCCGGGCCAGGCGGCACGGCGGATCGCGAACTATCCCGACGACGATGGACGCGACCTGTCGGACGTGGCGGTGTCGAGTGGCGGCGGCGCGGTCGCCTATGTCCGCGGCGGCGGGGTCAACCGGCAGGGCGATTCGCCCAACCCAACCTCCGTGGCGGACATGCCACAGCGCCAGGTCTGGATCGTCGGGACCGATGGCGATATGCCGCGACTGCTGGGCCCCGGCCGCGACCCGTTGTTTGCCCCGGATGACCACCGGATCCTATGGCGAAACCACGGCTCGATCTGGGCCGCAACGTTGAGCTGGTCGGGCCATCGCCTCGTGGGAGTCGGCGAGCCCAGGGAGTTCCTGACCGGGACCCGCGCCGGGCTGCGCTTTTCGCCCGACGGATCGAAGGTCGCCTACGAACGCGGCAGCGCCATCGAGATCCATGACTTCGCCTCGCGGATCTCGGTGGTGATCCCGCATGGAAGCGACATCGACCTCGGTCCCGTCTGGTCGCCCGACAGCAAACAGCTCGTGTTCAGGCGCGAGCCGAGCGACTCACCGGGTCTGGAGCGCAACATCTGTGGCGGTGGGGAACGCTATTGCGGCCCCATGCTCGCCACGCAACCCTGGGCACTGATGGTGGCCAGCGCAACCGACCCTCAACCACGCAGGATCTGGCAGGCGCATGCGGGAGTCGGCTCGGTCTACTACCCACTCGACCAGGATTACGCGGCCGGCGAGCACGGCGACCAACTGTTCTGGTCCGCCGACGACCGGATCGGGTTCGTCTGGGAGGCCGATGGCTGGCGGCATCTGTATTCAGTGCCCGTGGCCGGCGGCGAGGCCACCCGGCTCACGGCCGGTGACGGCGAAGTCGAGGCCGCATCACTGTCGCGCGATCGCACCTACCTCGTTTATGCGACCAACATCGGCGATCTGGGGCGTCGGCATCTGGCGAGCGTCCGATTCGACGGTGGACCGTCCCAGTCATTGACCAGTGGCGACAGCAGCCAGTGGGCGCCGACCCCGCTGGCAGGCGGCCAGATCGCCTACATCAGCGCCGGCTGGGCAACCCCTCCCCAGCTCCAGCTGCGCGCCGCGAGCGGCGCCACAAAGGCCGCAGCACTCCCTGAGGTTCCCGCCTCGTTCCCCGCAGCACTGCTGGTGAAGCCGCAGCTGGTGGAGTTCCCGGCCTCCGACGGCCAGACCACGTTTGGTCAGCTGTTCGTCCCCAAGCAGGCGAGCGGCTGCGCGATCGTCTTCTCGCACGGCGGCATCCGGCGGCAGATGCTGCCGGGGTTCCATTACATGGACGCCTACCAGTATCTCTACGAGATGAACCAGTATCTGGCGGGACGCGGCTGCGTCGTGCTGTCGGTCGAATACCGCAGCAGCATCATGCGCGGCGAGGCGTTCCGTGACGCTCCCGGCTGGGGGTTCTCGGGCAACTCCGAGATCCGCGACTTCGTTGGGGCTGCGCGCTACCTGCTCGCACGCACCGACGTCGACGCACGTCGCGGCGTCGGCATCTACGGGCTGTCCTGGGGTGGATACATGACCGCCGAAGCACTGGCGCTGCACTCGGACTTGTACACGGTCGGTTTCGACATGGCCGGCGTACACGAGACGGCGGACCCCGCCGGCAAGCAATACTCGGCGATGTCCCAGCTCGACAGCTGGAAATCGCCGGTCTACCTGATCCAGGGCGACGACGACATGAACGTCGATTTCAACGACGGCACCGTGCTTGCGCGCGCCATGCAACGCAAGCGGCCGGAGGTGGAATTACGTCAGGAAGCCGTGCCGGGCCAGACCCACGACCTGTATCAGACGTATGAGCAACTGGTCGAGATCTATACGAAGGGAAGCGACTTCCTGCTCCAGCATCTCGGACCGAAGTAAGGTGAAGTCAGGCTCTGTGCGGGGGAACTCGTACTTGCCGCACGCCGATCACCAACCGCACTGACGCCCCGCGTTCTGACGTTCTAGAAACTCCTGCAGCGGCCGGAAATACGCCAACATTCCGGCCGCGGACAACTGACGGCTGCCCGTCGCCGTCTCGAGCGCCGCCTGCCACGGCGCAGACGATCCCATGGCGAGCATCGCCCGAAGTCGCTCGCCGGCAGCCTTGTCGCCGTACAAACTGCAGCGATGTAGCGGTCCGGTCCAGCCGGCACGGTCGCATGCGGCCTTGAACAACTGGAACTCGAGCAGGTACGCGTAGAAATAGCGGATGTAGCTTATGTCGCCAGTAATGTGCGGCAACGCGGCGATGTCGAAGGCCCCCTCCACCCGGGCTTCGGTCGGGGCCAGTCCTTGGTATTTTGCGACCAGCGCCCACCACGCTGCGTCGTATTGCGCCGGCGTCACCTCGCCGGAAAATACCTGCCAACGCCACTTGTCGACGATCAGGCTGAAGGGCATGAACGTCACCCGTTGCAGCGCCATGCGCAGCAACAGCCCAAGATCCTGCTCGGGACCTGGCGCCTGGCTAGGCTCCACCAGTCCAATCGCCTGCAGGTAGCTCGGTGTGATCGACAATGCGCCAAGGTCGGCGAACGCCTCATGAAACGCATCGTTGGCCGAAGCACGGAAAAGAAACGGCTGCTCGCGGTACGCCAGCGCATAGACCGCATGGCCCACCTCGTGGTGGACAGTGCTGAAGTCCAGCGCGTTGGCGCCGGCGCAAATCTTCAGACGGACGTCCTCACTGCCGTCGACAATGGCTGCGGCTCCGGGACATACGACATCACGATCAGCGGGCTTTTCGAACATCGATCGAGCCCAGAACGTGGCCGGCATCGCGGGTAGCGCCATCGACGTCCAAAACCGGTCGGCGTACTCCGCCATTGCCCGACCACTGGGGTGCTTCGCCTCCAGGATGCGGTCCAGATCGTAAGCTGGGGCCGGCAGGCCATGCGCAATCAGGTCGAACGCGCCACTCCAGTACATCCCCATGGGATTGCGAGTCAGCTCGATCCGAATCGGCCCCGCCAGGGACTGAACGTCACCGCCATAAGCCGACGCAAGCTGCGCTCGCGCGTAGCAGTGCAGCTCGACATAAAGAGGACGAATTTCGGACCAGAGACGCTCAACATCGGTCGCCAACTGCGCCGGTTCCATGTCGTAGACCGATCGCCACAGTTCGCCAACGTCCGCGAAGCCCAAGGACTTCGCTCCACCGCGCGACAGTTCCACGTACCGCGCATAGTCGGGCTCGAGCGTGGCACCCACCGCATGCCAGTCACGCCAAAGCCGCGCCAGCGTCGAAGGATCACGATTGAGCTCCATCGCGCGGCGTACCTCTCCGTACGACCCCAACGTTCGACCGCCATCCTGCACGCGATGGCGGTTGTACTGACTGACCATGCGCGCCTTCGTCTCCGCCCACTGGTGCGCCTGATCGGCGTTCATCGGCGCAGGCGACCGGACGGTCAAGACGAGCAACGCCAGCCGTCGGCGCGTGAGCAAATCGATTGCTGGATCGCGGAACGTCGCTGCCTCGCGCGCGAGCCGCATCTGCATGCCAGTAAACGTCTCCGCCGCGCGAGCTGCCAACCAGTTGGTATCGTCAGTGAGATAGGTCTGGTTGACCCACTGTGCGCGCTGGTTCGCCACGTCAGCGAGCTCAAGTTCGCGCTCAGCGCTGGCGACGAATGCCTGTGCGGCATTGGCCGCGGCGCGAACTGCGATTGGCGCCGCTGTCCCCAGCAGCAGGACTGCCCAGATAAACGCGCAGAACCTGCGGGAAAGGAACGGCATCATGCCCAGCCGTTGGTGCGCTTCCAGCGAGCAGCGATGGCTCGACCCCCATCGGTGACGAGGTACTCGTCATACATCGCAGCGGTCATGCAGGCGTGGTTCGGCAACACGCGCACCCGCGCACCGATCGGGAGCTTCTCGAAGCTGCCCTCGTCAACCTCGTGCACAACCCCGTGCTCCTGGTGTACCTCCGAAATGTGCAACGACGTATCGAACGGTCGCCCGTCAATGTCGGTCAGGAGGCCATAGCCGCCATCGCGGCCCGCCATTGTGGCGGTACTCCGATCCTTTGACAGCGCCAGTCCACCGGCATCGACCACAATCTGGCGGCGAGCGCGATGATGGCTGATCACCGTCGACAGAACGCTTAGCGCAATATCGTTCATGGCCAAGGCCTGGATAGCGGCCTGGAAGAGATCGCCCGCGAGATAGACCCCTGCCCGCCACTCCGTCAGGCCCACCGCTGAACGGGCGTGCGTCGTCGTCGGCGTCGAACCGGCACTGACCCCTTCTACGTCGAAGTCTGCTGCCCGCAGCCGCTGCGCCGCTGTCACCACTGCCAGCCGCTCCTGCTCGGCGACCTCGGCAATAGCCTGTGGCGTCAGGTCCGCGTAGGACTGCCCGGCGTGAGTGGCGACACCCTCCAGTCGAACCCCGCTGCCCAGAGCGCGGGCAATCGCCAGCAGCTCCGGATCATCCGGAGCGACCCCGGTGCGATGGCCGCCACTGTCGATTTCTATCCATACCCGCAGTGGAACACCATGAGTCCGCGCGAACGTTGCCGCCGCCACGGCCGTCTCGGTGGAATCGATGAAGAAGCTGAACCGCTCCGCCTGACGCAGGATCTGCGCGACGCGCGGGAACTTGCCAGGAGGCAGGCAGACAGCGAGCTGTATGTCCTGGATCCCGTGACTGGCAAAGTACGCCGCTTCGTTCAGGGTCGCGGCCGCGATGCCGCCATGCTGCGGGTCAATCGCTATCCTGGCAGCGTCGATCGACTTGAGCGTCTTCAGATGTGGGCGCAGCCCGACACCGGCCTTGCGCGCACGCGCGATCAGCCGCTGTGCATTCACCGTCAGACGGCCACGATCAAGAACCAGCGCCGGGGTAGCGGCGTCTTCCAGAGTGTCCATGCTCACCATTCCACCATTTGCCCGACGTCAGTTCGTATTGCCTCTGCCAGGACGAAGTCGCAAGCGAGCAGATCTTCGCTCACCATGCCCAACGACTTGAAGATTGTGATGTCGGACGACGCAAGACGCGCCGCGACGCGGCCCGTCAGCACGTCGCCAACGGAACCGACAATGTGGTCGTCGCCGATCAATCCCTTGGCTTTCGCACGTCGAAAGTCACCGCCCAGCGCGAGCGTACTGTCCTTGAAGTCGACGAACAGCCGTCCACGCACGAGGGTTTCCTCATCCACCTCAGAGGTCGTCGGAATGCTCGAACCGACGATGTTCAGGTGCTGCCCCGGACGCATCCATCGCGCGAAAAAAACTGGCTCCTCAGCGGCCGTGGTCGTGCAGACAACATCGCACGCCGCAGCAAGCTCAGGCTGCGCGACGGAGATGACCGAAACATGGTGTATCTGGGCCATGTCAGCCGCAAACCGGCTGGCGCGATCCGGATCGCGACCCCAAACCATCACCGACGCAAAGGCACGCACCTTGAGCATTGCCTCGATATGACTCTGCGCCTGCTCGCCGTAGCCGAAGATACCGAGCGTACGGGCAGCAGCCGGCGCCAGTGCGTCCGTGGCCGCGGCAGTTGCCGCTGCGGTGCGGATCGCCGTGATCTCGCGACCATCAAGGATCGCCACCGGCTCACCATGGGCCGGCTCAAACAACAGCACCATGCCCTGATGAGAACCGAGGTGGGTACCGAAGTTCGAGGGATAGACGCTCATTACCTTCACACCCAGCCACTCCGGCTTGGCCGTGTAGCCTGGCATCCAGCCAACGAGTCCGCGACCGTCCGGATGCCGCACGGCCTGACGGATCGGCTGTATCGTCTCACCGGTAGCGACCATCTCAAAGGCACGACGCATCAGGCCGATGCAAGCTGCCATTGGCAGCAGCCGACGGACCGCGTCGGCATTTAACAGGCGCAGAACGGTCATGGCTGCCAGCTCCAGTCCCGTGCGGCTGATCGGCAGCCGCCCCCGGCCTGACCGGTCCATGCACGGCCCCGCACGATGCGACCCGGGCGCGCCGCTGTCGGCTCGCCGTTCTGCAGCGCGAACTCGCCGTTCACCAGCACATGGCGGACACCGGTGGAGTACTGCTTGGGCTGCGCGAAGGTTGCGTGGTCCTGAACGGAGGCAGGATCAAACACGACCACGTCCGCGTAATAGCCCGCCTTTAGGCGGCCGCGATCACGCAGTGACAAATTTCCTGCCGGCAATGAGGTGAGCTTGCGCACCGCCTCGGCGAGGCTGAGCTGCTTTTCGTCGCGCACGTAGCGACCCAGCAGCCGCGCGAAGTTTCCAAATGAACGCGGGTGGTAGCCCATGTTGAGGAAAATACCCTCCAGCGAGGGCGCATCGGCATCGGAAGCGAAGCTTACCCACGGCAGGCGGACCTGGCGGCGGACGTTGTCCTCGGACATTGAGAAATACGCAACGCCAACGCGACTGCCATCCTCGATGACAAGGTCGATCGCCACGTCCTCGGGGCTCTGGCCCCGTTCAACAGCGATCTGGGCGATGGTCTTGCCCACCAGGGGCTGCAGCGCCGGAGTCTGGACGGCCAGCAGCATCGTCCCGTCCGTGCCGGACTTCATCATCAGGTTTTCCCAATTCGGATGCGGGTCCCGCATGTCGGCAATGACGCGAGCACGCAACGCCGGATCCTTCAGTCGCGCGATCCAGGCTTCACGGCCGCCATCCTGCACCCATGGGGGCATCGATCCGTCGAGGCCGGAGGCGCCGGCGGGATAGGTGTACATATCAGCCGAGATGCGTACCCCCGCCGCCCGGGCTGACTCGACCATGGAAATTACCTGGTCCAGCTTGGGCCAGTTCTCCTTGCCGGCCGCTTTCAGGTGATAGATCTCGGCTGGTGCGCCCGAGCTGCGCGCAATGTCTATTGTTTCCTGGACGCCCTCGACCAGCCGGTCTCCCTCGCTGCGCATGTGCGAGATGTACATGCCGCCACAACGGGCCGACTCGCTGGCGAGTTCCACGAGCTCGGACGTCTTTGCGTAGGTGTCGGGTGCGTAGATGAGCGCCGTCGTAACGCCGAGCGCACCCTCCTCCATCGCCTGATGGACCAGGGCCCGCATTTGCGCGAGTTCGTCCTGGTTAGGCTGTACGTCCGCCTCGTTTAGAACGTAGGTGCGGATCGTGTTCGCGCCTACGAACGCCGCAACGTTGACGGAGATGTTCTGATGCTCGAACTTTTCCAGATAGCCGCCGAAGGTCGTCCAGTCGATGGCAAGGTGAAGCTGCGCCAGCCGCGTCTCCAGGCGGCTCTTCATCTGCGGCGACAAGGGGCCGGCGGAGGACTCCCCCATCACCTCCAGCGTAACGCCCTGGCGCAGATCGCTCTGTGCGCGACCGTCGATCAGCAACGACTGCTGAACGTGTGCCAGCATATTGATAAAGCCCGGAGCGACTGCTTGCCCGTGAACGTCCACCTCACGCGCAGCATGCCCGGAGATGTGCCGCGCCACACGGACGATGCGGTCTGCTTGAATTGCAACATCGCCTACGAAGGGCACCCCCCCGGATCCGTCGTAGATCGTGCCTCCCCGCAGAATCAGCGAATAGGCCGGCGCCACCCCCTGTGCCGACGCCGACGTCGAGATAGCCCAGGCCAGCGCCAGTGCCACGCCTCTGAGGCGCACCTGCCGCACGCAGCCAACGAATGAATCAGTTCCCACGGGTGGTCTCCAGGCGAGTGGACGGCCGGCTCGCATCTTCGCAGTCGGCGCCAGCAGGCGTGATCAGGGGATGTGAGGCTTATCCTCAACATGCCGGGGAACGTAAATGTGGCCTTCACGCACGACGACACGTCCGTTGATAATCACCATGTCAAGCTTGCGAAGGTCCTCAACATTCTCGTCGGGCCGACCGTCTACAACGATAAGGTCGGCGAGCTTGCCGACTTCAACGGTGCCGAGCCGATCATCCATGCCGAGAATCTCGGAATTCGTCCGCGTGCCTGCAATCAATGCCTGCGCCGGCGTATAGCCGAGCTGCTCGAAATTTTGAAGTTCCTGGATGTAGGGGCCCGGCAGGCTCTTGTACAGACCATAGAACAGATCCGTAGCAACACCGAGCTTGACGCCGGCGTCCTTCATCTTGCGTGCCATCGCAAAGGTGGTGTCGTTGTTCAGCGTAAAGCGCCGCGACGTAGAGAAGAAGTACCCGCCTGTATCCATAATGTATTGATACGGCACGAGCGTCACATCCGCGCAGATGCCTTTCTTGGCCATCAACCGAACGGTCTCGTCGGAGCGCGGCAACGGATGCTCTACGCAGTCAACCCCCGCGGCCACAGCCATGTCGGTGAAGATCGTCTCGGAATCCACTGTCACCCGCAGCCCCAGCAGATGCGCTTCGTCGACCGCCGCCTTCACTTCCTCAGCATTAAAGTGGCTGCCAAGCTTGATCAGGTCGGCGCCACGCTTGAACTGCAGTCGGACCGCCGCCCTAAAGGCGTCAGCACCCGTCGCCTCATAGATCTGCGACTCCGGGTACTCCGGTGCGGTATGGAATGTAAAGCTCTCCGAGCCGTGACCTCCGGCGCCAGTGATCAGTTGCCCGGCGACGAACATGCGCGGCCCAGGGATCCGTCCGAGATAATTCCATAATTTCAACTGAAACGGCGCCATGCCATGAGAGCCCACGTCCCGTACGCTGGTAATGCCGCTCTCAACGAAATAGCGCATCCGCTCGATGCCACGCAACGCAGCGTCCGCCTGGCTATCCTCACTGACCGCAGCCGCGAGACCTGGGCGCTCCAGGTAGGTCATGTGGGTGTGCAGGTCGATCAGCCCGGGCATTACCGTCTTGCCACCGACGTCGATGACTTCGACTCCCGCCGGCAGCGATATACCCTGCTCTGACGCTGCGATCTTGGTGATGTGACTGCCTTCTATCAGCAATACCGCGGGATGCGCAGCCGCGCCCGTCGCGTCGAAGAGTCGGAGGTTTTTCAGCAGGATCGCGCCCTTCGGATCGGCGAAGCCTTTTGGCATCGGCACGCGACGTAGATCGTTGGTCGTTGCGGTGCCGGGCTGGTAGTAGGCCGAGCGGTCATTTGGCTTGTCGCCTGGCGTCACGGCAGAGGCGGCAGAGGCAATCAGCAGGCCGAATAGGAAAATATTGGTACGCACGTTAACCTCGGCGCGCGGCACTAACCGCGCAGATGCTGGCGGATCGCGTTCGGTAAAAGATCATTTTCAGTCATTGGAGCGGCAGCGGCGCTGGGAATGCACTCAGTAGCGGCGGCGCTGCACCCATCAGGTTCTCGACCAGATAGTCCCACGTCCGTCGCAAAGCATAACCGCCATGGACACCTAACGGCGAGTGCCCTACGTTCGGCAACGCCAGGAAGTCGAAATCCTTGTTTTTCTTTATCAGAGCATCGATGACTTGCAGCGTATTGCCTGGCAGCACGGTCCAGTCCGTCTCGCCGTGCATCAAGAGCAGCTTGCCCTTCAGACTACCGACCAGCGGTGCATTGGCCGCCGCTCTATAGTTCGTCCCATCGTCAGGACCCAGGAAGGTTTCCGAGTACGACGCGAGCTGTATCGTCGGATCGTGGCTGCCCGCAGCCGAAACACCGACCTTGTAGAAGTCCGGATAGACGAGCATCGCCCGCAGCGCGGCGTAACCCCCGGCTGAACCGCCGTAGGCACCTACGCGCTGCAGGTCCATATAGGGATAGCGTCGCGCCAGCTCCCGAATCACGGCCACGTGATCGTCCAGGTGTCCCGCCTGACCCAGCTGCCCGTAGGACTCGTCGAGGAATATCTTCGACCTGCCCGGCGTGCCGCGGCCATCCACCTGGATCACAATGAAACCGAGCTCGGCCAGTGTCTGATCGGCGGTGTAGCCGAAAACGATATCGAGGTAGCGGGGATAGGCTTTTCTCGCCTGTGGCCCCGGGTACATGCTGTCGATGACCGGATATTGCTTGCGAGGATCGAAATCTGCCGGCCGGAGGATATGGCCGTAGAGCGCAGTCTTGCCGTCCGCGGCAAGGGCGCTGAACCGCTCCGGCACGGTGAGGCCACCGGACAACACCCGCGACACATCGGCACGTTCGATCACGGCGACAAACTTGCCATCAGCGCGGCGCAGCGCGGTCTCGGCCGGCAGATCAGCGCGCGAGTAGGTATCGAGGAAGTAACGCCCGGACGGCGAGAATCCCCGCGACGCGGCGGCGGACCGGACCAGACTAGGCGGAGGGTCGAAGAACGCCGAGTCCTGGGCGGACGCGACCAGATGGTCGGCGTCCTCCGGCGTCAGCAACGTGATCCGTCCGTCGGCTAGGCCGACTCGATAGACCTTGCGATAATAGGGATCCGCGCCAGGCTCGCGGCTGTTAGCAGCCACGTAAATCAGGCCCCGCGCCTCATCCAGATGCAGAACGTTTTTGACTGCCCAGGCCCCCTGAGTGAGCTGCCGCTTCAATTGGCCAGTGGCACCGTCATAGACGTACAGATGGCCGTAGCCGTCCCGCTCGGAAAACCAGATAACCTCACCGTTGGCGAGCGTATAGACCATCGGCCGTTGACCGATAGAACCTGCCTCGACGAATGTCCTGCCGCTCTCCTGGATCACAGTCCGTACGGCACCGGAGGCAGCATCCACCTCGTACAAGGCCATGTGCTTGTTGTAGCGGGCGCGCGCGAACACGAAGACGTGTCGGCCATCACCCGACCACCAGACTTCCTTGGACTCGATCGAGGTCGTCACCTGCGCCGGAATTGGGTCCATCGCAATACGGTGTCCGCTACGCGCACTGACATCGAACACCCAGGGCTCTGAGACCGGCAGCACCGGATCCGTCGACATCGGATAGCGCCAAGTCACGAACTTCGGCTGTACGGACCCGTCCAGCGGCACCGACTGAACCTGGCTCATCTGCCGTACGTCCCGTTCATCCATTCGCTGGGTATACAGGTGACTCGAGTCCGGCGACCACACCAGGACGGGAGCGACCGGCATCCCCTGCATGACCTTTTCGGTCACCAGCGGGTTGGATTCCGGGGTAGCGGCGTATGCGTAATGCGCGCAGCCATCGGTCGTGAGGGAAAATGCTTCCCCGCCAGCCGCGGGGCGTATCCACAGGTTGTAGTCACGAACGAAGGCGACCCACTTCCCATCGGGGGAGGCGATCATAAGCGGATCTGTTGGCGCTGCCGCCTGCAACGTGCACGCCGGCTTGGACGTCGAACAGGTGTATGTGGCCGTATCCACCAGAAAGCGAATCGCGCCAGCGTCGAGCCGGTCGTAATCCCGAAACGGTAGGCGCTCGGCGTCAACGGACTTGCCGAGTACGGCACCGAGCCCGGTCGCTACGATCTTCGGATCAAACGGCTCGCTACGCTTACCGGTCGCGGCGTCGACACGCACGAAGCCTGCCTTACCGGCGCCGCGCTCCTGCAGATAGGTGAAATTCTCGCCACCGTCGTCACGCCAGTGCGGCGTGACAGTCCGGTTCAAAACCAAACTATCCAGATTGCGGATCAGGAAGCGCGCAGCGTGCTCGTAGCGACTCCCATCCAATTGAGGCTGCGCCCCAACCACAGCCGATAGGCAGCTGAGCATTCCGATAGCGGCGCAGCGAATAGCTCGGTTCATGCTGCCCTCTGGCATCAGGTTGGGATCGCCGCGATGCGGCCTGATCTCTGCGGTTGGCCGCGACACGAGGTCCACTCGTGCCGCGGCGAAGAGTCGAGACTAGAACTTATAGTCGAAACCCACACCGAATGCGCGCGGCTGCGCAATCCAGAAATCACCCTGCTGCGGCTGGTTGAGAATATTGATGAGTTCCATACCGCCCTGGATCGCACGCTTATTGGCAAGGTTTGTCCCGTAGACCTTCAACGTCAACGGACCCCGGGTCACGCTGGCATTGAGGTTGGCCATCGCATACGAAGGCGCCTCGACCGCAGGCGCGGCCATGCCCTGTTGCTCTACGCCCGTCAGCCAAACCTTGTCGACCCAGCGGATACCGCCACCGACGTGCGCCGTCCAGTCCGTCATGGCCGTCCAGGTGTAGTCGGCGGTCACTGACGTACTCATCTTGGGCACGCCAGGCAGCTGGTAGCCGGTCAGGAAGAATGCGCCTGGCGCAGTGCTGGTCAGCTCTGACTTCGTATAGGCACTATTGAGCCCGAGCGTGAAGCCCTCGAACAGCGAGAACGCCGAGGCCAGCTCGATGCCCTTAGGCGCGGCCTTGCCGCCGTTGGTCAGAATCGTGCTGCCACCGGTGGTCGAATTGAGCTGGATGTCCTTCCAGTCGATGTAGAACACCGTCAGGTTGACGAGCGCACGATGATCAAGGAATTCGGATTTCACGCCGATTTCATAGCTCGTGAGCGTGTCGGAGTTGACTCGCGGCGGGACGTCCGTCGGCAGAAATACCGTGTTCAGCCCGCCAGGACGGTAGCCGGTAGCGACCCGTGCGTAGACCATGGCGTCAGTCGTGAGGCGGTAGCGGGACGAGAAGGACCAGGTGGTGACGTTCTCGCTAGTCGACGGCGACGAGCCACCGGTACCGGTAACGGCCTGCTTGTTGTTGGCGTAACGCAGGCCAGCGCTGACATCGAACTTGTCAGACACGTGCCAGGTACCATCGCCGAAGAACGCGTATTCCTTGTAGGTGGAATCCTGCGTTCTGCCCGGGAATGGCGCACCAAGGTAGGTGTAGTCAGGCAGATACAGGCTAAGCGGACTGCCAACCAAACCGACCTTTTCATCGGTGTAGAAGCCGCCGACCATCCAATCGAGCGTCTTTCCCTGCTGCGACGCAATCCGCAACTCCTGCGAGAACTTCTTGACCTGGATCTGCGAGGCACCGGTTAACAGGACACCCGCCGGCAACCCGAACATCTCGGCCACCCCGCCAGCAATCGCCGTCGTGTTATCCACAGTGGTCGCGGTGCGCTGGTTTGAGTAACCCGTAGCCGAGGTTACCTCGAACGTACCCGGCTTCCAGTTGATCGTGGCGGTATAGACGCCGAGGTTCTCCCGGAACGCCTGCGGAAAAGCATGGGTCTGAGTGAGGTCACCAACCGGATCGGAGACGGTTCCAATGCTGGATCCGTCGGTCGTCTCGGTGGCATGGAAGCCAGTTGTGGACACCGTGCCACCGTCGTCGGCGACGTTACGGTAGATCACTGCACCAAGCTTCACGGACAGGTCCGCGCTCGGCTGCCACAACAGTGCAAGGCGGCCTCCCTGCTGGCGCTGGCCATTGACGTCCTTCTTTCCGGTAAAGGCGTTGTCGATGAATCCAGGCAAGGACTTGTCGTACAGGCTGATCCGCATGCCGAGCACATCCTTCACCAGCGCCACGTTCGCGACGCCGCGCAGGCTGTAACTGACGCTACCGGCACCGTCCACCGAACCCACGTCAGCGCCAATCTGACCACCGGAAGCATTGAGGCTCGGGTTCTTAAGCACGTACTTGATCAGGCCGCCCATGGAGCCGGCGCCGTACAAAGTGCCCTGCGGCCCGCGCAGGACTTCAAGCCGGTCTAGGTCGTAGGGGAGCAGGTCGAGGATCTGGTTCGCAGGGCTGCCATACCGCGAGCTCGAACCAAGCGGCACTTCGTCTAGGTAGGTTCCGACCGACGCTGCATCGCTGACCGAGGCGACACCGCGGAGGTTCACCGATGCCAGACCCGCCTTGCCGCCGTTACCGACGTTAAGGCCGGGGATATAGGCCGCATAGTCAGACAGCTGCTCCTGACGGCGCTCGAGCAGGATGTCGCCCGACTGGACACTGACCGAAGCTGCAACATCCTGTACGTTCTCGACGCGCTTGTTGGCGGTCACTACGACCTCTTCCAACGACGCGAGGCCCGCAACGGCCTTCGCAGGCGGCGCGTCAGTAGCTAGAGCCGCCGCTGAAAGCAGCACGCCGGCAATCACACTCGCGAGCGAGACCTGCTTCGAAACGTTGGTGCATCCGCTTAACTTCGTCATGTTTATCTACTCCCCTTGAGCGTTAATTTTGTGGCGGCCACTGAGGCCCAGTTACCCGATCCTGGAACGTCGAACCCACACTGCTGACGACGCTGAGTCGGCAACGGTGGGCGCACCCTTGTGTTTTGCGGTTTTTTATCGCGTGGGATGTGCGCCGCCATCAGGCATCTCCCATATGTTCGGCATAGCGACGAAAATCGATGTTCGTTCCGCAGATCACGATACCTACACGCATGCCTAGCACGCGCTCACGTAGCGTCGTCATCAGCGCAGCTGTCGAAGCTGCAGCCGCAGGCTCAACCGCGAGCTTCAGTTCGCGAAATATCAGCGCCATGGCCGTACGAATCTGATCATCGTCAACCAGCACCAGCTCATCGACATATTGACGACAAAGCCCATAGCTCATCGCCGTGGTGAACGGCGCGCCCAAGCTGTCGGCAATCGTCCTTACAGCGCCTGCCCGCGCAGGCTCACCGAGCTCGTAGCTGCGATGCATGACATCGGCACCAGTAGGCTCTACGCCAAATACCAGACAGGAGGGACTTGCCTGCTTGATGGCAGCGGCCATACCCGCGCAAAGACCACCGCCACCGATTGGAATCACTACCGCATCAAGGCCGCCGGCCTGCTCCCAGAACTCCAGACCCAGCGTCGCGGTTCCGAGAATGGTCTGCTTCCCGTCGTAGGGATGAATGAACGTACGGCCCTCGTCGGCGACGATCCGCTCCGCCATCTCGAAGGCAGTGGCGCCATTAGCGGCAAGGAGTACTTCACCGCCGTACTGCTGACAGAGCTCGATCCGCGCGGGACTTGCGCTCTGCAGCATCACGACCTTGGCGGAGGCGCCGAACTGCCGCGCCGCAAACGCAGTTGCGATTGCGTGATTTCCGGAACTGACAGCGGTAACGCCACGACGCAGCGCTGCTTCGTCCAGCGCGAGCATGTTCAGCACGGCACCGCGCGCCTTGAACGAGCCCGCCGCCTGCAGCAACTCAAGTTTGGCAACCACCTTCGTTTCGCGACCCAGCGATGCCACAAGTTCGATGCCGTCCCACCGATGTACGGGAGTCGTGGCGATATACGGCTGCAAGCGCTCGATCGCGTCCCTGATCGCAGGCAGCGTCGGCGCAGCAACAGTTGGCGCGCGCACGCTCATCGGCGCCCCGGGGCCAATGGTGAGGGCGACAGGAAAGCCAACACGATGAAAGCAGGTCGAAACATTACGCGCCTATAGACAATAAAGTTGCGTATACGCATCATACGGTGCGTTTAGAGGCTGTCAAGGATCAAGCGGGAATCGCTGCGATCCGGCCAATACGGGGGACGAAAAGGCGCGAAACAATCGGGTAGCCTTGGAGCCGTGTTCCCCGCTAGAGCGTGAGATGAACAAGACAACGAACAAGAAACCCGCCCGCCCTAAGCGCGCCACCCCCAAAGCGGCGCCGGACGCGGCCAAATCCGTGCCTGAACGGCACATGCCCAATCTCGGCGACTGCCTGCGAGCCATTCGCTTCAAGCGACGCCTGACGCTGGCCGACGTCAGCGTCGCAACAGGGATCGCGCGGTCCACGCTCTCCCGCGTAGAAAGCAACCAGCTCTCACTGACCTACGACAAGCTGATCCAGCTCAGCAGGGGCCTGCAGATCGACCTGACCGAACTGCTCTCCTCACGAATCGATGGCGAGGCGCCACCCACCCTCACGCGCCGGACGGTCACGGCTCCGGCCTCAGGCAAGATCATGGAGGTAGGCACCAGCGTTTACCGCTACATGTGCACAGAGATGTCCGCGAAGCGGATGACGCCGATGTGGGTAGAGATTCATGCTCACAGCCTCGCCGAGACAAACGGACTGCTCGCACATCAGGGTGAGGAGTTCACCTTTGTCCTGGCAGGAACCGTTCGACTGCACACTGAGTTCTACGAGCCGACCGTCCTGGAGACGGGCGCCGCGGTCTATTTCGATAGCACCATGCGGCACACCTACGTTGCAGTGGGCGCTGGCCCGGCGCAGATCCTCTGCGTTTGCGCTTTTGCCGACGCCAATATCCATGAACTTATGCCCATACCGGGGCCAGCACCCACAGTCGAAAAAGCGCGGATTAGCCGCGGCCGGCCGCGCGCGACGAAGAATTGATACGGAACCGAGCCGAACAGCACCAGCAGCACAAGGCCGCGGACCCCTGATACGTTCCAGGTCATTCGGCTGGACGACATCCCACGCGCAAGATCCCCTTTTCTGGAGACGTTCTTGACCAGCCACTTCCACAGTCGCTTCAACCGCTGGATCCTGCCGGGATTCGCCTTCAAGGCCGTCGTGATCGGCGGCGGTTACGCAACCGGACGAGAGCTGGCCGAATTTTTCCTGCCTAGCGGCCTGTGGGGCGGCATCATGGGAATGGTGCTCGCCATGATGATATGGAGCGGCGTCTGCACGTTAACGTTCCTGTTTGCCCGCGCCACCGCCAGCATGGACTACCGTTCCTTCTTCGGTCAGCTACTCGGTCCCGGCTGGGTCGTCTTCGAAGGAGCGTACTTCTGCCTGGTGGTCGTCATGCTCTCGGTATTCGCCGCGGCCGCCGGCGCGCTGGGAGCGGCGGTTTTCAACTGGCCTGCGCTGCTCGGCACACTGCTGCTGATCGCGTCCATCGCTGCGATAAGCGCCTTCGGCAGCGAATCGGTCGAACGCCTCTTCAAATACGTCACGTTCTTTCTATATGCCGTGTTCGCAGCATTCATCCTGCTATCACTGACGCGCTTCTCCGATCGGATCGCCGTGGGCCTTACAACGTCGTACCCGACGACGGGCTGGGTACTAGGCGGCGTGACCTATAGCGTCTACAACGTCGTCGGTGCCGTCATCATCCTGCCGGTACTCCGCCACCTGACCAGCCGGCGTGACGCCGTGATCGCAGGCCTACTGTGCGGTCCGCTCGCAATGCTGCCCGCCTTGCTGTTCCTGGTGTGCATGGTCGGTTACTACCCCGGCATCGCCGCCGAAGCACTGCCGTCGGACTTTCTGCTCGACAAACTACAACTGCCTATTTTCCACGTCGTCTTCCAGATCATGATTTTCTCTGCGCTACTGGAGAGCG
>SESE01000294.1_pt1 | contig 21819 bp, 19 predicted proteins | sample 3171371 | NCBI WGS metagenome assembly SESE01 (sample SAMN06051881, study PRJNA518727) | freshwater metagenome | biome: subpolar coniferous forest; feature: holomictic lake; material: water; isolation source: holomictic Lake 442, 13 m depth | place: Canada: near Kenora, Ontario | collected... | reverse complement strand
CCTGGACCCCGTGAAAGGCCCCTTAAAGCCGCGGCTCGAAGCGCTCGGGGTCTCCGACCAGGGCTGGGGCCGGGTGCGCATGGTGCTGGTCCACAACCAGCAGCGCCTGCTGAGCCCCCTGGAGCTGTGCCGTCAGCTGGTCGAGGAGGAAGGCTGCCCTGTGCCCCTCATCGTCGCCGGCACCGAGGAGGACGAGGACAAGAAGCGCCACCACGCCATCGCCGCCGGCGCCGTGGACTTCGTGGCCGTGGAGCCCTTCCGCATCCTCGCCATCCTCAAGCGCCTGGATGGGACGCTGAGGTTGTTTGAGGGGGAGTAGTGCACGGGCTCATCCACCCAACCTCACATTCCTCCCCCGCCAGTGATTCACGCCTCTGAGGCGGTCCCAAAAGGCCCAGGTGGCGCCGGCGGCGAAGGCGAGCACGGCTGCGGGCCACAGGGCCCAGAGGACATCCATGGGGCGCCCGGTGAAGCGCTGCTGGACGTCCCCTGCCACCGCCGGCACCAGCAGCCAGATCAGGAGGGCCAGGCCCGGATGGCCGGCCCAGGGCAGCCAGAGGGGGGCGAGGCCCAGACCCATCAGCAGGGGCAGCAGGGGCGGCAGCAGCCACCAGAAGGGCAGGGCGGCGGTGTTCTTCCGCATGGCCCGCACCAGCTCGCCCAGGCCGTGGTACATGCGCAGGTGCAGGTCGGGCCCGCCCCTGGCCACCCGGTTGATGAAGCCTGCGGCCTTCACCCGGCGCGCCAGCATCATGTCGTCGATGGCCTCCAGGGGCACGGCCGCATGGCCACCCACGGCGTCATAGGCCGCCCGGCGCAGCAGGGTGAAGGCCCCGATCCCGCAGAAGGCCGGGCTGCGGGGATCGGGCACCCGGTGCGGGGGCACCGTGAGCAGGAAGGCGCAGGCTGCTATGGGCAGGATGATCCGCTCGGCAGGCCCCACCGCATCCACCGCCGGGACCAGAGCCAGGATGTCGGTGGGCTGGGCCAGGGCATGGGCCAAGGCCCGGCGCAGCAGGTCCGGGGTGGCCTGAACATCCGCATCCGCGAAGAGCAGCCACTGGGCTGCCAGGGCCTCTGGCTCCCGGGTGGCCAGGTCCAGGGCGTGGTTCTTCCCCAGCCAACCCGGGGGCAGGTGGTCGTTGCGGAGGACCCGCAGGCGGTCCGGCCGGGCGGCGGCCCGGGTGCTTAGGATCTCCGAGCTGCCATCGGTGGAGCCATCGTCCACCACCAGGATTCGCAGGGCTGGGTGGTCCTGGGCCAGCCAGGAGTCCAGGGCCGCGGCCAGCTCCGCCGCCTCGTCCCGTACCGGGATGCACAGGCAGACCGTGGGCGGATCGGACAGTGGGCCCGGGTCGGCTCCCAGGGCGGGCATGCGGGCTGCGTGGCGCCTCAGCACGCCCAGGGCGGCCAGGATTCCGCCCACCGTCCCCCAGGATGCCGCTTCCAGCCAGACCATTCTTCAGCCTAGCCTGGAGCCTGACCCCGAGGTGAGCATGCTCCTGGCCTTCCTGGCCCACGATCCCCTGGCGGGAACCCTGATGCTGCTGGCCCTGCTCTGGGCGGCGGCCAAGGTGGGTGGGGAACTGGCCCTGCGGCTGGGACTACCCGTGGTCACCGGGGAGTTGGCCGCCGGTCTGGCGCTCACCGCCCTGCACCGGGCCTGGCCCCTGCTGCCCGATGCGGGGGCTTCCCCTGCGGCGGAGCTCCTGGGCAGCCTCGGCGTGGTGGTCCTGATGTTCGCTGTGGGGCTGGAGTCCACGGTGCCCCAGATGCTGAAGGTGGGGGCGGCCTCCCTGCGGGTGGCGGTGGTCGGTGTGGTGGCACCCATGGCCGCGGGCCTAGCCGGGGCCTGGGTCCTGCTGCCCAAGGGCACGCCCTTCGTGGTGGATCTCTTCATCGGGGCCTGCCTCTGTGCCACCAGCATCGGCATCTCTGCCCAGGTGCTGCGGGAGAAGGGGGCTGCGGCCTCCCTGGAGGGCCGCGTCATCGTGGGTGCGGCGGTGGTGGATGACGTGCTGGGGCTGCTGGTCCTGGTGGCCGTTACGGGCATGGTCAGCGGCGCCCCGGGGGCTACGCCGGGCTTGGGCCTGGCCGGGACGCTGGCTCTGGCCCTGGGCTTCCTTGCCCTCGCCCTCACCCTGGGACGCCAGGCCACACCTCGCCTCTTCCGCCTGGCCTCGCGCTTCCGCAGCGAACAGGTGCTTCTCCCCCTGGGGCTGGGATTCGCCTTCTTCCTGGCCTGGCTGGGCAGCCTGGCCGGGCTGGCCTCCATCGTCGGGGCCTATGCGGCGGGCCTGATCTTGGAGCCCGCCCACATCGAGGACCTGGAGCGCCGGGAGGAGCACACGCTTGAGGAGCTGGTGCGGCCCCTGGTGACGGTTCTGTCGCCGCTGTTCTTCGTGCTGATGGGGGCCAAGGTGGATCCTGTTGCCCTGCTGAGTCCATCCACCCTGGCCTTCGCTGGGGTCCTGGCCGCCCTCGGGGTGGCCGGGAAGTTCGTAGCGGGCTATGCCGGTGGCCAGGGACTGCGATCGGCTGTCGTGGGCTGGGGGATGGTGCCCCGGGGCGAGGTGGGCCTCATCTTCGTGGCCGCCGGGGCTCAGCTGCGCCTGGATGGGGCCCCACTCCTGTCCGCCGGCGTGCAGGCCGGGATCATCGGGGCGCTGCTGCTCACCACCGTGGCCGGGCCCGTGGGCCTGGGCTGGGTGCTGGGACCACGGAAGCCCTAGCCGGGTCAGTTGCTGGCGGGGGTTCCCGGAACCTTGGGAGCGGCGCCTTGGAAGGGGGCGACGATGACCATGATGGTGCTGCCCGTGAACAGGCGACCTTCGATCTGGATGGAGGCCACCCGATCTCCCCGCAGGAAGGTCAGGATGCTGATCTTGGCCTGGGTGGCGCTGATCAGGCGCCAGCCGGAGCCGTCCATGCGCTCCTGAAAGAACGTGCAGGCCTCGGCGGAAGAGAGGCTCGTGGTCATGACCAGGCGGCCCGTCCAGGCCTCGCCCTGGCCCATGATGAGGGTCTTGTCGGCATCCGCCTTGGCGTCGGGAGGCATCGGGATGTCTTTCACCATGCGGGGACTGGTGGCCACCGTGGTAGCCATGACCGGCCCGGCGGGCGGCGCCTCCGAAGGCGCGGGCTGGGGGGCCTTCATGCAGCCCACCAGGGCCAGAAGGCTCGCCAGGGGCAGGGTCAGTTGGCGTGGGGCAGGGTGGTTTCGCATGGTTTTCATGATTCGGGCTCCCGGCCGGAACGCAAAAAGAAATCATCAATCTACATAATCAAGCGTATGGAGTGAGGAGCCCACCCGCAATAGCCTTCAGGTGTGGCCCTCGGCCTCCCGCCAGGGAGCCGGGGATTGGTTGCAAAAGGAGGCTCCGCGATGGGACAGACCCGCCCCCTGGGCATTCTGGTATTTGATGTGAACGGTTCTCTGCTTCGCTACAGCAAAGAGGCCCATGAGCTGACGGGTTACCCCTTCGAGCAAGTGGAAACCCAGGAACAGTGGTGCCAGAACCTGTTTCCGGATCCAGTGAGCCTCTCCATCGTCCAAGGCATCTTCCGGGAGATGGGGACCCTGTCGGGAGCCCAGGCATCCCGCTCCTTTGAATTCGTCCTGCCCTTCCGAACGGCCGCCGGCGATCTCAAGGACGGCCAGTTCAGCATCGCCTTGACCGGCCAGTCCCAGGAATCCCCGGAGCCCCTCTTCCTGGTGAGCCTCATGGAAAAGGTGCCGGCGGTGGAAGTTGTGGCCCATTCCGAGTCCCGGGACCTGCTGGGCCAGGCCCTGAGCGTCCTGCAGAATGCGAGTGGAAACCTGTTGTCCATCCTCGATGAGAGCCAGCGGCGGGTCATCGCCTCCACCAACCGGATCCGGGGCGACCAGGTGGCCATGTCCCACCAGTGGGATGGGCTGTTCCAGGAGGCTTTTGCCCTGGCCCGCATCCGGGACTTGGTCACGGTCATACGCGATTCTACGGGCATCGCCCAGGATGCCTCCCGGGCCCAGGTCCGGCAGGCCGACCCGGACCGGCCCCTGGTGGGGGTCCCCGTGGGCAAGCCCGTGGCGCTGCCGCTGGGACTGAGCCTGCACAAGCTCGAACGGTTCTGGATCCTGAGCACCCTGCAGGCTCTCCAGGGCAACCGCAGCGACTGTGCCCGCCACCTCGACATCGCTCTGCGCACCGTTCGCAACAAGCTGGGCGAGTACAAACAGGCTGGCTTCAAGATTCCCTCCGCCAGTCGGGGTCGAAGGGTCAAGGCCCGCATCGTCGTCTGACCCTAAAATTCGAACTACATAAAACAACCTATGGATCTCGGGCAAGAGGCCCGCTCTGGGGTATAGTCGATCCGAAGTAGGAGTCCGGATGCGCGCCCACGACGATCCCTCGCCAGACGCCCATGGCCTGGAGAAGCGTCCCGAACGTCCGATCATCCTGTTCGTGGATGATGACCCCTTAATCCTCAGGAGCATGCGCCGCCTGTTCGGGGATACCCACGACATCCAGACCGCCCAGTCAGGCGCAGAAGCCCTGGCCCTCCTGGCCAAGGGTCCCCTGCCGGCCGTGGCTCTCATCGACCACCAGATGCCTGGAATGACGGGCATCGACCTCCTGCATACGCTGCACCAGGACCATCCGGACATGGTGCGCATCATGCTCACCGGCCAGGCGGACCTGCCGCTGGCCATCGAGGCCGTGAACCGGGGTCAGGTCTTCCGGTTCCTCACCAAGCCCGTGGGGATGGAGAGCCTGCGGCAGGTCATGGCCGAGTCTGTCGAGCTGTACCAGCAGCGGGCCGCGGAGAACCGCCTCCTGGCCCAGGCCAAGGCCATGGCCCCCGCCGAAGGGCCCGACTTCGAGACCTCCGCCCTCCAGCAGCTCATCGAGGCCCGCTTGACCGCCCGGGAGCTGGATGTGCTGCGTCTAATCGGGCAGGGACGGTCCTCGAAGGAGATCGGCCCCCGGCTGGGCATCAGCCCCCGCACGGTGGATGTCCACCGGAGCCACATTTTGGACAAGCTCGGCCTGCACAATTCCACTTCTTTGGTCCGAGTGGCGGTCAAGGCCGGATTTATCTGAGTGCGTAGGGGCCTCCTGGTCAGGCAGCCACGCTTTCTGAAGACCTGCTTTCGGCCTGCCGATGGGTTTAGGGTAGTGGGGTGGGGCTTTTATACCTCGGCCTTAACACGGCCCCCCTCCTTCCAATCGATTCAGCGTCCTGTGAGGTGAGTCTGTGAAAGCAAATCTGCGCCGCTTCCTGGGAGCCTCCTGCGTGGTGCTCCAGGCCCTGCTCCCGCTCGGTGCAGCGGAGGTCGCCGAGCCCTTCAAGATCGGCGTTGCCCCCCACACCAGTGCCCGGTTCATCCTCGAGCAGTACCAGCCCCTCCGCATGCACCTTGCCAAGGCTCTGGGGGTGGAGGTGGAGATCGTCACGGCCCCCGACTTCACCGACTATGCCCGACAGGCGATCGCCCAGAAGTTCGATCTGGCGGTCACCACGGGGCATCAGGCCCGCCTGCTCCAAGCCGACTTCCGCTACATCCCGCTGATCACCTACAAGGCCGCCTTCAAGTCCCTGGTCATCACCACCCAGAAGGGGGGAATTCGCACCGCGAAGGACCTCAACGGAACCACCGTCATCGGCCTCAGCCCCACTTCCCTGGTGACCCTCTGGGGGCAGCACTGGCTCGACCGCTCCGGATGCAAGGACGTGACCGTTCGCTATGTCAGCGCCGCGGACAGCGTGGCCCAACTGCTGTTGTCCGGAGAGGGCACGGCCGGTTTCGTTTCGCTGCCCAATTTCCAGAACCTCGCCCCAGAGGTCCAAACCGGGCTCCGGGTGCTGGCCGAGAGTCCCGCCCTGGCGGGGCGGGTCTATGTGCTCAATGCGCGCCAGCGGGCCCGCCGGGCCGCTGTGGAGGCGGCGCTCTGGTCCTTCGCCGGAAGTGCCGAGGGGAAACGCTACCTGGAGAAGAACAAGCTGGAGGGGTACCGCAAGCTGAAGAAGGGCGAGTTGGAAGCCATGGACCCCTTTGCTGATGAAGTCCGCAGGAACCTGGGCCTCAAATGAAGGCAGGCCTCATGGGGCGGTCCGTCCGCTCCCGAATGCTGGTGGCGGCCATCCTGGTCGAAGCCACGATGCTCACCCTCCTGGTGGTCAATAGCCTGCGGCTGCTGTCCGGGCAGATGACTGCCCAGGCGGCCCGCCATGCCTCCCAGATGACCCCAGTCCTCCATGCCGCCCTCATTGCGCCCCTGGCCCAGCGGGACACGGCAACAGTGCAGGCCATCCTGGACGAGTGCGTGGCCTCCCAGGGCATCGACTACCTGGCTGTCAAGGATGCCGCTGGCAAGGTGGTGGCCTCCAGCGGCTGGCCCAAGGACCGCCCCCTGCCGCCGCCGGATGAGTCTTTCCGCCTGTATTCGTCCAGTGATACCCCCCGCTACAACGTGGAGTCCCAGGTCAGCGTGGGTGGCCAGAAGCTGGGCACTGTCCACTTCGGCTTGGACCTGTCGCAGATCCTGCAGGCCCACCAGCAGCTCCTGACCCAGGGCGTACTCATCGCCCTGGGTGAGCTGTTGCTGTCGGCGGGTCTGCTGACGGTCCTTGGCTTCTGGCTGACCCGCCACCTCACGTCCCTCACCCGGGCCAGCGAGTCCGTCGCAGGAGGCAACCTCGCCCCGCCCCTGGTGGCCGAGGGAGACGACGATGTGGGCCGCCTGGGGGCAGCCTTCAATGCCATGTCCCTGGCTGTCCGGGAGCGTATCCAGGAGCTCACGGAGGCCCGGGACGGCCAAGCCACCCTCGCCCTGGGTCTGGCCGAGGCCCACCAGCGCATGGAGGAGATCACCCACGCCATGGGGGACGGCCTCTACGTGCTGGATGAGGCGGGCCACATTACCTACGTCAACCCCAGGGTCGAGGAGATCCTCCACTGGACCCGGGAGGAGCTCATGGGCCGGTCCGCCCAGAGCCTCTTCCATCGGAGCCAGCAGGACCGGGGCCAGGGGCCCTTGGTTTCCCCCCAACCCGTCTTGGTCGCCTTCGAGGGCGCTGTCTACCGCTCCAGTGACGAGATCTTCTGCCGGAAGGACGGGTCCCTCCTCCATGTCTCCCTGGTCAGCACGCCCATCATCCGGGACGGGAAAACCCTTGGTGCGGTGGTTTCCTTCCAGGATGTGACCGAGCTCCAGCGGAGCGCCCAGGCCCTGCGGGAGAGCGAGGCCCGCTTCGCCGCAGCGGTGGAGGGCACTGGGGATGGTCTGTGGGACTGGGATGTATCCCAGGGCCGGGTGTACTTCTCGAACACTTGGAAGTCCATGCTGGGCAACGCTCCTGAGGAAATCAGCGACGACCTGACCGAGTGGGAAAACCGGCTTCACCCGGACGACCGGGAGCGGGTCCTGCATGAAGTCCGGCAGCATCTGGTGGGTCTCACACCTCGCTACCAGTGCGAGCACCGACTGCGCCACAAGGATGGCAACTACATCTGGATCCTGGCCCGGGGTGCAGCCGTCGAGCGAGACGCTGCGGGGAATGCGCTCCGGATGGTGGGCACCCACGCCAACATCGACCTCCGGAAGTCCATGGAAAGAGCCCTGGTGCAGAGGGATCGGCTCCTTGAGGCTGTCAGCCGCTCCATCGCCGGTCTCCTGAACTCCGAGACCTGGGAGGCCGGGCTGGCCGAGTTCCTGGAAGCCCTGGGCCTGGCCACCGAGGTCAGCCGCGTGTACGTCTTCAGACTCCAGGAGGGCGCCCAGATCCAGGAAGAGGCCCCCATGGATCAGACCCACGAGTGGTGTGCACAGAACATCGAGCCCCAGATCGACAACCCGGACCTGCTGGGGATCCCCATGCGGGCTGCGGGCTTCAGCCGCTGGGTCGACACCCTCGCCGCCGACCAGATGATCTCCGGGAATGTCCACAGCTTCCCCGAGGTGGAGCGGGCCCTGCTTCAGCCCCAGGGCATCCTATCGATCCTCGTCATGCCCATCCACGTGCGGGGGAAGTGGTGGGGGATGATCGGCTTCGACGAGTGCGCCCAGGCCCGCCACTGGACCACCTCGGAGCAGGAGATCCTGCGCATCGCCGCCCGGGCCCTGGGCGCCAAGGTCGAGCGCACCGAGTCCCTCCTGGAGCTCGAGCAGCGGGTGGCCGAGCGGACCCAGGAGTTGGACCAGAAGAACCTCGATCTGGTGGCCGAGATGGAAGTTCGCCAGCACATCGAGGCCGCCAATCAGGCGGTGATGGTGGAGCTGGAGCAGTCCCGCAAGATGGAGTCCATCGGCCGCTTGGCTGCCGGAATCGCCCACGAGATCAACACCCCCATCCAGTTTCTGGGCAACAACCTCGAATTCATCAAAAAGGCCTCTGCCCAGGTGCGACGCCTCCTCGAGTCCTACGAGGCCGCCCGCAACGAGCTTCCCCCAGCCCGGGCTGCAACCCTGGCTCAGCTGGCCGAGGAGATGAACCTGACCTTCCTCCACGAGGAAGTTCCCCAGGCCATCTCCGAGTCCATCGAGGGGATCCAGCGGGTCACCAAGATCGTCCGCGCCATGAAGGAATTTAGCCACCCCGGGGGCACCGAAAAGGTGGCGGTGGACATCAACGAGTGCCTGATCACCACCTCCACCGTGGCCCGGAACGAGTGGAAGCACATCGCCGACCTGGTGCTGGACCTGGACCCCTCTGTGCCCACGATCCAGGGCCTGCCAGCGGAGCTGAACCAGGCCTTCCTGAATCTCATCGTCAATGCCAGCGACGCTGTCGCCGAGCGCAAGGCCGGGGACAGCCGGAAGGGCGTGATCACCCTCTCCACGCGCCGGCACCCGGCCGGGGTGGAGATCTGCATCACGGACAACGGCGTGGGCATCGATCCCAGCGTCCAGAAGAAGATCTTCGACCCCTTCTTCACCACGAAGAAGGTGGGCAAGGGCACGGGTCAGGGCCTCACCGTGTGCTATCAGGTCATCGTGAATCGGCATGGCGGCACCATCCAGTGCCAGTCGATGCCAGACGCCGGGACGACCTTCATTCTCCGCCTGCCCCTGGGGGCCGGGGGCGCTGGCCAAGACGCGCTGGAGGCCTAGCACCCATGCGCATCCTCATCGTCGACGACGACCCCCTGATCCTGAAGGCGCTCAACCGCACCTTCCGGATGCAGCGACCCCGCTGGACTGCCGAGGTGGTGGACTCCGGGGAGGAGGCTGTCCGGAGGCTGGACACAACCCCCTTTGATCTGGTGCTCACGGACATGCAGATGCCCGGCATGGACGGCTCCCATGTCCTGCGGCATGCCCGGCAGGTCCAGCCCTCAGCCGTGCGCGTCGTCCTCTCCGGTCACGCCCCCCTGCGCCGCATCCTGGAAGCGGAAGGCGACTATCACCGCTTCCTGGTGAAGCCCGTGGATCCCAATGATCTGCTTGCGATCATCGAAGGCTTTGTCCTGGATCCCCAGGAGGAGGGCGCTGCCCTTGCCCGGGGGTTGGTCGCGGGGCTCGACCACATTCCCAGCCTGCCTTATAACCTCGCGAAACTAAGAAGCCTGCTCGCCCAGGCGGAGCCGGACGCCCAGGCCGTGGCAGCGGTCATCCTCCAGGACATCGGCTTCGCCTCCAAGGTGCTCAAGCTGGTGAACTCCGCCTACATGCCCTTCCGGCGGTCCATCACGGACCTGCGGCAGGCCATCGATTTCCTGGGGATGGAGCTGATCAAGGAAATGGTGATGGATCGGGGCGTGATGGTCTCGGCTCTGGATGAATCGCCCGAGGGCATGAGCCTCCAGTCGCTCTGGGCCCACTCCCGACAGGTGGCCCTGGTGGCCCGGGAGTTGATCCTGCAGGAGACGGGGGACCCCCACGCAGCCGGAGAGGCCTACTCGGTGGGTCTGTTGCACGACATTGGGCGGGTGGTCCTGGCCACCAACCCTGCCTGCGCCTACCGCACCATTCTGGAGGAAGCCCACGATCCCTGGGAGATGCTCACTCACCTGGAGCGCGCCCGCCTCGGGACGGACCACGTGCAGGTCGGCGCCCAGCTCCTGGGTCTCTGGGGACTGCCGGAACCCTTTGGCAGTGCCCTCCGGGAGCAGCACGGCACGGACCTGCGGCAGCACACCTCGCTGGTCTCCCTGGCCCTCCACATCGCGCACTTCCAGCCAGGTTCTGGCAGCGCTCCCGACCGGTTTGTCGAGGGCTCCTTCCTCGCCGGGGACCCCCTCACCTTTGTGGACTCTGCCCAGGCCCTCTGGCAGGGCGCCCTCGCCCGCTGGCGGGCCGGTTGACCGGCATGCCCAACTTTGTAGCAGACAGGAGCCAGCCATGAAGCCCCGCATTCTCCTCGTTGACGATGACACCCTGCTCCTCCGCTCCCTCATGCGGATCCTCCGCGATGAGTTCGAGGTCACCACCGCCGAGTCCGGCGAGGAGGCGCTGAAGGTCCTCTTCGGCGCCGAACCCTTTGCCGTGGTGGTGGCCGACATGATGATGCCGGGCATGGACGGGATCAAGTTCCTGGACCAGTGGCGCTTTCTGGCGCCGAACACCACCCGGGTGATGCTCACGGGGCAGGCCGATCTCGGCACGGCCATCGATGCGGTCAACCAGGGCCATGTCTTCCGCTTCCTGACCAAGCCCATCAAGGGGGACGACCTCCGCCTGGTGCTCGTGGACTCGGTGAACCAGCATGAGCTGATCGTGGCCGAGCGGACCCTCCTGGAGCAGACCCTCACCGGGAGCGTCCAGACCCTGGTAGAGCTGCTCTCCCTGTTCGATCCCCGGGGCTTCGGCAGGACGAAGGAGATGCGGGACCTGGCGGTGGAGATCGCTGGCAAGTTCAGCCTGGATGTGGGCTGGGACCTGGGCTTGGCGGCCCTGCTATCCCGGATTGGCTGGCTGGCCATCCCCATCGAGGTCCAGTCCAAGATCGTCCGCGGGGAGCGCCTGACCGTGCAGGAAAATGAGATGGCCCTGCGGGCACCGGAGGTGGGTGCCAACATCATTGCGAACATCCCCCGGCTTCAGTCTGTGGCCCAGCTCATCCGTTTCAGCACCAAGCACTTTGACGGCACCGGGTACCCCGCCGAGCACATCGCCGGAGAGGACATCCCCATCGGCTCCCGCATCCTCCTGGTGGTGCACGACTATGTCACCCGCCTCCAGGTCCGGCAATCGAAGGTGGTCGTCTTCAGCGAGATCGAGACCGGCAGCGGCACGAAGTACGACCCTGCGGTGGTGAAGATCCTGGGGGAGGTGGTGCACGCCGTGGGTGCCAACGAGGCCGAGAAGCACGTGATGCTGGCCCTTGAGGACCTCCAGCCGGGCATGGTGCTGGCCGACGATGTCTTCGTGAAGAACAACGATGTGGTGATCCTCACCATGGGCACCCGGCTGAACCTGCTGCACATCGAGAAGCTAAGGAACTACGCCGTGGGGACCTCCCTCGCCAACCCGATCCTGATCAACCGGATGGTCTAAGGCTGGCTGTCAGTCCTCCGGCAGCTCCGGGACCAGGGAGGTCACGAAGGTGGCTCGGACCTGGAAGACGTCTTGGAGCAGCTGGGCCGTGAGCACCTCATGGGGCCCGCCATCGCCCACCAGGCGGCCGCGATCCAGGGCCAGCACCCGGTCGAAGCGGTAGGCGGCGCGGAGGTCGTGGAGGCTCACCACGATGGTGCCCCCGGCCTCGGCCAGGCGGCGGGCGAGGCGCAGCACCTCCAGGGCGTGGCGCACATCCAGCTGGGCCACAGGCTCATCCCACAGCTGGATGGGGGCGCCGGTGGCCAGGGCCCGGGCCAGGGCCACCCGGTGCCGCTCACCCCCGGAGAGGCGTGTCACGGGCCGGAGGGCCAGGTGGGTGAGATCCAGGGCCTCCAGGGCGGCTTCCACACCGGTCGGATCGTCGTTCCAGGCGAAGCGCCCCTGGGCCACCACCTCCCGCACCGGGAAGGCGAACTCGAACTGGGACTCCTGCCCCACCCAGGCCAGGCGGCGACCCCGCTCGGCGAAGGGGATCCGGGCCAGGGGTGCGTCGTCCCACGCCACGGCGCCCAGGCAGGGCAGGAGCCCGGCGAGGGCCTGGATCAGCGTGGACTTCCCCGAGCCATTGGGACCCACAACGGCCACCAGCTCGCCCGGACCCAGGCTGAGGGAGACGGGGTCCAGGCGGCCGGGGACCGCGACACCGAGGGCGCTCAGGGCCGGTGCTGTCATCGGGGCCGCCGCAGGAGCCACAGGAAGAAGGGGCCCCCGATGAGGGAGGTCACCACCCCCAGGCGCAGGCCCAGGGGGAAGGTGCGCGTCACCAGATCGCAGGCCAGCAGAAAGACGGCCCCGCCCAGCATGGAGTACGGCAGCAGCCGCTTGTGGCCCGGGCCGTAGGCCAGACGCAGCACATGGGGCACCACCAGCCCCACGAAGCCCACGATGCCCGCCACCGCCGTGGCCAGGGCCGTGAGGGCCGTGGAGAGCACGATGAGGCGGATCTGGAGGCGCTTCACGTCCACACCGAGGCTCTGGGCGCTGCGCTCTCCGAGGCTCAGCAGGTCCATGCCTCGACCCAGGGGCAGGAGCAACACGCAGGCCGCGAGGATGGCCGGAACACCCATCCACACGTGCTCCCAGGTGCGGCTCTCCAGGCCGCCCATGAGCCAGAAGAGGATCTGCGCATTGACCTCGAAGTGTCCCGCCGTGGCCGAGAGCAGGAAGCTGGTGCCCGCGCCCAGGAGGGCGCTGAGGGCGACCCCGCACAGCAGCAGCTGCTCGACGCCGGCTCCCCGCCGGGCCAGTAGCATCACCACGCCCGTGGCGGCGAAGGCCCCGGTGAGGGAGGCCACGGGCAGCAGCCAGAGGGTGGCCGCCGCCAGGCCCAGGGAGGGGCCGAGGGCCAGCACCGCCACGGCGGCGAGGGCCCCGCCGCTGCTCACACCCAACAGGCCGGGGCTGGCCAGGGGGTTGCGGAAGAAGGACTGCATCACCACCCCGCTGGCCCCCAGGGCCGCACCCACGGCCATGCCCACCAGGGCCCTGGGCAGGCGGAAGTCCCGGACCACCGTGCGGGCAATCTCGTCGCCCCCGCCGCCCAGGGCTGCCAGCACCTGGCTCGGGCTGAGCCGCATCTCTCCCAGCGCCAGGGCGGCCACAAAGGTCACCGCCAGCAGCGCCAGCAGGACCGGGAAGGCAGAGCGGTTGGTCACCGGAAGCGCTCCGGGTGGAGGGCCTTGGCCAGGGCCTCAAAGGCCTCCAGGCGGTGGTGGGAGACGCTGGAGACCAGCGGCTCCGGGAGCACCACCAGGCGGCCGGCCCGGAAGGCAGGGAGAACCCGGTAGTGGGGGATGGCCGCCAGGGTGGCCTGGGTGCTGCCGTCCCCCGTGGCCACCAGCACCTCCGCCTGCCAGAGGAGCAGGCGCTCCGAGGGCGTGGGCGCATGGCCCCGGAGGCCCGCTTCCGCCGCCACATTGAGGGCCCCGGCATGGTCGCAGATGTCTTGGAAGGTGGTGGCGAGGCCCGGCGTGAAGGGATAGATGCTTGCCCCCAGCACCCGCACCTTGCGCACGCCGGCGAGGCGCGCCGCCAGAGCCGCCGAGCGCTCCTGGCAGCGGAGGATGAGGGCCTCGGCCCGGGCCTCCTGACCCAGCTCCCGGCCCAGGGTGCGGAGGTTGGCGTAGACGTCCCCCAGCGTGTCGAAGCGGGACAGCACCACCATCCGCACGCCGGTCCGGCGCAGCAGGGCCAGGGTCTCGGGCTGGGTGTAGCTGGCGGCCAGCACCAGGTCCGGCCGGTGGCGCAGCACGCTCTCGACGCTGCTCTCGCGGATGGTGGGGAAGCGGGCGGCCTCGGCGGCCACCGGGCTGAAGCGGCGGTCGCCAGCCAGGTGGCTCAGGGCGGCGATCTGATCCGGATCCGCCAGGGCCAGCAGCAGCTCATCCGTGCCCACAGACTGGCTCACGACCCGCTGGGGCCGGGCGGCCTGGAGGACCGTCCCCAGCAGCAGCAGGGCGAGGAGGAGGCGGCGCATCACCACCGCCAGGTGGCGCCCAGGGACCACCGGGGACCGGAGGCCGGGAAGCCGAAGACCAGAGCCGCATCGCCGTTGGTGTCGTAGCGCCCGCCGAGCCAGGTCTGGACCGACTGCCGGGGCTGTAGCAGGTGCTCGCCGCGCAGGGCCAGCACCAGGCCCGGCACGGGCTCATGGGAGAGGCCCACACTGAGGTCGCGGTAGGGCTCCCGGAGGGTGGTGACCTCGTAGGTGGTGTCGCTCAGGTCGTAGCGGGGACCGATGCGATCCAGGCGGAGGTCAGCCCGCCAGCGGGTGGACTGGGCGAAGGCCGCCAGCCCGCAGGTGAAGAAGGGATGGCGCAGGATGGCGCTGTTCTGCTGGCCGTAGCGCTGGCCACTGGTGTTGTGGTCCAGGTCGCGGGTCTCCTGGCTGCGGGCCAGCAGGTCCACGCCCCAGGCCCCGTCGGTGCCACCCCGCCAGCCCAGGGCGCCTTCGAGGCTCTGGGCTTGGATGGTGCCGCTGTTCTGGTAGTGCGAGGTGAACAGCGGGGGCCAGGCGAAGCTGGTGTCGTAGACATAGGCCAGCAGGTCACTGACGCGGGTGCGCTGGGCTTCCAGGCGGTACTCCACGTGCCCAGCAACCAGGCCCGTGGCGCCCACCTGGACGGTGCGGCTGCGCTCGGGGAGGAGGGCATAGGTCCGGGCGTCCTGGGCCTCGGCCTGGGCGTTGAGGGTGAACTCCGTGGTGTTGGGCATGCGGAAGCCCTGACCGGCGCTGGCGTAGAGGCGCAGCTCCGGGGCGACCACCCAGTTCAGGCCCGAGCGCCAGGTGCTGGCCTCGGCGCTGCCGGCGCGGCTGCGGGCGAAGGTGTCCCCCCGCGTGAGGTCCCGGTGGCCAGCGTCCCGGCGCAAGCCGGCGATCCAGTCCAGGCCCCCGGCAAGGTTCCAGCGGGCCTCCAAGGCGGCGGCGAGGTCCCGGCCCTCGCCGCGATAGGGCACGGCGGCGTAGGTGGCGGGGTCGTAGTAGTTCCGGGCGTGGCTGCTGTCCTCGCGGCCCTCCAGCCGGCCCGAGAGGCGAAACCCGGCGCTGGGCGTCCAGTGCAGGGTCAGCTGGTCCTCCACCCGCTTGAAGTCCCGGTCCGTCTGCTGACGGCGGGGGCCGTCGGGATCGCTGGCGAGGCCGGAGAGGGCCTGCAGGGTGTTCTCCAGCACGAGGCCCGGTGCCAGGCGCCAGCGCAGGCTGGCGCCCCAGCTCTCCTGGCGGATGCGGGTCTCCCGGTCGGGATCGTAGGCGCGGGCGGCGGGCCAGCCTCCGGTGGCGAAGGGCACGGCGGCGGTTTGGCCGCTGTTGCGGTAGAAGCCGGTGAGGTCAAGGGCCTCGGTGCGGGTGCCCAGGCGGAGGAAGCCGCCTGCTTGCCGGAAGCCGTCACTGGGGAAGGGACTCTCCTGCCGCTGGGCATCCGCTCCGGCGGCCAGCCAGCCCCGAGCATCCGTCAGCTGCACCTGGGCGGCGCTGCCCGCCAGGCCATCGGTGCCCGTCTTCAGGCCCGCCTGCCCGTGGAAGCCGGCGGCGCCCCGGCCCAGGCTGGTGAGGGCGATGACCCCGCCGATGGCATCGCTGCCGTAGAGCACCGACGCAGGGCCCAGCAGCAGCTCCACCCGGGCGATGCCCACCAGGCTGATGGCGCCGAGGTCCGGGCTGGTGGCGGTGGGGTCATTGAGGCGCAGGCCGTCCAGGAGCACCACCACATTCCGGCTGAGGGTGCCGTTGAGAAAGGCCGAGGCCTGCTTGCCCGTGCTCCCAGCGGCCATCACAGCCCCGGGCTGGAGCACGGCCAGCAGGTCCGCCAGGGTGCGGCTGCCCAGGCGGGCCAGCTCTTCGCCCTCCAGGATGCGCACGGGAGAGGGGGTGCGGGTGACCGCCACGGGCTGGGCTTCCGCATTCACCGTGACCGTGGCCTCCGGGGGCGTCGGCCCACCCGGCCCATCGGCCGCAAACACGCTGGTTCCCGGGACCAAGAGGGTCGCCAGGCTAAGGATCGTCCGGATGGAACCCATCATGCCTCCACGCATGAAGTCGCGGAGACTGGGCGGATCCGCAAGGGACCATGGCCCGGCCCGTGCCCGCGACGGGGGGTGAGGTGCAGGACCGGTCTCCGGGCTCGCACACGACAGGAACTTGAGGCTCCCCCCGAGCCTTCCCGGGATTCCTCCCAGTGACTCGGGTCTGAGGTTCCGGGGGCGGCCAGCGTCGTGCTCCAGGCCGTTCTCGGGGTCTCAGGTCTCACGCGGATCAAGGTGCGATGCGCGTGGTGCATACCGTTGCGGGGCAGCGCAGGATTCAAACCTGCTTCCCGAACATCCAACACAGGTTGTCAGAACCCCAAGAGAACCACGGCGGGGGGGCCGGGGCAAGTAGAATGGTCGGATGCGAGCACCCATCGGCATCATCGGCGGCAGTGGCCTCTATCGGATGGAGGGCCTGGTCCTGGACCGCACGGTCGCGGTGGCGACCCCCTTCGGCGAGCCCTCGGGGCCGGTCCTCCTGGGCACCCTCGGCGGCGCTCCCGTGGCCTTCCTCTCCCGCCACGGCGAGGGCCACCGCTTCACCCCCAGCGAGGTGAACTACCGGGCCAACATCTGGGCCCTGAAGTCCCTGGGCGTCGAGCGCCTGGTCTGCGTCTCCGCCGTGGGCAGCTTGCAGGCCCGCCACCGGCCCGGCGACCTGCGCCTGGCGGGGCAGTTCATCGACAAGACCCGCCACCGCCGGGACACCTTTTTTGGCGAGGGCCTGGTGGCCCATGTGAGCTTCGCCGAGCCCACCTGCAACCATCTGACGGGGGCTGTCCTGGCGGCGGGTCAGGAGCTGGCGCTGCCCATCGAGGCTGGATCACTCTATGTCTGCATGGAGGGCCCGGCCTTCTCGACGCGGGCCGAGAGCCGCCTGCATCAGAGCTGGGGCGCCGACCTCATCGGCATGACCCAGGTGACCGAGGCCCGCCTGGCCCGGGAGGCAGAGCTCTGCTACGCCTGCATCGCCCTGGTGACGGACTACGATGCCTGGCGCGAGGAAGAAGAGGGCGTGGACGCCGCCTCCGTGCTGGAGGTCATGCACGCCAATGTGGACAAGGCCCAGCGGCTGCTGCGCTGCGTGGTGCCCCGGCTGGCCGGCACCGCCCGCCCCTGCACCTGCGGAGCGGCCCTGAAGGCGGCGCTCTTCACGGCCCCAGAGGTCGTGCCTCCGGCGGCCCGGGAGCGGCTGGCCCTGCTGGTGAACAAGTACGGGTACGGGACGCCCTGATGGCCCTGACCCAGCCCAGCCCCAAGCTGCAGGCCCTGCTGAAAGACTTCCAGCAGATCGCCAGCATGTCGGGCTACCTGAACCACTCCTTCGACCCCCCTCAGCTGCGCCTCTTCTTCACCCTCTACGGCCGGGTCATGGTGGCCTCGCCGGAAGTGGGTCTGGCCCTCACGCCCCAGCTGCAGGCCTGGTGCGAAGGCCAGTCCCTCCGCCTGCGGGAGGGCAGCTCCTCGGCCATCATGCCGCCCCAGATCCAGGTCAGCGCACCCCAGACCCTGCCGGATGGCCGGGACTATCTGGTGGCCACCCTCACCTTCAACACCAAGGTCACGGAGACCTCCTACCTGCGCGTCCGCACCGCCGTCCTCGCCGCCTATCAGGAGGCCCTGAAGATGCGGGAGGCAGGCTTCGAGGGGCTGCAGGAGGCGCCCGCCGCAGCCACCGAAGCGGGCCCCGCAGCAACCCCGGAGCCGCTGCCTGAAGCCGTTGCCGAGCCTGTTCCGGAAGCTGCGGCGGGGGTGGTTCCGGTAGCGCCAGAAGCAGCGCCACCCGCAGGGAGCGAGCCATGATCCGCCGACACTCCGAGCAGGTTGAGACCACTCGCACCAACATCCGGGGCGGGGACGGCTCGGCCCAGGGCGTGGAGCTGCTGCAGGCTGGTGAGATGGCGGGCATCCTCAGCCTGGGTCGCACGACCCTGGCGCCGGGCACCACCATCGGCGAGCACCGCCATGTGGACACCGAGGACCTCTACCTGATCCTGGCGGGCCGGGGCACGGGCCTCCTCGATGGGGAGCGCTTTCCCGTGGTGGCCGGGGACCTGTTCCTGGTGAAGGCCGGCAGCACCCACGGCCTGAGCAACGACTCCGATGCTCCGCTGACCTTCCTGGGGATCCTCACCCAGTCGCCGGGCACCGGAGAGCCGGGATGAAGCGCTCGTCCCTCTCTTTCTGTGGCCTGCTGTTGGCGACCTGTACCCTTCGTGCGGCGGCCCCGGCCCTTCCCCTCAAGGGCTCGGCGGTCCCCGGTGGCGTGGCCCTCATCGCTCTCCCGAAGCAGGACCTGGCACCCCGGGTGACCTCCCACGGCGAGCCGGTGCTGGTGCGGCGGAGTGCCACCGGCTGGACCGCGGTGGTGGGCATCCCTCTGAGTGCCCAGCCCGGCCAGGACACGGTGGAGGTGGACGGCCGTGCGGTGCCCTTCAGCCTCCGCCCCAAGCACTACCCGGAGCAGCACCTGCGCCTGGAGAATCCGCGCATGGTGAACCCGGCACCCGAGGACGAGGCCCGCATCGTTCGGGAGCAGGCCCTCATGGAGCCAGCCTGGAAGGCGTGGCCCGAGGGCCTGGTGCCGTCGCTGCGCTTCCGCCGACCCACGGCGGGGGCCCTCACCGCTTCCTTTGGCATGCGCCGCATCCTCAACGGCGAGCCCCGCTCTCCCCATGGGGGGCTGGACATCAAGGCCCCCACGGGCCAAGCGGTGCGGGCCCCGGCGGCGGGCGTGGTGGTGCTCACCGGCAACTTCTTCTTCAGCGGCAACGCCGTGTTCCTGGCCCACGGCGAGGGTGTCGTGAGCCTCTTCGCCCACCTCTCAAAGATCAAAGTGAAGCAGGGCCAGGTGCTGCAAGCCGGCGACCTGCTGGGTGAGGTGGGCCACACCGGCCGCTCCACCGGCCCCCACCTGCACTGGTCCGTGAGTTTGAACAACGCCCGCGTGGATCCGCGGCTGTTCTTGTAGTGATTTCAAAGATCACCACCAAGAACAACTCTCGCGGAGGGACGCTGAGATAGCGGCGGGGCGCAGAGAAAGGACAAGAAAGCGGAGGGCGTAGGGAGGCCCTGATTTCCTCCGCAGCCTCTGCAGTCTCGGCGCCCCTCTGCGAGAGTTTTTCCCCTAGGTGTCCCCAAGGGAGGCCGCCGCCGGGCGCTGGCCTCGGGTCTGGACGAGCACCACGCCCGCGATGGCGATGGCGCCGCCGAGGACGGTGAGGAAGGTGGGCACTTCGCCCAGCCAGACCCAGGCGATGGCGCTGGCGAGCACGGGGGACAGGTACAGGAAGCTTGACAGCACCGAGGCGGACATCCGGGTCAGGGCGAGGTTCCAGAGCAGGTAGGCGAGGGCGGCGGGAAAGATGCCCAGGTACACGACGGCCAGGGTGGCGGCGGGGGCGGCCGTATGGGTCTGCCGGACCAGACCCGGCAGAAAGAACAGCAGGGGCACGGTGCCCGCCCAGATGGAGTAGCAGGTGAAGGCCAGGGCCTCATGGCGCCGGAGCGCCTGCTTCGACAGGATCGAGAAGACCGCAGAGGCGGCGGCGGACAGCAGGATCAGCAGGGCCCCCGGCGTGAAGTGCAGGCCCTTGCCGCCGCTGAGGGCGATGAGGACGACGCCGCCGAAGGCCACCAGGATACCCAGCCACCCCGTGGCGGTCAGGCGCTCCCGGAGCACCAGCGACGAGAGGATCGCCGTGAAGACGGGGCCGGCGGAGATCAGCATGGAGGCGGCCCCGGACTGGACCGTCAGCTCGCCGAAGTTGAGGGTCACATGGTAGAGGCTGATGCCTAGAAAGCCGGCCAGGGCGATGTGCGGCAGGTCCCGCCGCGCCGGCAGCGGCATGCGGCGGGCCAGGGCATAGAGGGCCAGCACCACGGAGGCGGTGCCGAAGCGCAGCAGGGCCAGCTCACCGGGGCCGTAGCCATCGGCGCCGGGCAGGCCCGCCGGGGTGAGGCGCATGCCCGCCCGGATGCCGGCGAAGGCAGAGGCCCACAGCAGGAGCAAGCCAGCGATGGCCAGCCCAGTGCGGGGATCGCGCTGGCCGCTCATTCGCCCAGCTTGGCCCTGAGCGCAGCACAGGCCCTGGCCCGGTGGCTGAGGGTGTGCTTGACGGCGGCCGGCAGCTCGCCAAAGGTCTGATCGAAGCCCTCCGGGAGGAAGATCGGATCGTAGCCGAAGCCTTGGCTGCCCCGGTGCTCCAGGGCCAGGCTGCCCTCCACAGCGCCGCTGACGGTGAAGCGCTCCCCGGCCGTATCCAGCAGGGGCGCCCAGGCCAGCACGCACACAAAGCGGGCCGTGCGGGTCGCGTCTGTTGGCAGCAGGTCCAGCAGGCGCTGGTTGCGCTCGGCGTAGGAGCTCAAGTCCTGGGCGAAGCGGGCGCTGAGCACGCCGGGGCCGCCCCAGAGGGCGTCCACACAGAGGCCCGAGTCATCGGCCAGCACCGCATCCACGGACTCGGTGCCGTGGGCCAGCCACCAGGCCCGCGCCCCCTCGGCCTTCTGCAGGGCGTTGTCCTGGAAGAAGGCGCCAGTCTCCGGCAGCTCCGGCGCCTCAGCGGGCCAGGGCACCAGCGTCATGCCCGGGAGCAGGTCCGCAAACTCGCGCAGCTTGCCAGCGTTGCGGGAGGCGAGCAGCACCGTCAGCATGGGGGGCGTCCAGAAATGAGAACGCCAACCGCAGAGGACGCAGAGAGCGCAGAGAAGGACAAGGGGATGCCAGGCACAGCCCAGCCATCGGTGCGGCTGCCAGCGGCCTGTGTTGCTTTTCCTCTGCGTCCTCTGTGTTCTCTGCGGTTAAACGTCTTTATCAGCACCCGATCACCTCGGTATACCAACTGCGGGCGCGTTCGGGGGTCATGGGGCCGTGGACCAGGGCCCGGCCATCGGCGAAGAGGGTGATCTCATCGGTGCCCTCGCGGCCCCGCAGCATCATCCCAGCCAGCTTCCAGGCCGTGCCCGTGCGGGTCTCCAGGCGCCCCTTCAGGGTGGCGAGATCGAGCTTGCCCGGGGGATTCACGCGGATCTGCACGCCCTCCAGGCCGCAGAGGGGGCTGGCCTTGAGGGTCCAGCGGGCGTCAAGAAACTCGGTGACGCGTTCCGTGCAGAAGCGGCAGCGCGTCTTGGGCGGGTTCAGGAACTGCCGCTCGTCCCGCCAGAAGTCAAAGCGGGCCAAGTCGGCGTGGGGTTCTTTTCCGGTGAGCACCTTCATGGCTTCCAGGGCCGCCCAGCTGCCGATGATGCCCACGGTGGGGCCCAGCACCCCGGCGCTGTCGCAGGTGTCCACATCGCCACCGGCGGGAGGTTCCTCCAGCAGGCAGCGCAGGCAAGGGGTATGGGGCGGGTGCAGGGGCCACACCAGGCCCTCGCCGCCGATGGCGCCGGCGTAGATCCAGGGCGTGCCCGTGAGGATGGCCACGTCGTTGATGAGGAAGCGGGCCTCGAAGTTGTCGGTGCCGTCGCAGATGAGGTCGAAGCCGGAGAGCAGCTCCCGGGCGTTGCCGCTGGTGAGGTCGGCCACCACGGCCCGCAGGTCCACAGTGCTGTTGGCTTCCGCCAGGCGCCGGGCGGCCACCTCGGCCTTGGGCTGGCCCAGGTCGGCCTCGCCGTAGAGCAGCTGCCGCTGGAGGTTGCTCTCCTCCACCAGGTCCCGGTCGATGAGGGTGAGATGCCCCACGCCGGCCCGGGCCAGCCAGGGGGCGATGACCGACCCCAGGGCACCCAGCCCCAGCACCGCCACCCGCTTGGA
>SESE01000288.1_pt1 | contig 22065 bp, 18 predicted proteins | sample 3171371 | NCBI WGS metagenome assembly SESE01 (sample SAMN06051881, study PRJNA518727) | freshwater metagenome | biome: subpolar coniferous forest; feature: holomictic lake; material: water; isolation source: holomictic Lake 442, 13 m depth | place: Canada: near Kenora, Ontario | collected... | reverse complement strand
TTAAGCCGGTTGACTTGGTCGGAACTCACTCACCCCGATGATTTGGCTGCGGATGTCGAGCAATTCAATAAATTGCTGGCTAACGAGATCAATGGCTATAGCTTGGAAAAACGATTTATCAGTAAGTCTGGAAGATTCATCCCTTCATTATTGGTGGTGCGCTGCGTTCGAAAAGATGACGGTGCCGTGGATTATGTGACGGCCATGGTGCAAGACCTCACCGAACGTAAAAAATCCGAAGCGACATTATTGGCCAACGAAGAGAGGATGCGGGCCTTTTTCGATAACGTACCACTGGGCATCTTCTCATCCAGCCGCGATGGGAAATTTACCTATGTCAATCCCGCCTTGCCTACGATTCTTGGCTATGACTCGCGTGAAGAAATCATGGAAGTGGTGAATCGCACTTCGGTTGCCGAAACGCTTTATGCTGAACCCCCGCGCCGTCTGGAAATCATGAGGGAGCTGGATCAAGACTATAGCCATTGGAAGACTTTTGAGAATCGTTATCGACGCAAGGATGGCCAGATCATAGACGCCATTGTTTCTATTGGTGAGCGGCAGAATACCACCACGAAAGAGATCTTTTTCGATGGCATCGTCAGTGACATCACCGAGCGCAAGAAGATGGAAGCTATCCAAAGTTTCCTAGCAAAAACGACCAGCTCAACTTTGGGTGAATCGTTTTTTGAAGAGCTGGCACGCTACCTGTCGCAAAGTTTGGACATGTTCTATGTGTGTATTGATCGTCTCGAAGGCGATGGTCTGAACGCGACGACACTAGCCATCTGGTGCGACGACAAATTTGAAGACAATGTGACTTACGCATTGAAAGATACGCCATGCGGCGATGTGGTTGGTCAAAAAGTCTGTTGCTTCCCGGCCAATGTCTGCCAACATTTTCCGCACGATCAGATGCTGCAGGATCTATGCGCCGAGAGTTATATCGGCGTGACGCTCTTTGGTCACATTGGACAACCGATCGGGCTCATCGCGGTCATCGGGCGTGCGCCCTTGGCGAACCGTCCTCTGGCCGAATCGATTCTGAAGTTGGTCGCCATGCGTGCGGCAGGCGAGCTGGAGCGATTGTTCGCCGAAGAAGAAATCCAGCTCTCTGCCAATGTCTTCTTCCACTCACGCGAAGGTATCTTGATCACCGAAGCGGATGGCACGATCGCCCAGGTGAATGAAGCCTTTACCCGCATCACCGGTTACCGTCGCGAGGAAGTTGTTGGAAAGAACCCGCGCATACTGAGCTCTGGGCGTCATAGCAAGGAGTTCTATGCCACATTCTGGCTTGAACTAAGCGAAAAAGGGTACTGGACGGGAGAGGTGTGGAATCGCCGCAAAAATGGCGAAGTTTACGTCGAACTGCTCACCGTCAGTGCAGTAAGAAGCACGAAAATGGAAGGTAAAACCCTGCATTACGTGGCATTGTTCTCCGACATCTCTGCTCTCAAGGAGCACCAACATCAGCTAGAACACATCGCCCACTTTGACACACTGACCAATCTGCCCAATCGTGTGTTGTTGGCGGACCGTCTGCGTCAAGGAATGACACAAGCACATCGGCACAATCAGACATTGGCTGTGGTCTTTCTCGACCTCGATGGCTTCAAGGCCGTCAACGACCTTCACGGTCATGCTGTCGGCGACCAATTGCTCTTGATCTTGGCGACCCGCATGAAGCACACCCTGCGCGAAGGTGACACACTCGCCCGCATTGGGGGCGACGAGTTCGTCGCCGTGTTACTGGATTTGATCGACATTGAATCCTGTGTTCCGATGCTTAACCGATTGCTTACTGCCGTAGCTGAGCCGGTGCATATCGGCAGTCTGATGTTGATGGTTTCGGCCAGCCTGGGCGTCACTTTTCATCCTCAAACAGAAGACATCGATGCTGATCAATTGCTGCGTCAGGCCGATCAGGCCATGTACCAGGCTAAAGTGTCAGGCAAAAACCGCTACCAGATCTTTGACGCCACGCTCGACAGCAAGCTGCGCGTTCACTACGAAAGTCTGGAGCGTATTCGCCTGGCGCTTACAAAGGGTGAACTGGTTCTGCATTACCAGCCTAAGGTCAACATGCGCAGCGGTAAGGTTATTGGCGTTGAAGCGCTGATTCGCTGGCAGCACCCCGAGCGCGGGCTGCTGGTGCCAGCCACATTCTTGCCCGTGATCGAAGACCACCCATTGGCTGTTGCCGTGGGCGAATGGGTCATTGACACTGCGCTGACACAAATTGAGGTGTGGCATGCAGTTGGGACGGACCTGCCTGTCAGCGTCAATATCGGTGCGCGTCAGTTGCAACAAAAGGATTTTGTCATGCGGCTGCAAGCTATTCTGGCCTCGCATCCACAAGTCAATCCAGCCAGTCTGGAGCTCGAAGTGCTGGAAACCAGTGCGTTGGCAGATACGGTTCAGGTGTCGCAGGTGATTGAGTCCTGTGCCAAGATCGGCGTGAAGTTCGCCCTGGACGACTTTGGCACCGGCTATTCTTCGCTAACCTATCTCAGGCGATTGCGCGTTGCCCTACTCAAGATTGACAAGAGCTTTGTGCGCGACATGCTCGTCAGCCCGGACGATCTGGCCATTCTGCAAGGTGTCATCAGTCTCGCTGGCGCATTCAAGTGCGAGGTGATTGCCGAAGGGGTGGAGACGGTGGCACACGGCACCTTGCTGCTTCAAATGGGCTGCGAACTGGCCCAGGGCTATGGCATTGCCTGGCCTATGCCAGCGGCACAGATGCCGGACTGGGTAACCAATTGGCAACCCGATTCCGCCTGGTCTGCGCTTGCATGACATCGGAGCGCGAGACCTGGCTTAACCTGGAAATCGCGCCTGATATGCCCATTGAAGCAATTAAATCATGCACCAACATCGAACTGTCGTCACACCACAACAGGATCTCTTGAACCGTCGGTCACCAACCTGAGCGATAATTTTCGGAATGGAAACTCCTCCGAAAGAGCAAGCGAAAGCCGAGCCTAATTCGGTTCCGACTGCGGCGCCGGGAGGCGGGTCGGCGCAAGCTTCATTGTTCGCCGATATGCACCTGAGGGTCGGCAGTCAGGTGCACCTCGATCTTTCCATGGCGGCTTCTGGCGGACGCGCAACCACCACCGTGCTGGGTTGGCTCGAAGGTGTCAGCCTGATGGTGACAGCACCGCAAAGCGCAACCGGACACCGGCGACTGTTGGAACGCGAAAGGGTGCTGGTGCGCGCCTTTAATGGCAAGAGTGCGTTTGCCTTTCGCGCCACAGTGCTGAGTGCGGTACATCAGCCGTTTCAGTATTTTCATCTGAGCTTCCCTGATACGGTAGAAACCGTCGAGATCCGCAGTTCACCACGTTGCCGCGTGCGCTTGCCCGGCGTGATCAGTGTCGGCGGCAAGACGGTGGGACAAGGGGCTATTTTGAACATCGGGACGGCCGGCGCCTTGATTGAGACTGAAGAAACGCTGACCCAGGAGCAGGGTGTAATACAGATCACCTGCTCTTTCGAGTTGCACGGGGTCCCAGTGTCCTTGGTCCTGCATGCAAAGGTACGCGACACGAAAGGCGAGTCGGCTGGAAGCGACAAAACACACCATCAGTACGGCTTGGCGTTCGAGCAACTGCAACCCAATGACCGATTGATTCTTGGAAGCCTGGTTTGGTACCAGATGTATGAGCATCCAAAAAGCATAATCTGAGTGGCCAAGCCAAAGCGGTATTTGGAAAAGCGAATGGCGTTCAATGGCCACGCCTCAAATTATGCGCGCAAGCTGGACCCCCAGAGTGGGTGAGTCTGCCGTCGTTTTTGGTATCCCTTAACCGAGACAGTTCAACGGGCTTTCTTTGTCAGGTCTGATAGGTTCGGGGACATCAACGGCAGCCATCACCGTATCTACCAAGCTGGCCGAGCAAGGCACCACAGAACAAGAAACATTCGCCCTTCTAGCCCCCGGTACACTCTAGGCATTCCCACAGCAAGCCACAAAATGACCTACTGCGTCGCCATCAAACTCAACGCCGGACTGGTTTTCCTGTCCGACTCACGCACCAACGCCGGGCTCGATCAGATCAGCACTTTTCGCAAGATGATCGTCTACGAAAAACCGGACGACCGCTTCATGGTGTTGCTGTCAGCCGGCAACCTGAGCATCTCGCAGTCGGTGCGCGAGATTTTGCAGGTGGAGCAACTCAAGGAGCACGATGACAGTGAAGCGATCACCATCTGGAATGCCACAAGCATGTTTGACGCGGCTCGTGTGCTGGGTTCGGCCATTCGCCATGTCTACGACCGCGACGCCGCGTCGCTCAAACTGGCTGGCGTCGAGTTCAATGTGTCGCTGATTTTTGGCGGCCAGATCCGGGGCGAAGCGATGCGCTTGTTTCAGGTCTATGCGGCCGGCAACTTCATTGAGGCGACGACCGAGACACCCTACTTTCAGGCTGGCGAATCCAAATACGGCAAGCCGGTGCTGGACCGCGTCATTACGCCTCATACGCCACTGGACGAAGCGGCCAAATGCGCACTGGTCTCGATGGACTCGACGCTCAAATCAAATTTGTCGGTCGGTTTGCCGCTCGACATGGTGGTTTATGAAGCCGATGCATTCCAGACCGACAAGGTCGTTTGCATCGACGAAAACAACCCCTACTTCCGGATGCTGCACGGCAGTTGGGGACAAAAATTGCGTGAGGTGTTCGACAGCATTGAAGACCCGATGTGGAACGGCGAACAAACCGACGTGCCGCTCATGTTGCAAACAGGTCGGCACCGCCCCCTGAAAAAAATCACGACGCCCGAGGAAAAGCTGATCTAAATAGGCGTCTGACTCCCGTGTCCCTGATCGTCTTCTCCCACGCCAACAGCTTTCCTGCCAGCACCTACGGCGTTTTGTTCAAGAGCCTGAAGGCGCGCGGCTTCACGGTGAAAGCGATCGAAAAGTTTGGCCATGATGGCAACTATCCGGTCACCAACAACTGGCCGCATCTGGTTCAACAACTGATTGATTTCACCCAGGTCGAAATGCAAAGGACGGGTGACTCTGCCTATTTAGTCGGCCATTCTCTGGGTGGCTTTTTGAGTCTGATGGTGGCCGCAAGGCAGCCCGAGTTGGTGCGCGGTGTGGTGCTGGTGGACTCTCCCATTCTGGGTGGCTGGCGCGCCACCACGCTGGGTGTCATCAAGAGCGCACAACTGGTGGGTTCAGTGTCACCCGGCTCTGTCAGTCGTCAACGCCGCAACAACTGGCCCAGCCAGGCGGCGGCACTGGAACACTTTCGCCACAAGAAAGCGTTTGCCAGGTGGGACCCGCAGGTGCTGCAGGATTACATTGCACACGGCACCCATGACGAGGGTCGTGGACCCGAAAAAAAGCGGGTACTGAGCTTTGACCGGGCGGTCGAAACCGCCATCTACAACACCTTGCCCGACAATCTGGACCGCCTGTTTCGCCGCCATCCCATCAAGTGCCCGGTCGCCTTCATTGGCGGCATTGACTCGGCAGAGATGAAACAGGTCGGCATGAGCATGACCGAAAAAATTACCCACGGCCGCATCATGATGATCGATGGCAGTCATCTCTTTCCAATGGAAAAGCCACTGGCCACCGCTGCAGCCATTGAAGCCTCGCTGCTGAGCCTGCCGAGCCTGACCTGAGACTCGTCAAGCAGCCCAGGTGACGATGCCACTCCATGCAGTGACCAGAACGACCATACCAAAGACAATGCGGTAGTAAGCAAAGCCGGCAAAGCTGTGCGTCGCAATGTAACGCAGCAGCCAGCGGATGCACATCCAGGCGCTGAGGAAAGACACCACCAGGCCAACGCCGAACAGCGGCAGGTCAGCCAGTGACAGCAGGGCACGCTCCTTGTACAGGCTGTAAACACCGGCACCGATCAAGGTAGGAATGGCCAGATAAAAAGAAAAATCGGTGGCGGCCTTGCGGCTCAGCCCCAGCAGCATGCCGCCAATGATGGTGGCACCACTGCGGCTGGTACCCGGAATCATGGCCAGGCACTGTGCCAGGCCGACCTTCAGAGCGTCCAGCGGCGTCATCTGCTCCACCTCCTGAATGCGCGCCAGCGTCGGGTTGATCTGCTGGCGCCGTTCGGCCCACAAAATGATGAAACCGCCAATGATGAAGGTGCTGGCCACCACCACCGGTGTAAACAGATGCGCCTTGATCGCTTTGCCAAACAACAGGCCCAGGATGACTGCCGGCACAAAGGCAATGAACACATTCAAGGCAAAGCGTTGCGCCTGTTGTTCCGTTGGCAAGGCCAGCACCGTGTCGTGAATCTTCTGCCAGTAAACCAGAATCACGGCAAAGATGGCACCGGTCTGGATCGCAATGTCAAACACCTTGGCTTTGTCATCGTCAAAACCCAGCAGTGCACCGGCCAGAATCAGGTGCCCGGTGGATGAAATGGGCAAGAATTCAGTCAAACCTTCGACCACGCCCATGATGGCGGCTTTGATCAGCAATGCAATATCCAACAACTTCTCCAGAAAAAATGACCGGGCCTCAGAGGCCAATTTGGTAGAGCGCTATTGTCCACCGAACAGGCTGCTGTCCTGGGTGGATAAGATGATCTTCTTTCAACCTTCAAACTGCTTCTATGGTCTGGGACTATCCGCAACCTTTCACCCTGCCCGCCACGCCGCACAGCGATGACATTGATGGTTTGAATCACACCAACAATGCGGTCTACGTGCAGTGGTGCGAGAAAATTGGTTGGGCGCATTCGCAAGAGTTGGGTTTGAGTCTGGCCGACTATCAGCGGCTGGACCGCGCGATGGCGATCCGTCGCGGCGAGTACGACTATCTGCTGCCCACCCTACCCAATGACAAACTCACGCTGGCCACCTGGCTGACCGCCAGCGACGGCAAATTGACGATGGAGCGCCGCTTTCAGTTGATTCGCAACCGGGATCAGGTCACTGTGCTGCGCGGCCGCTGGGATCTGGTTTGCATCGAGCTGAGCAGCGGGCGGGCGCGCCGCATGCCACCCGAGTTTTGCACCGTCTATCTGGCAGCCATGGTGAGCTGATGGTCGACTTCAGCGGCGACGAAGCTCACTCCTGGAGGCGGCGACTCACGTGCTGTTTTAGGCGTTTCGTCGCAAGACACGCGCAACTTGCAGCGCGACCCGGCACAGTCCAGCCATCACCCGACACACCAAGGACATCATCATGCTTTTTCAAATTCTCATCCACACCCCGCGCTGGGTCTGGCTTTTGCTGCTGGCTTTGCTCTGGCTGGGCTTAAGCCAGGCCGTTCCCCGTAGTGCTTCGCTCAGACGCATCACCTTCATACCACTGGTCATGACCGGCCTGTCGCTTTACGGCACTGTGGCAGCCTTCGGTGGCGACTCACAAATCCTGTTGATCTGGTTGGGCACCATGGCCTTGATGGCGACCGCTGTCATGCAACTGCCATTGCCTGACGCCTGTCACTACAACCCGGCAACACGCCGTTTTACCCTGCCCGGCAGCTGGGTTCCGCTACTGCTGATCCTGGGGATCTTCTTGACCAAGTACTTGGTGGGTGCCATCACTGCCATGCAGCCGGCGTTGGTAGTTGATGCCAACTTCAGCCTGGGTTTTAGCGCTCTCTACGGTGCCTTCAGCGGCGTGTTCCTGGCGCGTGCTGGTCGCTTGTGGCGGCTGGCCCTGCAATTGGGCCGACTTCCCGGCACTATAGTGGCGGGTGAATCGCGGCAAATGCAGCACGCACCAGCATTTTTCCCCAGGAGCCCAGAATGAATTCCACCGTATCCCCCGAAGACCTTGACCGACTGGCACGCAGGCGTGCCGGGCGAAAAATCGGCTGGTACATCCATGCCTTTGTGTTTATCTGTGTCAACACCGGCCTGGCTCTGCTGTCAACCTTCACAGGGCGCCACTGGGCGATTTTCCCGGCGTTTGGTTGGGGCCTGGGCTTGCTGATCCACGGCGTGGTGGTGTTTGCGGCTCCGCTGGGCAGCGGTTTTCGCGAACGGCTGGTGCAACAAGAGCGCGAGCGGCTTCAAAAGCAGCAGGATAAATCATGACTCTGATGGCGTCATCGACCGGCCGCCGATCGATGGCACTGTTGCTGGCACAACGCAGCTTGCCGGGGCTGACCGTCAACACCGTGATCGCCCTGGGCCTGAGCGCCTTTGGTGGCGGCGATTTTGGCGGCACTCTGGTCTACTCCCATTGCATTGGCATCAGCATCTGGTTGCTGATCGAGCTCGGGCAACGCTTCCTGATCACGAATCGCGCATTGCAATGGCGGCGCCTTTACCTGATCGTGCCGGTCAGTGTCACGCTGGGCTACTTCATGGGACTCTACCTTGCCGCCTGGCTGCTAAATCAGGAGATCGGTGGCATCTGGACCGAGCATCCGCGCCAGATCTTCGGCTTTCTGATCATGAGCTTGACGGCGGGTGGCGGACTGACCTATTACTTCATGAGCCGCGAACAACTGGCGTCGGCCCGTGAAGACATGGCCCACGCCAGCGCGCAGACAGAAGCAGCGCAGCGCCATGCGGCCGAATCAAAACTCCTGCTGCTGCAAAGCCAGCTGGAGCCGCACATGCTGTTCAACACGCTGGCCAACCTGCGTGCCCTGATTGGGGCGAACCCGACGCAGGCACAGGAGATGCTGGACCGGTTGGTGGCTTACCTGCGGGCCACGTTGTCCGCCTCGCGCGCTACCTCGCACAGTTTGCGTGCCGAGTTCGACCGCTTGCACGACTACCTGGAACTGATGAAGGTACGCATGGGACCACGCTTGCGGTTCACACTGGATCTGCCCTCTGAACTGGCGGAACTTGTGATGCCGCCCCTGCTGCTACAGCCTTTGCTGGAAAACGCCATCAAGCACGGATTGGAACCCAAGGTGGAAGGCGGCAGCATCACGGTACGGGCGCGCCAGGCCGATGGACGGCTGATGCTCGAAGTGCTGGACACCGGCGTCGGCCCTCCCCCGGACCATGCCAGCGCGGACGGATTCGGCTTGACGCAAGTGCGCGATCGTCTGGCTACCGCTTATGGTCAGCAAGGTTCATTTGCATTGGTTGCCGATCACACCCTGGGCACCCGAGCCAGCGTCACTTTTCCTTGCCAGACCTGAACCACCCATGCACAAAACAGGCACCCCAACCGCGCTGATTGCCGAGGACGAACCGCTGCTGGCAGCCGCGCTGCAAGCCGAACTGGCACTGGCCTGGCCCGCGCTAAATATTGTTGCTGTGGTCGGTGACGGCAGGTCTGCTGTGACGCAAGCGCTACGGTTCAAACCGGAGGTGCTGTTTTTCGATATCCGCATGCCGGGACAGACCGGGCTGGAGGCCGCCGCCGAACTGGCGGACAGTTGGAACACCGATGCCGTTACCGGTACGCCGTTCCCGGCGCTGGTGTTCATCACCGCCTATGACCAGTACGCCATGGCCGCCTTCGAGGCTCAGGCGATGGACTACCTGCTCAAGCCGGTGCAAGCCGCCCGGCTGCAAAAAACCGTGTCAAAACTGCAACTGGTCCTCGCCAACCGGACGCAGGCGGCCTTCAATTTCGAGACCACCCTGGGGCAACTGCGTGGTCTGCTGAGCGCACCGCCCCAACCCACGGTGACGCCGCTGAAAATGATCCAGGCCAGTGTCGGCAGCGCCATCCGTATGGTGCCGGTAGCAGACGTGGTCTATTTCGAAGCCGCCGACAAATACGTGCGAGTCTTGACTACAACCCATGAATACCTGATTCGCACAGCGCTCAAGGAGTTGTTGCCACAACTCGATAGCAACGCCTTCTGGCAAATCCACCGCGGCACGGTGGTCAGTGTCGATCGCATTGAAACCGTGACACGCGACGAAGCCGGCAAGCTCAGTGTGTCACTGCGCGGCAGGCCAGAGAAGCTGCCGGTGAGTCGCCTTTACGTTCATCTGTTCAAAGCCATGTAGCTATCTTGACGCCAGGTGAACGCTGCCTTGCTACCATCGGCGGTTCATGAAAAGCACTTCTCCACAATTGATCGTTGACAGCAAGCACCCCAACTTCACGTGGGTGGACGGCCTTGTTTTGCTGTCCCTTTTTGGAGTGCTGTGGAGCGTCCTGCACTTTGGTCAAGACATGCTGGTGGCCTTTGACCCGGCAAGCGTTCCGGCACTCGACTTTTCAACCGGGCAAATTCCTTACTATGCCGGCCGCACGCTGCTGCGCATGTGGATTGCATTCTGTTTTTCTTTGGTTTTCGCTATTTCATTGGGCTATCTGGCAGCCAAAAACAACTCGGCGCGGGCTGTCATTCTTCCGGCGCTGGATGTTTTGCAATCGGTGCCGGTGCTGGGCTTCCTGTCGGCTACGGTGGCTGGCTTCATGGCACTTTTCCCCGGCAGTCTGCTGGGTGTGGAGTGCGCGGCCATTTTTGCCATCTTTACCGGCCAGGTCTGGAACATGGCATTTGGCTTTTACCATTCCATAGTCACCATTCCGAGTGATATGCAAGACGCGGCGTCAAGCTACGGGTTGAGCCGATGGCAGCGTTTTCGCACCCTTGAATTACCGGCCTCTGCGCACAGCCTGATCTGGAATTCAATGATGTCGTTTGGCGGCGGCTGGTTTTTTGTGGCGCAGAGCGAAGCCATCAGCGTCATGAACAGAGACATCAAGTTGCCAGGACTGGGTTCCTACATGGCCAGCGCGATTGAAAGAGGTGACAACCAGGCGGCCCTGCTGGCAGTGGTCGCCATGCTGGTGCTCATTTTGATGAGTGATCAGCTGGTCTGGCGACCGCTGCTGGCTTGGGCCGACAAGTTCAAGATTGAACTGACCGAGTCCGGCCTGCCGCCGACCTCGTGGGTCTACAACCTGCTGCGCGGCAGCTATCTTTTCACCTGGCTGGGGCTGCGTGTCTGGCAACCACTGCAAGACGCGCTGGATCAAACCATCAGGCGACTCAAGCCGCCAACAAAACGGACAAAGCGTGATGGGGCTAACTGGCCCCTTCGGCTTGCCGGGCTGGGGTTCGCCGCATGGCTGGGCTACGAGGCTGTGGTCGGTGTCTTCGCGGCGATCGCCGCCTTGCACGGGGCGCTCACCATGGCGACCTTGGGGCACATCGTCTGGCTTGGTTTTTTGACCTTGCTGCGAGTGCTGGCAATGACGCTCTTTGCGACACTGCTGTGGACACCGATCGGTGTCTGGATTGGTTTTCAGCCGAAGGTGGCCCGGTTTACACAACCGCTGGCACAAATCGGGGCCTCGTTTCCGGTCAACATGACGTTCCCGATCGTCGTCGGCCTGTTTGTCGCCACCCACACGTCGATGAATTGGGGAAGCATTTTGCTGATCGCCATGGGCACGCAGTGGTACATCCTGTTTAACGTGATTGCCGGCGCGATGGCGATCCCGAATGAAATGAAAGAAGTTGCCAGAATCTACGGCTTGCGCCGATGGAAGTTGTGGCGCACGCTGATTTTGCCGGCGATATTCCCATTTTGGGTCACCGGTGCCTGCACCGCTGCCGGTGGTGCCTGGAACGCCAGTATCGTGGCCGAGTACGCCACCTGGGGTGACACCACGCTTAAAGCGGATGGTCTGGGTGCCTACATTGCCGAGGTAACAAAAAGCGCTAACACACCCCTCATCATCGCCAGCATCGGTGTGATGTCGCTGTTTGTCGTTGTCATGAACAAGCTGGTGTGGCGACGGCTCTATAGCTTTGCGGAACGTCGCTTTCGCCTGGACTGATCTCTGACTAACTCGTGATCAAGCATGACCAACCTCAGCACAACAAATACGCCCGCACCACCGATCGCAGAACTGCGCGCGGTCAACAAGTCCTTCAACACGGCTGGCGGACACGAACTAAAAGTGCTGGAGCAGATTGACGTCGCCGTGCATGAAGGCGAGTTGCTCGCGCTGCTGGGGCAATCGGGTTCCGGCAAATCAACCATCCTGCGCTGTCTGACCGGGCTGATTGAGCCAACGTCAGGGCGGGTGCTGCACAAGGGCGAGACTTTACACGGCATTAACGAGGACGCATCGGTGGTGTTTCAGACCTTTGCCCTGTACCCATGGCTGACCGTTGAGCAAAACGTGGCAGTCGGCTTGATGGCGCATCGGGTCAGCCGCGCTGAGCGCGAGATCGCGGTGGACCGGGCTATCGAGCTGATCGGTTTGGGCAACTACCACGCGGCCTATCCGCGTGAGCTGTCGGGTGGCATGCGCCAGCGCGTGGGTATTGCGCGGGCGCTGGTGTCCCAGCCCCGGCTGCTGTGTCTTGACGAGGCTTTCAGCGCACTCGATGTGCTGACTGCCGAGAATCTGCGCCAGGAGTTGATCAGTCTTTGGCGCACCCCTGGCACTGGTTTGAGCTCAATCTTCATGGTGACGCACAACATCGAGGAAGCGGTGGAAATGGCAACCCGCATCGTGGTGCTGTTTCCACGACCCGGTCGGCTCGGTCTGATTCTGGACAATCCGCTGCCGTATCCCCGTGATACCAAAAGCCCGGGGTTTCAAAGCCTGGTCAGCATCATTCACGAGAGCATCACCACCAGCACACTGCCAGACCATCCAATAGAAGTACCGGTCGCCGGTCAACCCATTTCGCGGGCCCGCAACCGCATGGAGTCAATACCTTTGGTGCCGGTAGGCCAGATACTTGGCTTGCTGAGCATCTTGCATGATTCACCGGAGCTGTCCAACATTTACGACATCTCCGATGAGATTGGCAAGGAGTTTGGCGAGACCATCTCGCTGCTCAAGGCGGCCGAGATTCTGGAACTGATCGATACACCAAAAGATGAGGTTCGCTTTACCGAGCTGGGGCGTCGTTTTGTTGCAGCAGACCCGGCTGGCAGGCGCGCAATTTTTGCCGAGCAGGTGTTCAAGCTGCGCCTGTTTCATATCATCATTGCGCTGCTGCACGAGTATGACGAGGTGGAAGCAGATCGGGTGATCAAGGACATCGGCAGTGCCTTGCCGTACGACAGTCCGGAAAAGATTTTTCAGACCATGATTGCGTGGGGTCGCTATGCCGGCCTGATGGATTTCAATGCCAATACCCGGATGGTGTTCGTGCCCAAGAATGAGGATGGCGTTGAAGCGCCCACCTGACGAGCGAACAAAATCCCCGGCGCGCGAAGCGCACAGCGTCAATGGTACAAAGGACGAGCCCGGGCACGCTGCACCAGCACTGTCACCAGCAGGGCAGCTGCGGCAGAACCGGCCATCACCGGCGATGACCTGATGATTTGCGCCAGGCTGTCAACCGATTCGACGCTGACCAGTTGGACGCGATCAACCAGGGCGATGACATCGCTGACCTGGACATTTTGTACATCGTCCAGTTGCACGCCCATGTCTTGCCAACCGGTGCGAAACCGGATTTTCGCAAAGATGCCGTTGGCCACGACAAGCAGCGAGAGCAGACCCAGGGGCCGCAGCAGATGTTCCAGGATTCGACCTCTCACAGTGGCCGGGGCCAATTCATAGACTTGTCCGACCAGTTGCGGGATCGGAATATTCGCAGAAATTGGCTCGCGGCTGGGATCAGGAATCATAGTGTGTCGTTGTGATTTGTTTGACATCCAGTGTGCCGCAAGCAGGTGTCGGCGTGATGTCGAAGCGTGAAGTGCAGGTAACTCTATGAAACATCTACCGCACCTCTGAAAAGGACTTCTGACCGACTGGCCATTCGGTCAGGGCTTGTGCTGCTCCAGCAACTGCCTCGTTTTGATTGAGCGACACCCCTGAAACCCTGCTGATGGAATTGGAATGCGCGTCGTCTTTCGTCAGCGTAAACTCCGCCCGATCAAACCAAATTTGCATTTCGTCACATCCGATTTGCAACTCGGGTCGGCACAGCGCACATTCTCAGCCCCAGAGGACACACCACAAAATTACGATCATGCAATTTCAACAAAACTGTCAGCGTGAGTTTGTCGCCATACCAGTAGCACGCCACCAACGTGGTTGGATGAAACTCACGTTGACCGGTCTTTGCGCTGCGATCGCCATCGGCTCGTTGGTTGCCTGGAGGATGAGTTCAGCCAAGAAGGAAGAAAAGAAGCCGGACTCTGAAATTACGCTGGAATTCGCGCCCGCCGACCTGAGCACCGTACAAAGTCGAACCTTGTCCCACACGCTGTCGTTTTCGGGCTCGCTGTCACCGGTCATTCAATCGACCGTGAAGTCCAAAGTGTCGGGTGAAGTACGGCGCGTGCTGGCACGTGAAGGTGAGAGCGTCAAGCAAGGACAGTTGCTGGCTCAGATCGACACCGCCGATTTACAGGCCAGACTCGATACGCAGGTGGCTGCGCTGGAAGAAGCCAGAGCAAGGTGGTCCATTGCCGACAAGAACCGTGAATCGAACTTGAAGTTGCTGCAACAAAACTTCATCTCGCAAAATGCCGTCGACACCACCAACAGCACCCTGGAGGCGAGCGCGGCTTCGGTGCGATCGGCCGAGGCGCAGGTCAGTCTGGCGCGCTACGCCATGCAGGACACCCAGATACGCGCCCCGATTCAGGGCATCCTGGCAAAGAGAATGGTCAATGCCGGCGAGAAGGTTGGCCCTGACAGCCCGATGTTCACAGTGGTCGATCTAACCACCATGGAAATTGAGGCACCGGCACCGGCATCAGAGATTCCCGCGATACGGGTCGGACAAATTGCATCGTTCAAGGTGGATGGCTTCGGTGAGCATGTTTTTGAAGGTCGCGTCGAACGCATCAATCCCATGACCGAACAGGGCTCGCGATCCATCACCTTGTATCTGTCGGTTGCCAATCGTGATGGGGTGCTCAAGGGCGGCATGTTTGTGAAGGGATTTCTGGTGCTGGCCAAGACCCAGGCAGCGGCCGTCGTGCCGCTGGCGGCGCTTCGCGACGAAGCCGGTCAGATCTATGTCTTCACCCTGGAAGGCGGCAAGCTGGTCAAACACAACATCTTGCTTGGCATGCGTGAAGAGCAGGCCGGTTGGGTCGAGGTCAAGAGCGGGCTCGAGCCAGGGGCTCAGGTGGTCAGCGCCCGCATGGTCGGGCTTAAGAGCGGGGCCAGCGCAGTGCTGAAAGCATCGCAGGCCGCACCGGCGGTGCCAAGCTCCGCCGCCAAAGCGGGTTAGGAGAAGCACCATGTGGATCACCAAAACCAGCATCAAGCAGCCGGTATTCGCCACCATGGTGATGGTCGCGCTACTCGTGCTGGGCATCTTTTCGTACAACCGGTTGCCGGTCGAACAAATGCCCAACGTCAGCAACCCGGTCGTCTTTGTGTCGGTCAATTATCCCGGCGCCTCACCAGAGCAGGTTGAGAACGACCTCATCAAACCGATCGAAAATGTGCTCAATACGGTTAACGGGGTCAAGAAGATTTACGCCACCACGCGTGAGGGCGTAGGTTTCCTGCAAGCCGAGTTTCGTTTGAGCACCGACATGGCAGCAGCCACCCAGGAAGTGCGCGACAAAGTGGCACAGATACGTCCTGGTTTCCCGCGCGAGGCCAAAGACCCGCTGGTCAGCCGTGCCGATTGGCAAGACCAGCAGCCGGTTGTGAATCTCGCGGTGGTCTCCGACAAACACAACCCGCGCGAACTCTCCACCCTGACCGATCAGATTATTGTCAAGCGCCTGCAAAATGCGCCTGGCGTCGGTGCCGTCAATGTCAGCGGCAGTGTGATGCGTCAGGTGCTGATCTACCTCAAGCCGTCCCAGATGCAATCTCTGGGCGTTGGTGTTGATCAGGTGATTGCGGCGATTCAGGCCAGCAACCAGGACTTCCCTTCCGGCACCATCACCAGCGGCGCCACCGAGCAACTGGTGCGGGTCGAGGGCAAGATCAAGAACCCGAAAGACTTCGAGAAAATCATCGTGACACGCCAGGGCAGTGCGCCGGTCTATCTGCACCAGGTCGCGCAAGTTGTCGACGGCGAACAGGAAGAAACGTCGCTGGCGCGCATCAACGGCAAACGCTCGATCGGCGTTGGTGTCTTCAAGGTACAGGACGCCAACATCGTCGAGACCGGGGACGGCGTGCGCAAAGCGGTTGAAGATATGCGCAAGCTACTGCCGGCGGGCGTTGAAATCAAGACCATTTATGCGACTTCGGACGGCATCAAGAGTTCGCTGCAAAACGTCAAGGAAACCATTCTTGAAGGTGCTCTGCTGACGGTGCTCATCGTCTTCATGTTTTTGCATTCGTGGCGCAGCACCGTCATCACCGGGCTGACTTTGCCGATTGCGGTGATGGCCACTTTTATCGCTTTATATGCATTTGGCTTCACGCTCAATTTTCTGACCCTGATGGCCTTGAGCCTGTGCATCGGGTTGCTGATCGACGACGCCATCGTCGTGCGCGAAAACATTGTGCGCCATCTGGGCATGGGCAAGAGTCACTACCAAGCGGCCAATGAGGGCACCGAGGAGATTGGCCTGGCGGTGATGGCAACCACTTTTGCCATCATCGCGGTGTTCATACCGATCGCCTTCATGAGCGGCATCATCGGACGCTATTTCCTGCAGTTCGGCATTACGGTGGCGGTTGCCGTGCTGGTCTCGCTGTTTGTCAGCTTCACGCTCGATCCGATGTTGTCCTCCATCTGGCAAGACCCACCCGGCGAGCGCTTCAAACGGCTGCCATGGCTGGGGCGAACGATGAACCGCGTTGAGCAAGGGGTGCTCAGAGCGCACGAAATTTATGGCGTCATGTTGACCTGGGCGCTGGCCCATCGCATCAAGGTTCTGCTGATCGCCACCGCCTTGTTCCTTGGCAGCTTCTTCATCGTGCCGCTGGTCGGCACCGAGTTCATGCCGGAAACCGATGACGGATTTATCTCTCTTAGACTCAACACGCCGATCGGCTCCAGCCTGGAGTACACCGACGCCAAGGCGCATCAGGTAGAAGACGCCCTGAAATCTTTCCCCGAGATTGCCATAGCTGAAACCAACGTCGGCACCGATGACGGCACCAACTACGCGCGTATCAACCTGAAGCTCACGGAACGCAAAATCACCCACCGGCGCTCGCAAAAAGAACTGGAGAAAGCCTTTCGTGCCAGACTCGCCAGCATCGCCGGTGTCGAACTCTCGGTTGGCTGGAACAAACCGATTTTTATTTCGATACTGGGACCTGATGCCCAAAAACTCACTGAGCTGTCACAAGCCGTGATGAAGGAAGTGGCAAAAATCAAAGGTATTTCCGACCTGGAAAGCAGCGAACGAGGCGCTAACCCAACGCTGGCCATTCGCATCAACAATGATCTTGCCAGCGACCTCGGCCTGAACACGGCGCGGATCGGTCAGACACTGCGGCCCTTGATTGCGGGTGACACAATTTCGCACTGGCAGGCGGCCGACGGCCAGAACTACGACGTCAATGTGCGTCTGCCGAAATCCGACCGGCGTATCGCCGGCGATCTTGGCGACCTGTATCTGACCAGCAACCGTACCCGTGCCGACGGAACGCCGCAAATGGTGGCGCTGCGCCAGGTAGCCGATTTCGTCCCCACCTTCAGCGCGCAGCAGGTCAAGCGCCTGGATCTTCAGCGCCGCGTGTCGCTCTATGCCGGGGTTGAAGGTAGGCCTTCCGGTGACGCCGGCAGCGAGGTCGAGGCTCTGCTGAAAAAGATGGAGCCTGAGCTGCCGCCGGGTTACCGCTTCAACGTCGGTGGTCAGACGCAGGAGATGAATGAGTCCTTCAGTTCCATGTTAGCGGCGTTGGGCATGGCCGTCATCTTTATCTATCTGATCCTGGCGTCGCAATTTGGCAGTTTTGTGCAACCGCTGGCGATCATGGCTTCCTTGCCACTGGCCTTGATCGGCGTCTTTCTGGCGTTGCTCATCACCGGAACAACCCTCAATCTTTTCTCCATGATCGGCTTCATCATGCTGATGGGGCTGGTGACCAAGAACGCCATTTTGCTGGTCGATTTCACCAACCAGGGAGTGCGCGAAGGCAAGTCACGCAACCAGGCGATATTCGATGCCGGTCAGGTGCGCCTGCGCCCGATACTGATGACCACCCTGGCCATGGTCTTCGGCATGCTGCCAATGTCACTGGGTCTGGGCGACGGCGGCGAAACGCAGGCCCCCATGGGCCGCGCCATCATTGGCGGCGTCATCACGTCCACCCTGCTGACGCTGGTGGTGGTGCCAGTGCTGTACACCTACCTCGATGCCTGGGGCGCCAAAGCCAAAGCGTGGTTCACCCATAGCGCGCATGGACCGCAGGGGGGTGCCGGTGGCGGCGCTGAACCAGTGCCGTCGGACAAGTATTCCGACTGGTAAATTTGCGGCAGTGCAATCCGTGTTTTGACCCATGTCTGAACCTCTGACCCTGACTTCACTTCCGCTGTTTCCGCTGGGCACCGTGCTATTTCCGGGTGGCACACTGGCGCTTCGAATTTTCGAAGTGCGCTACCTCGACATGATCGGAAGATGCCACAAGACTGGCGCGCCTTTTGGTGTGGTCACGCTGACCCAGGGATCAGAAGTTCGCCGACCCGACCCGGATGCAAGCGGTGGTAACGGCTTCGCGCAAGAGGCTTTTCACAGCGTCGGCACACTGGCCGCAATCAGCGAATTTTCAGCACCCCAGTCGGGCCTGATGGTGATCCGCTGTAGCGGCACGCAACGTTTTCGCATCGCCAGTCGGCAGCAACTCCGGCACGGCTTGTGGACCGCCAATGTGGCGCCGCAAGCCGATGATCTGCGGGTCAAAATTCCGGACGATCTGCAAGGTGTTGCCAACGCGCTGGAAAGTCTCATCAACTCATTGCATGCGCGCGCCGTGCCGCCCGAACAAATGCCGCTGCAGCCGCCCTATTTGCTCGATGACTGCGGTTGGGTCGCCAACCGCTGGTGCGAACTGCTGCCGATGCCGGTCACGCTCAAGCAGCAATTGATGGTGCTGGACAACCCCTTGCTGCGGCTGGAACTGGTCGGCGATTTTCTGTCCCGCAGCGAAATTGCCAGGTAACGGTAACTTCAGCGGCGCTGTTGTAACGCTCCGGAGGCAGTGCCAGCCATTTCAGCTGGGTTCGTGATCTCAGAGAAAACCGATCGAGATCCACGGTACTGCCGCCACCACCATGGTGCCGATGAGCAGTGCCACCATGTAGCCGACGATGGGGCGAATGCCGGCATCGGGATTGACGCGCCCGATGGCACAGGCCGCGTAGTAGCCGACACCCAGCGGTGGCGCGAACAGGCCCAAGCCCATCGACAGCACCACCACCATCGCGTAGTGCACCTCGTGCACGCCGAGCTGGCGCGCAATCGGAAACAGCAGCGGACCGAACAGCACGATGGCCGGAATGCCCTCCAGCACCGAACCGAGCACCACGAAGGCCACGATGGAGACCGCCAGAAACATCGGCGCCCCGCCCGGCAGCGCGGCCATCATGTCGGCCAGCCAGCGCGAAAAACCCGACTGCGTCAACCCCCACGCCATGGCGGTGGCGGTGCCGATGATCAGCAGAATCGCACCCGACAGCGATGCCGTGCTTACCAGCATGGGGCCCAGGCGCTTCCAGTCAAACTGGCGGTAAACAAAAAGACCCGCCAGCATGGCGTAGGCGATGCCGATGGTCGAGACTTCGGTTGCCGTGGCCACGCCTTCCACCACGGCGGCCCGGATGATGAAGGGCAATGCCAGCGCCGGCAGGGCGATCACCAGCAAGCGGCCGACCTCTTTCCACGGCGTGCGCTGCACCTGGCTCAGGTCTTCCTGCCGGTTGCGAAACCAGACCACCAGGCACAGCACCAGGCCCAGCACCAAGGCCGGCAGCAGGCCGCCGGTAAACAGCGCCGCGATCGACACACCAGTAACCGAACCAATCGTGATCAGCACCAGGCTGGGTGGCACGGTCTCGGTTTGCGCGCCAGTGGCCGCCAGCAAGGCCACCAGTTCGCCCTCTTTCGCGCCTCGTTTTTTCATCTCGGGAAACAGTGCCGGCGCAATGGCTGCCATGTCGGCGGCCTTGGAGCCGGAAATGCCCGAGACCAGGTACATGGCGCCGATCAGCACGTACGACAAGCCACCCCGCACATGACCTAACAAGCCGGCCAGAAAAGCCACCATGGCGCGCGCCATGCCGGTCATCTCGATCAGCAGGCCAAGAAAGACGAACAGCGGCACCGCCAGCAGGATCAGGTGCGACATGCCTTCGTCGATGCGACCGACGATGACCGGCAGCGGCGTACTGGTAGTAAGCGCCAGGTAGCCAAAGGTCCCCAGGCCAAAGGCGAACGCAATGGGAATACCGGCGAACACGCAGCCAGCGGCCACGCCGACAAAGAAAATCAGCAGGTTGAGGCGGCCGAGGTTCTCGAACAGGGGCTCTGCGACCCAGAACAACCCGACTATTGCGAGCACGATGGCCAGCGCCTGAGCCGACTGTTTGAGGCTGGCTACCTGCAGCAAACGCAGTGCGGCAAAGACCGCCATCAGCGCCACGCCCACCGGCAACGCCGCTGCGCGCCATAGGTTGGAGATCTCCAGCGCAGAGGTGGTGATGGCCTGCTCATCCGCTGCGTGCTCCCAAGCTGGCCAAGCCAACAAACAGAGAAACGCCAGGCAGGCGCTGGTGGCCACCGCCTCCAGCAGGGCCCGCTGACGCGGCGCGGCCTTGCTGACCAGCGCCGTCATGCGCATGTGTTCGCCGCGACGCAAAGCGACTACCGCGCCCATCATTGCCAGCCACAGGAACAAAAGGGAAGCCAGTTCGTCAGACCACACCAGCGGGCGGTGCAGGACAAAGCGCGCCACCACACCCCAAAACAGCACACCGATGTCGGCCACCACCAGCAGCGCGGCCGGCACTTCAACCAGCAGGCCCAGCGTGGATTCGACGCGAGCCAGCCATGGCCAGCCCGACGCGCTCACGTCAGAATCATCCTGCATGGGTACCCCAATGAGCGACGATCGTCATCCCAATTTGCCGGTGCTGCGCTCGAGCAGAGCCCAGGCTTCGTCGCCGAACTTGGTTTTCCATTCGGCGTAGAAGCCGGCCTTGCGCATGCGCTCGCGAAAGCTGTCGGTCTTGGGCTGGTTGAAAATCATGCCCTTGTCGGTCAGCTCTTTTTGTACCGTGGCGTTCAGTGCGGCAACGTCGGCGCGCTCCTTGAGGCCCGCAGCATTGATGTTTTTGGCAACCACCACGCGCAAGTCTTCCGGCAGGCGCTCCCAGGCCTTTTTGTTGGCCAGGAACCAGAAGCCATCCCACATGTGGTTGGTGAGCGAGCAGTATTTCTGCACCTCGTAAAGTTTGGCGGTCGAGATGATCGCCAGCGGGTTTTCCTGCCCTTCGACCACCTTGGTCTGCAACGCCGAATAGACCTCGCTGAAGTTGATGGATGTCGGTGCGGCGTCGAACGCCTTGAACATCGAAGTCCACAGCGGCGAAGGCGGCACGCGAATCTTCATGCCCTTCAAGTCGTCCGCCGTCACAATCGGCTTGGTTGACGACGTGACCTGCCTGAAACCGTTGTCCCAGATCTTGTCCATCGCGACCAGGCCGGATTTGGCGATTTGTGAGCGCACATAGGCACCGAGATCGCCATCCATTGCTTTCCACACTGTGTCGTAGTCAGGGAAAGCGAAACCAATGCCGCTGATCGAAGACGCCGGCACCAATGTCGAGAGAATCAGCCCGGAGAGAGTGAAGAACTCGACACCACCGGAGCGCACCTGGCTCAGCATGTCGGTATCCGAACCAAGCTGGTTGTTCGGAAAGATCTGGATGTCGACGCGGCCTTTGGTCTCGGCGCGAATCGCGTCCGCCATCTCTTTGGCACGGATGTTCATCGGGTGCATCACCGGCAGGTTGTTGGCGTACTTGTAGGAAAACTCAGCCTTTTGGGCGAACACACGGCCCATCGGCAGTGCGAGTGCAGTGGCGCTGGCGCCGGCGAGAAGGGTACGTCGAGTGATTTGCATGGTTTGTCTCTTTGTAGTGGTTGAAATGAAATATTCAGACTTTTCTATTTGAGCCGGACGCTTGCAAGGCAGTACCGGCGCAAGCTGATTCCTCAGAACATTTTAGGGTAGAAAACTGGTAGTAGGATGGTGTCCTCGATCAGCTCAAGA
>SESE01000286.1_pt1 | contig 22234 bp, 20 predicted proteins | sample 3171371 | NCBI WGS metagenome assembly SESE01 (sample SAMN06051881, study PRJNA518727) | freshwater metagenome | biome: subpolar coniferous forest; feature: holomictic lake; material: water; isolation source: holomictic Lake 442, 13 m depth | place: Canada: near Kenora, Ontario | collected... | reverse complement strand
CGCCAACACGCACCTGACAGCGCACAGGCCCTCAAGCAGGCCGACACGAGGCCAGCGCATCTGGCGCTCCGCGCTGATATTGATTTGCGTTGGCCCCTGGTCCACCTTCATGCTGTGGGCGGCAGCAGCGCCGATTGCGCGCTCGGTGGCGGGTCTGGAACGGTTTTCCGAAACCTTTGTTCCCGGTTACTTTGTGATCAAGCTGGCGCTGGCCCTGCTGTTGCTGCTGGTTCTGGTCGAGGCGGTCAGCGCCTGCCAGAACGCCTGGCGCTCTCACCGATGAGCTCCGTGCTGTCATCGGCGGGCCTGTGGATGCTGCTGTTGTTGGGTGTTCTGATAGTCACCTCCGGGCTGCCGGTATGGACACTCTTGATTGGTGTTGCCAGCCTGTTCGCCGCCATCGGCTGGCTCGCCGGACAGATCGACTTTGCCATTCTGGCGGCACTGCCCGGGCGCATGGTGGGCTTGCTCGAGCACGACCTGTTGCAGGCATTGCCACTTTATGTCTTCATCGGCGTCCTGTTGCAACGGCTCACGCTGGCGGATCGCCTTTTTACCTCGCTGCAGCGCCTGTTGGGCGGCGGCACCAGTGGCGCCAGTCTGGCGGCGCTGAGTGTGGGCGCCCTGATTGCTCCGATGAACGGCTCCGTGGCATCGAGCTCAGCCTTGCTGGCACGGTTGGTGGCACCGCGGCTGGGCGCCATGAAGCCAGCAGCAGCGACCACACTCATCAGCGTGGCAGCCACCATTGGTGTGGTAGTGCCACCGTCGCTGGTGCTGATTCTGCTGGGCGACGCCATGCTCAGGGCGCACACCGAGGCCAGCAATCTGCCCGGCTTTGTGCTGGGCAGCCAGCGCATTATCAACACGCAGGATGTGTTCAATGCAGCGCTGGCACCGGCGCTCTGTGTGCTCTTGCTATGGGTTGCCGTGGCTTTTTGGAACAGCAGGAAATTGAAGAATGCTGAGCGGGTCACCACACTGCGCTGGAGGCAAGAGGCCGTTTCCCTGGTCGCTGTGCTGGCCATCGTCTCGCTGCTGGCAGCCGTCTTTACCGGAAAGATGTTCGCCGTCGAAGCCGCAGCGACCGGTGGCTCCTTGCTCCTGGTGGGAGCACTGGCAACGCGCAGCCTCAGTGGCTCGCAATGGGCCGCTGTGTTGACTGACACGATGGCCTTGACCGGAGCCCTGTTTGCGCTGCTGGTTGGCGCCAGCACCTTCAGCCTGATCTTTCGCCTGCTGGGCACCGACCGCTGGATTGCCGAGTTGCTGCTGAGCTCAACACTGGCGCCGGCGTGGACAGCGCTGCTGGTGTTGCTGGCGGTCGCGCTTTGCGCCTGGGTGCTGGACGCGTTCGAGATGATTTTTGTCGTTATCCCGATCGTTGCGCCGCCATTGGTTTTCATGCTCGGCGACGCGCAGCAAGCTGCTGTACTCTTGTTGCTGGTATTGCAACTGAGTTTTCTGATTCCGCCCATGGGCTACGCCGTGCTGATTGCGCGCTCGCGCTCCGGTCTGCAGGCGGTAGCCGCCAGCACGCTGTTGAAAGCGTTGTTGCCCTACATCCTGGTGCAATGCGCCGTAACCGCCCTGGTATTTGCGCTGCCCTGGACGGTTCATCAACTGGATGCTCCATCGTCGACTGCGGCTGATGCGCAGCCCATGTCAGAGCAGGAACTTGAGAGTCGCATGCAGGAGATGGTGCGGCAAAGCGAGCCTCTGCAGGCGCCGCCAGAGCAGGCAGTGATGGCAAAATAGGCGGCAATGGGTAAACAAATCTCTATTGTTGGAGGTGGTATCGGCGGCCTGGCGGCTGCGCTGGCGTGCTCGCGTGCCGGCTCCACAATCAAATTGTTTGAATGCTCGCAGGAATTCACCGAGGTCGGTGCCGGCATCCAGATGGGTCCCAACGTCGTGCGCGTACTTCAGGCTTGGGGCTTGAGCGATGCCGTGAGGTCGGTGGCCGCATTTCCCGAGCGCTTGCAAGTGCGCAGCGCCACCTCGGGCACTGAACTCGGTGCCTTGCGCCTGGGCGCCACAGTGGTGCAACGTTACGGCGCACCTTACGCCACGATTCACCGGGCCGATCTGCATGCCTTGTTGCAGACCGCCCTGCAGTGCAGCAGTGAGGTTGAATTGAACCTGGACAGCGAACTGATCGCTTTCGCGCAGAACGACAGTGGCGTGAAACTGCAGACGGCGAGCGGCCGCCAGGTCGAGTCCGACTTGCTGCTGGGCGCTGACGGTCTTTGGAGCCGCGTGCGCCAAGAACTACTTGACGATGGTGTGCCGGTCGCGACCGGTCACCTGGCCTATCGGGCCATGGTGCCGCAGAAAGTACTGCCGGCAAAACTTCGCTCGCAGCACATCACAGCCTGGCTGGGCCCGCAATTGCACGTCGTGCAGTACCCCGTGCGCGGCGGTGACTGGCTCAATGTTGTCGCCGTGGTGGAAGGCGATATGGTGGGTGATATCGAGTACTGGGATCATGGGGCCAACGTCGTCAAATTGCGCCGCAGCATGGCACAGACCTGTGGCTCCTTGCGCGAATTGATTCATGCCATTGAGCACTGGCGTTTGTGGGGACTGAGCATTCGCCCTCCCGTTCGTGGCGCGGACGAGTTGGCGCGCGGTCGTGTTGCTTTGCTGGGCGATGCCGCGCATCCGATGCTGCCCTATCTGGCTCAGGGTGCGGGTATGGCCATTGAGGATGCGCAGACGCTGGCGCGGGTTTTGCAGGACGACAGTCTGCCCGTGCCTGACGCCTTGAGGAAGTACGCCAACGCCCGCTGGCAGCGCAACGCCCGGGTGCAGGCACGCGCGGTACGCAACGGACAAATTTTTCACGCAACCGGCCTGATCCGCTGGGGTCGCGATGTCGCCATGAGGCTCCTGGGCGAACGTCTGCTCGATGTGCCGTGGCTTTACCGGGGACCTGGCACCAAGGCTACAGCCGGTATATCTGGGTGATTCGCGTCATCGCAAGCCTTGTTTTCGTTAATGCGAACCTTGTTTTCGTCATCGCGGGCCGTCTTTTCGTCATTGCGAGCCGTCTTTTCGTCATTGCGAGCGAAGCGTGGCAATCCATGTCTTTGCAATTTCCGCATGGACTGCCGCGTCGCTACGCTCCTCGCAGTGACGAGGTGATAGCAGCCTCGCCATCACCGCAGTTATAGTCTGCCCAGCAGCAGGAACTCCATCAGCGCTTTTTGCGCGTGCAGGCGGTTTTCCGCCTCGTCCCAGACCACCGATTGCGGCCCATCGATGACGTCGGCCTGCACTTCCTCGCCGCGGTGCGCCGGCAGGCAGTGCATGAAAAGGGCATCAGGTTTGGCGGCGCTCATCATCTCCGAGTCGACACACCAATCGGTAAAGGCCACTTTGCGCGCCTCGTTTTCGGCCTCATAGCCCATGCTGGTCCAGACATCGGTGGTCACCAGGTCCGCCCCTGCGCAGGCCTGCATCGGGTCGCGGAAGACCTGATAGCTTTCTGCCGAACGCAGTCCGGCAATCGACTGGTCGACTTCGTAGCCGCCGGGTGTGCTGACATGGACCTTGAAGTCCAGGATTTCGCTGGCCTGCAGCCAGGTGTTGGCCATGTTGTTGCCGTCGCCGACCCAGGCCACGGTCTTGCCCTTGATGGTGCCCCGGTGCTCGATGTAGGTGAAGATGTCCGCCAGAATCTGGCAGGGGTGAAATTCATTGGTCAAACCGTTGATCACCGGGACACGCGAGTGCTCTGCAAAGCGCTCTATCTTGGTCTGCTCGTAGGTGCGGATCATGACCAGATCAACCATCCGGCTGATGACTTTGGCACTGTCTTCGATCGGCTCGGAGCGACCGAGCTGACTGTCCGCAGTGGTCAGGTGCACCACGCTGCCGCCCATCTGGTACATGCCGGCTTCGAAACTGACCCGCGTGCGGGTTGACGCCTTCTCGAATATCAGCGCCAGCGTTCTGTCGATCAATGGCTGGTGGCGCTCATATGCCTTGAACTTCTTCTTGATGAGTGCCGCGCGCTCAAACAGGTACGCATAGTCAGCGGCGCTCAGATCACTGAACTGGAGGTAGTGCCGCAGCGGTGCGCTGGCGCTGCTCAGGGCCTGGTTCATGCCTGCTCCGCGATGTGTTTCTTGATCAGCGGACAGAGAATGCCCACTATTTCATCGGCCTCGGCAAGGCTCAAAATCAGCGGTGGTACAAGTCGGATCACGCTGTCGGCGGTGACGCTGATCAAGAGGCCAGCGCTGGCGCACTGACCAACCAGCGCCGCGCATGGTTTGGCCAACTCAACTCCCAGCATCAGCCCCTGGCCACGAATTTCCTTGACGCTGCCCGCAGCCAGTTCGGCCTTCAGGGCTTGCGCCAGGGCGCCTGCCAGATGGGCGCCGACCTGCGCGGCGTTGGTCAGCAAGCCTTCTTCTTCCATGATGCGTATCGTCTCGACGCCAGCGCGCATGGCAAGCGGATTGCCGCCAAAGGTGGTGCCGTGGTTGCCGACCTCGAAGATCTTGGCCGCCTTCGGCCCGGCCACGACGGCGCCGATCGGCACGCCGGAACCGAGTCCTTTGGCCAGCGGCATCACGTCAGGCGTGATACCCGCCCACTGGTGCGCGAACCATTTACCGGTGCGCCCCATGCCGCACTGCACCTCGTCAATCATGAGCAGCCAGTCGCGCTCATTGCACAACTGGCGCACAGCCTGGAGGTACTCAAGGTGCATGGCGTGAATGCCGCCTTCGCCCTGAATCGCTTCAAAAAAGACTGCGACGACGTTTGGATTATTGGCGGTTGCCGCCCGAAGACTGTCCATGTTGTTGAGCGGCACACGGATAAACCCCTCCACCAGCGGACCGAAACCGGCCTGGATCTTGGGGTTGCCGGTGGCACTCAGGGTGGCGATGGAGCGGCCATGAAACGCCTTTTCGTAAACCACGATCTCGGGTCTCTCTATGCCCTTGTCATGGCCGAATTTGCGCGCCAGTTTGAGCGCTGCCTCGTTGGCTTCCAGCCCGGTGGAGCAGAAGAAAACATTGCTCATGCCGGAGAGTTCGACCAACTTCTTGGCCAGCACTTCCTGATTCGGTATGTGGTAATAGTTGGAGGTGTGAATCAGCTTACTCAACTGGTCTTGCAGCGCCGGCACCAGCTTGGGGTGGTTGTGACCCAGCGTGTTGACCGCAATGCCGCCCAGCGCGTCCAGATACTGCTTGCCATTGACGTCCCAGACGCGGCAACCCTGGCCATGCGACAGGGCGATAGGCACGCGCCCGTAGGTGTTCATGACGTGGGGTGAAGCAGCTTCAATGAAAGGGGCGGTCATGGTCTCTGGTCTTTCCAAATGAAACCGGCCCGTTCAATAGCGGGCCGTTGAAGCGTGATTTTATGCGCTTCGCAGGAGCAGTCCAAAACCCCGGAATTGACACGGCTTCGGCATGTCCCTTGGCACGTTAGGCGAGCTTGGTCTGGAATGGATGCTCACGTCTTTCTGCGCAACCAAAGCCATCGACGAGGCAGGACTGTCAAGTAACAAAGTGCCATGAGAACGCGCCAACCTGCCAGATTGCTACCGCATTCATAGAAAACTTGATCTCCGGGCTTCACCTCGAAGTCAGTCTGCTCGCTGCCAGCCCAGTCAATCCTCAGTTGCAGTGAATGCCTGCCTGGTGAAACGGGAATAGTGGCTGAGTCGCCTGCCCGGACTGAGCCAACAACCACGCCGTCAATTTTCACTTTGTAAGCTCGAAGACGGTCAGCGTAGCTAGTCATCCGTTGAACTGTAATCTGCGTTTGGTTACTCATAGTGGCCATACTACTTGGGTTTGCATTGAACGGCCGGTTCCGTTGCGCTGCCGGTCCAGGATTGTCTCCACTGCCGCCTTTCAATTTTGATCGTCAGCTTCCAGGAGAAGTGGCTGGCATCGAAGTTGGACTTCCAGTAAGCCGACCGTGCCTACGAGTCAGTCTTGCTGTGTGCACGTTTTTCCATTTCAGGCAGGTCATTGCACAGCGGGCAATTTCTTCCGCGACTGACGTAGTACATTCGCGTGCCCATAAAGATGATGGTGGAAATCGCTGACCAGGTCAATGCAAACTGAACTCCGGCCAACAGTTCATGACCCTTTAGCAGTTCGACCACAGTCAACGACGCGAGCAGGATGGCAAACACGGTCAGGGCACGCCTGGTCCAGAAGTTAGCTCTGCCAGAAACATTTTTCAACATCGAAGCCTCGTTCATGGGATTGCGATAAGAGGAGAGTCTAGCCACTCCAAGTTTTCGGGTGACATCGAATGTCTCTCACCAACGCACTACCGAACTAGTTTTGCCAGGGGGCGTAACTGACTCTGGTGATGCGTAATTTGCCCTTGCGACGCGCTTTTGAACTCGATTCGAGACTCAATGGCTCAGCGCATATACCCACTGACCGAAGAGATACCCGCCGTAAACAAGCACAATGGCCCCCAGCGCAATGACGAAGGGATGTTGGAACAGGTTTGCCGAGGCAGCAGTTGATGTATTCATACTCGCGTTTACTCAGCGAGGTGCCGTTCCAGTGCACGCTGAAAAGCAGGAATTGTGTCGGGGTTGGGCAGAGACGAACCCAGGTTGCCGACCTTGCCAACCAATAGTTCAACTGCGTCACAACATCCCGCGAAGGCAATCAAGATCGCACCTGACACCCCCACACGTCTGTTTTGAAGTGCCGCCCGCTTACGACGCTATTGCGTCAGTTCGAGCAAGACAACGCGGCTTTCGGAGGCATTCCAGGTTCTGCCGGTCAGGCGTTCGCCATTGAACTCGGCGCTGATGGAACGAATGCCGGGCTGGGTAATGACCATCTTCGAGCTGGCCATACCGGCACCCACTGGCGGCACGCCAGGTAAGGTGCTCTGTCCGTCAAAACTCATCTTGTCTCGCTGGGCGTCGAAATAGCCGCGTGGACGAAAGAAGGTCACCACCGACTGGGCGGTTTTGTCTGCAGCGCTCATGCGCTCGGGCCGCAAATGCACGATGGCGCTCGATCTTGGAAACGGGCTGCGATAAATGTGCGTAGTGGCGTAACCCGGCGCAGTGACGACGAATTCATACTGTACAGAACCCTGCGCTGTGAACGGCCCCCACTGGCCGTCGGGGCCGACGGCTTTACTGTGAACGGCGTTGCCTTGTCGAGATCCGGTCATGGCGTCTGTGGCGAAGATTTCGAGTCTGGCTCCGGGTATTGGCAAATTGTTGGCACCCTCGCCTGACTTGGGGTCGTCTGACTTCACACCTTTGCCGGTAATGTTTCCGTTGAGAACAACGTTGGATTCAGCTTCGATGGCAAGCGATTTGGGTGCTTTGCCAGCGATAAACCGATAGGCTGCGTCAAATGCCGCTGGCGAGTACGCGGTTTCACGATGGTCAGCCCGGGGGAGCACGACATTGCTTGCACCTTTGAGTTCCGGGCCGGCGGCGGTCACATTCGTCGCCGTGCCTTTGGCGCCAATCCAGACCCCGTCAGGCTGTGCGTATTTATCGTTGCCGTCAGACCTTATGGTGAGCCACTGCACCGGTCCAGTGACTTCGTCGCCATTGGCGTTCTTGGGGGCATTGAGTGCCGTCAAAAACACACCATTTCCGGCAAACTCGTTTCCTTCACGGAAGCCCTTGATATTCCAGATGCCGTGGTTGGGTGTGCCGCCCAGAATTGCGTGCGACACGGTCGTCGCACCGCCACCATTTTGAATGTAGTTACGGATCGCGTTACCCCCGCGTGAATTGCCGAACAGCACCACCTTGCCGGCGCCAGTGGCTTTCAGAACTTTGTCAACCTCGCCCTTGAGGTAAGCCATGTGTTCCGCCGCTGATGTGCGACCAGCCTGCTCTTTAGTGTCATCGTCCCGGGACAAGGGGTAGGGCAACTCAATCGCGTGCAGGCGCCCGCGCGGCCAACCATTTGATTCAAAGCGCCAGACAGTGGTTTGCCAAAGCGCGGCGGTGTCGCCGTTGCCATGCACGAACACGATGGGCGGCGTCTCATCAAGGGATAACTTGGTGGCACAGGCGGTCAGCATCAGTGTGCTGACGAAGAGGCCCAACAGCAATCGGCGAGTGACTAACAAGGCGATCTCCTTTTGAAATATTGGTTTTGGGCAAAAAATGTCAGCCGTATCCGGCAGTCGTCCCAAAAGTTCACCCAGTTCGTGAATGCTTCAACGCAAACGATTCATCTGACAGTTTAGTGTAATGGCGCCCTGCATGTTGGGCTGCACTGGTACCCCAGGTCACGAATTCCGCACGCGCCCACAAAAAAGCCGTCTTGCGACGGCTTCCTTGCTTTTTTTCTGACAGCGCACCCGTTACAAACGGCGGATCAAAATTTCCAGAGGACTTGATCCGTGCGATTTGCCTGAAATCAGGCGGCTTTGGCGACCAGGGCTTTCACCTTGGTCGACAGGCGGCTCTTGTCGCGAGCAGCCTTGTTCTTGTGGAAGATGCCTTTGTCGGCCACGGTGTCAACCACGGCCTGCATCTTGCCAAACAATTCGCTTGCCTTGGCCTTGTCGCCAGCGACAACCGCTTTTTCAACGTTCTTCACTGCGGTGCGGTATTTGGAGCGCAGCGAGGTGTTCGCGGCGTTGATCTTGACGTCCTGACGGACGCGCTTGCGGCCCGACGCCAGGCGCGGGTTCTTTTTCTTGGGTTTTCCAGATGCCATATCTTTAGTTCCTTGAGTCTGTGGATGTTGTCAGCAAAGCCGAGCATTCTAACAGGCGCTGACCACTCTGGCTGAGTTCGCCCGTGCGCCTTGTGCAGCCGGCTACACTGCGCCTCGTGAGCCTGTTCAAATCTGCCTCTTTGGTTTCCTTGCTGACGCTGGCCTCGCGTGTCACCGGACTGGCGCGCGAATTGCTGATTGCCTCTACCTTTGGCGCCAGCGCGCTGACCGATGCCTTCAACGTCGCTTTTCGCATTCCTAATCTGTTTCGCCGCTTCTTTGCGGAGGGCGCCTTCAGCCAGGCTTTTGTCCCGGTGCTGGCCGCCACCAAGGCACAGCACGGCGAGGCTGCGACCCAGTTGCTGATTGACCGCGCTGCCACGGTTCTGGCCTGGGTCTTGCTGGTCATCAGTGTTCTCGGAGTGCTGGGAGCGCCGGCATTGGTCTGGGCCATGGCCAGTGGCCTGCAGGAGACGCCACGCGGTTTTGAGGTAGCGGTGGTCATGACGCGCTGGATGTTTCCCTACATCGCCTTCATGTCGCTGGTGGCGCTGGCCGCGGGTGTGCTCAACACCTGGAGACGCTTTGCCGTGCCGGCGGCAACCCCCGTGCTGCTAAATCTGTGCATGATTGGGGCAGCCTGGCTGGGCGCGCCCTGGCTCAAGGCGCTGGGACTGGAGCCGATTTACGCACTGGCCGGTGGCGTGCTGCTGGGCGGCGTGTTGCAACTCACAGTGCAACTGCTGGCCTTGAAGAAACTCGGTCTCACGCCCCACGTCGGAGTGCGCTGGAGCGCGCTGCGCGACGCCTGGGCCGACCCGGGCACCAAGAGCATTCTCAAGCTGATGGGACCGGCTTTGCTCGGGGTCAGTGTGGCGCACTTTTCCATGTTGATCAACACCCAGATCGCCTCGCACCTGGCCCCAGGCAGCGTCAGCTGGATCACCTACGCCGACCGCTTGATGGAGTTCCCGACCGCATTACTCGGTGTTGCCATGGGCGTGGTCCTGATGCCGCAACTGGCAGCAGCGCGCGCCGCCGGTGACAGCGCGAAATACTCGGCCATGCTCGACTGGGGTTTGCGTCTGGTCTTGCTGCTGGCGTTGCCGTCCGCAGTGGCGCTGGTCGCCTTTGCCAAGCCACTGGTGGCAGTGCTCTACCACTACGGCGTCATGACCGAGCACGATGTGCAGCAAATCACCTATGCCCTGATGGGCTGGGGTGTCGGTCTGATCGGTATAGTTGCCATCAAGGTGCTGGCACCGGGTTACTACGCCAGCCAGGACACCAAGACGCCGGTGCGCGTGGCCATGGCCGTGTTGCTGATCACTCAATTGCTCAATATCGCGCTGGTGCCGGTGTTCCGCCACGCTGCGTTGACGCTGTCCATCGGGCTTGGCGCGATGATCAATGCGTTATGGCTGCTGCTGGGCCTGCTCAAGAGAGGCAGTTACCAGCCTGAGCCGGGCTGGCGTGGCTTTGCCTGGCGTGTCACGGGGGCAAGCCTTTTGCTGCTGGGTTTCCTGCTTTGGGCCAATAGCGCTTTTGCGTGGGTTCAGTTGCGTAGCGATAGCGTGGCCCGAATCGGCCTGCTGGCCATGGTCTTGCTGGCCTCGGCTGTGCTCTATTTTTCGGCGTTGTGGGCCACCGGGCTGAAACTGCGCCAGTTTCTGCGGCGCTGAACAGGCCCTGGTTCAAGTCCGCTGTTGGGGGCGCAACAGCAGCAAACCCAGTGCGGCAAGGCAAAAGACGATGCCGGCCAGGAAGGTGAAAGCGGCGCCGAGTTGTTCCCATAGCAGCCCGGCAAGACCACTGGCAAGCAGCATCGCCAGACCGCTCATCAGGTTGAAGAATCCATAAGCAGTGCCACGCAGATCCTCCGGCGCGCTATCGGCCACCATGGTCGCCAGCAGGCCCTGCGTCATTGCCATATGCAGGCCCCACAGCGCGATGCCGGCCCAGACCCAGATGCCTGAATTGCTGTAAGCCAGCAGCGCATCGGCACCGATCAGCAAGAGCAGCCCGCAGGTCAGCAGCCTGCCGTGCTGCATACGGTCGGCCAGCTTGCCAAAGGGATAGGCGCAGGCCGCGTAGATCAGGTTCATCCCGATCAAGACCATGGGTGTCCAGGCCAGGCCCAAGCCACCCTGTTGAACCCGCAGTAACAGGAAGGCCTCGCTGAAACGCGCCAGCGTGAAGACCGCTCCAATCGTCACTACCCACCAATAGGGTGCACCCAGGCGTGCCAGATTAACGCGGCTGATAGGGTTGCTGCGCAGCGCGTCAGTGGGGCGTTCGGGCTCACGCACACCAAAGATCAACAAGGCAACACAAAAGAACGCCGGTACGGTCGCGACCCAGAACACCGAACGGAAATCGTTGGCCCAGAGCAGCATCAGGCCCATCGCCAGAAGGGGACCGAGAACGGCACCGACCGTATCGAGAGATTGGCGCAAGCCGAAGGCGGCACCGCGCAATTCAGTCGGCGTGATGTCAGCCACCAGCGCGTCACGCGGGGCGCCGCGGATGCCCTTGCCGATGCGGTCGAGCAGTCGCGCAGTCAGCACCAGACCGGCACTGCTGGCCAGAGCGAACAGCGGCTTGGAAAATGCTCCCATGCCGTAGCCCAGAATGGCAAGCGGCTTGCGCTTGCCCCAGTAGTCGCTCAGCACACCGGAAAACACCTTGACGATGAGCGCCGTGGCCTCGGCAGCACCTTCCATCAGACCGACCACAAAAACACTGGTGCCCAGCGTCGTCACGAGAAAAACCGGCAGCAGGCTGTGGATCATCTCGCTCGACACGTCCATCAGCAAGCTGACAAAACCGAGCGCCCAGACACCGGCTGGAATGTGTTTTAGGCCGTGCATTGGCAAACGATAGCAGATCCGGTTGCGTCGTTGCCTCCCGGTTTGTCATTGCGGGCCACTCCTTGTCATTGCGGGCTACTTCTTGTCATTGCGGGCTTGACCCGCAATCCAGTGTTAGCGTGGCAATGGATCCCGGATCAGGTCCGGGATGACAAACAAGGCGTCCGGGATGACAAGATATTAGTTCGCGAGATATCAGCTCACGACGACTGCGGCACCGTCGCCGCGCTCGGCAATCACGCCAATCTGATAGACCTGTTCGCCAGCGGCACGCAGGGTGGCGCTGCACGCTGCGCCCTGGGCAGCGTCAATCACGACGACCATGCCAATGCCGTTGTTGAACGTGCGGTTCATTTCGAAGTCATCAATGCCGGCGGTCGCTTGCAGCCAGGCAAACAGCTCCGTCTGCGGCCAACTGCCCTTGGCCAGATGCGCCGCCGTGCCTTCGGGCAGCACGCGCGGAATGTTCTCCAGAAGGCCTCCGCCAGTGATATGCGCCAGCGCCTTGATCGGGTGCAGTGCCAGCGCCGCCAGCACGTTCTTTACGTACAGGCGAGTCGGCTCCATGATGGCCTGCCTGAAAGGCTTGCCGTCCAGCGTGGCCGGCAGTTTGCCAGCAGCGCGCTCCAAGCACTTGCGCACCAGGCTGAAACCGTTGGAGTGCACGCCGCTGGAGGCCAGGCCCAGCACCAGATCGCCGGGCTTGACGTCGGCGCCACTGAGAATCTTTGACTTCTCCACGGCGCCCACGCAAAAGCCCGCCAGGTCGTACTCGCCCGCAGGGTACATGCCCGGCATCTCTGCGGTTTCGCCGCCGATCAGGGCGCAGCCTGAGAGTTCGCAACCGCGCGCAATACCGCCTACCACGGCGGCGGCGGTGTCAACATCGAGTTTGCCGCAGGCAAAGTAATCAAGAAAGAACAGGGGCTCAGCGCCTTGCACCAGCACATCGTTGACGCTCATCGCGACCAGGTCGATACCAACGGTGTCGTGCATCTGCCATTCAAAGGCCAGCTTGAGCTTGGTGCCCACGCCGTCGGTGCCACTCACCAGCACCGGCTCGCGGTAGCGTTTTGGCACCTCAAACAGCGCGCCAAAACCGCCGATGCCGGCCAGTACGCCCTCGCGCATGGTTCTTTTGGCCAGCGGCTTGATGCGCTCGACCAGCGCGTCACCGGCGTCAATATCGACCCCCGCGTCTTTGTAGGAAAGGGCAGTGGGGGACAGAGCGCTTGTCATGTAAAGTTCGTGGTCAGGTGAGGTGGGGTAGGGCGAACGCCCTGTCCCTATAGAATTGCCCTCATTTTACGAGGCTTCCCACTGGTCATCTGAATGCAATTTTCGTCCCCCCAAAAAAGAGTTCTGGCCTGGGCAGCGATCGCGCTGCTCATTGGCTTCGTATTGTGGTTGCTGACCCCGGTTCTGACGCCTTTTGTCGTGGCTGCGGTGCTGGCTTATGCCCTGACACCGCTGGTGGATCGCCTAGGCTCTGCCGGTAAGTTCCGGCTTCCACGCGTGCTTGCTGTGCTGCTGGTGGAACTTGCCTTCATCATCGTTTTGCTAGGGATGCTGCTGCTGATGGTGCCCATTCTGGCCAAGGAACTACCGCAGTTGCGCGAGCAGATACCGGTGCTGCTCGACGGTGTCAACGCCTGGTTGAAACCGCTTCTGGCCCAGTTCGGCATCAAGATTTCTCTGGATCTGCCCAGCATCAAGGGCTTTTTATTGAAATACCTTAGCGCAAATGCCGAAGACACCATGAGCTCGGTTCTGAGTTCGCTGCGGCTCGGCGGCAGTGTCGCCTTTGCCATTTTCAGCAACGCAGTACTGGTGCCGGTTGCCCTGTTCTATTTGTTGATGGACTGGCACCGTCTGGTGGAACGAACGCTTGAATGGGTGCCGCCACGGGCGCGCGGGGCCTACGACAGTTTTACCAATGAAGCAGACGCTGTGTTGGGGCAGTACCTGCGCGGTCAACTGCTGGTGATGCTGGTGCTGGCTGTGTATTACAGCGCTGGCCTGGCGCTCTTTGGTCTTGATCTGGCGTTGCCGATCGGCATCTTTACCGGCCTGGCGGTGTTTGTGCCCTATGTTGGTTTCGGCCTCGGTCTGATCCTGGCGACGCTGGCAGGTTTGCTGGAGTTTGCCGCGACCGCAGGTGCCGCCAAGGCGCTGCTGATGGTCGGCGTGGTATACGGCCTGGGGCAACTGATCGAAGGTTTTTTTCTGACTCCCCGGCTGGTGGGTGAACGTATCGGCCTGCATCCGTTGGCGGTGATTTTTGCCTTGTTGGCCTTTGGACAATTGCTCGGCTTTGTTGGCGTACTGATTGCTCTGCCTTCCAGTGCCGTTTTGCTGGTGGCACTGCGGCGCGCGCAAGCCCATTACCGGGCCAGCAAACTCTATCTTGGCTAGCGCCTGGCATGAAACAGATCGCTCTTGACATCGGCCTGGCCACCGGCCCGACGCTGGCGAGCTACTTCCCCGGACCCAATGAAGCGGCATGGCGACACCTCGACCTGTGGACCGGAGCCGCCCAGTCGGTGAACCCGGTGCGTTCACCGGTGCCAAGCTATTTGTGGGGTGCACAGGGCAGTGGCAAGACCCATCTGCTCAAGGCAGTGCAAGCGACGCTGCGCGAGCAGGGGGCCCGCGTCGGCTGGCTCGATGCCGGCATGCTCGATCCACCGGAATTTGACGAGGGCTGGGCGGCGGTGATATTCGATGATGTGCAGTTGTACAGCGCCCTGCAGCAGCAGGTCGCCTTCAACTGGTTCGTCAACGCACAGACACACCAGCGCGCCGTGCTGGCGGCAGGCGCCGTGCCGCCATTGGAACTCAAGTTGCGCGACGATCTGCGAACACGCCTGGGCTGGGGTCATGTCTATCAGTTGCAGTTGCTCAATGAATCAGAGCGCCGTGCGGTGCTGCGGCAGTCAGCCGATGCGCGTGGTGTGTTCCTGGGTGACGAGGTGATGGACTTCATGCTGACGCGCTTCAGCCGCGATCTGGGCAGCCTGCTGGAACTGCTGGACCTGATTGATGAATACGCCTTGCAGACCAAGCGGGCTATCACCATTCCGCTGATCAAGTCGATGATGGAGCAATCCTGAGGCCATGAAACTCGTCCTGTTCGACCTGGATCACACGCTGCTGACCATTGATTCGGATTATTCCTGGGGTGTTTTCACCACCACAATAGGATGGACCGATCCGCTTGACTTCAATCAACGCAACGACGAGTTCTTTGCCCACTACAAGGCCGGCACGCTCGATATTCACGACTATGTGCGTTTTGCCACCGAGGCGTTGCGGCAGCAGGGCGCCGCCAAGGCAGCCGCGGCCCATGCCGAGTTCATGCGCAGCGTCGTTCAGCCCGCTATCACTGCGCCGGCGCTGGCGCTGGTGCGTCAACATCGGGAAGCAGGTGATCAGCTCGTCATCGTCACCGCGACCAACGAGTTTGTGACCCGTCCCATCGCCCAGGCGTTTGGCGTGTCGGACTTGATCGCCGTCGAGTTGGAGCGCGACCAGAGCGCCGGTGGGACAGGCTGGATCACCGGGGAAATCCGCGGCGTGCCCTCGGCGCGCGAAGGCAAGGTGACAAGGGTCGAGCAGTGGCTGGCGCTGAGGCAACTGGGTTGGACAGATGTCGAAAGCACCTTTTACACCGACTCCATCAACGATTTGACACTGATGGAAAGAGTGACGCATCCGGTTGCCACCAACCCCGATGCGGCCCTGCGTGCCATCGCGCTGGCGCGCGGATGGCGCATACTTGAGTTGTTTTAGGTGATCCTCAAAACGTGCGCCTGTGATGTCGTCACTGCGAGCGAAGCGCGGCAGTCCATGCATGGATCGCCACAGGCCTTCGGCCTTCGCGATGACAACAGTTCAGGCAGAGTGCTGCGGGTCTGTTCAATTTAGTTTCAGGTAGCAATGATTAAAAGATTTATTGAAAAGCTGCTGGGCAAATCGCCTTCATCGGCAAAAAGCAAGAAGCAGCAGTTTGGCAAGCGCGAGGAAGTGGGTGTCGCCGACCACGGGATCGACCCGACGCTGGTCGACGAACGTGCCCAAAACGTGGTGCGCACCCTCAAAACCTCCGGCTTTGAGGCGTATATCGTCGGCGGCGCCGTGCGCGACCTGATGGTCGGCTTGCGGCCCAAGGATTTTGACGTTGCCACCAACGCCACACCGGAGCAGGTCAAGGGCCTGTTTCGGCGCGCTTTCATCATTGGCCGGCGCTTTCGCATCGTGCATGTGGTGTTCGGGCGGGGTCGTGAGAATGATGTGATCGAGGTCTCGACTTTTCGCGCCTACATGGACAACGCGGCAGCGGAACAGGTTGCCGGCAACGAGAAGACCAGCAGGAATGAACTCGCCGGCATGAAGCATGCGGTGGACTCCACTGGACGCGTCCTGCGCGACAACGTCTGGGGCCCACAGGAGGAGGACGCGGTGCGGCGCGACTTCACCATCAACGCCATGTACTACGACCCCGAGACGCAGATCGTGGTCGATTATCACAATGGCATCAAAGACGCCAAGAAGCGCGTCATTCGCATGATTGGCGACCCGGCTACGCGCTACCGAGAGGACCCGGTGCGCATCATCCGAGCTGTGCGCTTTGCCGCCAAACTCCGCGCCCTAGGTTTTGCGCTGGAAGCCAAGACGGCTGCCCCATTGATCAAATCGCAGGAACTGCTGGCCGATGTGCCGCAAAGCCGATTGTTTGACGAGATGCTCAAGCTGCTGCAAACCGGCCATGCCATGGCATCGATCGAACAACTCAGGGCCTTGGGCATGGCGCGCGGCATCTATCCGCTGCTCGACGTGGTGGTGGAGCGCGCTGATCAGGTTTTTGTCAAAGCGGCTCTGCTCGACACGGACCGCCGCGTCGGCGAGGGCAAGCCGGTAGCGCCGAGCTTCCTGCTGGCTTGCGCCTTGTGGGCCGATGTGCGCGATGGCTGGGCGCGCCGCCTGACCGAGCACCAGCACTCGCACCCGGCCTTGCAGGACGCGATTGACGAGGTTTTCAACGCCCGCATTGGTGATGTCTCGGGCCGCGGCAAACTGGCCGCTGACATGCGCGAGATCTGGATGCTGCAGCCACGCTTTGAGAAGCGCATTGGCAGCACTCCCTTCGGCCTGGTAGAGCAGCCGCGTTTTCGTGCTGCCTTCGACTTCATGCGCCTGCGTGCCGATGCAGGCGAGATTGACGAGGTGCTTGCCGACTGGTGGCAGGAGTTCAGTCTGGCTGACGACAGCTTGCGCCAGGACATGGTTGATCAGGTTCGCGAGGAAATGCAGCAGCGCCCCCGACCGGCGCGCGCACCGCGTGTGCACAAGACGCCGTCAGCAGTACCTGGTGGCGCACCGGAGGTGGCACCAGAGGCGCTGGCAGAACCCATGGACGCGCCCAGAAAGCGCCGGCGCCGCCGGCGCAGCAGCGGTCCGCGCGAAGGCAACGAGCCGACGCCAGACGCACGCAATTGAGTTGGTGCTGCTGTGAAGCTGCAGTTCTGCCATCGCGCTGAGCATGAACGCGGATTTCGTCACTGCGAGCGAAGCGCGGCAGTCCATGCATGGATTGCCGCGCCCTTCGGGCTCGCAATGACGGGTAAGCTAGAGCAATTATGAACCCGGCTGTCACGGCCTATATCGCGCTGGGTGCCAATCTCGGTGATCCGGCGGCTGGCGTGCGGAAAGCGATGGATGACATTGCGGCACTTGATGGCATTGGGCTGCAGAAGCGCTCATCGCTGTACCGCAGCGCGCCACTCGCGTCCAACGGGCCAGATTACATCAATGCCGTTGTCGAAGTTTCAACCCGCTTAAGCGCACCGGCTTTGCTGTCGGCTCTGCAGCAAATCGAACAACAAGCCGGGCGCGAGCGCCCCTACCCAAACGCACCGCGCACGCTGGACCTGGACCTGCTGATTTACGGGTCTGCCAGCATGGACAGCCCGACACTGGTGTTGCCGCATCCGCGCATGTTGGATCGAGCTTTTGTGCTGCTGCCCTTGTTCGAAATTGCGCCACAGCACGTGACTGCCGCCCAGCTTGAGGCGGTCCAGACACAGGCGATCGTGCGGATCGGTTGATCTTTCAGGAATTCAAGAGACTGCCCTATAAGAACGGATGCCGCATTGTCATTGCTGCATTGTCATTGCGGCCCCGGATCGAGTCCGGCATGACAACCGGCTGTCATTGCGGGCCCCGACCCGCAATCCAGTGCAGGCGTGCCACTGGGTCCCGGATCAAGGTCCGGGATGACAGCTGCTGAGACCGGGATGACAAAGTGAACTGTATTCGACCTAATCCAGTTCGGCGATCAGTTCGATTTCAACGCAGGCGCCCAGCGGAATCTGCGCGACGCCGAAGGCACTGCGAGCATGTGCACCGGCCGCACCAAAGACCTCACCCAGCAGTTCGCTGGCACCGTTGGTGACCAGATGCTGCTCGGTGAAATCGGCAGTTGAATTCACCAGCGACATCAGTTTGACGATGCGCTTGATGCGGTTCAGGTCGCCGGTGGCTGCGTGCAGAGTGCCGAGCAGGTCAACGGCAATGGCGCGGGCTGCCGCCTGACCCTCCTGCGTTGTCAGGTTCTTGCCCAACTGTCCAACCCAGGGCTTGCCGTCCTTCTTGGCAATGTGGCCACTGACGAAAAGCAGCTTTCCGGTCTGGACAAAGGGGACGTAGGCCGCAGCCGGGACCGCAAGCGGTGGCAGGGTGATCTGGAGTTCGGCCAGTTTGGCGTAAATGTTCATGGAATTTCCTTTGCGGTCTGGGTTTGTGATTGTGATTGGCTTTGAGTCTGGCTCTGGGACGATGTTTGCGACTGCGATTGCATCTCGTCAAGCACAGGTTCGACCGTGACGCCGACCGTCAGCGTGTGGCTGGCACCGCCATGGATGACGCCACGCAGCGGTGACACATCCGAAAAGTCGCGGCCGGTGGCCAGTGTCACATAGTCCTCGCCAGGCGAGTGCCAGCCGGCGCGGCTGTTGGTCGGGTCAAAATCGCACCAGCGCTGACCGGCTGGCAAGTCGGGGGCATACACTGCGACCCAGGCGTGCGACGCATCGCTACCGCGCAGCTTGACGGTACCCGGTGCTGCCTGGGTCAGCAGATAGCCGCTGACATAGCGCGCCGCCAAGCCCATGCTGCGCAGACAGGCAATCATGATATGGGCGAAGTCCTGGCACACCCCTTTGCGCTGCGCCAGGGCCTGGAGCGCCGGCGTATTGATGTGGGTGCTCTGACTCTCGTAAACAAATTCGCTGTGAATGCGCTGCATCAAGTCCTGCGCTGCTGCCAGCACACTGATGCCGCTTGCAAAACTGGGTCGTGCATAAGCTGCGAACTCGGGCGCCTTTGGACAAAATGGCGACGCGAAGACAAATTCGGTGGCAGCATCAAAGGGTAGACCTGACTGGTAGCGAAACTGCTCTCGCGCCTGTTCCCAGGTGACGCGGCTCGCTGGCAGCGCACGGGTTTGCGTACTGACCACGCTGTGCGCCACCACATCGAGCACGCTGTGCGGTGTTTGCAGCGAAAAGAAACAGCGCGGGTTGCCAAAGACGTCGAGCGTCTGCGTCATTTGAGCTGGCGTCGGGCTGATCAGCAACGCGTGGTTGAGCAGGCGCTGGTACGGGTTGCTGACCGGCTGCAGGTAGGCCATGTGCTGTGCCGTCTCGACGGCAGGAGAATAGTCGTAGCGCGTCTGGTGTGTGATTCTGAGTTTCATCAGGTGCCCACGCTCTGCTTGGACTCCATCGAGTGCGTGAAATACGTGGTGCTGATTTCATTGGAGACCTCGAATGCGGCACCGGTGCATTGCAGCAACAGGTCGGTCAGGGCAAAGAAATTCGGATCCTCGCATAGTTGCGTCAGACTCCAAGCGGCAGGGTCTGGCACGCGCAGCGACAGGGCACAAAGTTGGTCCGGCGCGCTGCCGGCCAGTTTGGCGAGTCGTCCGCGCAGCGTTTGCGCCACCCATGCCAGGGAACGCGGGTTGTCGCGATCGAGCACCAGCAAGTCCATCAGCGCGGCCAGGTCGCGGCTTTGCTGGTACTGTGCGTGAAAGGTGATGGTGCTGTCAAACAAGGCCACCAGTGCTTCAAAGCCGCCACTGGTGTGGACCGAGCCACTCTGAAAACTGCTGAGCAGGGCTGATGCCAGAAAGCCCAGGCGCTCGATGTGCCGTCCGATGCTGAGTAAACGCCAACCGTCGTCGCGCGTCATGTGATCGGTCTGCGCGCCAGTGATGGCTGCCATGTGCTCGCTGGTGGTCTTGAGAATTTGCAGGGCTTCCACCGAAGAGTAGTCACCCGCTCTGGCGGGTGTCGCAAAACGCGCAAACAGTTCTTCTTCGGCTCGCACCATGACGCGCCAGTGCTCCTGCGAAAGACGTTCGCGGACCTTGGAGCCCGTCATCTTGAGGGCGCGCAGGTAAAAGCCGACGCTGGTGGCGCCATCGACGCTACCCAGACTTGAAATGAGTGAACGCTCAAACACCCGGCGCGCCTGCAGCACGGAGGGCACGCCCGGCAGCACCAGCGTGTTGGAGATCGCCATTTTGCCGAGCCAGTTCAGCAAGGGCTGGGACGATTGCTCCTCGCCTTGCAGGCATTCGAGCGTCAGACGCGCCAGGCGGATGGCATTTTCCGTGCGTTCGCTGTAGCGGCCTAGCCAATACAGATTCTCTGCCGCTCGGCTCGTCACCATGCGTCTGCGCTGGGCCACCGCGGCTGGCGTGAGTTGCGGCTGCAGCAGTGTCGTGCTGTCCACTTCACCGCGTGTCAGTGCCCAGACGTCGGCGCTGCTGCCACCGCGCTGCATCGAAGTGCTGGTGGCGTCGGCTCCCATGATGCGCGCCAGACCGCCGGGCAGCACGCACCAGGACTGCGCGCCGTCGGACACGGCAAACACCCGCAGCATGAAGGAGCGCGCTGCCATTTGCCCGGCAACTGCGCCGTCGGCACTTTGCCAGGTTGGCATTTGCGACAGCGGCACATAAGCCTGCACGGTGTGATCTTCGCTCTGGCGCACCATGCGCCCGGCCCATTCGTCGATTTCGCGCTCCGACAGGCTTTGCCCCCGCACCGACTCAAAACTGCTGTGGATCGGCGTGCCTGGATAAGTTGGCTTGATGACGCTCTCGCGCAGTCGTGGCAGGGCCTCTTCCATGACTGAACGTTCGCCACACCACCAGGTCGCCAGCGCGGGCAACATCAACTCCTCATTGAGCAGATGGCGCGACAGGGCCGGCAAAAATGCCAACAGGGCGGGCGACTCCAGAAACGCCGAGCCCGGTGCATTGGCCACCAGCACGTTGCCGGCGCGGATCGCCTGCAACAGGCCAGGCACACCCAGGGTGGAGTCGGCGCGCAATTCCAGTGGATCAAGGTACTCGTCGTCAACACGCTTGATCAGACCGTGAACCGGCACCAGCCCTTTGAGTGTTTTCAGAAAGACGTGCTGGTCGCGCACAATCAGGTCGCAACCCTCGACCAGCGTCAGGCCCAGGTAACGCGCCAGATAGGCGTGTTCAAAATAGGTCTCGTTGTACGGGCCGGGTGTCAATAGCGCCAGGTGCGAGTCGGCGCCCGCCGGGCTGGCACGTTTCAAGCTGTCCATCAAGGCTCGGTAAGTAGCGGCCAGGTGCTGCACCTGCAGCGATTGAAACGCCTGCGCGAACTGCGCAGAAATGGCCAGCCGGTTCTCCAGCAAATAGCCAAAGCCCGAGGGCGCCTGACAGCGCTGCCCTTCGACCCACCAGTTGCCGTCGGGTCCGCGCGCCAGATCAAAGGCCGCGATGTGCAAATGGGTGCCGCCAACCGGCGCAACGCCCCGCATCGCGCGCAGGTAGCCGGGGTGGCCATGCACCAGCGCTGGAGGCAGCAAGCCACGCTCCAGCAACTGCTGGGGGCCGTAAACGTCGGCCATGATGCGCTCAAGCAGGCGCACCCGCTGCAGAATGCCGGCTTCAATCTGCTGCCAGCCTTCGGGCTCGATCAGCAGTGGAAACAGGTCAAGCGACCACGGGCGCTGCGGACCCCCTTCATCGGCATAGACGTTGTAGGTCACTCCGTTGTCGCGAATCTGGCGCTGCAGCGTGCTGCAGCGCTGGTTCAGGTCAGGCCCATCCTGCGGCGCCGACACAGATTCAAAAAACTGCTGCCAGAGCGCTGTCAATGGGCGTTCTGTGGCGTCTGAATGGCTTGCCGCGGCGCGCAGCTCGTCAAAATGCCCGGGGGCGGCGACACCGCAGCGGGCCAGCGCCTGCAGCTCGGGCAGGGCGCTGGCCTTGTCACCAGAAGGGGAGGCAATAGCGTCTTTCACTGACCCCAAGTATGCCAGCGCTTCGTGGGTGTTGGCTGTCCACGGTAAGATGCGCGCCCTGAGCCCGCTAAATTATCAGCCTCCCATCACCGCACTCAAAGAGGTAGCCCTTGAATCTCCATCGTCTCCTGTCCCCCTTCCTGTTGACCCTCGGTCTGTTGCTGTCTGCCTGTTCGCCACAGGACACGGGTAACGCTTCTGCACCGGCCAGGCGCGAGATCGCGGTCGCTACGGTAGCGGCGCAGGCCAAGGGCTTTGCCGTGGGCTCGCTGATGAGCGCCAACACGGTCTACGTCTTTTTTGACACCCAAT
>SESE01000283.1_pt1 | contig 22344 bp, 16 predicted proteins | sample 3171371 | NCBI WGS metagenome assembly SESE01 (sample SAMN06051881, study PRJNA518727) | freshwater metagenome | biome: subpolar coniferous forest; feature: holomictic lake; material: water; isolation source: holomictic Lake 442, 13 m depth | place: Canada: near Kenora, Ontario | collected... | reverse complement strand
TTTCAACCAAAGCCATGGTTCGTAGCAACTTTACAGTTCAGCGACGAGACGATGCGGCGACGAGGCGATGCTATCGGCTATCGGCTATCGGCTATCGGCTATTTTCACGTCAGCCCTTGACGTGATCGGATATGCGATGACCTCTAACGCCCTGCTCGTTGTCGCCAGAGCGCCGGTCGCTGGCCAGACCAAGACCCGGCTCTGCCCGCCCCTCGATGGCGCGACGGCGGCGGCGCTCTACACCTGCTTCCTGCGCGACACCCTCGCGCTGATGGATCAGGTGGCCGATGTGCGCCGCACTATCGCCTACCTGCCAGAGGACGCCGCTGGTTACTTCTGCGACCTGGCCCCGTCCATGGCCCTGGCCCCGCAGCGCGGCGCAGAGCTCGGCGAGCGCCTCGACAACCTGCTCTGCGATGCGCTAGCCGCCGGGGCCACGCACGCGGTGGTGATGGATAGCGACAGCCCGACGCTGCCTGCGGCCTATCTTCGGCAGGCGTTCGCCGAACTTGAGGGCGGGGCCGACCTGGTGCTCGGCCCCTGCGAGGACGGCGGCTACTACCTGATCGGGCTGCGGCACCCGCAGCCGCGCCTGCTGCGCGAGGTACGCATGAGCACCCCCGCTGTGCTGCGCGACACCCTGGCCATCGCCGCCGAGCTGGGGCTGAGATCCGCGCTGCTGCCGACTTGGTATGATGTCGATACGGTGGCCGAACTGGCCCGCCTGCGCGATGAACTGCGCACTGCGCCGGCGGGGGTCGCCGCACACACCCAGGAATTCCTTGAAGATCACAATATGTGGTTGAATAGTGGTTGAATAGTGGTTGAAATTACCAGCGTAGCTGGCAATTTCAACCACTTTTGTGGAGGGTTTTAGGCCGATATGCCAACCTTCAGCGTGATCATCCCGGCCCTGAACGAGGAGTCCGAGATCGCTGGCTGCGTAGCCGCCGTGCGCGCCCTCGACCCCGGCGTCGAGGTGATCGTCGCCGACGGGGGCAGCCACGACCGCACGACCGAACTGGCCGCAGCGGCGGGGGCGGTGGTGGTGCGCGCCCCCGTCGGCCGTGGGCCGCAGTGTAACGCCGGGGCCGCCCGCGCCTCGGGCGAAATCCTGGTCTTCCTGCACGCCGACACCGCCCTGCCCGCCGGGGCGTTCGCCATCCTGCGCGATATCCTAGCCGACCCGCGCGTCGCGGTTGCCAAGTTTCGCCTGAGCTTCGACTCGCGCGACTGGCTGCTCGACATCGCCGCGCACCTGATGTGGTACGACTCGCGGCTCACCAGCTACGGCGACCAGGGCATCGTGATCCGGCGCAGCCTCTTCGATACGATCGGCGGATTCCCCGACTGGCCACTCTTCGAGGACGTGCGCCTCTTCGAGCTGGCCCGCGCCCGCAGCGACATCCACGTGCTGCCCGCCGAGGTCGTCACCTCAGCGCGGCGTTTCCGCGCCAACGGGACGATCCCGCAGCTGCTGCACGACCTCTGGCTGTGGCTCCAGTACCTCATCGGCGTCTCGCCCCACGAGATCGCCCGCAGCTATGAGCGACGCGAGCTCGCCTGACGGCGGGGGAGTGGGAGCGGCTTCGCCGCCCAAGCTCAACAAATGCAGGTGGCGCGGCCCCAAGCCCCGGTAGGTATGCTACAATGTGGCGCTTTGCGGCCACTTCACCTACGCTTCACCTACTGTAGTCATTGATGCCTCCACGACGACTGCTCTTCGGCGCCGCCCTTCTCTCTGTCTTTATCGGTGTCCTGGGCGTGCTGATCTTCATACAGCAGCGGGTTGATCGCTGCGCCTACGTGCCGCTGCTCGCCGCCGAGTTACTCCCCGACGCCTCACGCTCCGCCCCCGGCAATATCCCCGGCCTGCCCGCCGGCTGGGCCAGGGCGGCCGGCGGCGTCCAGCTGCGCGGCCCCGCTGTAGATGGCCAGGGCTTCGACCTCGACGGCGACGGGCGCGCGCTCCAACTGATCGGCATCGCCAACTATGCCCAGACCCCGCCGGTGTCCGTCGCATCCGGCCAGCGCTACTGCTTCAGCGGATTCGCCCTCACCGACTCGCCGCTCGGCTCGACCGCCCGTGTGCGGCTGGTCTTCCGCTGGATCGATGCCGCCGGGACGACCCTGGCCGACCAGGTGACCCGCTGGCAGCCGGTGCGGCTCTGGTCGCCCGCCACCCGCGACTGGTCGCCCATCCGGGGCAGTTCCGTGGCCCCGCCCGGCGCGACGGCCCTGGTCGTGCGGATCGCGCCCGCATCTGACGACCGGATCTACCTCGACGCGATGCATCTGGCCAAGGGCGGATACAACCTGCAGGAAGATCAGCTCCCCGATATCCATCTGCCGCCGGAGTTCCCCAAGGTGTTGCCCTGGCCCGGCGGGCGTCGCGCCGCCGTAGCCTTCACCTTCGACTGGGAGACCGCCATGGGTGGCCTGGTCCACTCGCGCTCGCTGGGCGACCCCAACTTCGACAAGGATCCGCTGGCCCGTGGCTTGCGCATGCGCGAGGGGATCACGAATACGCTGGCAATCTTCCAGCCCTACCACGTGCGCGCCACCTACTTCGCCACCGGCTATAACTTTTTGCTGGGCAACCGCGAGCGCCGCAGCTTCCTGAATAACCCCACCTTCGCCTGGGCGACCAAGGCCAACGGCTGGACCTCCGAGCGCTGGACGACGACGCCCTGGTTCGCCGACGATCCCCACGGCAGCGTGCAGTCTGACCCGGCCTGGTATTTCGGCGACCTGGTGCCGAAGCTGCTGGGGGCCGACCACGAGATCCAGAGCCACACCTTTAGCCACATCTTCGGCGGTTATGTCGATGCCGCCACCTGGCAGGCCGATCTGACGGCCTGGGACGAGGTCGCCGCCGAACGCGGCGTGCCACCCGCCCGCGCCATCGCCTTTCCCTGGAGCAGCAGCTCGGGCCTGAGCGATAGCGACTGGGACATCCTGGAGCAGGCCGGGATCACCGCCGTGACCCGCCTGAGCGACCAGGCCCAGTACAACCTCTTCCCGCTGGACACATCCGGCCTGGTGGCCGACTCGCGCTGCCGCTGGGTACCCGGTCGCGAGGATCGCATCCTGGCCTGCCCAGACTTCTACCTCAAGCCTGAGCGGGCCGACCTCGCGCTGCGCCAGATCGAGCGGGCGGTTGAGCAGGGCGGCATGATCGACATCTGGGCGCACACCGAGGAGGTTACCTCGCCCGCACAGATCGCCGCCTGGGAACGGGTGGTGCGCCGCGCCGCCACCGACCCGGCGATCTGGGTGGCACCCTTCAGCCAGATCGCCGACTGGCAGCGCGTGGTATCGCACGTGAAAATAACCGCGCTGCCAGACGGTCGCTTCCAGGCGACCAACCCGAGCGCGGCGGATCTGGTCGGCCTGACCCTGCAGTTACCGACGGGCATGACCACCATTGACCTCGGCGCGGGGCAGTCGGTTGAATTAATCAAGTAGCGGCAAAACACTTGCCCCGGTACCGTCACTATTTCGGGAACGGCCAGATCGGTCGGCGACCTCATGATCTAAAGGTGAAGGAAGCACATGCTTCGCCCCTACCTCCATTTTCTCTGGGTGCTGCTCTGCGTGGCCGGTGCCCTGGCCGCGACCGCGCCGCGCGCGCTCTCGCAGCCGCTGGTCTATTACGCTAGCGCCGAGGCGCGGTTCGACGTGGGGCGTTACGGCGGGATCTACGGCGCGGTATCGCCTGGGAAGACCGGCCTGGATGTGGCCGAGGGCGACGCCCTGGAGGCGCTGCGCCAGGACGCCCTGGCCCGCCGGGAGCTGCGCTTCGGCCTGCCGAGCTTTCTGGTGCAGTACATCCCCGCCGCCGAGCGCGGCCACGTCCTCGTGCGCGGGGTGGCCCCCACCGCCGCCGAGGCCCAGTCCCTGGCCAACGCGGGCGCGGTCGAGCTGGCTCGTCAGGTGCGCGCCGCTGGTGGGCGCGAGATTCTGCGCAACATGCTTGGCTGGGAACTCTGGCTTTCCCTTGACCAGCGCGAGGCCGCGCCCGGCCCCTTCGACCTCCTGCTGCGCGAGATCATCCGCGCTCAGGCATTCCCTATGTCGCGCGAACTGGAGCCGTTCTCGACCCCGCGCGAGGTGTCCACGCTGCCGCTTGAGGAGCGGCTCGACCTGGCCCGCGCCCTCGAGTCGCGCTATGATCTCTGGCGCTTCGCGATCAACACGCGCAACGCCACCCTCGACGCGCTCTGCACCAGCGCGAGCCTGCCCGCCCGCGAGGCCGCCTTGGCCACCTGCGCCAAGGCCATCCCGCAGGCTGCGGTCGAGCTTGACGTGCGCGACCGCGAGATCGCTCGGCTGCGCGCCATCGACGCGGCCCTCCAGTATATGCTCAGCACCCAGGGTGCCCGCTTCGACGTAGACGCCCCCGGCGCGGCCCAGCGCATCCCCGCCGCCCTGCCCGCCGCCCCCGAGCCAAGGCGCATCCCCGAACTGATCGGCCTAGCCGTCCTCTTTGGCCTGGCCTTCGGCATCGTCGGTGTGGCGGTAGACCGCAGCGCCCACCTGATGGCCAAGGCCGAGGAGATCTGGCGCTACCGCGAACTGATCCGCAACTTGGTGCTGCGTGACCTGCGCGCGCGATATAAAGGCAGCGCCCTCGGCTACCTCTGGACCCAACTGGCCCCCCTGGGCATGATGCTGGTCTATGTGGTGGTCTTCAGCACGCTGATGCCCAGCGGCATCGCCCAGTTCCCGGTCTTCATCATCGTCGGCCTGATGCCCTGGAACTACGCCGCCGAGTCGGTGATGATCGGCACGCGCAGCGTGATCGACAGCGCCGCCCTGATCAAGAAGGTCTACTTCCCACGCGAGGTGCTGCCTCTGGTCAGCGTCCTCTCCAGCCTGACCAACTTCGCCCTCTCGCTGCCCATGATGTTCGCCGTGATCATCCTGGTACAGCTAACCACCATGGGCCGCCTGAACTTGGCCTGGAGCTTCGCCTACCTGCCGGTGCTAATCATCATCCAGACCGCGATGCTGGCCGGGGTGGCCATGCTGCTTGGCGCGGTGGCGGTCTTCTTCCGCGACGTGGTTCACCTGATGGGCATCGTGGTGAACATCTGGTTCTTCCTGACCCCGGTGATCTACCCGCTGAGCAACTTTGGCGACGGGCTAATGGTGCGCCTGATCCGCTGGCTCAACCCAATGGCCTCGCTGATCGAGTTCTACCGCGAGTCGCTCTACGGATCGGCGGTGGCAATCGGCCAGATCCCCACCCCCGGCGTGCCCGCCCTCTCCAGCCTGCTGCGGGTCAGCGTGATGGCCCTGGTCATCCTGGTGGCGGGCTACTGGGCCTTCGAGCGGACGAGCGGGCGATTTGGGGAGGAGATCTAAGCTATGGCCCCAGTGATTGAGTTCACCAGCGTCTCCAAGCGCTTCATCCTGCACCGGGATCGCCGCGACACCATCCAGGCCCGGGTGGCCGGGATGCTCAGCCGCCGCCCGCCCGGCGAGGAGTTCTGGGCCGTGCGCGACGTGAGCTTCGCCGTGGAGCCAGGCCAGAGCCTGGGCCTGGTGGGCCACAACGGCGCGGGCAAGAGTACCGTACTCAAGCTGATGACCCGCATCCTAGAGCCAACCGCCGGCGGCGTGCGTACCCAGGGCCGGATCGCCGCCCTGCTGGAGCTGGGCAGCGGCTTTCACCCCGAACTATCCGGGCGCGAGAACGTCTTCCTCTACGGCTCGCTGATGGGCCTCGGCCGCGCCGAGATGACCGCCAAGCTGCCCGAGATCGCCGCCTTCGCCGACATCGGCGACTTTATCGACACCGAGATCAAGCACTACTCGTCGGGCATGTACACCCGCCTGGCCTTCGCCGTGGCCACCGCCGTCGACCCCGATATCCTGATCACCGACGAGGTGCTGACGGTGGGTGACGAGGCGTTCCAGCGCAAGTGTATGGAACGGATCTACGGCTTCCGCCGAGCCAACAAGACGATCATCTTCGTCTCGCACGCCCTTGAGGTGGTGCGCGCGCTCTGCGATGTGGCCGTCTGGCTCGACCACGGCGTGATGCGGGCCAGCGGCCCATCCGGCGCAGTGATTGACGCCTATCTGGCCGATGTGAACCGCCACGAGCGCGAGCGACTCGCCGCCGAGCATCGGGCCGACTCCCTGCCCGACGCCGAGGGAGATGGCTCCCGCCGGGGCAGCCGCGAGGTGGAGATCACGCGGGTACAGTTCCTCGACGGTGCCGGCCAGGAGCAGCCGGTCTTCTCCACCCACCAGCCGCTGACCATCCGCATTCACTACCGGGCTCCCGCGCCAGTGCGCGAGCCGATCTTCGGCGTCGGTATACACACCGAGAGCGGGCTCTGGATCAGCGGGCCGAACACGAGCTTCGACAAGTTCTACATCCCGCAGATTGCCGGAAACGGCTACGTCGACTATGATGTGCCCGACCTGCCCCTGCTCCAGGGGCGCTACCCGGTCAGCGTTGCGGTTGTTGACACGACGATGCTGCACCCCTACGATTTGCACGACCGGCGCTACACCCTGGTGGTGCAGAGCAACGGCCAGGCCGACCAGTATGGGATTGTGACCATGCCGCACCGCTGGGTATGGGAGGGTTAGGCGGGGGTTCCCCTCCCTTGAAAACCCTCTCCGCATCCCCTATCTGATCAGGTGACGAGATGACGATCATGACCCCGGTGTCCGCCAGTATTGACGAGTACCTGCTGCGACTGCCCTTCGACCAGTATGGGCGCTACCGGCTAATCCGCGAGATCCTTGACGCGGCCCGCCCGCTCCTGGCCCCGCGCCTGCGCGTACTCGATGTCGGTGGCCTGGCCGTCACCCGGCGCGGCGAGACGATCCTGCCGGCCCAGCTATTTCTGCCCGCCGACAACGTCACCGTGCTCGATATGCCCGCCTGCGACCTGCCGGGCTATGTGCATGGCGATGGACGCGGCCTGGACTTCGCCGACTGCTCCTTCGACATGGTGGTCTCCTGCGATGCGCTGGAGCACGTGCCCGCCGCCGACCGCCCGGCCTTCTGGGGCGAGTTGCTGCGCGTGGCCCGCCACGGGGTGATCCTGGCCGCGCCCTTCGGCGAGCCCGAGGTGGTCGCCGCCGAAGCCCTGCTCCAGGGCTACATCCAGGTTGAACTGGGGCAGACCCAGCCACAGCTCGCCGAGCATAGCGCCTACGGGCTGCCGCAGCAGGCGCTGACCGCCGCCCTGCTCGGCGACCTCGGGCGGGCCTACGATGTCTACCCGGCTGGCGATGTCCACGCCTGGCTGGCGATGATGCTCGCGAAGCACACGCACCTTTTTGATGATCTTGACCTGCACGACCAGCTCGACAGCTACTACAACCGCTTCCTGGCCGCCGCCGAGCGGCGCAGCCCGTCCTACCGTATGATCTGGGTGGTGGAGTGCGACGGGCGCGCCGACTGGCTGGCGGCGGTCGATGCGGCAATCCGCCCGACCCTGGCCGACCCCGGTGCGGAGCGTGCGGGCTGGCGCGAGGTCTCGACATGGCTAGCCCAGATGCACGGGCTGCGCCTGGTCGGTGCCCAGGCCGCAGAGCTGGCCGAGCTGCGGGCATGCCTCGCACAGAAAGATGCCCAGATCACCGCTCTGCACGCCGAGCTGTCCCAGAAGGAGGCCCAGACCCGCGATCTGGAGCGGCGTGCGGGCTGGCTGGCCGAGCAGGCCCGCGCCTCGCACGACGCCCTAGCCGCCGTCGAGCGCGGCCTGATGATGCGCCTGCTGCGCCGGTTTGGCAAGTGAACCACGTCCTGCTGATCAGCACCGATGTGGTGGGCGCAGCCATGGCCGGGCCGGGAATCCGCGCCCTTGAGCTGGGCCGCGCCCTGGCCCGCGCCGGCCACCGGGTCACCCTGGCGGCACCGGGCGGCAGCGATGTCGTCGCCCCCGACCTGACGGTCGTCGCCTACAGCTACGGCAGCCCTGGCACCTTCGACGACCTGCTGGCCACGACCGATCTGCTGGTGGGCCAGGGGTTTGTCTTCGAGGCGCACCCCGAACTGCTGGCCAGCTCGCTGCCGATCGCGGTTGACCTCTACGACCCGCTGATCCTGGAGAGCCTCGACCTCTACGCGCACGCCGAGCCGGCTGCGGCCCAGCAGGCGGCGGCCCGCTACCTCGATCTGACTATGGCCCAGTTGCGGCGGGGCGACTTCTTCTTCTGCGCGACGGAGCGCCAGCGTGACTACTGGCTGGGCGCGCTCAGCGTGGCGGGCCGGCTGACGCCCGCCTCGGTCGCCGGCGATGACCGCGAGCTGCACGGGCTGATCGACCTGGTGCCCAGCGGCATCGCGGTCGCGCCGCCCGCCCGGAGCGCCCCGGTGCTGCGCGGCATCCACCCCGCAGTCGCGCCCGACGACCTGCTGCTGGTCTGGGTGGGCGGCCTGTGGGACTGGTTCGATCCGCTGCTGATTGTGCGGGCGGTGGCGGCCCTGGATGAGAGGTGCCCGCGCCTACGGCTCTGCTTCTTCGGCGGGGCACGCCCCAACTCTCACGGCCCGCCCATTCGCACCCGGCAGGCCGAGGAGCTGCGCGCCCTGGCCGCCGAGTTGGGCGTGCTCAACCGCAGCGTAGTCGTGCTGGATGACTGGGTGCCCTACGCCGAACGCGGGCGCTACCTGGCCGAGGCGGATATCGGCGTCTCGGCGCACCGCCCCGGCGTAGAGACACGCTTCGCCTTCCGCACCCGCCTGCTCGACCATATTTGGGCGCGGCTGCCGACGATCTGCACAGCGGGCGACAGCCTGGGTGCGCAGATCGCTGAGGTGGGCGGCGGCCTGCTGGTGGCCCCGGACGACCAGGCCGGCTGGCAGGCGGCGATCACCCGGCTCTACGCCGACGCGAAGCTGCGGGCGGGTTGCCGGAAGGCTCTGGAGCGGCTGGCCGGACAGTTCAGTTGGGATGAGGTCGCACGCCCGCTGACGAGGTTCTGCGCAGCGCCCCGGCGCAGCGCGGCACTGCGGCCCGAACCAGCCCAGCGTGCGGATGATCGTGAGGTCGAACTGACCGCCATCCGTGCGTCTGCAGCCGAGACATCCGCCTACGCCCGCCGCCTAGAGCGCGAACTGGCCGCCCGCGACGCGCAGATCGCCGCCATGGCCGACCTGCTGCGCCGGATCGAGAACGGCCGCCTGATGCGGATCTTGCGTGCGCTCCGGCGCAACCGGTAGGGGCCGCACGCGCACCGCCCTTAGACAAGGTTTCAGGTGCCAGGTTTCAGCTTTACCGTTTGGCGATGAGACGACGAGACGATGACGCGCTCCTATCGCCGCATCGCTGAACGGTCACGTGGGTTTGAAACATGCCTTACGCAAACTGCGGGCGGACATCCCTCAGTTCCGCCGCCACCTCGGCGCAGACCGCCTCGATCAGCGCGATGCGCCCGCTCACCCCGCGCAGATCACCCATACGTGCCAGCGCCTCCAGATCCTCGCACTGCGTGGCCAGACCCAGGGCACCGATGGTCGCCGCGCTCGACTTGATCGTGTGAGCGACCCGCTGGATCACCGGGGCCGTCCCCTCCGCCACGCTCTGGCGCAGCGATGCGAGCTGAAGCGGCAGATCCTCGATGAAGATGTCGATGATCTCGGCAACAACCGCCGAGACCCCATCGCCCAGGCTGTCCTGGATCTGCTCCAGCACGGCGATGCTGATCATGCCGGCTGCCGTCGGCACCACCGCTTCCGGCACGCGCGCGAGGCCACGCTCAAGTGCGGCCACCAGATCTCCGATTCGCACCGGCTTGCTGATGTAGTCGTCCATCCCCGCCGCCATGCACCGCGCCCGGTCGCTCTGCATGGCATTGGCGGTCATGGCGATGATCCTCGGCTGGCGGGACGGCGGCACCTCGCTGCGGATGCGCCGCGCAGCCTCAAGGCCGTCCAGCTCGGGCATCTGCACGTCCATCAGCACGACGTCGTAGGGCTGGCGGGCCATAGCATTGAGAACCTCAAACCCGTTGGCCGCCACGTCGGCCCGATATCCCAGCTTGGCCAGCATCTTGGTGGCGACCTTCTGGTTCACCACGTTGTCCTCGGCGAGCAAGATACGCAAGGGGAGCCGCTCGGCCAGCGTCGTATCATAGGCGGTATGCGGGGGTGCAGTGGGCGAAAGCGCCACCGTCGCGCCGAAGAGTGCGAGCAGCGTCTCATAGAGTTGCGCCGCCTTGACCGGCTTGGCCAGGCTGGCGATGAAGTGGCCCAGGGCCATATCCTCCGCCCGCCGCCCAAGGGAGGTGAGCAGCACCAGAGGCAAAACCTGTGTGCTGTGATGCGCGTGGATGGCCTTGGCAAGCTGTGCGCCGTCCATCTCCGGCATCTGCATATCTAGGATCGCCACATGAAACCCGGCCCCCTGGGCGAGCAAGCCGAGCGCCTCGGCCCCCGAGCTGCTGGCGCGCACCTGCATCCCCCACGCCTCGGCCTGGAGCGTCAGGATGCGCCGATTCGTCTCGTTGTCGTCCACCACCAGCAGCCGCTTCCCCGCCAGTTCTGGCATGGCCCCCCGCAGGTCGATCCGCGCGGGCATCGCTGCGACCGGTGCCACAATGCTGAAGTGGAAGGTGGTGCCCACCCCCACCTGGCTCTCCACCCAGATCCGCCCGCCCATCAGGGCGCAGAGCCGCTGGCTGATCGCCAGGCCCAGCCCGGTGCCCCCGTACTGGCGCGTGGTCGAGGCGTCCACCTGGCTGAACGCCTGAAAGAGCCGATCCATACGTTCAGCCGGGATACCGACTCCCGTGTCGCGCACGGCCACGTGTAGCTCAAACTGATCGCCGGATGCCTGCGTCGCATCGATCATCACCACCACTTCGCCAGCGGGGGTGAACTTGACGGCGTTGGCGAGCAGGTTCACCAGCACCTGGCGCAGCCGGGTCACATCGCCGAGCAGCGCCTGGGGCACGTCAGGGGCGATCATATAGGCGAGATCGAGCTGCTTCTTGGCCGCACACGCCGCGACCAGATCCAGCGCCGCCTCCAGACAGTCGCGCAGGTCGAAGGGTTGCTGCTCCAGCTCAAGCTTCCCCGACTCGATCTTCGAGAAGTCCAGGATGTCGTTGATGATCGACAGCAGCGTATCGCTGCTGTCGCGGATCGTCTCGACATACTCGCGCTGCTCGCTGCCGAGGGCGGTGTCGAGCAGCAGCCCGGTCATGCCGATCACCGCATTCATGGGCGTGCGGATCTCGTGACTCATGGTGGCCAGAAAATCGGACTTGGCGCGGGTGGCCGCCTCGACCGCCTCCATACTGTCGCGCAGGGCTACCTCGGTGCGTGAGCGCTCGGCCAGTTCCTGCTGCAGCGCCGTGGTGAGCTGGACGTTAGCCAGCGCCTGGCCGGCCGACCAGGCGACGGCCTGGGCCAGGGCCACTTCCTCGACCGTGAAGATTCGCGGGACGAGCGAGTCGATGCTGACTGTGCCGACAACCTCCTCGTGAATGAGCAATGGCACCAGCAGGGTGGACGCCGTGCCACGCAGCGCATCCAGCTCGGCGATGACGGTAACGCGTGCGTCGGCAGGTATATCGCCGATCTGGACGGGGGCGCGGCTGACGAATACCGCCTCGGTCAGGATATCGCTCGCCACCGGGATCACCGTGCCGATACCCGAGGGCCGGCCTGGCGCGCAACACTCGCTCACCACCGTCAGGCGCGCGCGATCACTATCGAGTAGGGCGCACGCCGCCTGGGGCACGTCGAACGCCTGCGCCAGCTCGCTGCAAACCACATCGAGTACGGTGATCACATCCTGGGCGGCGGCGGCGGCGGCGATCACCCGGTTGAGCAGCAGGGTCTCGCGCACCGTGCGCTGCTGATCCGCGTTGAGTTGGGCGCGCTCGATCACCACCGACACGTGATCGCTGAGCGCGATCAGCAGATCGAGGTCGTGCGGCCCGAGGACGTCGGGCCGCGTACTCTCGACATTCAGCACGCCGACGACCACATCGCGCACGCGGATCGGCACGCAGACTTCGGCCACAATCGCTGGGTCAACCAGGATCGCGTCCGGGTCGGCGCGCACATCAGTCAACAGCACCGGCGCGTCGCTGCGAAACACCCGCCCGATCACCCCCTTGGAGATTGGGATGTCCGACGCGGTGTGGGTGTAGCCAACCTGGTGCTGGAGGACGAGCATGCCGCCCTTGCGCAGATACACGCTCACATGGGTGTAGCCCAAGGCCGCCGCGCTGGCCTCGACCATCGTGCGGATCGCCGCCTCCAGGTCGATGTCGCGGGCCATGGCGCTGCGCACTTGGTCGAGCAGGGCCAAGGTGCGCGCCTGGCGCTGCGACTCATCGGTCAGCTGCTGGGCGTACTGCTCGCTGGCGGCGCGGGCCGCAACCGCCTCCTGAAGATCACGGATCTGGCGGCGCTGCTCCAGATGCATCACCACCTGGTGGCCGAGGACTTGGAGCGCGTGGTGCTGGAACGGGCTGAGGTTGCGCGGCACCTGGTCGACCACGCAGAGCGTGCCGAGGGCGTGGCCCTCGGGGGTGACCAGCGGCGTGCCCGCGTAGAAGCGGATGTGCGGCGCAGCGGTCACGAGGGGGTTGTCGGCGAAGCGCTGATCACATGTCGCGTCGGGTACCACGAGCATGTCATCGGGGAAGGCAATCGCGTGGGCGCAGAAGGCCACCTTGCGCGGCGTCTCCTGGGTGGTGAGTCCGACCCGAGCCTTGAACCACTGGCGGCGCGCATCGATCAGGCTGACCAGAGCGATTGGCGTGCCGCAGATCTCGGCAGCGAGGCGGGCGATCTCGTCGAATGCCTCCTCGGGCGGGGTGTCGAGGATCTGGTACTGCTCCAGCGCCGCCTGCCGCGCGGCCTCGTCAGCAATGGAGGGGGGATGGATGGGCATGACATATTCCTTTGGGCCGGGCAACAAGCAGATCTCATACGGCGATGTACAGACACATCGGCAGGCGTATAACAGATGGCCGCTTAAACCATGTTCATGATCTGCATGAACGTGTCGTAGCCCACGCCTGACAGATGCATCTGCCGCATGATGCCGCTATGCTACAATTATAGAGGTGCGCGCGCGCCAGCGAGGAGCGATGAGCGAGGAGAACCCCTGATGCCGACAGACACCACCGAGGCGCTTGAGACGTCCGCGCACGCCAGCCGCGAGGCCATGGAGCGCGAGACCGAGGTGACGTTCTTCATCGCCAGCGGGCCGGGCGGGCAGCACCGCAACCGCAACGCCACCGGCGTGCGCCTCGTCCACCGCCCCAGCGGGATCGTGGTGACGGCCACCGAGCGCCGCTCGCAGGCGACAAACCTGGAGGTAGCCTTTGCGCGTCTGGCGCGGCGGCTCGCGGCGGATCGCGCCGTCGACGCGCCCCGATTCGCGACCCGACCGAGCCGATCTGCCCGCGCCGAGCGCCGGACGACGAAGCGCCGGCGCGGAGCGACCAAGGCGCTCCGTGGGTCTGTCCGCGACGAGTAGCGGGCGCATCCCCTGCTCAACAAAATCCCTAGACACTGAAATTGCCAGCTTCGCTGGCAATTTCAGTGTCTAGGGATTTTTTGTTAGACCTCACGCGCTCTTGAAGAAGCGCACCAGCTCGCGCACGTGGTCGATCACCTGCCCATCGGCGCTGATACGCGCCACGGCCTGCTCGGCCTCGCGGGCCAGGCGCGCGTGCTCGGCGGCGTTGGTCTCGCGCAACTCGCTCTGGGCCAGGCGCAGCCGATCCTGGCCCTGGCGCAACTCGCCCAGGGCGGCCGCGTGCTGCGCCGCCAGCGAACTGGCGTCCTCAAGGTCGAGCGCCCGCTCCACAGCCTTCAGCCGATCCAGCGCGGCGCGCAGGTCCGCGCGCAGGGTCATCACATCCTCACGTGGGTAGCGCACCGCCTCGCCGATCACCCGCAGCCGCTCGCTCACATAGGCGTAGCCCGCCACCGCTGGGCGCAACCCGGTCAGCAGCAGCGCGGCAACCGACCCGAGGTAGCCGATGGCGCTCACCCCGGAGACGGCAAGCCCGTACAGGCCGCCCGCCGAGGCCAGGTGCAGGATGATCGCCCCGAGCAGCGACCAGCGCACCCAGCGCCGGGCGTAGGCCACGTGCGCCACATCTACGGCCATGCCGCGCCCGCGCGACTCGGCGGCCTCGACCAACACATGCCGCGCCCCGAAATGGATGTTCCACGGGATGGTCACCACCACCAGCAGCCACCAGAAAGTAGCCAAGCCGATGATCCAGTCCATCAACTGCCCGGCGGGCATCCCCATCCAGCGCAGCAGTCCGAAGACCAGCAGACAGCCCAGGCTCAACCCAAAGGCCCCGCCGATAAAGCTCCCGAATCGCATATGTCGCATGGCCATCTCCCCTTCGCTACCTAATTTACCCGAAGCCGCGTATCGCCAGGGTAGCCGATAGCGCGGGCGACGGCATTGGCCGAAAGGGGAGGGTATCTCTTCGGGGCGGGCCAAGCCCTCCGCGAAGTTCTCCTGCTGTACGTTAATGACAAGGGGCGGGCGACAATGTCGCCCGCCCCTTGTCATTAACGTACGTGTGCAGCGCGCCTAACTACGCCGACCTGCGGGTTGGGCGGATATCGCGCCGGGGTGCCTGCTCATCGCGTCGGCTAGGGCCGCCGCCCATGCGGGGCGCGCCCGAGTGAGCGGCAGGTCGGTCGTCGCGGCGGGCGGCGGGCTGGGTGAGCCGGTCGTCGCGGCGCGGGGCGGGCTTGTCGTCACGGCGGGGCGGGCGGGGCGGGCGCTCGTCGAGGTTCACGGCGGGCACCTGGGCGTTGTAGTCGAACCCCGCCAACTGGCGGCGCTCCAGGGCCGCGCCGAGCGCCCGCTCGATCATACGCACCTCCGCGCCATCCTCAGGCGTCACCAGGGTAAAGGCGTCGCCGGTGCGGGTGGCCCGGCCGGTGCGGCCAATACGGTGGATGTAGGCATCCGCTGTATCAGGGATGTCGTAGTTGATCACATGGGAGATCCGCTCGACATCGAGGCCACGGGCGGCAATATCGGTGGCCACCAGAATACGGAAGCGCCCGTCGCGGAAACCATCCAGGGCGAGCTGGCGCTGATTCTGCGATTTATTGCTGTGGAGTACGGCGGCGCTATGGCCCTCGCGGGCGATCTGCTGGAGCAGCCGGTTCGCCCGGTGCTTCGTGCGGGTGAACACCAGCACCGAGCCGGTGTCGGCCTTGTGCAGCAGATCAAGCAGCAGCGCCGTCTTGCGATGAGGTACCACGGGGTAGATCGCGTGGGTGATCGTATGGGCCGGTCGGACGATGCCGATCTGCACCAGCTTGGCGCCGGGGGCCGTGGTGGCAGCCAGTTCGCTCAGCTCATCGGGCAGGGTGGCCGAGAAGAGCATCGTCTGGCGGCGGGCGGGCAGGGCGGCCAGCACGCGGCGGATGGCCGGCAGGAAGCCCATATCGAGCATGCGGTCAGCCTCGTCGAGGACGAGCGACTGCACACCATCGAGGCGGGCCGTGCCACGACCCATATGGTCGAGCAGGCGACCGGGGCAGGCGACGACGATATCAACGCCGGAGCGCAGGGCGCGCTCCTGGGGTTCCATGCCGACGCCACCATAGATCGCGGCGCTGCGCAGGCCGGTGCCCTTGCCAAAAATGATGATCGTCTCGTTGATCTGCTCGGCCAGCTCGCGGGTGGGCGTGATGATCAGGGCGCGGGTGCCCGTCTGGCGGGCCAAGAGCAGGCGATGGAGGATCGGGAGGACGAAGGCGGCCGTCTTGCCGGTGCCGGTCTGAGCGAGGCCGATCAGGTTTCCCCCGGCAAGGGCAATGGGGATGGCCTCAGCCTGGATAGGCGTGGGGTCGGCAAAACCCTGGGCACGCACGTTCGCCATCAGGGTCGGGTGAAGCTCAAAATCCAAGAAATTCAACGGGGCTCCTTGTGGGACGGCCGGGGGAGACGTGAAGGTCTATAGCGGCCGGCAGGGTGCGCCGGCAGGGGTCGTCGGCGCCGGTAAGCAAAAACACAATGGCGAGAACACGCCGCGAGGCGCGGGGGAAGCGAGGGGTGGCACAGTGCCTACCCCTCGCGCCCCGCGCCTCTACAGGAGAGCGGTGCGCCGTAGATTAGTAGCGGTCGCGACCGCCACCACCACGGTTGCCGCCGCCGCCGAAGCCGCCACGGCCGCCGCCGCCGCCGCCGCCGCCACCACCACCGCCGCCGCCGCCGAAGCCGCCGCGACCACCACGGCCCTTGTCCTCGGCCTCATTGACGCGGAGCGGGCGGCCATCAACCTCCTGGCCGTCGGTCGCACGGATCACCGCCGACACGTCGTCAACGTCGATCTCGACGAAGCCGAAGCCGCGCGAGCGGCCTGTGTCACGGTCGTTGATCACGCGGGCGCTCTGCACGTCGCCATGGGGCGCGAAGATCCGCTCGAGTTCGGCGTCGCCAACGCTCCAGGGGAGGTTGCCAACAAACAGCTTAACCACCATCTAACATTCTCCTCTGCGCGCTGCGCAGACGATGTGGTCGGCAGCTACCATAATCCGCCAACCTGCGTAAGTCACCATCCCGTTCAGCCGGCACCTAGTGGTAAACTAAGTGTCTCGCTCCGGCGATCCACAACGTACATCCTTCGAGCGAAGAGGTTCTGTCGAGCGACCAGGGGACTGACGGGAGTCTCTGATGCGGGTCTCGCAGTGTTACGTTGAGCAAACGTGGATATCATAGCACATTCTCACGAACATGCAAGCCCCCAAATATACATGTTCTAGCGTGAGCGGTCGCACAGCGGTCACACCATCGCCTTCGGTCTGGGAGCATGCGGCCTCCAGGCTCCAGCGCAAGGGCGTACGTTGATACGCATAGGGCGGGCGCAGCCCCAGGGCGGTGTGATTCTAGGGCTGGTGCAACGTCGCCTCTGGCGGGGGTTTGGGGATGGCTTCGCCACCCCCGAACGATCTTTTTTTGTGGTTTTTTGGCGGCTTCGCTGCCGAAAATCCCCAAAAAGCGAGGTCTGGGGTGCAGCCCCAGCGACGTTGCACCAGCCCTAGGTGTGATCCGGCAATTCAGGGTATGATGGGATACGAAGAAGCATAAGCTACCCCAAGGAGGATCGCGGGGCCACCCCGCGAGTAGTATGCCGCAGCGCCGGAGCCGTGCCCCAGCCCGACCAACCTTCGCCATCGCCGCACCCTGGGTCTTTGTCCTACTCTGGAGTACGGGGTTCATCGGTGCCCGCTACGGGCTGCCCTATATCGAGCCGTTCACCTTCCTGCTCATCCGCTTTTTGATCGCGGCGGGCCTGCTGGCCGCCTTCTCGCTGGCCCTGCGCGTCCCCTGGCCGCAGCCCAGGCAGCTTGGCCACATCGCCGTCGTCGGCCTGCTGCTCCACGCCGGCTACCTGGGCGGGGTCTTCTACGCGATTGACCACGGCATGTCGGCGGGGGTCGCCTCGCTGGTCGTTAGCCTGCAGCCCATCCTCAGCGCCGTGATCGCCCAGCTGGCCCTGCGCGAGCCGGTGGCCGGACGCCAGTGGGTTGGCCTGGCCCTCGGCTTTGTCGGGGCCGGCATGGTGATCGCCGAGAAGCTCCTCGTGCCCGGCACCGCCGCCGCCTCCATCACCGGGGCGACCCTGACGGCCGCCCTGATCGCCCTGCTCAGCACCACGGCCGGCACTCTCTACCAGAAGCGCTTCGGCGGCTCGATGCCCTTGACCACCGGCACCTGCGTGCAGTACCTCGTCGCCGCCGCCGTGATGCTGGTGGGTTCCTTCGCCTTCGAGCAGCGCGCGATCATCTGGGTGCCGCAACTCTTCTTCGCGCTGGGCTGGCTGGTACTCGTACTCTCGCTCGGGGCCATCCTGCTGCTGATGACGCTCATCCGAATCAGCTCGACCACCCGCGTCACCAGCCTGTTCTACCTAGTGCCGCCGGCCACCGCCCTAGAGGCGTTCCTCGTCTTCGGCGAGCGATTCGGCCCGCTGGCCCTGGGCGGGCTGGCCCTGGCCTCGCTGGGCGTGGCCCTGGTCGTGGCACCGACGCGGTAGAGACGCCCCGGCGGGGCGTCTCTACGAAAGGAACATTCCTGTGAATGAAGAGTCCTTGCGCGCCCTGCTCGACTCCGTCCGCCAGGGGCGAGCCAGCATCGACACGGCGGTCGATCAGTTGCGCCGACTCCCCTTCGACGACCTGGGATTCGCCCATGTGGACTCGCACCGCGCCCTGCGCGCGGGCTTTCCCGAGGTGATACTCTGCGACGGCAAGCGCACCGAGCACGTGGTGGCGATCATGGCCCGCCTGGCCGAGGGGCCGGGGCCGATCTTGGCCACCCGCGCTACGCCCGAGGTTTTCGGCGCGGTGCGGGCGGCCCTGCCCCAGGCCCGCTATCACGATCTGGCCCGCGCCATCGTCTACGAGCCAAGCCCGCTGCCGCGCCGTCCCGGGCGCATTTTGGTAATCTCGGCCGGCACCGCCGACCTGCCGGTGGCTGAGGAGGCCGCCGTCACCGCCGAGGTGATGGGCAACGCGGTGGATCGGCTCTACGATGTGGGCGTGGCCGGGCTGCACCGCCTACTCAGCCACCTGGAGCAGGTGATGGCGGCCGATGTGCTGATCGTGGTGGCCGGCATGGAAGGTGCCCTGCCCAGCGTGGTGGGCGGCCTCGTGCGCCGCCCGGTGATCGCTGTGCCCACCAGCGTCGGCTACGGGGCCAGCTTTGGCGGGCTGGCCGCCCTGCTCGGCATGCTCAACAGTTGCGCCGCCGGGGTGACGGTGGTGAACATCGACAACGGCTTCGGTGCCGGATTCGCCGCCAGCCTGATCAACACGCGCCCCGAGGCGGGCCGATGATCGCGCCTGCGGCAACAGGGCCGCTTCGCCGCCCGCACCAACATACTGCGCGGGCGACTTCACCGCCCCCGCGCCCCCACCGAGAGGTTCCCTATGCCTTTGAATGATACGGAGCTGGAGCAAGCATACGCCCGCCTGCGAGCAATTTTGGCCGAGATGGGCAGCGTGGTGATCGGCTTGTCCGGCGGGGTAGACAGCGTGCTGCTGGCGAAGGTGGCCCACGAGGTACTCGGCGAGCGCGCCCTGGCCGTCACCGCTGACTCGCCCTCGCTGCCCCGGCGCGAGCTGCTCGCGGCCGAAGATCTGGCCCGCCTGGCGGGCATCCGCCACCTCGTGGTGCCCACCGCCGAGGTGGCCGACCCACGCTACGCCGCCAACCCGGCCAACCGCTGTTACTTCTGCAAGCGCACCCTCTTCGCCCGCCTCGCGGATCTGGCCGCCGAGCGCGGGATGGCATGGGTGGCCTACGGCGAAAACCTGGACGACCAGAGCGACCACCGGCCGGGCGCGGTTGCCGCCGCCGAACGCCGTGTCCGCGCGCCGCTGAAGGAGGCGGGCATGGGCAAGTCAGAGATTCGCGCCCTGGCCCGTCGCCTCGGGCTGCCCATCTGGGATAAACCGGCCTTCGCATGCCTCGGGTCGCGTTTCCCCTATGGCACGCAGATCACGCCCGCGAAGCTGGCCCAGGTGGAGGCCGCTGAGGAGGCGCTCTGGCTGTTGGGATTCCGCCAGTACCGCGTGCGCTACCACGACGATCTCGCACGGATCGAGGTTGGCGTTGAGGATCTGCCCGTGCTGATCGCCCACGCCGCCGAGGTGGTGGATCGTCTGCGCAGCGAGGCCGGATTCCGTTACGTCACGCTCGATCTGGCCGGCTACCGGCGCGGCAGCATGAACGAGGGGCACGCCATCTCCGCGCCAGCCCCAACCCTCCAACAGCCATGATCAGCGGCTCAGGGTGATCACCACTCACAGACCACCCAGGGCGGCGGCGGAGATGCGCGTGACGCCGCGCTCGGTGCCGAGCCACATGGCGCCATCGGGCGTTTGCAGCATAGACTTGACCTCCAGCCCAGACAGGCCATCGGCAACCGTCAGAACCAGCCAAGTACCCCCGGCGTCGCGGGCGACCCCGTCATACTCCGAGCCAAACCACATCGCGCCATCCGCAGCCTGAAACAGTGCGCGGACCTTGCCGCCGGCCAGCCCATCCGCCTGGGTGAGCGTCGTCCACGTTAGGCCGTCCCAGCGCGAGGCTCCGCCCTGCGAGGCGAATCCGGTACCAAACCACAGATTGCCCGCGTGATCTTCAAGGATCGCGTTGACCATCGGGTGCGCCAACCGGTCAGTGTAGACACGCCATAAGTCGCCGTCCCATGCGGCCAGGGCGCCGCCGGTGGTGAAGCCGTTGCCTGCCCACAGCCGCCCCTGACGATCCAGATAGAGCGCAGAGACCGCATCGCTCGTCAGGCCAGCGGGCCGCGTGATTGTCCGGCACGCCCTGCCTACGCACTGCGCGAGGCCGCGCTCGGTGCCAACCCACAGCTCGCCAGTTACCCCCTCGGCAAGGGCCAGAATATGGCTGGATGGCAGCCCATCGGCGACGCTCAGCGGGGGATCCGCTGCACTGTCGAGACGACTAACACCATCAGCGTGACCGACCCAGAGCGCCCCGCTGCGCGTGATCAGCAGTGCGCTGACAAAACGCAGTTCACGGCCATCCACCTGCACGCGCTCCAGCACGGCACCGCTCGCCGGGTCGATCCGCACAAGGCCATCGAAACCCCCGGCCCAGATCGCACCCTGGTAGGCAACGAGCGCCGCCACATCGCCGGAGGTGCGGATGATCTGCCAGCCCGGCGGTGACACCGGGGTCGGACGCAGCAGCCAGAGCAACCCGCTGACCACCGCGATCAGTGCCGCCCCGAGCAAGAAGAGCAGTGTGTCGCGCCACATGCTGGGCCTCATCGTCCTGCCCCGCGCGCGTGGCGCGCCCCCTGGGCCATTCCCAGCAGCCCGATGCCCCCGGCAATAAGCGATGCCAGCACGATGGCAAGGCACAACCCGGCCACCGTATCGCTCGCCCCGTAGTGGAGGTAGTTGTAGATCCGCAGCGTCAGCGTACCCTGGCCCGGCGGTGCCACCAGCAGGGTCGCGCCAAGTTCGCCGAGCGTCAGCGCGAAGACCAGGCAGAAGCCGGTCAGCAGCCCCGGCAGCCACAAGGGAATCTGCACCTGCCAGAGCGTCTGCCACGTGCGGGATTGCAGGATCCGCGCCGCATCCCAGATCATGGGCGCGATCCGCCGATGTTGGGCGAGCAGGGCCAGGATCGCAAACGGGGCGAAGCGGGTCAGCCCGGCCAGCACCGGCATCCAAAGCGAGGGGTAGAGCGCGCCCATGCCGGGGCGATTCCACAGCGTGATCAGACCAATCCCGACCAGCGGAGCGGGGAGCGCCGCTGGCACGCAGCAGAGCCAGCCGATCAGCGCCAGGCGCGGGCGACAGGCCGTGAACAGCCCGAGCGCCAGCCCGCTCAGCGCCAGACTCAACAGCGCCGCCGCAACTGCGACCCCAAACGAGATGCCGAACTCCTGCGCGCTGGCCCACAGCGCGGTCAGCCCGTCATCGCTGCGCACGGTCAGGCCGACCAAAACCGTAAGCGGCAGGAGTATCTGCGCGCCCCACACCATCAGGGCGATCTGCTGAGTCAGCGTGAAGAGGCCCGGCCAGCGCGGGGGGCTATCCCAGGGCGACCGACGCCAAGTTGGTGGCTGGGCCGCGTGCCGCACCAGCGCCTGGCCAGCATAGAGCGCCCCGACGGCCAGTGCCAACAGCGGCGCAGAGAGCAGGAGCGCCCGCGCCGGCTGGTAGCTGGCGCTGAACTCGGCGAAGATCTCCAGCGCGTAGACGTTGACGCCGAACAGCGAGGGGACGCTGTAGTCCATCAGGCTAAGCAGGAAGATCACCCCCCCGCCGACCGCCAGCAGCGGCCATGCGAGCGGGATGACTACCGATCGGAGTACCGCGATATCGGGCTGCTGGACGCGCGCCGCGTCAACCAGCGAGCGCGCCACCGTCTCTAGGCTGACGAGCGCCAGGCCCACCCCTACCGGCAGGAGCGCCATTGCCAGCACCCACCCGCTGATCCACGGGCCGCTCAGGCGTATGCCGATCAGGTGTAACGCCTGCCCCCAGACCAGCGCGTGGATGTAGGGCGGCAGCGTGATCAGCACCAGGGGCAGCCAGCGCAGCCAGGCCCAGCGCCAGCGCCAGCTCGCGCAGACGATCAGCACGCCTAGCCCCATGTCGATCACCGCCACGCTCGCGCTCAACGTCAGGCTGCGCACGAGCAGGCTCAGCCGACGACCAGTGGGCAGCGCCAGCGCCAGCCAGTCGAGGTGGCCGCCCGCCAGCGCTGCGCCGGTGGCCCACAGCAGGGCAATCAGCGGGCTAAAGAGGACGCCGCCCACAATCAGCGCACGTATCAAACCCTTGTCCATCGCGGCGGTGTGCGGCATAGG